>Ga0302326_10002915_pt1 | contig 40974 bp, 33 predicted proteins | sample Palsa_T0_3_FD_202264 | JGI IMG/M metagenome (GOLD analysis project Ga0302326, IMG submission 202264) | Peat permafrost microbial communities from Stordalen Mire near Abisko, Sweden - Palsa_T0_3 | ecosystem: Environmental > Terrestrial > Soil > Palsa > Peat permafrost | place: Sweden: Abisko... | reverse complement strand
GTCACGGGCGGGAAGCTCCTCTGCATCTACGCGCGCGAGGGCTCGAGGCGCCTTGGCTGCATCACGCCTCCCGAGTCGATCGGAGAGCTCAGGGTGAGCGCCGACGAGAAGAGGCTGCTCGCGAGCACCGGCGACTCGCTCGCGTTCTACGATCTTCCGAGCGTCGAGGCGCTCGCGCCGCTCCTCGCGGACGCGACATCGCTGCCCGCGGCGGCGGCGCCGATTTCGTATCGCGCGCCGAAGCCAGAGCATGCGACGCGGGCGAGCTGGACGCAGCGAACGCCGATGACGACGCCGAATGCCTCGCCGTCGCCGTCGGCCAATGTCACGCGACTCGTGGGCGATGCGGCGGGCCTCCGTGTCTACGCCGCCGACGGTGATTACGCCTATGCGGGGATAGGCGGGGACAGCCCGGGTGTTCTTCGCGCGCCGCTCAAAGGAGGCCCCGCCGAGGCGCTGCGTCTCGGCAGCGCGATCGACGTCGATACGATCGCCGTCGGCGGCGGTCGCCTCTTCTTCGTCACAGAGCCGATCTCCGGCGCGGACGAGACGGGGCGCGGCGCGGCGCTCGTGCATGTCGCGTCGGTGCCGCTCGGCGGCGGTGCGATCGAGGTCGCGGTTACTCCGCAAGCGGCCCCGACCGGGCTCGTCGTCGTGGGCAATGTGCTCGTCGGCTACGGCCAAGACGGGATTTGGAAACGCCCGATCGCGGGCGGCACGACGAGCGTGATCGTGAAGGACCCGGTCGAGGCGCTCGCCCCCACGCCCGACGGCACGCTCGTTTACGCGAGCGGCCTCGATCTCGCTCGCGTCGGCCTCGACGGCAAGGAGCCGCGCCGCGTGAAGCTGGCCCTCGAGAACCCGCTCGAGAAGAGCCCGACTCCGACCGTGCTCATGCTCGCCGTATCCGGCGACGAGACCTTCCTCGTTCTCAGCTGGCGCGGCGTGGGCACGTTCTACGCGCGGCAGCTCATCGATGTCGGCTCGGACGGCCAAGCGAAGGCGATGCTCGCCGTCTCGGGCGGAAACGAAGTGTCGTGGGTGGCAGTCGACGCGAACGGCGTCCTCGCCGAGATCTACGACGACGACCGCGAAAAGGAGCGCTCCAAGAAGAAGACTCGCATCGAGCGTATCCGCGGGCCCGGCAAGCTCGGCGTGCTCGTCGATGACGAGGCGAACGATCGGATCGATCTCGTCCCGAGCCGTATCGGCTTCCTCTGGTCGAGCGAGACCGACGACAAGAACGGCGAGATCTGGGCCCTGCGGCCCGACGCCTCCGCGAAGCCGCCGCCGTAACGGGCGGTTTGCGGCCGGTTCTGCCAGGTCGACGTCGCCCTGCGCGCGTCGGGCGCGTCCTACGAGCAACGAACGGGCGCGAGGGAGACGCTTCGCCGGATCGCTTCCATCGCTCAGGGCGCGAGCACCGAGAACCGGTCGCAAGCTCGCGTGGTGGCGTCGCCCCGCGCTTCTTCGCCCACCGCGTTGTACCGGGCGCCGGGCTCGGCCCGCTCGATGGCAAGCTTGTAGAGGCGTGCGACGTCGCTGACGTGCGCGGCCGGCCAGCGCTTCTTCCCCTCGCCGACGTAGGCGACGCGCCCCTTCGCGCGCGAGATCTCGATGAGCGGGGAGATGAGCCCCTGCTTCTTCGTGTCGTGCACCTGCGGAAGGCGCACGTACGAGACGTTCACGCCGCGCGCGGCGACGCCGGCGCCAGTCTCCTCGGAGATCTTGCGCGGGGTGGCGTGGCTCGCGTCGAAGACGTCCTCACTGGCAAGCTCGCCGGGCCCGCGGCTCCCCATGCCGGTGCCGGACGTGACGATGAGCGGCCGCTTCGAGCCGACGAGCGCTTCGCCGATGGCCTCGATGTTCCGCTTGTCCTTCTGCGGTCCCAGGCAGGCCACCGCAAGCAGCACCGGTGGGTGCTACCACGACGGTTCCAGCATCGGAGACGCCCACGGTCTCGCGCGAGCCCCTCTTGGGGCACGTTTCGGGGATCGATCGGAGCCGCCCTCGAGAATTGAACTCGAGACCTACGGTTTACGAAGTGGTGCGCCTTGAGTGCACCAGAGTGCAATAGAGGCCTCCAGCGTGCAATTCGCGCTCGGGGAACGCCTGGAAGAGTGCACCAGAGTGCACCAACGGTGCAAATGATGGCGCCCGCGGTACGTCGGGCGGTGCCCCGGCGTGTCGTCCGAAGGGGCGACGCGTGGCCACCTTGTCAGACGGGCCCAGGCGTGACCCAATGGATCGCAAGGGGCACATCAGTGGCCGACGTTCAAGCACTTGGTATGGACGTGGTCACCGAGAAATCCGGCCACAGCGTGGTCGGCATGGCGGTGAGCGTCTGCATTACACCAGCAGCACCCGCCCCGTTGCCGATGCCCTACCCGCTGACGGCGTCAGCGTCGGAGGGCATCACGGACTCCCCGCTACGCACCAAGATCTGCGGGGTCAACTGCGCGACCATCGGGTCGGTCCTGAAGACGTGCCACGGAAACGAGCCCGGCACGCTGAAGGAGGTGGTCAGCCTGAACCAGATGGGGCCGGTGGCTCCCGTCACCGGTGCCTTCACGGTGCTCATCGAGCTCGGGCCGGCGGCGATCACGGGCTCGCTGTGCGACATGAACAAGGCGCCGACGCCCGGGGTTGGCTCCAACGCGAGCGACGCTGGAGGGACCGGAGGTGGCGGCGGCAGTGGCGCGGGCGGACCCGGTGCCGGCGGGAGCCCCGGGAGCCCGGACGGGCCGGCGGGGGGGGGTGGCGGTAGCGGAGGAAGCGCGGACGGAGCTGCGAGCACGTCGTCCGCGGCGGCGAGCGAGCACACATGCACGGGCGGTGAGCCTGTCGATCTCGCGACGGGCGCTGTCGTCGACAGCGCAACCGACCTGGAGATCCCGGGGCTCATCCCGCTGGTCTTCAAACGCTATTATTCGTCGCTGCGGCACGACGACACCGCGTCGTCGATGGGCCCGGGCTGGGCGCACTCGTTCGATCAGCGCATCGTCCCCGGCGAGCGATGCATCGCGCTCCGCGACGAGGAAGGCCGCTTCATCCGTTTCGAGAAGGTCGCGGTCGGCCAATCGAGCTTTCATCGCCGCGAGCGCATGACGCTCACGCGAAGCGGCGAGTTGGAGTTTCGCGTCTACTCGCACGAACTGCGTCGCACGTCGGTCTTTGCGCCCGTGCATCGTGACGGCGAGGCGGTCCTGCAGCGGATCGAGGACAACTACGGCAACGCCATCGTCTTCGAATATCGGAGCGAGCGCCTTGCGCGCGTCATCGACACTGCCGGGCGGGTGGTCAACGTCGCATGGCGCGGGTCGCTCATTGCGTCGCTGTCGGTCGGTGCGGGTGGCCTCGTCGTCAGCTACGATTATGCGCGCAACGGTTGCCTCGCGGCAGTGCGGAACGCGACCGGGCATATCGAGAAGTTCCGCTACGACAGGCTTCGCCGCTTGGTCGTGACGACGAGGGCCTTGGGGACGGAGTTCGCCTACGAATACGACGGGGGCTCGCCGCTGTGCGTGTCCAGCTACGGGCCGGAGGGGCTGTTCGAGGTGCATCTCGAACGCGACGCGGAGAGGCGCGTGACCGTGGTGGATGGCGAAGAGCCGCGCGTCGTCATGTGGAACGAGCTGGGGCTGGTCGAGCGGCTGACGCTCCCGGACGGCACGGTGCTCGACGAGGTCGCCTACGACGCCGACGGTTATTTGGTCGCGCGTGCCAACGGAGCGGGCGAAGGGTCTCAATACTGGCACGACGACCGCGGGCGTCGCGTCCGGACCAAGGATCCATGCGGCCAGGTGACGGCGCACGAGTACGACGGGGACAGCCTGGCGCGCGTCATCGGACCCGACGGCCAGGTGACGCGGTTTACCCACAACGACAAGGGATCGCTTTCGGCGGCCGCGTACCCCTGGGGAGAGACGTACTTTCTTACGTACGATGCGCGAGGGCGCCTGGTCGAGATGACCGGCAACCTCGGACTGGTCGCTCGCTACGAGTATGACCAGCAGAACAACGTTGTCGCCGAGGTGAATGCCCGTGGCGTCCGGACGACATATCGTTACGACGGAATGGGACGGCCGATCGCGCAACGTGACGTGATGGGGCGAGAGACCCGCGCGAGCTACGATGCCCTCGGGCGTCAGCTCACGCTTTCGCGCGCGGATGGGACTACCACCACCTTTTCCTACGACGGGGCAGGACACGTCACGCGCGTGGTGGACGCCCTGGGCCGAACGACGCGCTACCTGTACTCCGGCCTCCACGGCCTATCGCACGTGATTGGGCCCGACGGGCGAAGCTGGCAGGTCGAGAACACCAAGGAAGAGCGGGTCCAGAGGATCGTCAATCAGCTCGGCGAGACCTACACCTTCGAGCGCGACCTCGCGGGGCGCATCGTCGCCGAGAAGACCTTCGACGGGCGGGAGCTGCGTTACCACCGTGACGCGGCCGGGCGCGTTGCCCACATCCCGGCCACCGGGCGTTCCTTTGCGTACGATCGAGGGGGGAGATTGGTGTCCGACGTGACTGCGGACAGCACGCGGAGCTTCGCCCGCGACCCTCTGGGACGTTTGATGGGTGCCGTCCTCGAAGGACCGGGCTTTCGCGACGAGATACGCTTCGAGCGCGATGCCTTCGGGCGGCTCGTCGGGGAGACGCGGGGCGATCGGCACATCCGGTATCAGGTCGATACCGTTGGACGGCGCGTTCAACGTGTGCTGCCAAACGGCTCGACCACACGCTACGAATACGATCCCACCGACGCGCTGTCGGCCATAGAGCACGACGGATTCAAGCTCGACTTGGAACGCGACGCATTGGGCCGTGAGACAGCCCGCTCGACCGACTCGGGGCTGCGCGTTGCAAGTCAATATGATGCGGTCGACCGCCTCGTGGAGCAGCGCGCAACCGCGCCGGGCATCGACGGGAGCACGCCACGCGTCCTCGCCGAGCGGCGCTGGAGTTACGATCGCATAGGTCGCGTCGAGCGAATCGACGACGCGCGCTGGGGATCCACCGCCTACGCGTACGACTCGGTCGATCAGTTGCTCGAAAGCAAGCGCGGCGCCTGGAGAGAAGCGTTTTCGTACGACGGCGCGGGGTCCATCGTGGCTGCGCTGGAAGACCTGGACGGTAGCGGGCGCACAATGGAGGCGTCGCTTGCTCCTGGCAACGTGCTGCTCAGCACGGGCGCGACGAAGTATATGTACGACACCCGTGGACGGCGCGTGCGCAAGGTCAAGCCGGGCGAAGGCAACGTACCGGAGGTGACGGAATATGCCTGGGACTCGCGCGATCAGCTACGGTCGGCGACCCTGTCCGACGGCACGGTGGTGGCACTCCTGTACGACGCGCTGGGCCGGCGCGTCCGCAAGGAAGTCACGCCGCGTGCAAGCGTGCCGCCGCGGACACTCGATTACGTATGGGACGGGAACGTCTTGGCCATGCAGTTCGACTCCGGCGCCGCTGGACGGGTCTTCGTCCACGCCCCGGGGACTTTCGTGCCGCTGCTTCAGCAAGAGCGCGGCGAGGTGTTGACGTACTTGGTCGATCACCTGGGGACGGCGAAGGACCTGCTGACCGCCGAGGGCTTCGTCGCATGGTCCGCAGCTCATTCGGCGTGGGGGAACATCGTCGCAGAGCACGCTGATGCGCAGGTGGAGGCGCGAAGGAGTGACCGAGTGTCATCGCCGTTCCGGCTGCTAGGACAGATCGCAGATGAAGAGCTGGGGCTATGCTTCACGCGTCACCGCCTATTCGATGCCACGATCGGCCGATGGATCAGTCCTGACCCAAACGGTGTCGACGGGGGCATGAACCTATATGGCTTCGACGGGTCACCAACCATGGCCGTCGACCCGTGGGGTCTCGCGCCCACAGGCGCCGCAGGTTCGGGCCACGGCAAAGAGTTTACTCCGGAGCAGCGCGCCCTCGTCGAGATGGCCAAGAAAGACAAACAGGCGGGAGGCATCACGGCTGGCGACATGGAAGCGTACAAGCAGCTGAACGCGGAAGCGGGTCCCAACGGCTTCACCGACCCCGGTGCCGTACGCGGTCCGGAGGTCCACCCGCTGCGCACCCCCAACTCGACACCAGGCCCAGCCCAATCGCCTCACGGTCACGTCGGTCCCGTAAACCACATCCCCGTCAACTAAGTAACTGATAACCATGGAATGCTACGTGTTCTCCACGCCGCCGAAAAGCCGCGTTTACGTTGAGCTCGTGCAGTTTGGCTGTGCTGTCGCCTCCCAGTTGCTCTTGGTCGTCCGCGACCCGCAGATCGACCCCGGCGAGCGCATACGCGGCGCCCTGCTGACGCTTCAACCCTATCTCATCAAAAGTGGCCTCGCGAGCCAATGGCCAGGCACCATCCTGCTGTCAGCCGACAAGGCCACGCTCTACTGGTACCGTGTCGCAGAGGGCCTTGAAACGCTTCTTTTGCAGATGCAGTCTGACCTGTTCGAATGGGTTCATCCGCAAGCACCAGAAGACCCGTGCTTCTGCCGAGACGACGATGGGCCCATCCTCGTAACGATCTCCCATGAGCATGACGCGTATCTGCTGCTGTCGGAAGTAGAGATCGCCCTGATGCGCTCCCGATTTCCCGTCCTGGCGGCTGCCGTGAGATCGGAGGGATGAACAAACATTCATCAACGGCCTCGACGGCGGCCGCCCGGTGTCGGCGCAAGACGTGGCGAATATCCAGTCCGGCGCTGGGCCACGAGCGCACCCGAAAGGAAGATAGCGACATGACGATCGCCTCGCGCGTGGAGGAAGCCAGCGCTCTATGTCTGTCTCGCGATGCACGGCTCGTCGGGATCCGATGGGATGCGGTGGCGTGCGGCATCGTGCTCGACCTCGACAGCCCCGTGTCCGAAGCGGCGAAGGCGCCGATGAGGCGGGTGTGGCTCGTGTTCCGGGGGATCGATGAGGTGACCATTCCGCTGCGGGGGACGCGGCTTCCGACCGGGATCTGGCTCACGTCGCCGTTCGGCGCCGAAGACGCGGAGGGTGGGTTCCGGAGCTTCACGTGCTGGGCGCTCCTACCGACCTTCGACGGGAATGTCCTTCGACCCGCCAGGACGCCCGGCGAGATCTCCCTTCGAGCGCAGGAGTTGGTCGGCGTGGTCTCGACGCGCGCGGAGACGCCTACCGACTACGGCTTGACCTGGGAGAGCCGGACCGGCCTGGCGACCGACCAGGACATGTGGGCCATCGCCAACGGCCAGTGAACAGAAGGGGAGCCGCGTCTGAGCGCCTTGAGTTCCGTCATAGCGACGGCGGTCACGCGGACGGACGAAGCGGCGCGCTATCCGGCGACGCAAGTCACGACGGCGAGCGGCATGCGCGGCACCCTATTGGCGCGCGCCGCTCACGAACCCGTCGGCCTTACCGCGGATACCTCGGCCCGCGGTAAAACGCGGCCAACCATCGAGCCGCCCTCGAGAATCGAACTCGAGACCTACGGTTTACGAAACCGTTGCTCTACCCCTGAGCTAGGGCGGCTAACTGCTTGTTCTTCTTCCGCTTCTGCCTCGGTGGCGGCCCCCCTCCTTCAACCTGCGGGGACGATTCCTCGGCGCGAGCGGACGCGATGTATGCCACACCTTGCCGATCCGGCAAAGCGAGACGAAGCGTCGCCACGGCGCGTGCCGCGGCCTCGAGCGGTGGGCCTGGTGAGGCCGTCGCCTGACCGTGCGGGCTGGTTCGCCCCGGCATCCCGATCGAAGAGGTCCCCGTCGACGCCGGTCTCCACGAGCCCGGTGACGCAGGTGCGGCGAATTCGTCCGACGGGGCTCGCGAGGAGCCCGTCGGGCAGAAGCCCAACGGACTCCGTCGTGACGTTCCAGGACGCGGACGGCATTCGCCGCCGCTAGAGCAGCACATCGACCGACGCGGTCACCACGAATTCTCCGACCCGGCGTGCCAGCTTGGAGTCCATGGTGACAAATGCGTCTGCCTGCAGCTGAGTGAGCGCCAGGTACTCGGCGTCGTAGGTTGAGGCCCATCCCAGCCGATCGGCCAGGTCCCAGGCTCGACGCCGGAGCACGGCGTCGCCGAGGAGCCTGATCGGCATTCGCCCGATCCGGGTAAGACGGTCGCGCGCGACGTCGGCCGGGATCTCGCCGCGCTGGACAGCCTCGTGCAGGACCGACAGCGTCTGGGATCGAAGGAGGGTGGGTGCCAGGAGCTTGTTCGCGCGGGCGACCTGGGACCCGGTGCTCGCCAGGTGAAGGACCGTGCTGGCGTCGACGACGAATCTCCGCATGGACCCCGAAACGGTACGCGCTTTCGGCCCCACGGCAAGGAGCCGCCGGGCCCGCGCGTTCGGTCCCGTTCATCCGCGACTTCAGCGCTTCCCTTTCCTCTTCCCCGCCTCCATCGCCGGCGGCGGTGCCACCACGGGCACCGGCGACGGATGCCGTCGCGACCATCCCTCGTCCAGCGCTTCCAGCGCCTTTCGCGCGATGGTGCGAGCCGACTCGCCATCGCGCGACCTGATCATCTCGATGACCGGATCGTAGAGCGTGAGCGACGCCTGCGGATCGTCGTAGAGCGTCTCGACCAGATGTGGGTATTCGTCCGGCCAGCGCGCGAACGTGTTGAGGAAGAGCTCCAGCCCGACGTTGCGCGCCGCCTTGCAGACCGCGCGCATGAAGGCCAGATCGGCGCGTGCGAAGGCCAGCGCATCGTCGGCGTGCTCGCGCAGGACCTGGATGCAAGCGGCGATGGCGTCGATGTCCTGCTCGGTGTGGCGGTCGGCGGCGAGGGCCACCGCCTCGGCGGCGAGGATTCGCCGTAGCTCCAGCGCGCTGCGCACCAGCTCGTGCCAGGCCGGATCGGCCAGCTTCAGGCCCTTCACCAGCGTCCCGAGCATCTCCAGGCCGGCGCGCTCGCGCCACGACGCCACCACGGTCCCCGCTCCGTGCCGCGTGGTGATAAGGCCCAGGGCCTCCAGGCGACCGAGAGAAGCACGCAGGGTGAGCCGGTTGACGCCCAGGGCGAGCGAGAGCTCGCGCTCCGACGGCAGGCGCGTGCCGGGGCGGAGACGGCCCGCAAGGATCTCCCCGCGCAGCCGGTCGGCCACCGCGTCGACCACGCTCTGGCGCGCCACCGGCGCGAGCGTTGCCAGGGTCTGAAGATCGGGCGCGAAGCTCGAGGAGGGGGGGATCGGCTCGTCGGTCATGACGTCTCCTCTACTGGTTCAACCACCTGACATGTAGCCGAGGCATGCGCAACCGTTTTCGCAGTACGGCATGGACACGGGGCCCGCCGGAGCTCCGGGGCCAACATCGCCACGCTCCCGCGCGCCTCGACGTCTGCGGTTTCGATCGAAGGACGGTTGCTCTAACTTCGAGGCGCGATGATCGACCTGAGGAGCGATACCATCACGCGACCGACGGCGGCGATGCGCGAGGCCATGGCGCGCGCCGAGGTCGGCGACGACGTCTTCGGCGACGATCCCACGGTTCACGCGCTCGAGGAGGAAGTGGCGCGCATCACCGGGAAAGAGGCGGCGCTCTTCGTCACCAGCGGCACCATGGGCAACCAGCTCGCCATCGCCACCCAGACGCGCCCCGGCGACGACGTGGTCGTCGGCGAGGGCGCTCACCCGGTGTACTACGAGGCCGCCGCCGGGGCCGCGCTGAGCGGCGTGCAGTTCACGACGGCGGGGCGCGGCGGGTTCTTCACGGCGGAGCAGCTTGAGGCGGCCGTCCAGCCGCGCGTCTACTGGGCGCCGCGCACGGCGCTCGCCTCCATCGAGAACACCCACAACCGCAGCGGAGGGCGCGTATGGCCGCCCGCGCAGGCGCGCGCCGTGGCAGAGCGTGCGCGCGCGCTGGGTCTGGCGACCCACCTCGATGGGGCCCGCATCTGGAACGCCAGCGTGGCCAGCGGCCTGGACGTGGCGACGTGGTGCGCTCCGTTCGACACGGTGAGCGTTTGCTTCTCCAAGGGGCTCGGAGCGCCGGTGGGGAGCGCGTTCTGCGGTCCGAACGACCTCGTCATGGAGGCCCGGCGCTTTCGCAAGCGATGGGGGGGCGGCATGCGCCAGTCGGGCATTCTCGCCGCCGGGGCGCTGCACGCCCTCGCGCATCACCGGGCGCGTCTGGCCGAAGATCACGCCAATGCCCGTGTTCTGGCCGAGAAACTGGCGCGCACGCCCGGGATGCGGGTCGAGCTCTCCGCCGTGGAGACCAACCTGGTCAACGTGGACCTCGACGTGCCGGCCGACGCGGTCGTACGCCGCGCCGGTGAGCTGGGGGTGCTGGTCAACGCCTCCGCTCCCAAGCGGCTTCGCGCCGTCACTCACCTCGACGTGTCGCGAGCTGACGTGGACGCCGCGGCCGAGGTGCTGGGGCAGGCCGTCGCCAACGTACAATGAAGGCGGCGCGTCTCAGGGCTTCTCGCCTTCTTCTTCCTCTTCTTCTTCCTCCTCGTCCTCGTCCTCGTCGAGGTCTTCGTCCTCCTCGAAGTCCTCGTCCTCAAAGTCCGTCGCTGCACCTTCCTCTTCTTCGGCGTCCGCGGCGGCTCGCTTCTCGAACTTGATGTCGACCCCAACGTCGCCGAGCTGCGTGTCGATGAGCTCGATGAGCTCGTCGGCATCGTCGCCTGACCACTCGTCGAGGAGATCGGTCAGAAACTCGAAAAAGTCTCCGTTGTCGAGGCGCCGTTCGATCTCTTCGACCTGCTCCTCGGTAAACGCCTCAAGGATGTCCTCCCGGAGCGTCTCGATATCCCCCTCTTCGATCGCGTCCTGGGCGGACAGCCGGATCTGCTTAACCGCACGCTTGTCGAGGTAGATCTCCATCGCTAGGGCCACCCGAGTATGCGAACCGCCCTCGACCTGTCAACGCCCACGTGAGACGGCCGTGCGATGTATGCTGGCCGCGCCATGAAGAGGGGTTTCCGTCTGGCGGCGCTCGCGGCGACGGGGTCGGTGGCGGGCGCCGGGGCGTTGGCCGCCCCCGCGAGGGCCGATGACTCGGCTGCCGCGACCGAGACGCGCGTTCCGGCGCCGCCCTCGGCGGGCCATGCGTACCTCCAGTACGGGGTGGCCCTCGCCGCCGAGACGGTGGTGTCGTCGGGAGCCATCTGCTCGCGCGTCGACAACTGCATTTTCGGGTCCGGGGGTGGGCTCGCGGTCCGCGTCGGCTGGCGTCCCGACGACTATCTCTTCATCGGAGGAACGTACGAAATCTCCAAGCAAGACCCTGACCAGCTCTACCGCCTGGGCATCCTCCAGCAGCTTCGCGCCGAGGGGAGGCGCTACTTTCCCACCGGACGCGAGGTGGCGCCGTTCCTTCTGCTGGGCGCCGGCGTCGGCGGCTATGGAAACGAGTGGTCGGTCGACACCTGGGGGCCAACCGGCACCCTGGGGGCCGGCATCGAGATCGAGCTCGGCGGCCCCGTGCTCCTCGTGTCGGCGGCCTACCGGCCGATGTACTTTCACTCCTGGGTCGTCTCGTCGAACGATCTGCAGTCGGGCATCGTCCACTTCGTGGGCCTGGACATCGCCGTCGAGGCCAAAGACAGACTGTAAACAGTGCGGGTGACACGGGCCAGCTTGACTCGCGCCCGGGCGCCGTTGTCCCATCGCAGTGCGTGATTTGCACGACGTGCGGCCGGGACAACCCGAGCCACCTGACCTTCTGCCAGGAGTGCGGTCAGCGGCTTGCACCGCGCGTAGCGCCTGCGACGCCGCCGGTCGGTCTGGTGTCGCACCCCGCCGGGGATCTCCCCGCCGCCCTGGCCGCCACGGCGCTGGCTCCCTCGACTCCCCCCCCGCCTCTGCCGGCCCCTCCCCCGCCCGCGCCTTCCATCGCGCCGCCTCCGCTCTCTGCGAGTCGCCACTCCATGCCGGGGATCCCGCTGCACCGTCCCCCCGCGCCGCAGGTGAGCTTCGCGCCGCGTGGCGCGCCTCAGCCCACCGTTCCCCTTCCGACCAACGCGTGCCCTCTCTGCGGAGGCGCGAATCAGCGCGGCCTTCGCTTCTGCGTCACGTGCGGGCACCTGCTGGCCTCGGCCGCTCCCACGCCCGGTCCTCCGTCCGTACGAGGTGCCCCCGGGACGAACGATCTCTCGCGCACTGTCCCCGAGCCGCCGCCGCCCTTCTCGTCGGCCCCTCCGCCGCTGACGCCGGCGCCTCCCCCCATCGCGCCGGTGCGCGTGGTGGAGCTGGGGTCTGGCGTGGCCCCGGCCCTGCAGCGCCTTTGTTCGCGCTGCCGGGGCGCCTCGGATCACGACGCACAGTTCTGTCGCTTTTGCGGAGCCTCCCTCGCCGACGCGCAGGTGATCGGCATTCAACCATCGCCGAACCCCATCGCCTCGGCCCCGTCGCCCGAACGAGCTGCACACGCGCCACCGGTGGCGCGATCTCCGGTGGCGCCCACCGCTCCGCCGGCCTCCGAGACCGAGGCATCAGCGGCGCGCTCCCCTGCTCCGGCGATCGCGCTCGGCGTCGTCCCCGCTGCCACGCGCGGTCGGCTGGTCGTCATCACGCGCGACGGCAACGAAGGGCCGAGCTACCCACTCGGCGAGTCGACCGACATCGGTCGCATCGAGGGGAGCATCGTCATCGGCGAGGATCGCTACATTTCGCCGCGGCACGCGCGCATCGTCATGCGCGGGGGGTCCTTCTTCGTGCGCGACCTGGAGAGCGTGAACGGCGTCTACTTCCGCATCCCGTTCCCTCGCAGCTCGCTGCCATCGAGCTCGTCATCGGAGGGGCCACCTCAGCTGGGCGTCGCCTCGCAAATCCCCGCTTCGGTGGCCGAGTCCGAACAGCTCCTGGCCGATCAAGACTTGTTCCTGGTGGGACAACAGGTGCTAAGGTTTGAGGTCGTGAAGCATGCGGACGAGGGGTTCGGCGTGGCATCCGAGAACGGAACGCTGCTTTTCGGAACGCCCGCTGCGCCGCGTTATGCGCGATTGAGCCAGCGGACCGTGGAGGGAGTCGTGCGCGATGTCTTCCATGTGAAAAAGGCGGAGACCGTCATCGGACGCGAATCGGGCGACATCGTCTTCAGCGACGATGCGTTTCTCTCCCGCCGTCATGCGGTGCTGCGCGTGCACGGCGTGACCACGCTCGGGGGGACGAAGACCTTCAGCCTGGCCGATCTCGGCTCGTCGAACGGGACGTTCTTGCAGGTGCGCGAGGAAGTGCGCCTGCGTCACGGCGACCATTTCCGCATCGGCCAGCAGCTCTTCCGGTTCGACACGTGACGCAGCCCGACACCCCCCATTCGTCCCCCGTGGTCGGCGACTCCAACGAGACTTCGACCACTCGCGGGGAAATCCGCGTGAAGCTCTTCGCGCGCACCGATGTCGGGCAGATCCGCGAGCACAACGAAGACAACTTCCTCGTGGCCGACCTGACCCGGAGAACGCGCGGGCTTCTCGAGGCCAATCGCACCGGCGTGGTCGGACCCAACGGGGCGCTCTTCGCGGTCTGCGATGGGATGGGCGGGGCCGCGGCGGGCGAGATCGCCAGCCAGCTCGCCGTGGACATCGTGTACGAGCGGATGATCGATCCCGTCGACGAGGGGTCGCCCGTGCAGCGCGACGATCTGGCGCGCCGCCTGGTTCGCGCCATCGAGGCGGCAGGCCTGCGCATCTTCCAGGAGGCCAAGCTCGATCGCTCGCGCCGCGGCATGGGCACAACCGTCACCGCCGCTGCGCTGGTCGACGACCATCTCTTCTTCGCCCAGGTCGGCGACTCACGCGGCTACGTGATGCGCCAGGGCCAGCTCGTCCAGCTGACGCGCGACCAGTCGCTCGTCAATCAGCTCATCGAGGCCGGCCAGCTCACCGAGGAGGAGGCCGAGACCTTCGAGCACAACAACATCATTCTCCAGGCGCTGGGGACGGCCGACACTGTGCAGGTCGATCTCACGTACTGCGAGCTCCGCCGCGGCGACATTCTGCTCCTCTGTTCGGACGGACTCAGCGGCATGGTCCGCTTCGACGACATCCGCGAAGCCGTGCGCACGACCAGCGAGCCCATTGACGCGTGCAAGCAGCTCACCGAGCGCGCCAATCAGGCCGGCGGCCACGACAACATCACGGTCATCGTCGTGCAGTTCGACGGCGCGGGGCTGAAGGCGCTCACGCCGGAGCTCGAGCCGCTCAGGTACCGCAAGTACACTCTCCCCGAGGAGGCGTCGGACAACACCGTCCCGCACCGGATGATCCCGATCATGACCTCGTCGCCGCCGGTGATGTCGAACCCGCACGGCCCTGGGTCGAGCGCCCCGCAGGGCCTCTCGTCCACCATGGTCTTCGCCGGCAGCAGCGCCCCCCCGCGGCCGTCGGTGCCCCCGCACCTGGGGGTGCCTTCGAGCGGACCGCCGCGCGCTTTCTACGAAGAGGAGCGCATCGAGATTCCCGGAACGCACGTGCCGGCGTGGGTGGTGGTGGTGCTCGTCGTGGGCGTCATTCTCGTCCTGGCGGGGACGGCGTTCCTCTTTCTGCGGTGACCTCCAGCGCGTACCGGGCCACCCGGTCGTCCGGGTCGATGGCCAGCGCCGCCCCCGCCGCCGCCCGCGCGCTTTCCGCGTCCCCTCGCCCCGCCCGCGCGATGGCGATCCAGGCCCAGGCCCTGGCCGCGCGCTGCCGATCGCGATCGCCCACCACGCGCGCGAGCATCGCCTCCGCTTCGTCCCACTCGCCGCGCCCCAGCTGCTCGCGGGCCAGCAAGAGGAGGAGCGCCGGCGCATCGCCCACGTGCGAGCGCCCGCGAGCCACGACGCGCTCCGCTTCGGCCTCGCGACCGAGCGCCCTCAAGGACTCCGCCTCGCCCGCCCACCCGTCGACGACCTCTGGCGCCACTTCGCGCAGTCGCTGGAACTGCTCGCGCGCGTTCTCGTACTGACCGCGCTGGAACAGTCGTCGGGCCAGATTGGCTCTCGCCGGCGCGAAGCCCGGATCGACCTCCAGGGCGCGCCGGTAGTCGCGCTCGGCCTCCTCGCCCCGGCCCTCCTCGTCGGCGAGCAGCCCCAGGGCGTGGTGCGGCGCCGGAATGTCCCGGTTCAGCGTCCGCGCCTTGACGAAGTCGCGCCGCGCCTGTTCGAAGTTGCCGCGACGGAGCTCCACATAGCCGAGGTTGACCCACGCCTCGACGAAACGCGGGCTGTACTCCAGCGCTACCGAGAGGCGCGCCTCCGCCGTCGAAAGGTCCCCTTGCGCCAGGGCTTCCGCACCCGCGGCGTTCAGCGCGAGGGCCTTCTTCGGCAGCGGTACCGTTCCCGCGCACCCCAGGACGCACGCCATGGCCGCGGTCGCGATCGCCTGGAGGAGGGCCGCGCCCCTCGCCCACACAGGGCATGAGTGCCACGGCGGCTGGTTCCGAAAATGGCCTCGTCCTCGACTCGTCTTCATGCCTCCCCATCGGCCCTCGCGGCGTCGAGTTGCGCGGGCGCGCGACCATTGCACCCGGTAGCGTCCGCGCTAGGCTTCGGGCTCCGACATGCCCGGTCCGCCCGACGACGCGCCGCTCTTCGTCGCCTCGCACGAGGCGCTCTTCGCCGACGACGAGGAGCCCCGCTGCGACGCGTGCGACGCCCCCCTCCCGGTGGCCGACGACGTCGATGGCTTCGACATGCCCGGTGCGGGCGTGTACCTGTGGACGCGCGGCAGCGAGGTGCGCTTCGAGAAGGCTCCCCTGTGCTCCTCCTGCGCTTCCGCCATCGGGATGACCGCGCTGGCCCGCTGGGAGATCGAAGAAGAAGAAGGCTGATAGCGAGCCGAGAGCCGGGCGGCTTCAGTGAACGCCGCGATCGCCCGGCCGCTCCACCGGAGGCCGCCGCTCCAGGTGCTCCATGCAGAGCGCGCGGACGGCCGCCGGCACGTGCGGCGAGCGCGCCACCATCTCCAGCTCCGGTCGTAGGAGCAGCCCGGCGATCCGAACCGCGATCTCCGCGGGCGTCGCCGGGTTGAGGACCAGCGCCATGCGCACGCGCGGCCGGTGCACCCAGCGCGTGGAGCGCGCGATCTCCGCCAGCACATCGCTGCGTCCCGGGCGTCGGGCAGCCATGCGCACCACGTCGTCCTCCAGCACGCGCGGGTTGGACAGCACACGGTGGATGACGTCCGGGTGCGGGTCGGCGACCAGGCGCTGCATGGTGTCCCGGTCCGGCCTCCTCGCCAGCGACTTGCGCTCGCCGAGCGTCAACGGGCGACCCCGTCCGTCGGCGAGGACGTTCTTCTGCGTGATCGTGTCGATGGCCGCCGCCGCGTCACGGCCCATGCGGGCCGGGTGGCGGATGAGCCGCTCCAGCGCGAGCAGCGAACGACCTTCCGCCTCTTCCCGCAACCTCTGCACCACCTCGTCCATCCCCGCGGTGTTCAGCGCGTCGACGATGGAGAGGAGCGTCTCGCGGGCCGCCGTCTCTGCCTGCTCGGCCCGCTCGCACACTTCGTCGAGCGCTTGCGCCAGGACGGTCACCTCCCAGCCCCGCACGATGCTGGCGACGTAGGCCGCCCGGAGCGCGGCATCGCCCAGCGAGAGCGTCGCCGCCACCAGCGCATCCGGCTTCTTTCGCCGCTGGATATTCATCGGTTGCCTGCGAGGGCGAGCGCCCTGGTCATCTTAGCCACCGAGGGGGCCGGGCGACAAGGTGCCGGGCCCCTCCCGCGCTCGTCGCGGCTCCGCTCCTCGCCGCTGGCCTTTACGCGTGGCCCCTCTTGGCCGACGCTGCGGGCAGGCTATGGTCGAGGGAGGCGATGCCCGATCCGAAGAACCCCGCGCGAGACGAGGACATCGAAGTCGAGGAACGGCAGAAGACCGCGGTTCCGAAGAGGTACAAGGTCATCTTTCACAACGACGACTACACCACCATGGAATACGTCGTCGAAGTGCTGCGTCGCTTCTTCCACAAGAGCGAGACCGAAGCGCTCCACATCATGTTGACCGTGCACAAGAAGGGAAAGGCCATCGTCGGCCTTTACCCACGCGACGTGGCAGAGACCAAGGTTGCCGAGGTCATGCGCGACGCGCGCGACCGCGGCCATCCTCTCCTCGTGACGACGGAGCCCGAATAGAACCACGGCACCGCAGCGACCGCGCTCGCGGTCCGGTAAACCCGAGAGCCCCAGTATGCGAATCAGCCCCGAGGTCGAGATTGCCCTTTCCGTGGCCGCCAGCGACGCCTCCCGGAGGCGCCACGAATACGTCACGCTGGAGCACCTGCTCTACGCCCTCCTACTCGACGAGACGACGGCCGGCGTCCTCCGCCACGCCGGCGGCGATCCCTCCGCCCTGAAGAAGCGCCTCGAGCGCTATCTCACCGAGCAACTCGAGCCGCTGCCGGAGGAGGATCCGCCGACGCCGACCGCCTCGCTCGGCGTCCAGCGGGCCATGCGGCGAGCGGTCAACCATGTCCGCTCCAGCGGCAAGGACGAGGTCACTGGCGCCAACGTCCTCATCGCCATGTTCGCCGAGCGCGACTCCTACGCGGTCGCGCTGATGGAGGAGAACGGCGTCACGCGGCTCGATCTGGTCTCGTATGTCTCCCACGGGGTGTCCAAGGTCGACGACGAGGAAGCGGAGCCCGGCAAGACCGGCGGGGTGGAAGCCGGTGAAGAGCCCGCCCGCCCGTCGAAGGACCCCCTCGAAGCCTACACGGTGAACCTCAACGCCGAGGCGCTGAGCAAGCGCATCGACCCGCTGGTGGGACGCGAAAACGAGGTCGGGCGCATCGTGCAGATCCTGGCGCGACGCAAGAAGAACAACCCGCTCCTGGTGGGCGACGCCGGGGTCGGCAAGACGGCGCTGGTGGAGGGCCTGGCGCTGAAGATCGAGCGCCACGAGGTGCCGAAGGCGCTTGAAGGGTGCACCGTCTACTCGCTCGACATGGGCGCCCTGGTGGCCGGGACGCGCTACCGCGGCGACTTCGAGGAGCGCATCAAGGCGGTCATCAAGGCCCTGCAGAAGCTCGACAAGGCCATCCTCTTCATCGACGAGATCCACACCATCGTCGGGGCCGGCGCCACCAGCGGCGGGAGCATGGACGCCAGCAACCTGCTCAAGCCGGCGCTGGCCAGCGGGCGCCTCCGCTGCATCGGGTCGACCACGTTTCGCGAGTACCGCCAGTACTTCGAGAAGGACCGGGCCCTGTCCCGCCGCTTCCAGCGCGTCGAGGTGAACGAGCCGAGCGTCGAGGACACGGTGAAGATCCTGGAGGGCCTGCGCAAGCATTACGAGGAGTTCCACGGCGTCACCTACCAGGACGAGGCTCTCCGCGCGGCGGCCGAGCTGTCGGCGAAGTATCTCCACGACCTCAAGCTGCCGGACAAGGCCATCGATCTCATCGACGAGAGCGGGGCGGCGAAGAAGCTCCTCGACGACGGATCCAACGTGGTGTCGGTGAGCGACGTCGAGGCCGTGCTCGCGCGCATGGCGCAGATCCCCCCGCGCGAGGTGTCGACCAGCGACAAGGATCGGCTGAGGAACCTGGACAGCGAGCTACGCGCCGTCGTCTTCGGACAGGACGAGGCCCTGCGGCAGCTGGTCTCGGCCATCAAGCTGTCGCGTGCCGGCCTGCGCGCTCCGGAGAAGCCCATCGGGTCGTTCCTTCTCACCGGGCCCACGGGCGTCGGCAAGACGGAAGCGGCGCGCCAGCTGGCCAAGGTCATGGGCGTGGCTTTCCATCGCTTCGACATGAGCGAGTACATGGAGTCGCACACCGTCTCGCGCCTCATCGGCGCGCCGCCGGGATACGTGGGCTTTGACCAGGGCGGTCTCTTGACCGACGCCATCGCCAAGACACCCCACGCCGTGCTGCTGCTCGACGAGATCGAGAAGGCCCACCCGCAGATCTTCAACATCCTCCTGCAGGTGATGGATCACGGCAAGCTGACCGACCACAACGGCCGGCAGACGGACTTTCGCCACGTCGTTCTCCTCATGACCAGCAACATCGGCGCCCGCGATCTGCAGCGCAGGTCGGTGGGCTTCGGCGGCGCGAGCGGCGCGGATCGCGAGAAGCCAGACATCGACCGCGAGTACAAGCAGCTCTTCAGCCCGGAGTTCCGGAACCGCCTCGACGCGAAGATCGCCTTCCGCGCGCTGGATCGGTCGGTCATGAAGAGCATCGTGGGGAAGTTCATGCGCGAGCTCTCCAGTCAGCTCGCCGAGCGAAAGGTGACGCTGGACCTCACCGAGGCGGCGACCGAGTACCTGGCCACGGCCGGCTACGACCCCGACAACGGGGCCCGCCCGCTCGCCCGCGTGATGCAGGAGGAGGTCAAACGCCCCCTGGGGGACGAGCTGCTCTTCGGCGCGCTGGAGAACGGCGGACACGTCTTGGTCGACGCCGAGGGCGAGGGCGACAAGGCCAAGCTGACTTTCCGGTTCACCGGCGCGGCGGAGGCCAGCCCCGCGGACCCCGGACGGGACGAATCGGTCCCAACGGCGGCTCTTCCTGTGAGCTAATCCCGGCATGACTCAGCCGTTGGTCTCCATCCTCATGGGCAGCAAGAGCGATCTCGACGTGATGCAACCGGCGCGCGACGCGCTCGGCGAGCTCGGCATCGAGCACGAGGTGCGCGTCCTGTCGGCACACCGCACGCCGGACGCCCTCTTTGCGTACGTGAAGGACGCGGAGGCGCGAGGCATCGAGGTGTTCATCGCCGGGGCTGGTGGCGCGGCGCATCTGCCGGGGGTCGTCGCCGCCAAGACGACGCGCCCGGTGCTGGGAGTTCCCATACCCTCGGGTCACCTCCTGGGGCTGGATGCGCTGCTGGCCATCGTGCAGATGCCCAAGGGCATCCCGGTGGCGACCTTCGCGGTGGGCAAGGCGGGGGCGGGCAACGCCGGGCTCTTCGCGGTCGCCATCCTGGCGGGAAAGCGCCCGGACCTGGCGAGCAAGCTGGTGGCGTGGCGCGAGGCTCAGGCCGAAAAGCTCCTGAAGGAGTCGGTCATCGCGTAGCGCCCGACGGGCTCCGAGGCGGGCGCTTCGAAGGGGGGGTGCTTTCGCAGCGCTTGACGAAGACGTATGTTCAGTATCACGCTTCCCGCGTGCAGTCCCTCCGGCCCCTGGCCAATCCGCCGAACCCCTGGGCTTCGACCGACGTCGAGTACCTCGACGGGGAGGCCCCCCATGCCCGGCTCGAGGTTTACGAGGATCACACCCGCTCGCTTCTGGCTCACAACGACAGCCCCGACGTGGGCTTCTCGTGGAGCGTGAATCCTTACCGCGGCTGCTTTCATGCCTGCGCGTACTGCTACGCCCGGCCGGGGCACGAATACCTTTCCTTCGGAGCCGGCACGGACTTCGATCGGAAGATCGTGGTCAAGCCGCGGGCGCCGGAGCTCCTGCGGGAGGCGTTCGACCAGCCCAAATGGAAGGGCGAGCGCGTCGTCTTCAGCGGTGTCACGGACTGCTACCAGCCGCTCGAGGCCAGCTACCGCATCACGCGGGGCTGCCTGGAAGTGTGCGCGGAGTACAGAAATCCCGCCGGCATCATCTCCAAGTCGCCGCTGGTCGAGCGCGACATCGACGTGATGCAGGAGCTGACGCGCGTGGCCAGCTTCTCGGTGATGGTGAGCGTCCCTTTCTGGGACGAGGCCAAGGCCCGCGCCATCGAGCCGTTCGTCACCACCCCGGCGCGCCGCGTGCGCGCCATCGAGCGGCTCGCCAAGGCGGGCATCCCGGTGGGGGTCATGGTGGCCCCCATCATCCCGGGCCTGAACGACGAGGACATGGGCGAGGTGCTGCGCGCAGCGCACGGGGCGGGCGCGACCCGTGCCGGGATGGTGCTCTTGCGTCTCCCGGGACCGGTGAAGGATGTCTTCGAGGAGCGCCTGCGCGCGGCGCTGCCGCTGCGGGCCGACAAGGTGGTCCGCCGCATCAAAGAGACGCGCGGCGGCAAGATGTACGACGCCCGCTTCTCGGTGCGAGGCACCGGGGAAGGGCCGTACGCCGAAGCGATCGCCGCCCTCTTCGAGCAGACCTGCGCGAAGCTCGGCTTGAATTCGGGTTCGCGCCACGACGAGCCGGAGGCTGCCACCTTCCGGAGGCCGCGCGGACAGATGGCCCTCTTCTGACCAAGCTTCATCGAAGCGGCGGGCCGCTGCGCCGCGGGTGCCGTCCGGAGGGACGACTTGCCGGGAATCGAGAGAGCAGCGGATGATGCGGGCCGTGCGCTGGTCCGCCCTCGCTTTCTTCGCCGTGACGGCGCTGGCCCCCCCCGAGGAGGGCGTGTCCACGCCGCTGGTGCAGCGCGGTCGGGACCTCGATGTTCCCGTGCCCACTGCCGCCGAGCCATCCGCCCCCGCGGCGGCGCTGGTCACCCCGCTGGCCGGCCGGGCATACGACGACGACGCGGCCCTTCCCGCGCATGCCGACGACGTGGCCGACTACACGCTGGTGGCGACGCTCGATCCCGTCGCACACACGGTGCACGGCGCGGGGAGCATCACCTGGCGCAACACCAGCACGCGGCCGGTCCGCGAGCTCTGGTTGCATCTTTACCTCAACGCCTTCAAGAACGAGCGCTCGGCCTTCTTCCGCGAACGCGTCGGCGGTCGGGGAAGCGCGCCGCCAGAGGACTGGGGCTGGATCGACGTGCGCAAGCTGGTCTTGCGCGCCGGCGACGCGGCGCCCGTCGATGTGTGGCCCACCGCGGAGCTCCGCCGCACGGGCGACGACGACGAGACCGACGCTCGCGTCCCCTTGCCGAGCGCGATTGACCCGGACGAGACCGTGCACCTCGACGTCGTCTTCGACGACAAGCTCCCCATCGTGGTCGAGCGAACCGGGTACCGCGGAAAGTATCACATGGTCGGCCAGTGGTTTCCCAAGGTCGCTCGCCTGGAGCACGACGGCACCTGGGCGCACTTTCCCTTTCACCACCTCGCCGAGTTCTATGCCGACTACGGCACCTACGACGTCACCCTCGACGTGCCGGAGGCCTATCTGCTGGGCGCGACGGGTCCGCTGGTGGAGTCGCACGTCGTCGGCGGTCGGCGCGTCGAGCGCCATGTTCAGGCCGACGTCCACGACTTCGCCTGGACGGCGTGGGACGCATGGCAGGTCGCGCGGGAGACCATCGACGGGGTCGGGGTCACGCTTCTCTATCCTCCCGGCTTCGCCAGCATGGCGCATCGCGAGCTCGCCACGCTGCGCTTCGGCCTTCCGTACTATTCCGCGCACTACGGGCGTTACCCCTACGAGGTCCTCACCGTCGTGCACCCACAGGAAGACGCGGGCGAGAGCGGCGGGATGGAGTACCCGACGTTCATCACCAGCGGCGGCTCGTGGCTGACGCCACCGGGCCTGCTGGCGCCCGAAATCGTGACCCTGCACGAGATGGGTCACCAATGGTTTTACGGGCTGGTAGGAACCAATGAGCTAGCGTGGCCTTTCCTCGACGAAGGTCTCAATCAGTTCGCCGAGCAGGACGGGATGGGCAAGTGGCGCGGCGAGGGCTCCGCGCTGGATCTCGCAGGCCTCGAGGTCAGCGACGCGGCGCTGTGCGCGGTCAGCGGCAACATGGGGGTGCACGACGAGGCGGTGGCGCAGGCGGCGAACGCCTTTTCCACGGGTCAGGACTACGGCAGCCTGGTTTACGCGCGCACCGCCTCGGTGATGGAGACCTTGCGGCGGGTCTACGGCGACGAGCCGGTGATGCGGGCGCTGGGCCGCTATGCCAGGCGCTTCCGCTTCCAGCACCCAGGGCCCGACGAGTTTCTGGCAGTCTTCGAAGAAGTGCTGGGGTCGCGCGTGGCGGCGACGCTGCGCACGGCCCTCTTCGAGAAGGGCTGGGTCGACTACGTGGTCGACGGCGTCTCGGCGGAAGAGGCCACGCGCGCGGGAGGGATGTTCGACCGGGACGGTCAGCGCGAGAAGGTGGAGAGCGGCGAACGGGAGGGAGGCGGCTGGGACAACTCCGTGCTGGTCCGACGCCGCGGGACGCTCTCGTTCCCGGTGGACGTGGATCTGCTGCTCGCGGACGGCTCGACGCGCCGCGAGCACTGGGACGGCGAAGGCGAATCGAAGCGCTTCTCGTGGCACGGATCGAGCGCGGTGCGGTCCGCCACCGTGGACCCGCAGGATCAGGTGGTGGTGGACGCAAACCTCCAGAACAACCGCGGGGGCGCCAATGGGCGCGGCGGAGGCGCGCCGAGGACGCTGGAGCGCGTCACCTATTGGATGCAGCTCGCGCTCCAGGCGGTGTCGCCGTGACCGACGCGGGCCTGGCCTACGGGGCCTCGGATCCCTCCCTCGCGGTGGCTCGCCCGGCGGACGAGCTGGTCCTCCTCATGCCGCAGGCCATGCGCGCACGTCGTCACCCGCGCGCCATCGCCGCCATGTGGGCCTGGGAGACGGTGCTGGCACTGCTCGCCAGCGGGCCTGCTGCGGGCCTGGCGCGCGCGGCGTGGCGCGGGGACCAGCCGCTGTGGGAGGCCGGCGGCCACGCGCTCCTCGACTGGCTATGGCACGACCTCCACGGCGTGCGCGCGGCGCTCAGCGGAGCCGAGGTGGTGCTGGTCCTGTCGACCGTCGCCGGCCTGGTGCCGATGGCCGCGCTGATGGCCGCGTTGACCTACGCGCGGCGCGACCGCCAGGCGGCGGCCTTCGTGCAATGCATCGCCGCCGGATTGCGCGCGTTCCCGCCGATGGCGCTCCTCCTCGTAGTGGCGGGGTTGCTTCAAGGGCTGGTCCTCGTGGCGGGCGGGTTCCTGGCCGTCGCCGTCGAAGGTTGGTCGCACGCGAGGCTGGGAGAGGCCCGCGCGCAGCAGGTGGAGGGCCTGGTCTTCCTCCTCGTCCTGGCGGTGGCGGCGCAGACGGGCGTGCTCCACGACCTCGCGCGCGCCTCGGTCGTGCGCTTTCGGGTGACGGGCATGCGCGCGCTCGGCCTCGGCGCGCGGACGCTGCGTCGGTCGCCGATCGTCCTCGGGTGGTCCTGGGCGTGGCGGGCCCTCGCCTCGCTCGCACCCGTCCTGGCAGCAGCGGCGGTGGCGGGCAAGCTCGGTGGTCACGGGGGCTTCGACCTCGTGTTCCTGTTCGTGCTCCACCAGTCCGTGGTCGTCGTGCGGGTGGCCTTGCGCACGTCGTGGATGGCCCGGGCGCTCCGCGCGGTGGACGGGACGTCGTCGAAGGCGATGGCACAGGTCGGAGCGGTTGCGCTTCTGGGGTCGTAGCTCTCCCGCGTGATTCCGCGGTGCAGCGGCGCGGGGCACCCCGCCGGCTATACTGCGCCGGGCACCTGGCATCGCGCGGAGGCGACTCATGGGCGACGGCGACACGACCGAGAAGGACCCCATCGACGAGACGAACGACGAGTCCTTCCCGGCCAGCGATGCGCCCGAATGGACAGGGACGCATGCGGGTCCGCCCGGCGCACGAGGCCCCGGCGGGGGCGAGCCTGCGCACCACGCGACGCTCCGGAGCGTTCGTGGGACGACATCGGTTGCGGAGGCCGTGGCGCGCCTCGAGCGCGCCCTCGCCGCCGCGGGGATGAAGATCTTCGCGCGGATCGATCACGCGGCAGAGGCGCACGCCGTCGGCCTGGCCATGCGTCCGACGGTGCTGCTCGTCTTCGGCAGCCCGAAAGGCGGCACGCCCCTCATGGTCGCGCGACCCACCGTGGCCATCGATCTACCGTTGAAAGCGCTGGTCTGGGAAGACGACGCGGGCGCCACCTGGCTCACCTACAACACCCCGGCGTGGCTCGAGGAGCGTCACGGGCTCGACCGGTCGCTAGCCTGCACCCTGGCGCCGGCGGGCGGGCTCCTCGAGCGCGCCTTGAACGCGTGAGGCTCGACGCACACGCCCCCCGGGCCGGGCGGATCATTCACGACCGCAAGAGACATGGCGCTGCGACGGCCATTTGTGGCTGGGGAGCTCGAGGGGAGCGGCGCTCCCCTCGAACGAGACCGTCACGACGGAGTCTGTCGGGGCTTTGACCGACAGTCTCCTAGCGCGCGGTCAGGGCTCGATAGAGCTGATCGTAGCGGCGCGCGGGGCGGTCCCAGCTGCGATCGAGCCGCATCGCACGGCGGATCAGGCCGGGCCAGCGGGCGAGCGTCCGCGCGGCGATGGCGCGCTCGACGGCGCCGAGGACCGCCTCGGGGGAGAGCTCCTGGAAGAGAAAGCCGCTGCCCGTCTCCAGCTTCGCGTCGCAGTCCACGATGGTGTCGACCAGGCCACCGGTCGCGTGCGCAACGGGGATGGCGCCGTAGCGCTGCCCGTACATCTGCACCAGACCGCACGGCTCGTACCGGCTGGGCACCAGCACCAGATCCGACCCGGCGAAGACCCGGTGCGCGAGCGCCTCGCTGCCCCCTCGTGCGAACGCGACGCGGCCCGGCGCCCTGGCAACCTGCGCCTCGATGGCCGACGCGAGACTCGCCTCCCCTTCGCCCACGAACACCATCTGCGCGTCCGTCCCGCGGAGCAGCTTGGGGACCGCCGCTGCCGCGACGTCCGCCCCCTTCTGCTGCACCAGGCGTCCGATGCAGGCGACCAGCGGCGCCGCTGCGTCGATGGCGAGCCCCAGCTCCCTCTGCAAGGCTCCCTTGCAGCGCGCCTTGTTGGCGAAATCCTCCGCGTCGTAGCGAGCCGCGATGGCCGGGTCGGTCGCCGGGTTCCACACCGCGTAGTCGACCCCGTTGACGATACCGGCCAGCGCATCGCCCCGCGCCTTGAGGACTCCGTCGAGCTTGGCGCCATGCTCGGGCGTCTGGATCTCGCGCGCATAGGTGGGGCTCACCGTGGTCACTGCGTCGGCGGTGACGATGCCTTGCTTCAGCAGGTTGATGCCGCCGTAGAACTCGATGCCGTCCACGTGGAAGTGCTCCCAGCCCAGGCCGAGCGAGGGCAGCGTGTCCTTGGGGAACACGCCCTGGTGGCGGACGTTGTGGAGGGTGAGGACGGTGCGGGTCGCCGTGTCGGCGGCGAGAGCCTGCAAGTAGGTGGGGACCAGCGCCGTGGGCCAGTCGTTGCAATGCACGACGTCGACCGGGCGCCCCGTCGAAGCGCGTTGACGGACGAGCTCGGCCGCAGCCCGGGAGAGAACCGCAAAGCGCAGCGCGTTGTCCGGGTAATCCTCCCCGCGCTCCCCGTAGACGCCAGCGCGGTCGAAGAGGCCGGGAGCGTCGACCACCACGAGATCGACCTGCGAAGCGAGACGTCCGTCGAAGAGCGTCACTTCGAAGCTGCGATCGCCCAGGGCAAAGCGGAGCGGCGTCAGACGCCTGGCCAGGAGGAGCCCTTGCTGCTCGAGCTCGGCGAACCGCGGCATCACCAGCGTGACGGCGTGGCCCAGGCTGCGGAGCGCCTTGGGGAGGGCGGCGGACACGTCTGCCAGGCCGCCGACCTTGACGAACGGCGCGAGCTCGGTGGTGACGAACGTGATCTCCATGGATACGGCGCTCATAACATAGAATGCCCCGCGAGATGACTCGCGTCCGAGGCTGGGCCGTCCGTCCCCCCCGGCCCCATGGCGTCGACGAAGGGTCGGTGGTGACGATCTTTCGCGTTCCGCCCGAGGTGTCGGGGCAGCGGATGGACGTGTTCGTGCAAAGTCAGCTCCATCGAACCAGCCGCACTCGCGCACAGGCCATCGTGCGAGCCAGCGCCTACGACGGAAGCGGACGGAAGCTCGTTCCCAACGACCGCGTGCGACCGGAGCAGGAGATCTTGCTCTGGCGCGCGCCCTGGGACGAGACGCCGGTCCCCCTCGACGTTCCGGTGGTCTACGAGGACGAGCACCTGCTCGCGGTGGACAAGCCGGCGATGCTGCCGGTGCATCCGACCGCCCGCTACCACAAGAACACGCTCATCAAGCTGCTGCAGGTCGAACGTCCGGACGCGGCCTTCCTCTCGCTGGGACACCGCCTCGATCGGGAAACCAGCGGGGTGATGATCGTCTCCAAGTCGCGCGCCTGCGACCGCGCCTTGAAGAAACAGCTCCAGGCGCGCGCGGACGTGGAAAAGTCGTACATCGCCCTCACCTGGGGAGTGCCGGATCGCGGCGACGGTGCGCGGAGCTTTCGCCTGGTCCGGCACATGGAGCTCGATCGCGACAGCGCGCTGCGCGTGAAGATGAAGATCAGCGACGCGCCGGAGGCCCTCTACGCGGCGACGGGGTTCGAGGTGGTCGAGGTGCGGCGTCGCCGGGCTTCCGGGGCATCGTACGCCCTGGTCCGCTGCACCCTGGAGACCGGCCGTCAGCACCAGATCCGCCTGCACCTCGCCTCGCTCGGTACGGCGGTGGTGGGGGACAAGCTCTATGGCCCGGACGAGACGGCCTTCGCCCGCGGAGCCGACGGCGAGCTCACGCCAGACGACGTCGTGCGCCTCGAGCTTCCGCGGCACGCGCTCCACGCCGCCCGCCTGGCCCTGCCGCACCCCATCACCGGTGCGCCGCTCGTTCTCGAAGCGCCGCTCCCCTCCGACATCGCCGACTTCTGGGAGTCTCTGCTCTAGCCGACGGCCCGGGCGGCGCGCTCTACATGCCGCGGGGGACCTTGTCGAGGTCGAGCTGGTCGAGGGCCACGCGGATGAGGGCGCTGCGGTTAGCCTTGGTGAGACCGCGCGCTTTCAGCTCGTCGACCCGCGCGTCGAGGCGCTCGAGGTCCTTGGTGTAAAGCGAGATGCAGATGACCTTGTAATGCGCAGGCCTCGCGGCAGGCTCCGCCCTGCGCGATCGCTGAGGAACCGGCACCGCGTCCGGAGCATAGAACGCGCCCGAGAGGACGCCCTGCACCTCGTCCGCGTCCAGCACACGCGCCGCGCCGAGCCCTGTTTCTTCCTCACGCGCCGCCATGCCATTCTCCTCTCGTCCTTTTACACATTAGCTGCGGCCGGCTCGCCGGCCGTGGCGCGCTTGCCCTTGACCGCCAGCGCGGGACCGTCGACGAGAAGGTCGACGACGCGCCGATAGTCCTCCGCCGCGTTCGACTCGGGGGCGTATTCGAAGATGGTCTTTCCCTGCGCGGGCGCCTCCTTGAGACGTGTGGCCTGCCGGATGGGCGGCAGCACGCGGTCGCCGAAGTGCTGATTCAACGTCTCGATGGCGTCGCGGCAGATGCGGGCGCGACCGTCGTAGAAAGTCGGCAGGACGCCCTGGATCTGCACGGGGTGATGCAGCAGAGCATTGACGTTCTTCACCGTCTTGATGACCTGCCGCACGCCCACCAGGGACAGAAAGTCGCACCCCACGGGAACGACGATGGCGTCCGCCACCACCAGCGCGTTCTGATTCATGAGCGAAAGCGATGGGGAGCAATCCAGCAGCACCACGTCGTACTCGTCAAAGGCTCCGACAAGTCGCTCGCGCAGGATGCGGTCGCGGTTCTGGCGACCGGCGAGGTAGAGCTCCGCGGCGGCGAGCGTCTCGTTGGCGACGATGAGATCGAGGTTGGGCCGGACCCTCACTGCCGCGTCGCCCGGGCGCACGCCGAGGACCAGCACGTGGTAGAGCGTCTTCTCGGCCTTGATGCCCAGCGACACGCCGACGTTGCCCTGCGAGTCGGTGTCAACGAGCAGCACCTTGAGACCGCGCGCGGCGAGGCCCGCGGCGACACTCACCGAGGTCGTCGTCTTCCCGGTGCCGCCCTTGTGGTTGAAGATGGCCAGGCGAGCGGGGGCGTGCATGCGGGCGGCCGCACGCGTGGGGCGCGGTCCCCCCGCGACCGCGGGCTCCCCCGACGGCGCCGCGGGAGAGGGCGGCGGCGGAGCCGAGAGCAGCCCGAGGCGCGCGCCTCCCGCTTCGTCGAGGATCTGCTTTCTGCAGTCCTCGGAGCACGCGTGGCGAAGCTCCCCGCGGAGGCGCACGACCTGGGACACCAGCTCCACGTAGAAGCGCTTCTGGCAGGCATGGCAGACCGCTCCGCCCGTCGCCTCCCCGCTCACCGCCTTCTGGTGACACTCGTGCGAGCAGAAGAAGGCGAACCCTCCGTCTCGCTCTTCCATCTGGTAGCGGAACTGAACGTCGAACCGCTTGGCGCAGACGCTGCAGCCCTCGGTCATGGCAGCCATCGTGCCTGCGTGGGTGCCACGTCCGCGCCACGAGGGCCAAGAAAGCGTCAGTGGCGGAAATGCCGGACGCCGGTGATGACCATAGCCAGCCCGAGCTCGTCCGCCGCCGCGACGACGTCGGCGTCCCTCACGCTGCCTCCCGGTTGCGCCACGGCGGTGACGCCCGCCTTGGCCGCCGCCTGGACCCCGTCGGCAAACGGAAAGAAGGCGTCGCTGGCGAGGACGCTTCCGCGCGCTCGTTCCCCGGCTTTCTCGCAGGCGATCTGCACCGAAACGACGCGAGACATCTGGCCTGCGCCGACGCCGACGGTGACCTCCCCGCGCGCGAGGACGATGGCGTTCGACTTCACGTGCTTACACACCCGCCACGCGAACTCGAGGCTCTTCAGCTCCTCGGGCGTCGGCGCGCGCCGGGAGGCGACCTTTCCGCGCGTTACCTCCCCGGCGGCCGTCGCGTCGCGGTCTTGCACCACCAGCCCCCCACCGACGCGCTTGGAGGACAGGGCCGCATGCTCCGGGCCCAGCCATCCGTCGGTCGCCAGCAGGCGCAGGTTTTTTCGGGCGCGCAGCACCTCGAGCGCGGCCGCCGCGAAGGACGGCGCCACCACGCACTCGACGAACGTCTCCGCCAGCGCCCGCGCCGTGGCCTCGTCGACCTGGCGGTTCAGCGCCACGATGCCGCCGTACGCGCTCAGCGCATCGGCCTCGCGCGCTTGGCGGTACGCGTCCACCAGCGCCTCGGCCACGGCCACGCCGCAGGGGTTGGTGTGCTTGACGACGACCGCCGCAGGACGCTCGAACTCGCGCACGGCGTCGAGCGCCGCGTCCACGTCGACCAGGTTGTTGAACGAGAGCTCCTTGCCGCCCGCGCCCAGGCTCTCGGCGCGCGCGAGCGAGCCGGGCGGCGCGTCGCGCTCGACGTAGAACGCCCCCGCCTGGTGCGGGTTCTCGCCATACCGCAAGCCGTACGCTCGCTCGAAGGGCAGCGTGAGATAGCGAGGAAATCGCGTCGGCGTGCCGTCGGCCTCGCGCGACGAGAGGTAGCCGCTGATGGCGGCGTCGTAGGCGGCCGTGTGCGCAAAGGCCTTGGCGGCCAGCTCGGCGCGCGTCCCCGCGCTGGTGTCGGCTCCGCTGGCCATCTCTTCGAGGACACGCGCGTAGTCCGCCGGATCGCAGACGACGGTGACGCGCGCGTGGTTCTTCGCCGCCGAGCGGACCATCGACGGGCCGCCGATGTCGATGTTCTCGACGATCTGCTCGTGGGAGGACCCGGGGTCGGCGGCCACACGCTGGAACGGGTACAGATTGACCACGACGAGATCGATCTCCCGCGCCCCGAGCCGCAGGAGGTCCCCTTCGTCGCGCGGACCGCGCGAGAGGATGCCGCCGTGCACGCGCGGGTGCAGCGTCTTCACGCGCCCGTCCATGACCTCGGGCGAGCCGGTGTAGCTCTCCACGGTCTCGACGGCGACGCCCTCGGCGGCCAGCGCCCTGGCCGTCCCGCCGCTCGACAGAATGCGGACGCCGCGCTCGGAAAGAGCGCGCGCGAAAGGGATGAGGCCGGACTTGTCGGACACGGAGACGAGGGCGGTGCGGATGGGCATGCTGGCGCTCGGCTACCGTGGGCGCTCGTCGCGGTCAATGCGCGGCCCGTATCGGGCGTGGTTCGCTTGCCGTCAGCGGACTCCGCATGGCACCTGGCGCAAGCCGCTCATCGGCAGGGAGTGCTTCGCGCGCAGTTCCGGCGTTGACACTCGCCGCGCATGGGGGTGCGATTGAGCTCATGCGAAAACTGGTGGCGGAGTTCGTCGGCACGTTCGTGCTGGTCTTCGGTGGGTGCGGCAGCGCTGTTTTCTCGGCGGCGTTCCCATCGGTCGGGATCGGCCTCCTTGGCGTGTCCCTGGCGTTCGGCCTGACCGTGCTGGGGTGCGCGTACGGTCTGGGCCACGTCTCGGGATGCCACCTGAACCCGGCGGTGACCTTCGGGCTGTGCGCGGCCCGACGCTTCGCCTGGAAAGACCTCCCCGGGTACGTCGGCGTGCAGGTCGCGGGTGGGATCGTGGCGGCGGGCGCGCTGGTCGTTCTCTTGAAGGCCCAGCCCCTGGGATACGACCCGGCCGTGGGCGGACTGGCCGCCAACGGTTTCGGCGATCACTCGCCGCGGCACTACGGGCTCGGTGCAGGCCTCCTGACCGAGTTCATCCTCACCTTCATCTTCCTCACCGTCATCCTCGGCGCCACCTCGAAGCGCGCGGTGGTTGGCTTCGCCGGGATTCCCATCGGCCTGACGCTCACGCTCGTCCACCTGGTGGGCATTCCCATCACCAACGTCTCCGTGAACCCTGCCCGCAGCACCGGCCCGGCGATCTTCGTCGGCGGCTGGGCGCTCGAGCAACTCTGGCTCTTCTGGCTCGCGCCCATCGCCGGGGCCGTGGCCGCCGGACTGCTCGGGGCCTGGCTGCACGAGGACGATCGCGTCCGGACGTAGCGTGATCGCCGGCTCGGCCGGCTCTTCGTGCCGGCCGGTCGAATCCGGCCGACGTGGATCAATCGGCGTCGAGGTCGCTGGAGGCGAAGACTTCCACGTCCAGGTCGGCGGTCGGCTCGGTCTCGACGTCCGATTCGGCTTCCACGTCGGAGTCCTCCGCGCCTTCCCCCTCGTCTTCGCTCGGAGCGCTGAGGATCGGCAAGCGGCGCTTGCCCACCGGACCCTCGTCGATGTAGTCGCGAAGCGCCGTCATGTCGCGGAGGGCCGCGAGCTTGGCCAGGCCTTTCACCTCCACCTGCCGGATGCGCTCGCGCGTCAGGTTCATGATCGCGCCGACCTCCTCGAGGGTGGTCCCGCCGCGGTCGGCGACATCGAGCGCGCAGCTCTCGGTCATCTCCCAGACTTCGAGGTCGGGGAAGTTGAGCTTGATGGCCCCGGTACGGGCCGACACATCCAGGTAAAGGTGATGGTGGCATGATACGAAGGGGCACGGGCGCATGGCTTCGGCGCAGTCGTTGCGGACCTGCGGGCGATCCACCTCGTCGACGTCGGGGTAGAGCATCCGACCCAGCTCCAGCTCGCGCTTGGTCATGCGCTTGACGCTGATGGTCCGGGCGCGAATGGCACGCTTCCGGCGCGAACGGCGCTGCTCCCGGGTGACCGTTTCACCGCCCGGCTCGGCGCTGAGCGCCAGGGCTCCGTCCGTCGTCCCCTGGACGATGCCCGCCCGCTCTTCAACCTTCGGTTCGTGCTTGGGGTCCATGCTCGGCTCCTCCCGGCGCATCGCCGACAAACCGCATTCCAGCCGAGCGCGGGCCGCCACGCCTGCACTCGACCACTCCATCCGGGCCCCCCGTGGCGCCTGCCTTCGGGTCCCGGCTCCAGCCTCGACGTCCAGCTCCTCGCGAAGCTCGCGCCATACGACGCCTCGACCGTTGGCACCTTAAGTCAGTCGAAAGATCGTGGTCAATCCATCGTTTCCCTTTTTTTCGGGCGTTTCCATTATGGAACTCGTTTCGCGTGCTTAGATCGCTCCCCTGACAAGAAATGTCACCACGACCGCTCGTGCTCCCTCCCGCTTCATCGACTCGCCACCGGTCGGCGTTGCGTCTATCTTCCGCGGCAGGGAAGCGGCCCGGGCGACAGATGACGCTGGAGCATGGCGATCCCCGGCTGCCCGTCACGCGCGACGTCGCCGCACGCGGGGCACGCATCCGCTTCGTCGAGGCCGGCAGCGGGCCGCCGCTGGTGCTGGTCCATGACTACCTCGCCAGCCGCCTGGCGTGGGACGACGTCTTGCCCCGACTGGCCGCGCACTTCCGCGTCATCGTGCCGGATCTGCCCGGCTTCGGCGAAAGCGAGAAGCCGTCCCCCAGCCGGTATCGCTATGGCTTCGAGGGGTTCTCCGAGTCGCTCGTCGACCTGCTCGCAGCGCTGGGGTTGGGGCGTGTCTCGGTGTGCGGTCACGCCATGGGCGGCGCCGTCGCCCTCACCATGGCGGCGGCGCACGCTCACGTCGTGGAGAAGCTCGTCCTGGTGAACCCGCTCGTCTACCCGCCGCGGACGGACGCGTTGTCGCGGCTGGCCGGCGTACCGCTGCTCGGTCCCTTCGTCTTCAAGCAGCTCTACGGGCGGGCCCTCTTTCGTACGCGCTTCGCCGGGACGGCGGCCGCTCGCCGGGAGCAGCTATTCGAGCTCTTCGACGTCCCTGCCGCGCGTGAAGCCGCCTATGCGACCATGTGCTCCATCCTCGACACGAGGCCGCTCACGGCGAGCGTTCCACGGGTGACTGCGCCCACCCTGGTGGCCTGGGGACGGACCAACCGCGCCTCCCCGGTGGAGCAGGGACGGCGACTCGCGCGGGAGCTTCGCGGCGCCCGCTTCGAGGTGTTCGACTGCGGGTCATCGCCGGCCGAGGAAGTCCCCGCGGCCTTCGCCAACGCGGTGACGGCCTTCCTGGCCCCCGGACGAGGGCGCTGATCCGTGCTGGACACGCAGGCGCGCGCGCGCTTCACCCGGAACCGATCCGCCGTCACGGGAACGGCCATCGTCGCCCTTCTCGTAGTCTTCGCCCTGGTGGGCCCGCTGCTCGCGAACCACGGGCCGCTGGAGAGCGACTTCGCGCGCGGGGTCGCTCACGACGAGACTCCGGTCGGGCCCGGCGCCGCTTTTCCGCTGGGCGCCGACCGCATCTTCCGCGACGTCTTCGCGCGTCTGGCGGTGGCGGGGAGGCTCTCGCTGCTCATCGCGGTGTCGGCGACGCTGATCGCCAGCGCGATCGGCGCACTGGTCGGCATCGTGGCCGGATACTACGAGGGGACGCGCTTGCGCGTTCCCTGGCCGGCGATCGTCGGCGTCGCCGGCGCGCTGGGCGCGGTGGCCGCGGGCAGGACGACGCTCGCGGTCGCGGCGCTGGCCGCGGGAATCGTGGCGGCGTTTGTGCGGCGCTTCGCGGGACCTCGCCTCGACGTGGATGGCCTGCTCATGCGCACGGTCGACGTCATGCTCGCCTTTCCCTTTCTGCTCCTGGTGATGGCCATCGGGGCCGCCCTGGACCACACCTCGGCGCTGACCCTCTTCGTCATCCTCGGCGCGACCGGGTGGATGGGAATCGCCCGCGTGCTGCGCGCCAGGACCATGCAGGTGCGCTCGCTCGACTACGTGGTGGCATCGCGCGCGCTCGGGCAACCGGCCGGCAGCGTGATGCTCAAGCACGTCCTCCCCAACGTCGCGGGCCCGCTGATCGTCAGCGCGACCGTCATGGTGGCGCAGATGATCGTGGCCGACAGCGCCCTCGCCTACTTGGGCCTGGGGATCGCGCCGCCGACGCCGACCTGGGGACGGATGCTGTTCGAGGGACAGGACTACTACCTGGCCGCGCCGTGGCTCGTCGCCGCGCCCGCCACGGTGATCCTGCTGGCGGTGTGGGGCTTCAACATGCTCGGCGAGGGGCTGCGCGATGCGCTCGATCCTCACCAGGCTTGACGCCGGGGCGCTGGCGCTCTCGGCGCTGGGGCTGCTGGGCGCGCCGCTGGGCTGCGATGAGACGCTCCCCTTCCCCCTGCCGTCGGAGCACGGCGACGGCTCCGCACCGCGCCGCGGCGGGACCTTGCACCTGGCGACCTACAGCGACCTCCGCAGCGGGATCGATCCCGCCAGCGGGACCGACCAGTCGCTCGGCCCGGTCCACCTGGTCTTCGCCGGCCTGGTCGACTACGACGAGCACGCGCGCGTCGTGACCGACCTGGCGGACCACTGGGACGTGGCGGACGGAGGACGAACCTACCGCTTCGTCGTGCGCGCCGGCGTGACCATGCACGACGGCGCGGAGCTCACCGCCGGCGACGTCAAGCGGTCCGCCGAGCGAGCGCTGCACCCGTCGACACCGGACCCCAACGCGAGCTACTTCGCGAACATCGCCGGCTACGAGGCGTACTCCGCGGGCAAGGCCGAGCACCTGGCCGGCGTCGTCGTCGAAGGCCGCTACGTGGTGGCCTTTCACCTGGCCAAGCCCGATTCCACGTTTCCCTATCTGCTGGCGATGCATACCCTTCGCCCCACCTGCGCCAGCGCCGGCGACCGCTATTCGGATGCGTGGCAGGCTTGCGGCGCCGGGCCCTTCGAGCTTCCCCCCGGCGGCTTGCGGCGCGGGACGAGCTTGCGCCTGGTGCGTCACCAGGGCTACTTCCGCCCCGGCGAGCCCTACCTCGACGCGGTGGAGTGGACGTTCAACATGAAGGCCCTGGCGCAGCGGGTGCGTTTCGAGCGCGGTGAGCTCGACCTGGTGCGCGAGCTGACCGACGCGGACCTCACTCGATTCACCCGCGATCCCCGCTGGAAGCCACTCGGCAGCGTCGAGGCCGACACCACCATCTACGGCGAGTCGATGAACACGCGCATGGCGCCGTTCGACAACGTCGAGGTACGGCGCGCGGTCGCCGCCGCCATCGATCGCGAGCACCTGCGCCTGGTGCAGCCTTCGCGCATGTCGGTGCTGACGCAGGCCCTGCCCAGGACCTTGTGGGACGACCCTTCCTTCGCCGGACAGCGCTACGACTATCCCGCCGCGCTCGAGCACATGAAAAAGGCCGGCTACCCCTTCGACCCGGCGACGGGCACCGGCGGCTGGGCCGACCCCATCCCATACCTCCTCTACGACCAGGGCCTCGACGTGTACACCGCCCAGCTGGTCCAGCAGGATCTGGCCAAGATCGGGCTGCGTCTACGCTTGCAGCTGGTGAGCTACAGCGCCTTCCTCACCCTCCAGGAGCGCGCCGGCGCCTCGGCGATGTCCCAGGGAAACTGGATGCTGGACTACCCCGACCCGAGCTCGGTCTTCGACCCGCTCTTCACCACCGACGCCATCGCTCCCGAGGGATCCTTCAACACCTCGTTCTACTCGAACCCGCGCTTCGACGAGTTGGCGGGCCGCGCGCATCTGGAGGCGGACGCGACCGTCCGGCGCGCGCTCTACCGGGAGGCCAACGCCATCTTGTGCGACGAGGCGCCGTGGGCCTTCACCTTCGGTCACCACACCTTCGATGTGCGACAGCCCTACGTGCGCGGGTTTGCCCCTCATCCGGTGTGGCCGCTCGAGGTGAGCGGCGTCTGGCTCGATCGGGCTGGCGAAGCGCTGGAGCACGCGCTCGGCGGCGGCCTGCGGTGACGTTTTTCCTGCGCCGCCTGGGCTGGAGCGTCTTCGTGGTGTGGGGGGTGGTGTCGATCGCCTTCGTGGTCAGCACCGTTCTCCCCGGCGATCCCGCGCGCATGGTGGCCGGCGCCCAGGCGCGGCCGGCGGACGTGGCCCGCATTCGCCGGCAGCTCGGCCTGGGAGACCCGGCGGTGGTCCAGTACGCGCGCTTCTGGAAGCGCCTCGTGCACCTCGGGCCCCGGGTGGTCGACACCGAGGCCGATCCCGCCCACGCGACGTGCGCGGTGGTCCTCCCGCTCGGGGGTTCGGCGGTCCACATCGACTTCGGCAAGAGCTTCCAGAAGCGCCAGCCGGTGGTCGACCTGGTGGCCACCCGGCTGCCGCGCACCCTCGCGCTGGCGGCGGCCGGGATGGTGCTGCAGCTCCTGCTCGGTCTCGGGTCGGGCGTCTTTGCGGCGACCCGACGCGGTTCCTGGCTCGATGCTTTCCTGGTCGGCTCGAGCTTGCTCGGCATCAGCACGCCTACCTTTCTCACCGCGCTGCTCCTCCAGTACGTGTTCGCTCGCGGCCTCGGGTGGCTGCCCATCGACGGCTTCGGCGCCACGCTCGGGGAGCACGCGCGCTGCCTGGTTCTGCCCGCGCTCACGCTGGGGGTCTACGGCGCCGCCTATTACACGCGCCTGGTGCGCGACGAGATGGTGGTGCTACTCCAGGAAGACTGGGTGCGCACGGCGCGCGCCAAGGGCCTCTCGCCGGCCCAGGTGGTCCTCCGCCACGGGCTGCGCAATGCGCTGGTCCCCATCGTCACCGCCGTGGGGCTCGACTTCGGAGCGCTGATGGGCGGCGCGGTGGTCACCGAGACGGTCTTTCGCTGGCCCGGTCTGGGGGAGCTCAGCGTGAAGGCCCTGCTCGACCGCGATGGGCCGGTCATCCTCGCGTGCGTCATCGTAACGTCGGTGATGATCGTCGGCACCCACGTGCTGGTCGATGCTGCGTACGCGCGCCTCGACCCGCGCGTCGGGCACTCACGGCCCTGAAAGCATCCGGCACTCGTTCACGTTCGCCGAATGCGCCTGGACGACGCAGCTCTTGTACGCCTCGCGCGCCGCCGCGCCATTGCCCGAAGCCTGGTATGCCGCGCCCAGCGTGAGCCAGGCGTCGGCGTTGCCGGGGTTGCCGGCGACGGCCTGCCTGGCCAGCGTGATGGCGCGCGGGGTGTCCCCTTTCGCCAGCGCCCGGCTGGCCTGCGACAGCGGCGACCCGCCGGCAGGCGTCGGCGGCAAGTCGACCGGCGCCTCGTGCGCGCCTCCGGTGGGGACGGCCGTCGCGGTCATCGCCGGGTCCACTGGGTGAGCCAGCTCGGGGAAAGGCGCCGCGGTCTTCACCGGTGCCGCTGTCGTCCCCGCTGCAGCGGTCGCCACCGCGGCCACCGGCGCCGGAAGCGGCCTCGCATTCGCCGGCTCTCGCTCCGGCGAGGGGGATTCCGCGGTCGCCGCGGCTGCGCTGGCGGGCGGCGTCGCCGACCCGGTCAGGTCCGGCGCACTCCTCGGGGGCGCCGGAACATTGGTGGCCGCGCCTCGATCGACCGTGGCCGTTCCCCGCGCGTTGATGGCCTCGATCTGCCGATCCTGGCGCGCGCGAAGCGCTTGCAACCCGCCGACCACCACCAGGATCGCGGCCAGCACCAGCGCGACCACCATCACGCCCTTGGCTTGCGGGGTCACCTTGCGCGGGAGCCCCGCGGCCTGATGGTCGTCGTGCTCTTCCACGGACGCGGCGGAACGCGCGGGGATCGGAGTCCGCGCCGCGAGCGCAACCGCCGGCGACACCGCCACCGGTCGCGCGGGCACGGCGTGCGCCTTCACCGGAGTGGTCCTGGCCGGCTGCCGCTTCCCCTGCGGGGTCTTGACCTCCATCGTGGCGTGGGGCTCGGCGATCGCGTCACCGACACCGATGTCGCCACGAGCCGGCTCACGCGACGGGACGGGCACCGGCCGGGACAGCGACTGCGCGTTCGCGCTCAAGGGCGGCGCAGGCTGGGTGTCGACGCTTGGCGCACGCCTCGGCTCCGGGTGCGGCTGGGGCTCCGGCACGGGCTTTGGAACGGGCCTGACGCCCGGCGCGTCGCGCGGCGGGGTCGGGGTCGGTGTCTTGGTCAGCACGGCATCGTGCGGTCTCGCGGCCGCGCTCCCGTGGACGCCGTTGGTCGCGGGGGACGCCGGCGAGGGCGCCCAGCTCGGCTCCGGTGCGGGCGGGGGCAGCGGCGTGGCCTGCGGCGGGTCGCCAGGCACGGGCGGCGCCGCGGGAAAGTGCGACAGCGTGTTCGCGAGGGACCTGGGCATCTCCGGCGGAGAGGCGGGCTCGAACGATGCGGGAGGCGACGGTGGCGGGCGCACCGTGTCGAGAGCAGGCACCACGGCCATCATTTCCCCGCTCGACGGCGTCACCGGCGGACGCGTGCCGTCGCGTTCGAGGATGACCGTTGCCAGGTCGTCTTCCGCGCCGCGCGTCAACACCAGGCCGGCCTTGGGGACGAGCAGCCCTTCGAAGTAGAGCTTGGTGATGGTCGACAAGGTCGACAGGTCCTCGAAGGGCGAGTCGTCCACCACGTCGGACAGCGTCCGCTTGCCGTCGAAGAGTCGCAGGATGCCGTTGAGTTCGTCCGGGATCTCGTTCAGCCGTTCCAGCAGCTGCGCGTGATCGATTTCGAAGACCGTGGTCAGCGGCGGGAGTTGCTCGCAGAGGCGCCCCCACTCGTCGACGCGCCGCATCCCCTCCATGAGGATGGCCTGCGTGGAGCCGCCGATGACGTCCTCGTTCGCGATGGGGCGAAACTCGACCTCGAACGTGGCCTCGTTCCAGATGAGCGCGCGGTAGATGGCCTCCTCGCCCCGCAGTCGGCCGAGCTCCGCGTCGACCACCTTGCCGTCGCGAAAGTACACGTGCGCCTCCTGGCCGCTGCTGCGAAGATGGACGACGCCGCTCTTCCTCGATACTTCGAAGGTCTGCAGCAGATCGACCACCGCCATGTCCGACGTCGACCCGGAGAAACGTGTCCGCCCCGACGTCGGGCCGCGCGTGGTGGCGATGTTCTCCTGCGTCCGGCGTGCGAGGAGAAGGTTGACGCGCGCGATGAGCTCGCGGACGAAGATGGGCTTCGTCAGGTAGTCCTCGACCCCCAGCTCGAGACCGCGAATCTTGTCCTCGATGGATTTCTGGCTGGTGAGAAAGACGATGGGAATGGACGCCCACTCCGGACGTTCCTTGAGCTTGCGCACCAGGGTGTAGCCGTCGAGCTTGGGGAGCCGCGTGTCGCTGAGGATCAGATCGGGCGTGAGCGATTCGATCTTCGCCAGGGCGTCGAGCCCGTCGGTCGCGGTGGTGACGCTGTAGCCGGCCTTCTTGAGGCTCACCTCGAGCACGCGGACGCTCCGCGGATCGGCGTCGACGAGAAGCAGCTTCTGTTTGGCCACGGGCGCAGCGTCAGCATGGAAGGGGGGCGCGGCGGGTGTCAAGCCAGGCGAAATCCTCTGGCGCTGGCGGCGGACCGCTTGCTCGCGCGCAAACCGGTGATTCCTGGGCCTTCGTGCTGTGGGGCGAGGCTTCGGGTCCGGTCAGGGCTTCGCCGCGAAAGGATCGCCCACGTCGTCGATGCCGGTTCCGGTGGGAAGCGTCTTCTTTGGCGGTGGCGTGTGCCCGGCGGGGGTCGTCGCGGACGGGGGCAGTTTCGCGCTGGAGGTCGCGGTCAGCGCGCCCGTCGCCGTGGCCCGAGGGGGCGGCGGGGGGATGGGCAACGCCGGGATCGCGACTGGTACCACCGGCAAGGAGGAAACGGGAGGCGCGCGATGCTCGAGGAGAGCCCACCCGACGGCGGCGGATGCGAGAACGGCGCCGACGCCGACGAGAAAGGCCCAAGGGATGACCCGCCTCGGCGGGAGCACGCTGTCGATGGCGACGCGCATCTCCGCCAGGGATGGCGGCTCCAGCTCGTCGGCCATCGGGTAGCGCATGCTGCCGGGGTACTTGCTCGGGCGGGCGCCTATGTGGTCGGCGAACTCGAGGCGGCCATCGCTTCGCGTCTTTACGACCTCGTCCAGGGCGGCGGCCAGCTCCTCCATCGAGCCGTACCGCTCTTCGCGCTTCTTCGCGAGACACACCATGGTGATCTCCTCGACCGCCCCGAGCCCGCGCGCCGCGGGGGACACCTGGCTGGGGCGGAGCGGCCGCACGAACATGTGCTGCGTCAGGACGCCCATGTACGTATCCGCCTCGAAAGGCACCCGGCCGGTGAACATCTCGTACATGATGACGCCCAGCGCGTAGATGTCCGCGCGGTGGTCGACGGTCTGGCCGCTGGCCTGCTCCGGGGACATGTAGTGCGGCGTCCCGAAGACGATCCCCTCGCGCGTGATGCGGCTCGACCCGATGATCTTCGCCGCGCCGAAGTCGACCACGCGAACGTCGTCGCTGGCCGTGCCGCCGCTGACGCCGCCGACCAGAAAGACGTTGTCGGGCTTGAGATCGCGGTGGACGATGCCCGCGGCGTGCGCGGAACCGAGGGCGCCGGCCACCTGACAGATGATGCGCACCGCGCGGCGCGCGGGGATGGGGCCGCCCGACTTGATGACTTGCCCCAGCGTCTCCCCGACCAGAAGCTCCATGACGAAGTAGGGGACGCCGCTGGGGAGCTTGCCGAAGTCCGTGATCTCGACGACGTTCGGATGGCGCACGCTGGCCGTGGCCCTCGCCTCCTGGATGAATCGATCGGCCAGATCCTCGTCCCGCGCCAGCTCGCGCCGCAGGACCTTCATGGCGAAATGCCGGTCGAGCGCGACGTG
>Ga0302326_10002913_pt1 | contig 40975 bp, 38 predicted proteins | sample Palsa_T0_3_FD_202264 | JGI IMG/M metagenome (GOLD analysis project Ga0302326, IMG submission 202264) | Peat permafrost microbial communities from Stordalen Mire near Abisko, Sweden - Palsa_T0_3 | ecosystem: Environmental > Terrestrial > Soil > Palsa > Peat permafrost | place: Sweden: Abisko... | reverse complement strand
GCATCCGCGAGGTGGAGTATTTTCAGGCGGCGCGCCTGCGCGTGGGGACCGAGAGCCCGCTCGATGTTTATGCCGACGGCGAGTACGTTTGCCGCACGCCTGCGGAGGTCACGGTGTATCGCGCCGCGCTGAGGGTGGTGCTTCCTGCGTAACATTTTCATGTTGCCGTTAGGCGCGGTGACAGAATTATGGCGCTAAAACAGCCCGGCAAATGGGTAGTAGCTCAGTATGATTCAGGACGCTCGTGTGCGCACGCGAGATCCCCTCGTCCCGCTGGTGAAAACGCGGGACTTCGGGATGACTCCAGAGAGGGCGCAATCGTGAAGAATTCAAATTTGAGTGATTGACCGGCAAATGCCTGTTGACGAACCCAACTCGCCTGTGTAGGATCATGAGAACAAGCCTGCTCTTCGGGGCAGGCCTGAATTTCATGCAGAGTGGCTGAGGGACGAGCCCTGTGACGCCACGGCAACCGGATCGGGATCATCTATCCCGACCGCCAGGTGCCAACTCCCGCCCGGAAACGGGGAACATGAGATTCGGATGCGAGCTTTATTTTATTTGCATTCGACCTCTTTTTCCCATTTCCTGGAAAAAAGAGGCCGTTCTGTTTTAGGGCGCTTCTTCCCGGCTCGTCCCCAGCTATTCGCTGCTGTAAAAGAAAGCGAGTAGCCCGATGTCGAATGCCGAGGCTCACTACGAATTGCGCTGCCGGGAATGCGGCCGCAGCTGGGGAAACCAACCCCGCTCGATCTGCGACGAGTGTTTCTCTCCTCTGGAAATCACTTACGACTACGACGCGGCCAAGGCCTCCATCAGCCGCGAGCGCATTGCGCAACGGCCTCCGGACATGTGGCGCTACGCCGAGTTGCTGCCGCTGCCGGAAGGATTTCAGCCGCAACTGCCGGTTGGGTTCACGCCTCTGATTAATGCGCCGCGGCTTGCAGAGCGGCTAGTGGGCAACAACAGCGACACGAAAGCGGCTGCGCAGAATCTCTACATTAAGAATGATGCCGTCTGCCTGCCGACGCTCAGCTTTAAGGACCGCGTAGTCGCCGTGGCCCTGGCCCAGGCTCAGGCTTTCGGCTTCGATACGGTCGCGTGTTCTTCCACCGGAAATCTGGCCAACGCGGTTGCGGCGCACGCGGCGCGATTGGGTTTGAAGGCATGGGTATTCATCCCATCCGACCTTGAGCCTGCGAAGATTTTGGGCACGCAGGTGTTTGGCGCGAACGTAGTGCGGATTGCCGGCAACTACGACCAAGTCAACCGCTTGTGCTCGCAGATTGCCGAAGAGCGCCGCTGGGGATTCGTGAACGTGAACCTGCGGCCCTACTACGCGGAAGGATCGAAGACGGTGGGCTTCGAGATCGCCGAGCAACTGGGCTGGGGTTTGCCGGATAACGTGGTCGTGCCCATGGCTGGCGGATCGTTGATCACCAAGATCAAGAAGGCATTCGAGGAACTGATCAAGCTCGGCCTGGTCGAGGAGAAGCCGGTAAAGTTCTTCGGCGCGCAGGCTACTGGCTGTTCGCCGATTTCGACTGCGGTAAAGACCGGCAGCGCGGAGATCGAACCGCAGAAGCCGGCGACTATTGCGCGTTCGCTCGCCATCGGCAATCCCGCCGACGGTCACTATGCCATCAAGGCCATCAAGCAGAGCGGCGGATGGAGCGAGGACGTGAGCGACCCGGAGGTGATCGATTCGATCCGCCTGCTCGCGGAAAGTGAAGGCATCTTTACCGAAACGGCCGGCGGCGTGACCGTGGGCTGCGCGGGCAAGCTTTATCGCCAGGACCGGATTCTGCCCGAGGAGACGACCGTCCTGTGTATCACGGGCAATGGGTTGAAGACGACGGATGTGCTGGCCGGCGTCTATGAGACGGAGCGGCCGATCGCACCCAAGCTGACGGAATTCGAGCGGTATCTGCAGCAAACGCTGGAGGGTGTCGAGGTCGCGAACGAAGCGGCGGCGGCCGTGGGCGCATAAGAGACAAAGAATCGATGGCTATCAATGTACAGATTCCGACTGCGTTGCGGCGGCACACGGCGGGTGTGGGAGCGATTACGTGCGCGGCCGCGAACCTGGGAGAGTTGTTCGCCGTCCTCGATGAGAAGTTTCCGGAGTTGAAGCCTCATCTGCGCGACGAAGCGGGACAGGTGCGCCGCTTTCTCAACATTTACGTGAACGAGGAAGACATCCGCTTCCTGGGCGGACCGGCTTATTCTTTTCAAGAGGGCGATGAAGTTCTGCTGGTGCCCTCGATTGCGGGCGGAGCCTGCTAAGAATCAAGTTCGCGCCGTCGCCAAACGCCCCTAGTGGCTACGCGTTACCACGGTGATGATTTGCTGTGTCCCGCCGGTCCCTGCGCGACGCGTGGTCTGGGCTGGCCCGACTTCCAGGCGCGCATTTGCATTCGACGGCGGCGTGAAGTCCACGCCATCATTTACCTGCGCGCAATCCATGCGCAGCGTGCCATTGTCGTTAAACACCAATCCATAGAAACGCAACGTGCTGCCGGCAGCGAGTGGCTGGGTGTTGAGCGTCTGCGTGTTGCTGTCGACGTAGACCTCAACTTGGCTGGGATCGTTCTCCACTGTAGTTTGATCGGGCTGCACCGCCAACATGGGGAACAAGTCATACGGCGCCAGCGAAATCGTGTAGTCGGTAAAACTGCCGCTCTGCGATATGGCTGTCACGGTGCCATTGATCGTCTGCGGCATGAGGGTCATTGTGGTGACGGCCGGGTAGGTCCCGTTAAAGGGCAAGGTGGTTGTTGAAATATACACCTCTTGGCCTGGAACCATATTTGATCCATTGAAGCTGGGCACGAAGGGCAAGCTTCCCAGATTCGTAAGCTGGCCGGAGATCTGAAAGGCTGCGCTGTCGTAGTTAAATGGCGCACCCTCGCCGGTTGGATAGCCAGGAATGCCAGCGCCCTGCATCTCGCGAGCATGCATGAAAAATGCAGACACCGAAGGGGTCACTTCCATGAGCGGGCCGCGAAATATGTATACGGCGGAGGGATCCTCCACCGCAATCCGCGTCGCCAGCAGAGAACCATCGGATTGGATCGCGCCATCCATATTCACGAACGCGCCCGCCGTCAGGGCGGAAAGGCCGTTAACCCCCTGATACAGAGTGTTGCCGTCGCACTGAACAGAAACTGGCAGCCCTGTCAGCGCAGGCACGTAGTTGGGTATCGACAAAGTAATGGTGTTGCCGCCCGAACTGACTCCTGTGACCTCTCCGTCGATCCCCATCACTTTGCCATTGGCCGAATTCGTCGGTGAGGCGGCCAAAGTGAGGGGCGTAAGACTGAAGGTCGGCGCAGCCGAAAAGCCGTAGAATCCGTCGACGTTCACGCAGTCCCCTATGGTCGCCGATTGCGATACCAGCAGGTCGAGCGACAGGGCCATGCTTGTGCCCGTCACGGTGAGAGGCGAAGGGAAGTTCACTGTCGCTGTGGGAGGGAATAGGGTGTAAGTGGCTGAACTCAGGGTCTGTTCTCCATCGAATTGACCAAGGGCGATGCAAACGAAAGCGCCGCCGCCAAGAGTCACGCTTGCGCTTGTATAGATGTCCTGCGGAATCGTCGCAGTCAGCAGTGGTTGAGCTACGCCGTTCAGATGCATGAATTCGGCACCGAGCCCTGATGACGCCAGAGTAGCCGTCTTTCCCGACTGGCTGGTCAGGGTAATGCTTTGAAAGCCGAGATCGAATTCCGACAGTTGATCGTTGGCTGTGCTCGACACCACTACCGTTACTGCGGTATTGCCCGTGAGGGGCGGAGTCTTCGACATGCTGCTCGATCCGCAGCTAGTGGAAAAGATGGCCGCGGCAACGACGATCAACGCTAAGGGGAAGCTGTAAAGCCGACGGGGAGACGAAAAGGCCAAGCTCATAAATCCTCCGGTTTGGCAGCCCGGGGTCGGAGCCCTATCTTCCTGGTTAACGCTGCCGCGTAACCAGATTCATGGCGCAAGATCAACATACGGAGTATAGCGCGGCAATCATTAGCGGATTCATAGATTTGTCGACTTTTGGTAAAAGTTCGTCAAAGGAACGTCTGCTTGCATCAGGGTCGACAATATGTATAATCTAACTAACTGGTTAATTAGTGAATGGTTCAAGCCTTTCATCACCGCCATCATCACCCCCGCATGGGTTCCCGCGGCCAGCCGGAGGAGAGCCGCGCGGCCATTCTGCAGGCTGCGGCGAAGGAGTTTGCCGAGTTCGGCATCGTCGGAGCGCGCACCGACGCCATTGCGCGCGAAGCGCGAGTGAACAAGGCGTTGCTCTATTACTACTTTACGGACAAGGAAACGCTTTACGGAGCGGTGCTCGACGACGCATTTACCGGGATGCGGACCTGCGTCTTCCAGGTGCTCGACAGCGACCTGCCGCCGCGCGAAAAGATCATGGCCTACGTGGGTGCGTATTTCGATTTCATTGCCTCGAACCGAATTTATCCCAAGCTGATGCAGCGGGAGATGATGCGGGCGCGCGAAGGCGACTCGGTACACCTCGACAGGCTGGTCAAGACTTACTTCCAGCCGATCTACCGGCGGGTTGGCGAACTGCTGCACAAGGGAATTGCGGAAGGCGAATTCCGGCAGGTAGACCCGGCGCACTTCGTTCCTTCCATGGTGGCGATCATCGTTTTCTATTTCAGCAGCGCCCCGGTGATGCAACGGATCGTGCGCTTCAATCCACTCACGCCGCGGCGCATCGCGGAGCGGCGGGCGGCGGTTTTGGATTTTATTTCCGCGGCGCTGTTTCAACCCGGCGCCAGCACGGGGCCAGCGGTTCGTAAGCCATCAGTTGGCAAGTCGTCGGTTCGCAAATCGGGAGTAAGCAAATGAGCGCTCGTAACCGGTTCTTCATTCTTCTCGGCATCATCTTTGTGATCGCCGCGATCTATTACATGTTCTCTACCGACCATTCCAAAGATCTGGTGCTGATCGGCACGGTCGACTCGAATCAGGTGATCGTCAGCGCGCAGGTCGAGGGCCGCATCCAGAAATTGCTGGTGGATGAAGGCACGCCGGTGAAGGCAGGCGACCTCATTGCCGTGCTCGATCCCTCCGAGTTGCAGACGCAGGAGGCCGCAGCCGCGGCCAACATCGCGAGCCTGCAGCACAAAGTTTCCGAGATGCAGCACACCGAAAAATCTACGGCAGGCTCGACTTCGAGCGACGTGGCTAACGCGCGGGCCATGCTTTCGTCCGCCAAGGCGCAACTCCTGCAGGCGAAGGCCGCGCTCGATCGCACCGAGAGTGACAGCCGGCGGATGATCGCGCTGGCCAAGGCCGGCGTCCAGTCAGAGCAGGACCAGGTGCAGGCTGAGACCAACCTGCAAGCGGCGCAGGCGACCGTGCAGGCTCAGCAGGATCTGGTGAAAGCGGCGGAGGCGAACTTGAACGCCGCCATTGCGCGCACGCAGCAAGCCAACGCGGCGAAGAGCACAGTGCAATCGACGGAGGCCGACCTGAAGAATGCGGTCGCACAGAAGAATCAGGCCGCGGTGCGGCTGGCGTACACCAATGTCTACGCGCCGGTGAGCGGTACGGTTTCGGTGCGCGCGGCGCGGCAGGGAGAAGTGGTCAACATTGGCGCGCCGATTGTGACCATCGTCGATCTGACAGATACATGGGTGCGCGCCGCGATTCCGGAGACCTATGCCGACCACATCGGCTATGGCGATGTATTGCGCGTCCGCCTGCCGGGCGGCACGATCACCAGCGGCAAAGTTTTCTTCAAAGGCGTAGAAGGCGACTTTGCCACACAGCGCGACGTCAGCCGGCGCAAGCGCGATATAAGGACGATCGTGCTGAAAGTGAGATTGGACAATCCAAAAGGCGCGTTCGTGCCGGGAATGACGGCCGAGGTGCTGGTTTCGCCAGAGCAGATGAAGGGCGAGAGCAATCCGCAGAGCGCGGCGGCGGCGGGGCAGCAATGATGGCAGACCTGAATTCCAAAGCCAACGACGGCAGCGTTTCGACCGCTGTGGCCGCAACGCCCTACGCTATCGAAGTGCAACACATCGTCAAGAAGTACGGCGACTTCACCGCCGTCGACGATGTTTCATTCAACGTGAAAGAGGGTGAGATCTTCGGTCTGCTTGGACCGAATGGCGCGGGGAAATCGACGCTGATCCGAATGATGACCACGCTGATTCCGATTACCGCGGGGAGGGCGCGCATCGCGGGTCACGATGTTGCAAAGGAGCCGGATGCCGTGCGGCGAACGATCGGTGTGATCCCGCAGGCGCTGACCAGCGATCTCGATCTTACGGTGGAAGAAAACCTGAACATCTACGCCAAGCTCTACGATGTGCCGGCGAAAGAGCGGAAGCGTTCGATCGAGGAACTGCTGGGGCTGGTGGATTTGACGAAGTGGCGCGGCGCGCAGACCAAGACGCTCTCCGGCGGCATGCGGCGGCGGCTGGAGATTGCGCGCGGGCTGGTGCATCATCCGAAGATCTTTTTCCTCGACGAGCCCACGACCGGATTGGACCCGGTCTCGCGCGTGGCCGTATGGGAAATGCTGGGCAATATTAAGAGCCAGCGGCAGCTCACGATTCTGATCACCACGCATTACATGGATGAAGCCGACCGGCTGTGCGACCGCATCGCCATCGTGGATCACGGCAAACTTGTCGCCTTGGACGCTCCTATGGCGTTGAAGGCGAGCGTGCCGGGATCGAACGTGATCGAAGCGCAATTCGAGAATCCGCCGGACGACTGGGAGCAGCGCCTGCATACGCTCGACGATGTCACTTCCGTGCAGCATGAAGGTGCTGGAATGTATCGAGTGCTGACCGGCAATGGCTCACGTACCACCACCGAACTCGTCGAGATGGCCGTCGAAGCTGGGGTCGCCGTGAAGTCGCTCTCGGTGCAGAACACGACGCTGGACGACGTATTCGTGCACTACACGGGCCGGCAGTTGCGCGACGAACTGCAGAAAGCCTATGCCTTCACGATGCCGCAGAGTCCGGGGCTGCGGCCATGAAGCGTCCGGGGTTGAAGCTATGAACCGAATGATGGCGATTGTCGAGCGCGAAATGCGCAAGTTCTTCCGTTCACCGGCACTGATGCTGGCTTCGATGATCTTTCCCCTGGTGCAGCTTGTCATCCTGGGCAACGCGTTTGGCGGGAAGATTCGCGACGCCCGGCTGGCCGTTGTCGACCAGGACGGAGGCACGCAGGCGCTGAGGATTCGCGAGGCCTTCGATTCGGTGCGGGCGAACATTCGTACCTTCGTGCCGGTTTACTACGACAACGAAAAAAAGGCAATGGAGGACGTGCGCAACGGCAAGCTCGACGGCGCGGTGATCATCCCGCCGCAGTTTTCGCGGCGGGTTTACGAGAATAACCATCCGCAAATTGCTGTGGTGGTGGATAACAGCGACAACTTCATGAGCTCCGCGCTGGAGTCGGAACTCACCGACCTGGTCAACGCAATGAACCAGCCAACGGTCGAGCCGCGCATTCTGCAGCAGACGGCGCTGGAGATTGTGGAACTCTACCCTTACATCGAATACATGAAGTATCTGCTGCCGGGCTCGCTGGCGCTGGCCATGTTTGTCTCGGTGATGATCGGCGGCGGCATGCTATACATCGACGACAAGGCGCGCGGAGTTCATGAAGGTTACCTGGTAACGCCAATCACGAAACTCGAACTGGTGCTGGGGCTGAACCTGGCGGGCGCGATTAAGGCCGTGATGACCGGCGTAATCATTTGCGTAATCGGGTCGCTGATCGCGGGCGTGAGCACGATTTTCAATCCGGCGACGATGCTCGGGCTGCTGGTCATGATTTTGCTGACCTCGCTCGCGTTCAACACCATGATGTTCCTCTTGATGGTGCGCATCGAAGACCCGCTGGTGCCGAGGGCCATGTTCGGCATTCTGAATACGCTGCTGTTTTTTCCCAGCGGCGCGATTTATCCCATTCAGGCGTTCCCGCCCTGGTTGCGGGCGATTGCGAGAGTCGATCCGTTTACTTACGCGGTGGACGGTTTCAAGTGCCTGCTGCTCAAAGAAACGACCCTGGCGGCGGTGTGGGGCGACATGCTTTTTCTTTCGATATTCGCGTCTATTACTCTCGGGATCGCGATTCCGCTGTTCAAGCGCACGCTGTAAAAAACCCCGGGTTATGTGGTGATCGGGTATCGGAAAGAGCACTCGATGACCCGAACGTGAATCGGCCGATTTCTTCTGGAACTTTTGACTTACCGGCTGTGTCCGTTATTCTAGAGAGTGATGACCCTACTGGACGCCAAGGAGTACCATCCGGAAAAAGAGCGGAGGAAGCGAACCCGGATTATTTCGGCGATCGTTTTGGTGCTGGTTATCGCTCTTCTCGGGTGGTGGAATCGCTTTTGGCCGGAAAAACGCGTCGCGGATAAATTCTTCTCTTTGCTGCAGAAACAGGATTTTGAAACGGCTTACGGTGTCTACTACGCCGATCCAACATGGCAGCAGCATCCGCAGAATCACACGCAGTATCCGTTTAACGAATTCTGGCAAGATTGGGGGCCAGGCGGGCAATGGGGTGCGGTCAAGAGCTTTACGATTTATGGCGCCAGCAACTGTCCCGGCGGTGGAAGCGGAGTAGTGATCGATTTGATCGTGAACGATCGCGCGCAACACGCCCAGTTGTATGTGGACAAAACGGACAAGACGATCAGCTCGCCGCCCTGCGATCTGGAATTCCGGTAGGAAGATTGGCATTGCTAACTTCCGAACTGTGCCAGCGTTTTCGCCAGGGACGCCTCGTCGCCTACGTTCAGGCAGGTCTTCGATCGGTCAATTTGCCGCATCAGACCGCATAGGATTTTCCCCGGGCCAATTTCCACAAACGTCTGCACGCCTTGTTCGATCAGCAGGCGCATGCTTGGCTCCCATTTTACCGAGCCTGTCACCTGAGCAACCAGGGTGTTGCGTGCCTGCAAATCGTCGCTGACCAAAGATGCCTCCGCATTGCAAACGACGGGGTACACGGGTTTCTGCGTCTTCAGGGCATTCAGGTCTGCTTCCAGGCGGTCTTGCGCTGGCTTCATCAGCGAACAGTGAAAAGGTGCGCTCACCTGAAGCATCTTCGCGCGCTTCGCTCCGCGCTCGTCGGCGAGCTTCGCTCCACGCTCCACCGCCGCGGTGTGCCCGGAGATCACAATCTGTTCCGGCGAATTGATATTGGCGGGGGAGCAGACTTCGCCTTGCGCCGCGTCCTGGCAAACGGCGGCAACTTTCTCCAAGTCCATCCCTAGGATTGCCGCCATGGCGCCCACTCCCACGGGGACGGCCTCCTGCATATACTTGCCACGATTGCGCACCGTACGGACGGCATCGGCAAAGCTCATCGTTCCGGAGGCGACGTGTGCCGAGTATTCGCCCAAGCTGTGACCAGCAACAAAGCTGGGTTTGGGGATGCGGCCCTCCAGAACTCTCAAGGCCGCAATCGACGCGGTGAGGATCGCGGGCTGGGTAACCTCGGTGAGGCGCAATTCCTCTTCGGGGCCTGCGAAACACAATTGCGACAATTTGTAGCCCAGCGCCTCATCGGCTTCTTCAAACGTCTGCCGGGCGATGGGATATTTCTCGGCGAGATCCTTACCCATGCCCACGGCCTGCGAGCCCTGGCCGGGGAAAATGAATGCGATCATGGATGTAGCGAGGCTGGGCATGTCTCTTGATTCCGGCATTATTTTGATTGGTGCGACAAGCTAGTGAACCGGAGCAACTTCCACTTCCGCCGGCGCTGGACGAAGCGCAGCCAATCCCTGCTCGATGGACTGATTGATGTTCCGCTCGGCGAACTCGGCGGCTACCCTTACCGCATTCTTGATGGCGTTCGCGTTCGACGAACCGTGCGTGATAATGCACACGCCCTTTAGCCCCAAGAGAGGCGCGCCGCCGTATTCGGTATGGTCGATGCGCTTCTTGAAATCGGAAAACGCACTGCGCGAAAGCATGTAGCCGACCTGCCGGGTAATCGTCGATTTCAGCGATTCTTTCAGAACCGTGCGGACGAGATTCGCCACGCCTTCGGAAATCTTGAGCGCCACGTTGCCCACGAACCCATCGGCAACGATCACGTCGACGTGGCCATTAAACAGGTCGCGGCCCTCCACGTTGCCCACAAAGTTCAAGGGCAGCCGCTTCAATAACTGGAAGGACTCGCGCGTCAGCTGGTTGCCCTTGGTTTCTTCTTCGCCAATCGAGAGCAGTCCGACCCGCGGCCGTCTCCCGGCGCCGAAACCCGAACGGCCGGGCTTGAGATCGCCAAACCTTGGGTCACCGAACATAGAGCGGAAGTAAATCTCGCCCATGACCGCAAACTGTTCGAGGTTACGCGGCTTGCAATCCACGTTGGCTCCCACGTCCAGCAGAATCGCCGCCGTCCCAGGAGCCGTGGGAAAAACGGCCGCAAGCGCCGGCCGGTCCACACCGTGCAATGCGCCCAGCACCATCTTGGCCGAAGCCATCGCGGCGCCGGTGTTTCCAGCAGTGACAAAGCCCGCCGCCCGGCGCTCGCGCACCAGACGCAATCCGACGCGCATGGAAGAGTCACGCTTGGCGCGCACCGCCTGCACCGCTTTATCTTCCATGGTAATGAATTCGCTGGCGTGGACGATCTCGATGGGCAGCCGGAACGCCGCCGGGTGACGATCAAGTTCCGCTTTGACCGTGGCTTCCGGACCGATCAGCAGCACGCGAACGCCGTAGTTGCGCGCGGCATGAATCGCGCCCTCGATTTCAGGCTTGGGAGCCCGATCCGAACCCATCGCATCCAGCGCGATCACGCTAGGCATGGTGGCAGAGAATTAGCTGGCTTCCTTCACTTCGAGAACTTCGCGGCCTTTGTAGTAGCCGCACTTGGCGCAGGCGCGGTGCGGCATCTTCTTCTCGTGGCAGTTCGGACACTCGGAGAGCGAGTGGCTCTTCAAGGCATCGTGCGCCCGCCGGGTGGAGGTGCGCTTCTGAGAATGTCTGCGTTTTGGATTGGGCATGGTCTATGAATTCCTCTCGCCGAGGCGCTTCGGCCTCGCATGAATCAAATCTCCAGCTGTGGGATCCTAATGCGCCAGCTTGCCGCGGATTTCTTTCAACGCCGCCCATCGCGGTTCTTCCAGCGTCACCGCGCACGAGCACTGCTCCTGGTTTAGGTTTATGCCGCAGTGCGGACACAGACCCTTGCAATCTTCGCGGCACGTAAGCTTCAACGGAACGGCCAGCAATATCTGCTCACGCACAACGTCGTCGAGCAGAATACCTTCGCCTTCATAATAGCTGATCTCGGCCTCTGCGTCGGTCACCGACAGCTCATCGCGTCCGGCGTCCGAGCCTTGAGGACGATATAACAAATCGAACTCGCGCTTGACATCCTGAGTAATCGGTTCCAGACACCGCGCACAGCTCGATTCCAGACTGGTCGCCAGCCTGCCCTGGATGCGTATGTCTTTGATTATCTTGCGCTTACCGTGATGCTCTTCGACCAAGTCCGCCCTCCCGCTGCTCTCGACGGGAGCGATCTGACGATAATCCGTTCCCAGGTCGATCACGCCGGGCTCGAACTTCTCCGCAAATTCGATAGGGTGAAGTTCTAAGTCCTTGATTTCGAAGAACATCGGAAACCTCCGCGCGTCCAAAGCCGCGCCAGATCCGCGGAAGCACGCCAAGGGGCGTAAGTACCGCAAGGAGTTAAGGGTTCAGGATAAAGCGTGAGAGAAAGGAGTGTCAAGGCGGGTGGGGACCAGGTAGCGTCTTGAATGACGTGACATTTGGTCCCGAAATATGGAAAGCAGTCCGTGCATTAGACGATTGGAACCTCTTCGCCGCCCTGCCATCTGTCCGCCAGTCTGTCGCGATTGATGATTGTGTTGCTGTCGTCAAAAGCGAGAATCGGCGGCCAGTAAATCCGCCAGACTGCTGGCCACGAAGTGACGAGAATCTCCGGTTGCTGCATCGCAGGTAGGTAGTCGAAAACCGTCCGCGGCCACAGGATAAACTACTTAGCAGGAGGTAATTCCCCGATTGAAGCACACCACACCTACCCCCGAAGATTTGCAACGCCGCCGCGAATTCGCCGAACGCACGGCGGAACTCCGCGCCCACCAGCCAGAGAGCCCCGGTCCTTTTCCCACCGCCGAAGAAATGATCCGCGAGGATAGGGATCGTTGACGGAAAACAAGAATCCCTGGTTCGAGAGTCACGCCCATGGGTCCGCAGTCACCGTCACGTTGCTCGGGTTCTTCGCCCGCCTTTGGACGGCTTCCGGAACCTTCCTCAATCCCGACGAGGCGCTGCATTTTCGCCTGGCCAACCAGCTTTCGCTGAGCCTCGCGTACAAGGCGAGTCTCACTGCGGCGCATCCTCCGCTGCTCACCCTTCTGCTCTATTTTTGGCGCGCAATCGGCGCCTCGGAACTCTGGTTACGCCTGCCTTCGGTGCTTGCCGGCGCGGCTTTTTGCTGGATGTTTTACAAATGGTTGAGCAACGCCGCGGGCGAACTTGCCGGATTCATCGGGCTTCTGCTCGTTGCCTTCCTTCCACCCATTGTCCTAGTCGCGGCAGAATTGCGGCAGTACTCTTTGCTGTTGGCATTCCTAGTCAGCGCCTTGTATTTCCTCGATGAAGCCTTTGCGAAGAACTCTATCGGCCGGATGGCGGCCTTTTCCCTGTGCCTTTACCTGGGCATGCTGACTCATTACTCGGCGTTTCTGTTCGCCGCAGCGCTCGGGATTTATGCCCTACTCAAATTCTTCACAAAACGTTCCCCCGCCAGTTTAGCCTCTGTCTGGGCACTCGGCCAGGTGGGCGGGCTGGCTCTGGCGTTGTTCCTGTATAAGACTCATCTCTCGAAGCTGGGTGTGGGCGATTCAAGAACGGTGCTGCAAGGCTGGATGAGCGAGTTTTACCTTCACCGGTCCTACTTCGATCCCGCTCATGACAACCCCCTGCTGTTCCTAGTGGGACACACGTTCGGAGTTTTCCAATTCTTTTTCGGGCAACTGGCCGTCGGCGATGTCATTGGGCTCTTGTTTGTTGTGAGTGTTGGACTGCTGCTGCGCAGGGAAGCTTTGCCTGAGGGTCGAAGTTCTTCGCGCCTTTTAGGAATACTCTTGCTCTTGCCCTTCTTGATCGCGGGTGGCGCCTGTCTGGCGCATATTTATCCCTACGGCGGCACGCGGCACGTCGCGTTCCTGATCATTCCAGGTGTGGCCGGCGTGAGTGTGGCAATCGCGCGTGTGGCGGCCGGCCGATGGGAGCGCGGGCTTATGATCGCAGCTTGTGTCATTCTGGCCAGCATCGTCTTTGGCAAACCGCGCCCACCCAGAATGGACCGTGCCGATCAAAGCCGCGCGAACATGGCAGCTGCGATGGCGTTTGTACGACAGAACATGGATCCGTCCGATCTCATCTTCACCGATTACCAAACCGATCTGATTCTCGGTCACTATCTTTGCCATCAGCGTCCTATCACCTTCGACGCCGCTCCCACCGGCTTTGAACAATTTTCCTGCGCCGGCCACCGCGTCGTTTCGGCCGACTACAAAATGGCATGGATGTTTTGGGCGGACAACTTCCCCGAGGATTGGCTGCGATTCGTCCAAGCCTACAGTCTCAAGCCCGGAGATACGGTCTGGATTCTTCAGTCAGGATGGGGAGTAGCGCTTCCGGAGAACTTGCGCAAACACTACGCCGAATCCCGCGACCTCCGCTTCGAGTCGTTCGGCGACAATATAAAGATCTTTAAGATGACTGTGGGCCAGTCGATGCTCGCGGCCACTCCGTAATCAGGTTCAGTCATCGCGTTTCTTGGTGACATTTCGTGCTACGTTCGGACGGCGTGACTCATTTCCTCGCCGCGAGATTCTTCATCCCCAGCGCCTGCAGAGTGATGTCATCCGGGACGCTCCGCCCGTCCTTTTTCGTCACCACTCCGAAGCTGCCCGAATAATCCCACATCGTCCAGCCCATGCCGTGCCGCTCCAGCGCCGTGCGCACGTCGTGAATCCATGCCGCACGGTCTTGCGGGTCGGCATAGGCGCGATAGACGCCGAACTCGTTGCACACCGCCGGAACGCCCCGCTGCCGGGCCCATTCCGCAACCTGCGTGATTTCAGCATCGATACGCGCCGCATCCCAGTGATCCTGTCCGTAGCGAATTACTGTAAGACGGTCCACCGCATCGGGCACTCCTGCCGCTGTTTTCGCGGCTGATTCCGGAGACGACGGATAATTTAGCCCCTTCACCCAATGCCAGAAATATGCTCCCCAGGTCGCGCCCTGGTGGGTGAAGATATGCGGCTCGTAGAAATGAAAGTTGTAAATCACGTTGGGATCGCGCAGGGGTTCGATGAAAACCAGTTCATCGTCGTCCGACCAGCGCGCCCCGGCGGCGATAATCGTGTGCTGCGGAGCGCCTTCGCGAATCGCCGTTGCCAGCTTTGCCTGAACGCCGTACCAGCGGTAGCGATCGGAAAATTCCGGCTCGTTGAGAATTTCGAAGAACACGCGGTCCGCATCCCAAGTGGAATAATGCCGTGCGAGCGCCCGCCAGAAGTCGGCGGACTCCTGCACGAAACTGTCATCCTTCATGAGCCGGGCTTTGAAATCGCTCTCCGGATGCAGGTCGATCACCACAGCCAATCCCTGATCCAGAATCATCTTCACGGCGGCGTCGAGGTATCCAAGATACTCCGCCGAAATCTGATCCGGCCGGTGGTTAGCCATCATTGGTTGGGGATTAACGCTCAAACGGACATGATCGAATCCCATGGATTTCATGAGCGCGATGTCTTCCGCCGTGGTCCAGGTCTGGAAATGTTCCTTCGTGTAACCGCGCTTGTCATAAACCTGCGCGAACCATTCGCTCGCGTTGACTCCATGACGCAGGTGCGCTGCGCGCGAAGCAGCCAAGGAAGAAAGCGCGGGGGTAGGCGCGGCGGTTTGTGCCGGCAGGACGCTTCTACCAATACCGCCGATGAAGATTAGAAGGGCGACAGAACACAGGCTCCGCAAACATGTCATAGTGTCCTAGCTCAAAATCGGCAGCGCCCGAATTCTCTTCCTGGTCGCCGCATAAATCGCGTTGCACAACGCCGGGGCGAGAGGCGGCACGGATGGCTCTCCAATGCCCGTGGGCGGCTCAGTGCTGGGCACGGCATACACTTCCACTACCGGGGCCTCGTCCATTCGCACCGGGGCGTAGTCGTCGAAATTTCCCTGCACCACGCGCCCTTTCTCGATCGTGATCTTCGCTCGCAAGGCGTTACCCAGGGCATAAACCACTCCACCCGGAATCTGCTGCTCCACAATGCTAGGATTCACGATCTGCCCGCAATCCACCGCCCCCACCACGCGATGCACTCGGGGCACATCGTTCTCCATGCTGATCTCGACCACTTCGGCCATATAGGAAGAAAAACATCCGAAGCAAGCGATCCCGCGATAACGTCCAGGGGGTAAGGGCTTGACCCATCCAGCTTTGTCGGCCGCCAGTTGCAGTACTGCGCGCATGCGCGCTGGGTGCCAAGTTGTCGCGAAATATTGAATGTCTTGGTCTTTATTTTGCGCCAGCATGTGCAGCCGGTACTCCAGCGGATCTTTCCCCGCCGCTGCCGCCAGCTCGTCGATGAAACTTTCGCTGGCAAACCCCGCCTGCAGCGCGTAAACCGACCGCATCCAGCCCAACGGGACGGCGGTTTCGGCGAGCACGTACTCCAGCGAAACATTCGGTAGCCCGTAAATGAACGCAGCCTCATCCGGCAAATCGGGATCGATTCCGTTCGGGCCGGGCTGACCTTTCTGCCCGCTGATCGACGGCGCAATGATGCGATGCGTGAACGCCACTGGCCAACCCGCTCCATCCAGCACAGCGCTCAACTGATGCAGGCTCGCCGGACGATACGTCGAAAACCGCATGTCATCTTCACGAGTCCAGATCACCTTCACCGGACCATTAACCGTCTTCGACACCAGCGCCGCTTCCACGGCGTAGTCGTGCTCCAGTCGCCGCCCAAACCCTCCGCCCATCAGCGTGACATTCACCCTTACCTGATCTGGATCCAACCCCACGGCTTGCGCCACGGAATCGCGGCAATCCTGCGGCACCTGCGTCGGAGCCCACAACTCGCACGCCGTTCCCCGATAATGCGCGGTGCAGTTTCCCGGCTCCATCGGAGCGTGCGCCATGAACGGCAACTGGTACTCCGCAGAAATCCGCCGGCCGGTGGCCTTGGACACATCGCCCACCGAATACAAACTCGCACCCTTCTTGGACGCAGCCTGCTTCAGCGATTCCATCACCGCCGCCGTGTTCAAGTCTTTGTTCGGCCCGTCGTCCCAACTCACGTTCAACACGCGGCGCCCTTCCATCGCGCCCCAAACGCTATCGGCGACAACCGCCACCGCCGCGTCGCTGATCTTGCCCACATAGCTCACGCCGGCAATCTTCTTCGATTCCTTATCGTCGAAGCTCAACACCTTTCCACCGATCGTCGGACAGCGCGACAGCACAGCGTATTTCATCCCCGGCATCCGGAAGTCGATGCCGAATACCGCATCACCCTTTACCTTAGACGGCGTATCCACGCGAGCCAATCGCTGCCCAACAATCTTGTAGTCCTTGCTCTGCTTCAGCGGCGCATCGGTTGGGATCGGTAGCGTAGCGGCCTTCCCCGCAAGATCGCCGTAGCTGAGCTGCCGCTTTGACGCCCCATGCAGAATGTTGCCCTCCTGCGCCACGCATGTTGAGCGGGGCACTCCCCAAGTCAGTGCCGCCGCCGAAATCAGCATTTCTCGTGCCGCCGCTCCCGCTTTGCGCATTGGATCCCACGTCGTCCGCACGCTCGCGCTGCCGCCCGTGGTCTGATCTCCGTAGAGCGTGCTCGCTCCCGCCTGCTCGATCTCAATCTGCTTCCAATCCGCTTCCAGTTCTTCCGCCAGAATCATGGGCAAGGCCGTACGCACACCCTGACCCATCTCCGAGCGCGCCACCACAATTGTGATCTTGTTGTCCGGCGTGACCCGCAGGTACGCGTTCGGCGAGAAAACCTGTTTGCTCGATCTCCCGTGCGGCAGATAGAATCCCACCACCAACCCCGCCCCCGCAGCCACTCCAGCAGCAACGAATTCGCGTCGGCTTATGGGACTCATCGCGCGCCTCCAACGGCGACAGAGCCTGCGGCTCGATGAATCGCCTTACGGATCCGTTCATAAGTACCGCAGCGGCACAGGTTGCCGTTCATCGCTTGCGTGATCTGTTCATCGCTTGGATTCGGCGTCTTTAGCAGAGCCGCCGCCGTCATGATCTGCCCTGTCTGGCAATAACCGCATTGCGGAACCTCTTCGGCAATCCACGCCTGCTGCAGCACGTGCAAGCCGTTGGCGCCCAACCCTTCAATCGTCGTTATGTTTCTCCCGGCAACTTGCGAAACCGGCGTGGAGCAAGACCGAATCGCCGATCGCTCCACATGCACGGTGCAAGCCCCGCAGAAACCGGCACCGCAACCGAATTTCGTTCCAGTCAGTTCCAGCGTATCGCGCAAGACCCAGAGCAACGGAGTCTCCGGCGGGACGTTGACTTTTTTCTCGCTACCATTAACGCGCAGTGTGAAATCGGCCATTTGTTTCCTTAAGGTTGCATTGCCACCTGGACAATCATCCTACTCAACAAGAGAGAAAAAAGAAAAGGCGAGGCTGCGAAAGGGCAAGCGAGAGGAAGCAGCCGCCGGAACTAGGACCTCCATCGGCGGCGGCGTCCCGACGGGAAATCGAAAGGCCAGGAACACGAAATGAAACTGAAACGTAGATGCGGCGCTCGGGAAGTGCCTGCTACTTCAATTCGGCCAGCTTTTGTGTCGCCAGTTGTCCGGCTTCCGTGCTGGGATTGTCTTTCTTGATCTGCTCATAGAGGCGCTTGGCATCCAGCGGCTGGTTGCTGGTTTGGTAGAGTTCCGCCAGTTGCAACTCCGCGGTGATTTTGCTCACCGAAGCTGTGGGTTTGTCGAGCAGCTCCTGATAGATGGCGACGCCATCTTTTGTGCGGCCGGTATTGCCATAGAGCGCGGCCAGCGCGAGCTTCGCCACCGACGCCAGCTCTTTGTTGCCCGAAGATGCCACCGCTTTGAACTTGCTTTCAGCCGCGGCGTTGTCGCCCGTGCTCGCCGAAGTCACGCCCAAGAAGTAGCGCGCCATATCAGCCGTGCGCGTGTGCGGATACTTGTCCGTGATGGATTGGAATTGTTTCGCGGCAACTTCGGCGCGTTCCTTGGCCGATGCGAAGCTCGGAACATCCGGCTGCGCGGGCGATCCGGCAGGCCGAAGCTGAGCCTGCAAAGTTCTCACCGCCTGCATCATATCGAAACTGGCCTTCTCATCCTGCGCGCTGAGGTAGTACCATCCGCCGACCACCGCGGCGACAACTACCACAACCGCGATGGCGGCGACGGCGAGCGTGTTCCTGTGTTCTACGCTCCAGTGAGCGGTCTTCTCCGCGGCCCCAATGGTGACCCGGCTGAATGCATCCTGCTTAAGTTGATGGCGGGTTTCTGCGCGCACGACGACCTTCCAGTCTCAGTCTGATGACTCTCTGTGTTGGTGGGGCAAACTAGTAGTTTATCAGCCGGAAAATAGAAGCGTCAAAGCCAGCGCCCTAGCGAGGAGCTTCCTCCAGCAAACCCTGCTCTAGTTTCTCCTGGCACTCGATGCAGTGGCGCGTCCAGGGCACAGCCTCCAGGCGTTTGGCGTTGATCTCTTTGCCGCAGTGGGTGCATTCGCCGAAGCTGCCCTCGCGGATGCGCGCCAGCGCTTTCTCCACCATCTGCAGCAGTTGCCGCTCGTTGTTGCTCTGGCTGAAGAGGAATTCTTTGGTGTAGGAGCTCGCGGCGCGATCGGCAATGTCTTGAGCCGTGTCTTCGTCGGCGGAGCGGCCGTCGGCCTGGGTGCGGGAAACGGTGCGGCGCAGGTCCTGCTGTCGGGTCTCGAGCCGCTTCTTGAATGCTTCTAACTTCTTCTTATCCATAAAGTCACTTCTAGAATCTCGCGGCGGCTCCCCGAGCCGCCGGTAGGTTAAGGTGCAAACAAAAATGATAAGCGCCCGAAATGAGATGCGTCAACCATAGATGGGGGTGGTGGATGTCTTAACAGTGCGTTGATTTAGGACACTGTCTTAGCGAAGTAGCCGGTCGGTTCCTGGTGGCCGGCCAAACCTCCACGCATGAGGCTTTCGACTAGAGGGACACAGCCGCTTTCGGGACCCTGCGGAGAATCCAATCTGGGGCGGATCGCCCTGCCTCACGTTGCATGCGGGTGCGCCAGATAGTGCTGTCTCAACAGATCTTTTCCGTAGTCATTCCCGTTGGGCGTCCGCACCACGCAGTGAATATGTTGTTGGGTTGGCATCTTGGGGTCCGCCGCGAACTTCGCCAGATTGGCCGGCCGCTGGTGGTCGAATTCGATCAGAATTACCGGACTCTGCACCCGATAATAGAAGGCGCTGTCAGCTTGCGAGCCGCCGATCCAGCTGAACCAGGTGTTGCCGATGTGCCGGTCAACTTCGTCCATCTTCACACGGGTATGTCCGTCGTCCATGTTGCTGACGTAGAGCTGGACTAAATCGCGCAGGCGCCGCCGAGCCGTGGCCGTGAGATCGTTCGCGCGCAAGCCGGCATAGTCCAACACAACATTGTCCTTGAAGGCCTCGGTGAGGTTGTTGTTGCCAGTCTTGGAGAAGTTGAGCACGGCCCGCTGCCGCTGAGCGTCGGGCAGAGCACGTAGCAGATCCAAACCGTCGTTCTGCTCCTGTTGCAGGATGACGACTCCTTTGTATTTTCCCGAAGTCGCCCGAACCGGCTCCGATCCAAGGAACAACGGCGTCATGACCACCTGATCGCCCAGGACAAAATAATTGATAATTGCGTGATGCCCCTGGAATTGCCAGCCCCACGGTTCGGTCGCGGAGGGCTTGCCCAGGATGGTGATGAAATACAGCCATTCGCCGAGGAACACCCGGTCGTCGGCTAGCTCGGCCAGGGTCTCGTTCAAGCGCATGACGTTGCGCGTCAACTCGAATCCTTTGGCGCTGAGCGATGCGTGCATCAGGCCGAACGCCGCTTCCCGCTGCGCATCGGTCATCTCCTGCACGCTTATCCCCTGGCGGGGGTAGAAGTGCTGGTTCATCCACTTTTGCCATTGCACGTCCTCAACCGGGAACATGGTTCTGGCCAGTTGCACATTGGTCAGCGAAGCGATGAACTTCTCCGCAGCGTTTCGCACCCGTTCCGTGGAAACCCCACTCGGGCTGATTTCGAACAGGCTGGGAACGACCTTGCCGTCGATTGTGATTCCCCGGAACGGCTCCGCGAGGCCTTCCCGCTCATACTTCTCGGAGAGTTGGCGAAAGTTTTCCGCCACCTCCACCGGGGTCCTGGCCTGCGTCTGGCCGAACACCCACGGGACAAGCACTGCCGCGGAGACCAGAGACGAAAGGAATTCGCGTCGGCTGGCGAACGCCGGCTCGGCGTGGGTGTGCCCTGAATGATGGTGATGCTTCTGTGCCACGTTGACCTCTGCAAGGATTAAGTGGCGGCAAGATAGCATACGCGGCAAGGCCCGCGCAATCGAAGCTGAAAAAAATAAAACAATCGACTGTCTTGCGCCTACTCGTAAGCCAGCGCCTCAATCGGATCTTTCCCCGCCGCCTTGAATGCGGGATACAGCGCCCCCGCGGTTGCTCCCACCACCGCCACGGCCATCGCCCGGAGAACCCAATCTCCGCTCACCACAACCTGCACCAAAGGAAAACGCTGCCGGATAGCCCAACTCGCCGCGAAGCTGAACCCGATGCCCAGGACGATACCGAAAACGGCCAGCAGCCCGGTTTCGCGCATGATCACGTTCACTATGTAGAGCTTCGACGCGCCCATCGACTTCAAGATTCCGATCTCGCGCGTGCGCTCCATCACCGCCGCGTACATCGATTGGAAAATCACCAGAAAACCGATGATGAGGCTTACCCCGATCACTACGCCGATGAAGGGCCGGAAGCCCGGCAGGCGGCTGGGCGTCATCATGCTCAGGTAATCCGGCGTCGAGAGCACCGAATATTTCTCCATGCCCGGCTGACTCTTTACCTCATTCACCACCGCATCCGCGTTCACGGGGTCATCGAGCTTCACATAAAAAACCGAGGCCTTATCTTTCGCCCCAATCAAATCCTGCAGCGAGGCCAGAGGCAGAAACTTGCGCGCGCCCCGGCCGTTCTCCACAATCCCGGCCACACGAAGGTTGTGGTTCAGCACCTCCATGGTGTCGCCCACTTTCACATGCTTCTGCTGCGCGATGTAGTTGTCCACAAGCATGTCATTCGGACCCTGAAACGGCCCACCCTGCACATACTGAAACGGTCCGCCCAGGGCTTCGAAGCTCGGCAAATCGATTCCGTCAATCAATTCGAGCGCGCCGGCGGTTGAAAGCTGCCAGATCACAGGGCTCACCACTTTGACGTGGGGCATGCGTCGCAGGATGTCGGCAACTTTGACGGAAACTGGCGCCCCGCTGATGCCCTGGATGAAAGACGATCCCGGCGGCTGCACAATCACGTCCGCGCCAATCCCCGCGGTCCGGTTCTTGGAATCGTTCAGGATGCCATAGCACAGGCCCGCGATCAGCAGAATCAACGCAACTTCCAGCGCAATGGCCACGATGCTGATCAGCGACCGGATAGGCCGGTGTACCAGGTTGGCGACAATCATCTTATTCATCATGACGTCTCGGCAGAACTGGCTGGCGATGCAGACGCTCCCCTACCCACTACTTTTCTCCTGACGGCGGCGCGGCTGCACTCGACTGCGACTGCGGCTGGTCCAGATGTACCACCTCCGCCCCGGGCGGCTGCTGCAGCGTAAACTGATCGTCCCTTAGCGGCTTGTTCAGCTCCAGTTTCAACACGTTCATCTTGATGTCGTACTCTTCCTGCGGCCGGTAGATCTCGATTCGCGACGGAAAGCTGATGCCATCGTATTCTTTGTAGTCCGCGTAGCGGGCGTCGGTTGCCAGATTGCCCACCTCGTCATAAATGTACTGGCGAACGGGCTGCAGGTCGGTGCGGCTGAAGACAATTTTGCGCGCCAGTCCCCAACTCTGGTCTCGCTTGTGAATCACGACCAGTTCATAGTCTTCCTGGAGAACGCGGTGTCCCTTGGCGTCATGCAGAATTTCGTAGCTGTTCTCCATCACCGCAATCTCGGACTCCTGATCGACGGGCCGGATCAGCAGGGCATCATAGATGTTTTGCGGACGGATGCTTTCCATCGGCTGATCCGCGTTATGGGTCTGCACTTCGTTGTGGCCCACCACGAAGCGGTTCTTCGGCGGAATCCATAGCTCGAACTCCTGGCCGTTGCTCACCATGTCGAAAGCCGTGGTCCGCACGATCGGCAGCAGACCGATCATGTGCAGCATCGCGGGCTTGCGCGCCAGCACGTAGCCGCGAATCTCCTTGTAGTCGGTGACATGGCCTTTTTTGACGCCACCCGCGGAGCTGTCAATATCCACGGTTGCCTGCAGCGACTGGATCTTCTCCGCTTGTTGTTTGATCCTGTCGATCAAAGCCGATTGGGACGACTCCCGGAGAGGCGTCTTGGAATACGTTTCCTCCACCGGTCGCGTGCGGAACAAGCAGCCCGCAGTGGGCAGCACAGCAAGAAGCAACGGCAATGCCCAGAAGGGCGAGCTACGTCTCATGAAGTAATTGGTGATCTCCAGATCATTTGAGTATACCGCGACGAAAAGGGTGCAGGAACAGGCTGCCGGGTCGGCAGAACCCTGGCACGCCCGAAACCCCCGCCTAAACAGCTTTTCCCCAACACCGAGAACCCGATTCGCCAACCGGGCATCGCAATCGGGCGGGCGCCTCCCGGAATGTCTATCATCTACACTACTGACATCGTGCGAAGGATCGTAAGGCTCATCATGATTGCGGTTCTCGCGGCCGCAGCCTGGTTTGCGTGGGCGCTGTTGATTCCTACTGAACCTTCGGGTCCAACCTTTGTGATGCTGCGCCCGGGATATTCCACGCGCCGTATCGCGGCTGAGTTAAGGACCAATGGAATCATCCGCAGTAAAGCAGCGTTCATTCTCTGGCACTACCTGCACCACCGCCGTTCACTCGAGGCGGGGGAATACCTTTTCGAGAAGCCATCCAACCTCATCGACGTGCAGAAGCGTCTGGGACGCGGCGACGTCTATTTCCGCACCGTCGTCGTCCCCGAAGGCTTCACTATGTTCGACATCGCCCGCGCCGTAGAAGCCGCCGGACTGGGTCCGGCATCCGATTTCCTGAAAGTCGCGCAGTCGGATACCGCTCTCATTGCCGATATCGCTCCCACGGCACAGTCGCTCGAAGGCTATCTCTTTCCCGACACCTACGAATTCAGCCGCATGATGAGCATGCGGGACATCGCCGCCGCGATGGTGTGCCAGTTCCGTGTCGTGGCCCAGCGGATCGGACTGACTCCCCCGACACCTGACCAAGCGCGAACTTCCAATGAGCCGGCGTCAGGGCATATATGCGCATGGGTCGCAAATACAACGCATGCCCCAGACGCAGTCCCAACCGCCCTCGAGCACGCCGTGATCATGGCATCGATCATCGAAAAAGAAACCGCCGCTCCTGAAGAACGCCCTCTGGTGGCCAGTGTCTACTACAACCGCCTGGCGCAAAACATCGCGCTCGACGCCGATCCCAGCGTCATTTACGCCGAACTTCTCGCGGGAACCTATAGCGGTGCGCTGCACCATGACGACATGCGATTTGATTCGCCGTACAACACGTATCGATACGCCGGACTCCCGCCCGGCCCCATCGCCAATCCCGGCAAGAGCGCGCTGGAAGCCGCCATGCATCCCGCGCGGAGCGATTACTATTACTTCGTCGCGGATGCCGCAGGCCACCACCGCTTCGCCCGCACGATCGAGGAACACGATAAGAACGTAGCCGCCTACCGCCGCGCGGTGCGCGGAAAGTAGAGCGGCATCCGGCGCCCGGCTTCCGGCGAGCTCTTCCCACAATGGTCTGATCCTACTGTGAAAAACGGAGTCTATGTGATGAGCGTCACTTCGCCTGCTTCGCCCGAGCGCTTAGTGTGAAGTGAAATTGAAGGCGAACTCCGATGAGCGGGACCTACACCGACCTGGAAGTCTGGCAGGCAGCCATGCATCTTGCGGAAGACATCTATCGGATCACAAAGAGTTTCCCAAAGGAGGAGACCTATGGATTGACTATCCAATTGCGACGAGCCGCTGTATCCGTGCCCAGCAACATTGCGGAAGGCAAGGGCCGCTCTTCTGAGAAAGAACTCGCACAGTTCCTTTGCCACTCCCGAGGTTCTTTAGTTTGAGATCGAAACTCAGGTCAATCTTGCCATGCGCCTGGGTTATCTTGATGCTCAACAGGCAGAATCTGTTCTCGGTAAGACGGCACGGGTTGGCCAGCTTCTCAATGGATTGCTCCGAGCCTTCCGTCCCCCATCGGCAGCCTAGTAACCGGGGTGCCCAGAAAAATCGCCCGTTGCGGACATTGGAATCGGTAGACCGATATTGCTACGGCACCTCTTCTGCCGGAAGCCGGACGCCGGGTGCCGGAAGCCGCTTCCCCTCCATCCATCCCTGCAGGATCAAAACTGCCGCCATGCGGTCTACCGCCTTGGAGCGTTTTTCGATCGACAACTCCGTCTCTCGCAGCAAACGATTCGCTTCCGCCGAAGTCAACCGCTCATCCCACAAATGCACCGGCAAACGGAAGCGCTTGCGAAGTTCCTCCGCGAACACCTGCATCTTCTCCGACTGCGTCCCTTCCGCCCCACTCATACGCAGCGGCAACCCGACCACGATCTCCCGCACCGCGTAGTCGCGAATCACGCGCTCCAGCGCTGCCAAGTCCCGCCGTTTGTTCTGGCGCTGCAGAGTCTCCAGTCCCTGAGCCGTAATTCCGAGAAGATCCGACACGGCCATGCCAATCCTTCTCGCCCCCACATCCAAGCCCAGGATCCGCCCGGCCGCCCGGCCAGTCGTGACTTTTTGAGAAGCTCCATGCATATCGGCTTTCGGCAAACCGCCCACAGGATTTCCCTTCTTTCAAACCTCACGCCCCGATTATATTCGCCGCCCTTGCGCCTCCAACCACGTCGCTAAGCCGGATGACTCTTTGACCCTTGCTTGACTTCTTATCCCAATTTGATGGAACTTCTCCTGTAACCCACCTAAGCACAGTGACTTACAACCTCCAGTACCGGTGCTTGCGTCATCGAGCGACTCTTCGAGCCTTGATTACCGTCCCAAAACCCGCGTCAATTCTTGCTTTTCGCCCAATTCGGGAGTAGTCTGTTTACAGTAAGGTAAACGGACCCCCACTTGACCCTACTCCTTCCTGGGTGCCTTTTATGAGCAGTACTGATCTGAATTTCCACATCGGCGACAAGGTGGTCTATCCCAACCACGGCGTGGGCATAATCGAACAGATCAGCAGCCGCTCCATCGGCGCCACGGTCGAAAAGTTCTATCTCCTCAACATCAAGGCCAGCAGTCTCAAGGTTATGGTGCCCTGCAATAACGTCGGCAGCGTCGGTATTCGGCGCGTCGTCCGCAACGGCGAGGTGCAGAAGATCCTCGACTTTCTCGCCATCACCGACGACCTCAGCACTGCCGACTGGAAAGACCGCTTCAAGGAAAATTCCGACCGCATGCGCACCGGCTCCCTGTTCGAGGTTGCGGGAGTCCTCAAGAGCCTGATCGCTCTCCACCAGTCCAAGCCCCTTTCCTTCCGCGAGAAGAAGATGCTGGAACGCGCCCGCTACCTGCTCGTCAGCGAACTTGCCATGTCCCGCAACTGCGAGGAAACCAAGGTCGAGACACTTCTTAACGAGGCGCTCGCGAAGTGCAAACTCCGCTTTCCAGAAGCCTCCGAATTCCAGGCCTGATCCAGGTTTCTGGTTCTCTGTCCGCAGCTTCGGCGATCCATTCGGTCGCGGCCCTCAGTTCCGACCGCTGGGGATGGCCTCAAATTCCGTAAACGAAAGAATCTTGCCGCAATGTGTTCCTTTCGGCACAGAAGCGGTTCTAAGCGTGGCATAGCATTGAGGGTGGGATTATCCGCTCTTCCAGATTCGATCTCGACTTCTATCGTTAAGGAGAAATTATGTCAAAGCTCAGATTGTCAGTAGCCATGCTCACCCTGCTCGCCCTCGGGATTCTGGCCGGATGCACCGAGAACACCGCAAAGTCGCCCGATGTTTCTAGCGCAATCCGCAAATCGCTCGATCAGTCAGGCCTCAAGAACGTCTCCGTCAGCCAGGATCGGGATCAGGGCGTAGTGACCCTGGGCGGAAACGTCGCGGCCGATAGTGACAAGCTTCAGGCTGAATCCATCGCAAAGTCCCTCGCTGGCGCCCAGGTCGTCGCCGATCAGATTGCCGTGGTTCCTGCGAATGTCGAAAAAGATGCGAAGGCAGTAAACTCGGATCTGGACGAGGGCATCGAAAAGAACCTGGACGCCGCCCTCATCCAGAGCAGACTGCGGAACGACGTCAAGGACGACGTCAAGAGTGGGGTTGTGACCTTGACCGGCTACGTCAACTCTGAATCGAAGCGCGCGCAGCTTGAAAAGCTGGCCTCTACCGTCCCGAACGTGCAGCAAGTAGTGAACGAGTTGCAAGTCAGAGATCAAAAGGCCACCTCCACGCGGTAAGAGCCCGGGCGGGGTTGAACCCTTCCCGAGCAATGGTTGGCGGTGACACACAATTCACTGGAGGGCAAGTCATGTCTGCAAGAAACAGAGGCAATGAGGATGAACTCGGACCGGATTCGGCCGGGCAATCGGGCGACATTCAGCAGATATCAGGCGTCGCCGATGCGGATTCCCAGAGCGTGGAAGAATTGCTGGAGGAGGGAAATACGTTCGAAGCCGATGCCGTAGCAGGGGTGGAGAACGCTAAGGACCCAGACGCGTCTGAAGTAACGACCCGCCAGGTTCCGGAGGACGACGTCCCGCAAGAGTATTTGGACGACGACGAGCACGTTGCATAAAACCAAACTGGCGATTGGGATTTTGACGCTGGACGGGTGAGCAGACCCAACTGCCACCCGACGGGTTGCCAACTCGCCGGAGAACCCTGACGGCCCATTTGTCCGGAAAAATTGGGCGACGTCCCCTCCATTTCCGGACCCATGACGCAAGTGTGCAACTTCTTGCAAGGTCGCGCCGCCGAAAAGCTCTCCGTTTCATCAGATGCCCGGTAGAAAAATTCTCCTTTGTGAGGTTTGCTCGAATTCCCGCGTCCAGTGCGCGATTTCACTTGACTTTCGGCAATATCGGGTTAGGATTCTCTGGCTTGCGCCCTCCGTGAAGAAGCCGCAATGCAAGTTTCGAAAACCGCTTTGAGCAACTCAGTTAAAAAAACTTAGGAGGAACACACTGGTGAAAAAAACGCTTTGCGCGATTGCTATGGTAGCGTCACTGTTTACCGTCTCGGCTTTGGCAAAATCCAAGCCTAAGGGCGTATCCGCATTGGTGAAAAGCCAAGGGACGATAAAAGGGCACTTCCCCATTGGGAAGCCGGCCCTCACTCCACCTTCCTACTGCGCCCCGGTATGCTTGTTCTACGGCGGCGACAATAACCCCGACTCTCCCGATGACAACGGTTTCGCGAACGACAACACGCTGCTCGTCCCTGACACCACCACTTGGGGTGCCTTCACAGTTCCGACCGGAGAGGTTTGGACCGTCTACGGTTTGTTCATCAACACCATCGCGGATGGCTACAACGGACTGGATCCGGCGGCCTCGACTTGGACGATTGCCCAAGGCCTGAGCGAAGGCGACGGCGGAAGCCCAGTTGCCACCGGAACTGCCACTGCCAGCTTCAACCCGACCGGCCGCTTTCCGTTCGGTTTCACCGAATACACCATGCTGGTCTCAACTCCGGCTACCACCCTGAACGCGGGCACGTACTGGGTCAACATTCTTCCGAACTGCACCGATGAGGGCAACAGCGATTGCAGCATTGCCCAGTATTACTTCGATAACACGTTCGGGTTGAATCGCTACGGTAACCTCGAGCCGGCAGACATTAGCTATTTCAACTCCTCGTTCTTCGGCTTCGACTACGCGAATACATGCGAAGTGTCTTCCACCGGTTGCCAGGCGTTCTCGTTTGGCGTGATCGGCGTAGGCCACCTTTCGGACTAACTCTCAACAGCTCACCGGCACGTCGGTGACTCATCAGCCCGATCTCAACCGCTTTGCGGCTTGAGATCGGGCTTTTCTTAATGTCCATTAGCCCCTGCCTACACCTTCCCAAGAGGTTTATAATCCCGAAAGCGGTACCGTATGCAGACTGATCAACTGAGAAAGAAACTGCAGGAAGAGGTCGACGCGCTCGAGCACGAACTGGTCCACGAGCTTCCCAAAGAGATCAAGCGGGCCGCGGCGCTCGGCGATCTCAGCGAGAACGCCGAGTATCACATGGCCAAGCAGCGCCAGGAGTTTGTCAAGGCCCGCTTCCGCCAGCTCGGCAAGCGCCTAGCCGACTTGTCTTTGACCAACATGAACAATATTCCCAAAGACAAAGTGGGGCTGGGTTCCACGGTCAAGGTCTACGACAACACGAAGAATGAAGAACTGGAGTACAAGCTCGTGACCAGCGAAGAGTCGGACGTAGCCTCCGGCAAGATCTCGACCACATCGCCCATCGGCCGCGCCCTGCTCAACAAGAAAGTTGGCGACGAAGCCACCGTCATCACACCCAACGGCAAGCGTGAGCTTGAAATCTTAAGTCTGATCACCGTCCACGACGAGGTCGATCCGGAGAAGGCGGGCGCTTAGTGTCGGAGTCGCTCAATCCAAACCCGAATAGAGCGTCGTCGAATCGAAGCTGGACCAGCGCCTTCGGACGCGCCTGCGGCGTGCTGCTCGCTACCATCGTCCGCTGGCTTGCCCTGTCGCGCATTAATCCGAACGTGCTGACTTTCATGGGGCTGGTCGTGAACACCTGGGCCGCGATCCTATTCGGCTCGGCCACCGCGCTGACCCAGAAGCGCATGTTCTTTCTGGCCGGCCTGGTCATTATCTTCTCTGGCTTCTTCGATCTGGTGGATGGCCAGGTAGCCCGCGCTACCAACCGGGTTACGCGCTTCGGAGCGTTTTTTGATTCCGTGGTCGACCGCTACAGCGACGCCTCGCAGTTTCTGGGACTGCTTGTCTTCTACGCGCGAGGCGACAAATTTTTCTACGTTGTGCTCACCGCCTTCGTAATGATCAGCGCGATCATGGTGAGCTATACGCGCGCCCGCGCCGAGTCGCTCATCGGGTCCTGCCGCGTGGGTTTCATGGAACGCCCGGAGCGCCTGGTGTTGGTTATCATCGGCGCGCTCTTCAACCGCATGGCTCCGGTGCTCTGGGTGATCGCGGTTCTCTCCACCCTCACCGTGATCCACCGTATGCGCTATACTTGGACCCGCACCCAGGATTCCCCGCTCGCCGCCAAAGCCGGCCAGGCCGCCTGAAGGCATAGCTGATAAGCAGCTCCGCAACCTTCGTCGAAAAACTGTTAACCCAATGGGGGCGTCCTATCCCAAACACTCGTCATTCAGAATCGGAACTGCCGCTGGCTCCGCCTCCGCCTTTGTGCTTGATCGACTTTCCCACTTTGCCGCCGGAGTAGAAATCGAAGGACCATGAGATGGTGGCTTGCGGGGACCAGCGTCGCAGGTATTCCGGTCCGAACTTGTTGCGGTAGCGGAAGTACTCCAGGGAAGGCTGAAAACTGAGGCTCGACGGCAGGGGAATGGAGAACTTTTCGGTCATGTCGTAGAGGTAACGGGTGTCGCTGCTGTTGTCGTCGGAGGCTGTGAAAGGGAACCAGTCGCCCTGCGCTTGCAGAGTGTTTGTCCACGGCTTGGATTGCCAGCCGTTCAGGAAGGGCAAGGGCGAAGACCACTGCCAGTCCAGATAGAAGCCGTGAAGGCTGCGGGTGCTGCGCACTTGATCGACGCTGGTGACCGGAGTGGCGAGATTAGCGAGGCACTCGCCGATGGCTTCGGAGGGCATGGGAACGCAGGTTCCCTGGCTGGTGACGATCTGATCCAAAGCGCCACGATCCCAGCCACCTTCGTAGCCGGTTTCGAAGTGAAACTTGGCCGTTTCGGTGCGCCATCCGGTGCGCATGAGCAAGCGCTGGGTGCGGTCGAGAGTCAAAGGCTGCGGCGTCAGGCCGTTGGCTCCGATATCCACCAGTTCCTTCACGATGGGCGAGTCGAATCGGAAAGGCTCAAAGACGAAGCCGTTTTCGGGATACTGCTTGCGGGCGCTGCGGCAAAAAGGCAGAACGTACTTACAGAAAGTGAAGGGGTGATAGAAGAGTCCGGCATCGAACTGGTAGCGATTTTTGTCGCGCGAGACACTGGGAATGGTGGCGGGCGGGGGCTGCTCCTGCACCGTGGAACTGTAATCCGACTGGCTGCGGAGGTACTGTTCGAGTCGGCGCCCGCGGTGCACGAGTTCTATCTGGGTGGAATTGGTCCAGGTATGGGAGTTGTCGCCTTCAACGCCCGCCTCGGTAAAGCCGTTGAAAAACTGGGCTCGCTCCGCTTCGGACAGATTGTTGGTGGCCAATTTATAGCCGAAGGAGATCTGGTTGACCGCCAAGTGCCAACGGGCCTGGTCTTGCGCCGCGATCTCTGGAGCGCTCACGGGGTCGCTGAACAGAGCGGTATCGAAGACGTGCAGAAGCCAGACCTCAGCGAGTTTGGGCGGCTTGGGCTTGTCGTCGGTGGGCTGGCCGTAGCTGGCCGCGAAGAGTGAGTTGCCAGTAGCGGGAGGTTGTTGCGAGTCGAGGCCGACGCAGCGCGGGTCGTCCTGGGTGAGCAGCGGATCGGACGAAGTGGAAGACGGAAGAGGCAACTGAAGGCAGACCAGCTCGCTGATGCGCCTACCCTCGACTTCCTTCTTCGGCAGTTCCTGACTGCGTATGGTCGGCGGAATTTTGCGGGGAGGCACGGGTAGGCGTTTGTCGGCGAGGTCGGGATCGTCGGGATTGGCTAGTTCCGGGTATCCGGTGTCGCCCGCCGTGATGTAGTTGCTGGTGGCAACGGTGTAGACGCGGTTCTTGTCGAGCAGAGCGCCGTCGATCACGTAATTCTCATCCTTGGTGGGTTCGAGGCCGAGGTAAACCAAGCCGAGCCCACTAAGGGTCGCATCGCCGTTTACGTCGGCTTGATCGAAGGCATCCGATTCCTTCAGAGCTTTCTGCAAGGTGGCGCCGGTCACCGAAAGCACGCGCAGCACGTCACCTTTCCAGAGCAGGCGCTCGATTTCTTCTCCGGAACTCTCGGATTTGCGGAAGGGTCCCCAGAAGATATCCCGCTTCTGGAGCATGGCAATATCGGCGCCGCTTGACTTGCGCATGATCTGGAGCACAGCGAGGGTAAACGGGTCGGGAGCGTCGCAGAGGTTCTCCGGCTTGGCCGTGTCGAGCTTTGCAGTATCGAGTTTGGCCGTTTCGGGTTTAGCAGCGTCAGGCTTGGCAGTGTCAGGCGTCGCGGAATGGGCTTTAGGGTCCGAACAATTCTTGAGGTATTTCTTGCCAAGGAGGCCAAAATCATCCTGGAGAGCTTTAGTTCTTCGCTCGCGATAGCCATCCTGGATAGGATCGCCGTCCCAGGCGGTATAGTCGCCTTTGAAAGCGAATTCTCGCGGCAACTTCTTCTCGGAATCGGGGTCATGCATGTCGACCCCGCGCAGGGGATTGACGATGAGGCTGCGGTCCGGGTCGGGGTGATTGTAGTAGGTCCCCCAGGGGGAGACAACCACGGGAGGGTAGTCGGGACCCGGCTTGATTTTACGCGGGTCGACCTGGAGGTTGCCGACGGGCGAGGAGTGAGCGTAGTCGGCGCTGGCGGCGACCACGATGTCAAAGTGCAGATCGTCATCCTTACCGAGGCGGACGGCCAGAGCCTCGGCTTTGTCGCGGCTCATCTGCGCCAGCAGAACTTTGCGGACGTTGGTGAGATCGATGTGCGCAGCCTCAGCGTCGGCCAGGAACGACTGCATGGCCTGACGCAGAGCGGGCGCGGGATCGAGGAAATCGACCGAGGTGCTGTAGCCGTGCTTTGTGTTCATCCAGGAAAGGTTGTCGCGGCCGACTTCGCCTTTCAGCGCGGGATCGACCACGCCGAAAATGACTGCGTGGCTTTCCGGCTTGAAGACATAAGGCAACTCATAGGATTTTGCGCAGCCTGCCGTGGAGGGGAGGTTTCCGGAAGTGCATCCGAGGGGTTGAAGAAATGGGCGGGCCACGGTGAAGCAGACGCAGGAGGCTTTTTCGGATTCGGGCGATTTCGCTTTTGCTGAGGCCTTGGTTGGCGCAGCCGCAGCCGGGGTGGATTGGAGGCAGAGTCCAAAACTCCGGTCGGGCTCGAGCTTGTTATCCGGCACGGGGATTTCAAGTTGCAATTCGGGATGGAGCGAAGAAGTGACGGCATCTTCTTCTTTTTCCTCAGCCTTTTTCCTTGTGGGTGTAACCGCGAGCCGGAATTGAGGATCTTTCATGCAATGGCCGAAGACATCGTCCGGGTTCTGGCCCTTTGGAAGCTCGCAGAGCCAGGCGCTAACAGTGGGCGCCGCGGCGCGAGCTTTCTTGGGAGCGTCGGGAGTGGGCTTGAGCTGCACCTTAAGATGGATGACGCGGAGAAAAGGCAGCACCAGTCCGTGATCGGTGATTTCTTCGGATTCGACTTTGTCCGGGAATCCGGGAGTAAAACTCCTGTGTTCGAATTCGGGGATGCTGTCAGGCTTGTCCCAGTAAGTGGTCTTCACAATCAGGTTGGCCGCGAGCATGCGGACGGGATGGTAGGCGCGCGAACCAGAGTCTTGTGCCGCTGGCGGCGCGACGGCGGCGAGACGTTGGGCAATGCGCTGCAAACGCTCCGGGCCGAAGTAGAAGTCGAGCCTGCCGGGGACGATGGCGTCATAGCCAGCCAAGTATAAAAAGCATGCGACATTGTCTCCGATTTGATCGGCGGACTGCAGCGGGGGCCAAGGATCGCCGGGATGTCCGGTGGCAGTGAGGCCGGGATTGCGTTGCTTGGCATATAACTTGGCTGCTGGGTCCGGTTTTTGAGAGTAAGTACCGTAGGTACGGGAGCCTAGTTCGACGGCGAAATTGTCCCCCATGCCGACCAGGATTTCCGGCTTGTCATCCTTCTGAGATGCGAGTTCCTTCAGCAACCGGTCAGCCGCCGGCGATGGGATTTGTTGAGGGTTGGTGCATTTATCGAGAAAATCCGTCGGCTGGACGTCGGGCACTCGGTAATAACCAAGCAGGTATCCGGTGAAAAGAATGTGCAAGTCGGGAGGCGCGGCTGCGGTTTCCGCACCCCGAAGCGAGGTTTCAGTCAAAGCCTGCTGGCCCGCGGCCAAAGTCAAAGACAACCACAGCACTGCAACGATCGCAAACGCGTTCCGGAGATTCATTGTCATTCCTCCGGGGGAAGCGCGTGTATGGACGCGAGTTTACGCATCGCCGCACGATTGTCAAGCCACAAAAGTGGCGTGGCCGGCCTCGCGCCAGATTCAGCTCCCCCAGCCCAAACAGCCTAACGCACCAATGCTAGACTGTGCCTTCGGTTTCTATAACGAAAATTTCCGGAGAATTCCTTTTTTGCCGACTGACCCTGTTCTCGTTGTTCACGGTGGCGCGTGGGCCATACCCGATGACATGGTCGAGGCGCATCTGCACGGCGTGCGCAACGCGCTGGCCGCGGGCTGGCGCGTGCTCGAGCGCGGTGGCGCGGCCCTGGATGCGATCGAGGAAGCCGTCGTCATCATGGAAGACGACGAAACCTTCGACGCCGGCCGGGGCAGTTTTCTGAACCGCGACGGCAAGGTGCAGATGGATGCCCTCATCATGGACGGCTTTACCCTCCGCGCCGGCGGCGTGGGATGCGTGGAGCGCCTGCGCAATCCGGTACGCGCCGCGCGCAAGATTCTGAGCGAGAGTCCGCATGTATATTTCGTCGCCGAAGGCGCCGAGCGATTCGCCGCGGAGCATGGCGTGCCGTTGTGCCAAAACGAAGAGTTGGTAATCGCGCGAGAAGTAGACCGCCTGCGCGAGTATCAACGGCAGGCGGTGGAAGCTGGACCCGCGAAAGACGGCAACGACCTCTTCGCTCCTGCGATTTCGCACGACACCGTAGGCGCGGTCGCGCTCGACTGCAAAGGTAACATCGCCGCTGCAACCTCCACCGGAGGCACCCTGAACAAGGCTCCCGGACGCCTCGGCGATTCGTCCCTGATTGGCTGTGGCTGCTACGCCGACAATCTAAGCGCGGCCGCCTCCACTACAGGCTGGGGAGAACCCATCATGAAGCTGGTGCTGGCCAAATGGACTGCTGACCGCGTCGCCGCCGGCAACCTGCCGGAGTGGGCGGCACTGGAAGCCATGAATTACCTGAAGCAACGATTGAACGGTCACGGCGGCATCATCGTCCTGAATGCGCTGGGCCAGTTTGGCATCGCCCACAATACGCCCCGCATGGCGTGGGCCATCAAGACCCTGAAGCAGGAACAATCCGGGGTCGAGCGCAGCTCTTCATGAGAGCAGACCACTCGGGGAAGATATTCAATCACACTCGCGTTCGACCCTCCCTTTCGCCCGCCGCAAAATGTCGAGTTAACCTCGCTTAACCTCGTCGTATAATTTCTCCACATGATCACCGTCTCCAAAGAAGACTATCTGAAGGCAATCCTCGGGGCGGAAAGCGAAGGCGAAACTGTCATCTCCGCCCGGCTCGCCGACTGGCTCAAGGTCTCACCGCCCGCTGTCACCATGGCCGTCCGCCGCCTGAAGAAGGACGGACTGGTCCGCGTGCAGGGCGACGGACACGTGCGCCTCACGGCGGCTGGCCGCAAGATCGCTCACAAGCTCGCCCTCCGTCATCACTTGATCGAGCGCATGCTGGCCGAACTCTTCGGCATGGAGTGGTGGAAGGTTCACGACGAAGCGGAGCGGTTGGAGCACGCCGTCTCTCCCGGCTTCGAGAGCAAACTTCTGGCCAAGCTGGGCCGCGGCAGCGCCTGCCCGCACGGCAACCTCAGCGAGATGGAAAGCCCGGAGAGCCGCCGCCGCCGCGGGCTGGTCCTGCTCTCCGACGCGCGCGCCGGTTCATCCTACACCGTGAGCGGCATCTATGAGCGCGACCGCCAGCTTCTGGAATTCCTCGAGGCGCGCAGCATCCGCCCGGGAGCGAAGCTGCACCTGCTGGAGCGCAACTACGATCAGACCTTAACCCTTTCTACCGCCGCAGGCAACGTCTCTCTCGGCCGCGCGGCTGCCGAACGCGTCTGGGTTTCCCCCGCCGAATCGCGCCCTAGGCGTTGATCCTCTCACACTCCACTCTTGCCGCATTCTCTGGAACGAATATTAACCATAGTTTATGCTTTGATGTATACTTGCGCTAAAGTTAGGCGGGACGATGCCGGTTGAGCCGCATTCGTCTCGCCTCTTGCTTCCGGAACCGCGGCCACGAATCGGCCGCACGCACGGATTTTCACGATCCCACCCATGAAGCGCGCCGCCGTCGAACCCGAAATCGTAATCACCCACGAAGACGTCGACCGCGCCCATGATCGAGTCCGCGTCTCGGACGCCCGTGCCCGGCGCGGCTTTTCGGCTAACGCGCGCTTGCTGTGGTTGCTGGTCGGCCCCGGCGTCCTCGTCATGCTCGGCGAGAATGACGGCCCCAGCATGCTCTCCTACGCCGCCACCGGCGCCAAGTTCGGCATCGGCTTCTTCATCCCCTTCGTGGCTCTCACCTTTTGCATGGCAATCGTCGTCCAGGAAATGACCGTCCGCCTTGGCGCCGCCACCCATCGCGGTCACGCCGAACTCATCTTCGACCGCTTCGGCCCCTTCTGGGGATGGTTCTCCATGATCGACCTTGGCATCGGCAACTTCCTCACCCTCATCACCGAGTTCATCGCCATCCGCGCCGGCCTGGGATTTTTCGGAGTGCCGCCTTGGGTGTCGGTCCTCATCGCGCTCGTCATCCTTTACGCCGCGCTCATGAGTCACCGCTATTGGACCTGGGAACGCATCACTCTCGCCGCCGCCGTGTTCAACCTGATCTTCATTCCAGTCGCGCTCATGACTCACCCCAGCTGGCACTCGGTCGGCCATTCCTTCATCACCTGGCAGCCGCTCCCCGGCTTCAACAAAGACACTCTCCTGATTGTCCTCGCCGACATCGGCGCCACCGTCACCCCCTGGATGATCTTCTTTCAGCAGAGCGCCACCGTCGACAAAGGCATGACCACAAAGGATATCCTCTTCGGACGCATCGACACCGTGCTCGGCGCCGCCTTGGCCACCGCCGCCGCGATCGCCACCATCCTCGCAACGGCCCCGTTATTCGCCCATCAGATGACCGCCGACAATTTCCAGGCCGCGGAATTCGCCCAAGCCCTGCAGCCTCTGATCGGCCGTTTCGGCGCATCGCTCTTTGCTCTCGGCATGGTCGAGGCCGGCATCGTCGCGGCCATCACCATTTCAACTTCCTCCGCCTACGCCTTTGGAGAGGTAACTCACAAACCGCACAGCCTGAACCTGCCCATGGGAGAGGGCAAATCGTTTTACGCCGTGCTCACTCTGTGCGCCATGTCGGCCGCCGCCATCGTTTTGATCCCCGGACTCCCGCTGGTCTACGTGGTTCTAGTCGTAAACGTGGTCGCGGTTCTGGCCATGCCCCCAGCCTTGGTCTTCCTTTTCATGCTGGTCAATGACCGAGAAATCATGGGCGACTTAGTAAGTCCACTCTGGGCGAACATATTGGCCACCGGCGTAGTTTTCATCCTAACCGCCGCCGGCATACTCTTCGGCATCAGCATCATCGCCCCCAACATCTTCGCCGAACTGGGAGGAAAGTAGGCATGAATTTCGGCCCGCACGGATATCCATGTGGGGACAGCCGCCCCTTCGGCAAGCTCAGGGCAGGTTCTCGGCTGGCTGCCCTGAGCTACGAAGGGTCCAGTCGAGCGAAGCTCGACCGTCTTTTGTCCTCATCCATGAAATTCGATTCTCGCGAGACCCTAGCCCCATGACCAAGACACAATCCAACCCCGACGAATCCTTAGTCCTCTCGGCCCTCGAACCCGATCAACTCGCCAACGCCAAGAAGCATCCCATCCCGCGCCGTAACCTCAAAGGCCCCGAACTCGCCGTCCTCTGGTCCCTCCGGCTGTATCTCCTGTTCATGATGGCCGTAGTCGCCTACCAGGTCTGGATCGCCGCCCGCTGAGCGAACGCTGGGCTCGTCCGACGCGTCGGTCGGCTTCCTTGGAGAGGAGTAAGGCGTCGAAATGCCCGGACACCCTATTTCAGATACCCATTCTGGCGGCACACCAGAACGGCATCCACGCTTTTCTGATACTGCTTTTGTAATGCTTCGGACGACCTTGCGAAGCTCCCCGATAATGCGGCCGCCTGCTCCACGCGATCGGTGCTTTCATAAGACAGCCAATCGCTATAAAATACATCTCGCACAAAGACGCCCGCCCGTATTGTAGGACCCACCAACCGGTCATATTCTTCCGCCGTCGCGAGGAACTTCCCCGCTTCTTCGATAGCCTGGTCGGTGAGAGTATCGAGTACGTCTTCGCCGGGCGCATCGGTATCGTCGCCGGCAAAGGCTTTCTTGAATTCCGGGTCTCGCAGCATCTCGCGGATGCTTTCGTTTTGCTTGGCTGCAACGCGGAATTCGTGCTGCATCGTATCGCGGGCAAGCTGCCAGGTCTTTTCGGCATCGAGGAGTGTCTGCCCCGCAATTTTAGCGTACAGGCTGTGTTGCATCGGCTTCAATTCCTGCACGATGGCTCCGAGTTGCGCGGCGTATTTGGCCCGCGCCGCAAACTTCTTCGATTGCGCGGATTTCTTCGCCAGCTCCGCCGCCCTGCTTTCGAGTTTGGAAACCGAGCCCCGCACCAGGTCGATATTGCTGGCAAATTCTCCCAGAAAATAATTGACCGATGAGAGGACTGCATCCTTCTGCGCCTTGGCGTTCAGGCTGCTCCACTCCGCCAGTTCCTGCTGGTTTAAGTCGTTGGCGCGGATCTGCCGCTCCACGGCTTCCCGGTCCCTGAGCTTCTGCGCCGTGGCGTTGGCGCAGCCCGCAAACTTCTCCTTCCACCGCGAAGCCATCCCCGCCACCATCTGATTGAAGTCATCGATGTCCTTGTTGTATTGGCGTATCTCCGCCACCAACGCCGCCTGGTCGCTTCGGCACTGTGCGATCAGTGACGAATTATTCTCGGCGACGTGACCGCACTGCTGAGTGAAAGCTGACAATTTCTGGCGCAAAGTGCTCCCACGCTCCATCAGCACCGCTCGTCGCCCCTCCGCCTCTTGCCGGTCTTGCGTGGAGAGCGTTTCCGACAGGTCTGCCGGCGACCCCACCTGACTGTGAATTTCAGGCGCGATCACCAGCAAAGCCAGCAGCATCCCATAAACCGGCCGTCTTAAGTTCACTCAACGACCTTGCCGCTGCCCGTAATGTGGAAGCGCAATGTCTGCGTGAAGCCTTGGTATGAACTGCCGCCGCACTGGACGTTATACAGTTGCATCTCTACGATCCAGTGGCCGCGTTCTGTCGGAATGCCGCTGACGTCTCCACCGCTGCCCAGCGCCAATCCCGGCGGCAGCGCCCCTGACGCTACGCGGTTATCCTCGGACCAGTTCCTGCCCGGAACACAGTTCGCAGTGGGGCCGCCGACCGTTAACGGATGTCCTACCTCGCCATTCACATCGGCATCGGCGCGCGTGCTGTACCAACCGTTCAGATTGTGCAGGCCCGGCCCCGGCGGTGGGGCCTGTTTCTCGCCACTATCCATGCAGCGCGGAAAACATCCGCATGACGCCAGAATGAGAGTCGGAAGCAATACCAGCCCACTCCTCCATCTGGACCAACGCTGGGTATCCGATTGTTGCTTCGTCTGAAACATGAGCGTCCTTTCGCAATGCCCTGGATTCTTGTATTGTTCCACCGGTCTAAGCTACTTCGCCGTACTTGCCGGGGGGACCGTCGCCGGCACCCTCAACTGATCCTTAATCGAAAAATTCTCGTAGTTAACTTGGCTGTCAATGGTGCTCTCCTTCTGCTTGATCGCACTGATGGCAACGGAGTCTTTCTTGGGGTCCAGCGCCTTCAGTTTGTCCTCAAGAACCGCCCGCTGCTTTCGATTGGCCGTCCGCTGCTGCTCCAGCTTTGTAATCGCCTCAGTTCGCCGCGCGGCCGGCACAACCGGATCTTTATAACCACCTTCGCCGCTCCCTACAGGGACGGAGATGCCATTGTTCTTGGTCATATCCGCGTCATCGAAGGGCTTTCTGGCTTCCACGCTGGCGGGTTCGCTGCCCTTGCCTGCCGCGCTGACGGCGCGAGTTTGTGCATTGACGGCTTGCTTGGCGGCTGCGTTGCGCAAATCGGTCAGAGTCTTTTGCAGCGCGGCCTCGGCTCGTTCCAACTGGTCTTGGGCGCGCCGTAAGTTAGCACTGGCCACGTCATTATCCGGGTCGTAATCCAGCGATTCCTGGAAGGCCTTGACTGCATCGGCCCATTCGCCTTTCTGGTAGAGCGCCTCGCCTCTATCCTCTGCATCGTCGGCTGCTTCTTTCGTGTCCCTGGCCTCTCGCCGTTTCTCCAGTTCCTCGGCCGTTGGTCCGGTGGGCATCACTGGTCCACCCAGGCAATACCTGTTGTAGGTCGCGGTCCCGCGAGCTTGCGGAATGTCGCAGATGCTCTGCCCCGTTGGCGTAGGCGGCGGTGGTGGAAGCTGCGCAGAGCTTAAGGGCGGAAATCCAAACAACCCAATCCACGCCAGGCACACTGCAACTGCGAGAGAGAGCTTAGAAGTTCTTATGATTCGGGAAGCTTCGACGAGCATGGGGCTGAAAGCGAGACGATTAGCCGAAAACATGCACTGCTCCTGTTCGGTCCCGCAATCAATATTTACTTATGTGTCCTGCTTCGGAGAATATCCCAAGGGCTCGCCATGTCAACGTTACTAACGGGGCCGAGAACAATTGTGGAAGCGTTTGCGGAGAGTCTCGACAGCCGTTACAAGAACAAACTAATCCGTTTCATTCGTCGGTAGTGGTGCAGTTTCTTGCCCCACTACCCATCCTTCTTCCCCTTTCGCAATCCCCGCCAAAACGACTAAACTTAGAGGTTCCAGTATTCGCTCCAGCCCGCCCTACGGCGCCAGCCGTCTCGCGGCATCTTTCATCAGGAAGGCATCATGTCCTTAAACAGCTTCAACTCCCGCGCCACCCTCAAAGTCGGCGACAAAGATTACGAAATCTACCGCCTCGACGCCCTCGACCAGCAAGGCATCTCCACCAAACATCTGCCGTACTCTCTGCGCATCCTGCTCGAGAATCTGCTGCGCACCGAAGACGGCCGCAACGTAACCAAACAAGAAGTCCGCGCCCTCGCGTCCTGGAACAAGAATTCCAAGCCCGACAAAGAAATCGCCTTCACCCCCAGCCGCGTCCTGCTGCAGGATTTCACCGGCGTCCCCTGCGTCGTCGATCTAGCCGCCATGCGCGACGCCATGAAAGAACTCGGCGGCGACCCCGCCCTCATCAATCCTCTGCAGCCCGTCGAACTCGTAATCGACCACTCCGTGCAAGTCGACGAATTCGGCACCTCCGGCGCCTTCGACATGAACGCCCTGCTCGAGTTCCAGCGCAACAAAGAACGCTACTCCTTCCTCCGCTGGGGCCAGACCGGATTCCGCAACCTCGCCATCGTCCCCCCCGACACCGGCATCGTCCACCAGGTCAACCTCGAATACCTCTCCCGCGTAGTCTTCGTCCAGGAAAAAGACGGCAAGCGCGTCGCCAGCCCCGACA
>Ga0302326_10002912_pt1 | contig 40998 bp, 33 predicted proteins | sample Palsa_T0_3_FD_202264 | JGI IMG/M metagenome (GOLD analysis project Ga0302326, IMG submission 202264) | Peat permafrost microbial communities from Stordalen Mire near Abisko, Sweden - Palsa_T0_3 | ecosystem: Environmental > Terrestrial > Soil > Palsa > Peat permafrost | place: Sweden: Abisko... | reverse complement strand
AGCTTTCTCTGTGAGAGCCATGGTCACAGCATCCACAATACCCACACGGCGTACAAGAGAAAACTTCCGAGAGCAACGATGAAGCCGTACTTCCAGATGATAAGAAGTGCACTGGACTCCATATGGAAAAGCCACCAATATGCCGCAAAAGCTACGAAAACCTGAGTCAGAAGTGGGATGAACCCCATTTTCGCAACCCTAGTGTATCTCTTGATTACCTTATCCGAAGTTTCGACCGGAAGAGCGTCAGCGCGACTCACGACAAAGGTCACGAACACAAGAAGAATTGCAGCGATCCCCGTCGCGCCACCAATAACCGCGACCGCGATGTCCTTAAGAGGAACTTCCATTGCCGATTCCTTTCGGCATAGACTACGCTGGCACTCGAATACCGTCAATCTATGGTGCGCCAAGTATATTTATGCCCTGTTTAGTGCATAATAGTGATGAAGCTGGCAATCCGACACCCAGCGTATTCTTAGTTATCCAAATCAATCTTCAGTCTCGCAGCAGATTTGGCATCCGTTCAAAGCAAAAGAGTGCGCAAAAAGTGGCGCATATCCCCGGCTAATCGTCCCATAGCGACACTGAAAACAGCTCGTAAGCCATTCATTCAGTTGGAGATGAGCCGAGAAAACAATACCCACCCCCGGTTTTTTCATCTTTGTCCGGCCTTTTTGTTCGTCTTTGGTAGTCGAGGCCCAATTCAATTCCTGCAATTGCTTGGGCTCTGCGGCCATCTGTAGGGCATTGTCGTCCATCCCCGTTACAATTCTGAAGGAATGACGACACCTAAAATTGCCTTTCTCTTTCCCGGCCAGGGCTCACAAACCGTAGGCATGGGGCGCAGCCTCGCCGAGCATTTCTCTGTTGCCGCCGCAACCTTTGCCGAGGCAGACGAAGCGCTGGGATTCCCCCTGAGCCGCATCTTCTTTGACGGCCCTGAAGACGAACTGCGGCTGACTGAAAATACCCAGCCAGCAATTCTGGCAGTGAGCGTCGCCGCTCTGCGCGTTCTTGCCGAGCATGGAATCTCGCCTCAGATCGCTGCCGGACACTCGCTGGGCGAGTGGTCGGCGCATGTAGCCGCCGGCACGCTGAGCTTTGCCGACGCTGTTCGCGCTGTCAAGGCCCGCGGGCGCGCAATGCAGTCCGCCGTCCCTGCGGGCGAAGGTGCGATGGCCGCAGTCCTGGCGCTGGCCGCTGAGTCCGTTGCCGAAGCCTGCGCCGAAGCTGCCTCCGAAACCGGTCAGCCCGTTTCGCCCGCAAACTTCAACACGCCGGACCAGACAGTGATTTCAGGCGCCAGAGCGGCGGTCGAAAAAGCCGCCGAGCTGGTGAAAGCTCGCGGCGCGCGCAAGGTCGTTATGCTGGCCGTCAGCGCGCCATTCCATTGCGCTCTGATGCAGCCCGCGCAAGAGGAAGTAGCCCGCGTACTGAGCACGATCGCACTTGCCACCCCCGCTATTCCGGTAGCCGCCAATGTCTCCGCAACGCTCGTAACTTCTGCGGAAGGCGCGCGTCAGGCGCTGATTGACCAAGTAACCGGAACCGTGCGCTGGGCAGGATGCGTGCAGGCTCTCCGAGATGCCGGAGCCGAAGTCTTCGTCGAAGTGGGCCCAGGCAAAGTGCTGACCGGCCTGCTGCGGCAAATTGACCGCAGCCTCAAGTGCGTCAACGTCGAAGACGTCGCCAGCCTGGAAAAAGCTCTAATGGAGCTGAAGCCTTGAAATCCATCATTCCGGATTCAGACTCAACTCGAACGGCGAAAATCCCAGCGTGTGCTGCCTCTTGTCATACGCCAGGAATAGCGGCTTGCTTTTGCGGCCATTGATCATGGAACCGACAATCAATTGGCTCCCAGCCAGCTTTCTGGCCACAATGCGATGGCTGGTGATCGTGCCGTAGTCGTTGGCCGAGCTGTTCTGGCCCCAGTCTTCCTGAAAACGCTCAAACGGATATGTCTTATACCTATCCGGGTGCTGGCGCCAGTCGAAATCGTTATCCCAGATAGCGTAAGCGCGATTGAGATCGTTGGCCTCCACAGCCTGCAGGAACTGATTGGTGTCCCGTTCGCCTGCCCAGTAAGTCCACCACGTCCACGGATAATCGATGGGGCGGCCTGTGAAGAACCACATCCCAACCAGAAACACAAAAAGACCGGCGAGGATTCCATAAAACCATTCAGAGCGTCGGCGGGAGCCGGCAGCGTCATACTTGGGTGCATCCATCAAGGTCATTGTTTGCTGTACCTCAGGTTTTTCTGGAGCGTTCGGGTTCCAAAAGACCGATTTCCAATTCGCGATCCTTCTACTAGAGACAACAACGAGGCCAAAAGTGTTCCCCGCGTCGCGAATAAGCCCCGCATCTATCAATCATTTTGCGCCTTCAAAGCTGAAGGTTGTCCGGCTCCGCTCCTTGTGCCTTTCCAGCGCCAACTCAATCAGCCGCGTGATCAAGTCCGCGTAGCTGAGCCCGGTAGCCTGCCACAGCTTGGGATACATGCTGATCGAGGTGAATCCCGGCATGGTATTCGCCTCATTCAGATAAATACGCCGCTTGCCATCAGGTTCCATGAGGAAATCGACCCGCGCCAGGCCCGCCAGGTCGCACGCGCGAAAGGCTTCAACAGCCATGGCGCGAATCTGCTTCGACTCGGCCGCAGTGATTTTGGCCGGGATGACGGGCACCGAACCATCGCTCAGGTATTTGGCCTCGTAGTCGTAGAACTCCTTGCCCGGGATGATCTCCCCGACCACGCTCGCCTTGGGATCGTCATTGCCCAGAACGGCGACCTCCAGCTCTCGCGCTTTCTTGGTCGCGCGCGACTTGCCGCTGCCGGCCACTCCCTCTTCAATCACGATCTTGCGGTCATAGCGAGCCGCCACATTCAGCGCCGGAGCAAGTTCCTTGCGATCATGCACCTTGCTGATTCCTACCGACGAGCCCAGATTGGCCGGCTTCACGAAAACCGGATACTTGAGCGCAGCCTCGACAGCAGCAACTGTCTTGCGCGGCGAAGCCTCCCATGCAGTACGCAGCACGGTCACATGCTTGACGATAGGCAGCCGCGCCTGGGCAAACAGACGCTTCATCACATCCTTGTCCATCCCGGCAGCCGATCCAAGCACTCCCGAGCCGACATAAGCCGTATCCGCCAGCTCAAACAGCCCCTGAATCGTCCCATCTTCACCAAACGTCCCATGCAGAACCGGAAAAATCACATCGAGGGACTTGGTGCCAGATAGGTCACCAAGCCTGGCTGCGTCCGGCACAAGGGCCGTTACCGCGTCGACCGGAGCCGAACTGGGCAAATCCGTGGCAGCCTCAATCATCAATCCGCCAAGTTCCGAATCCCCGCCGGCAAGCAAAGCCTGCGCACCGCCGCCGGTGAGCCAGCCGCCAGTCTTGGTGATGCCAATCGGCACCACATCAAACTTCTTTCGATCAATCGCCTTGAGAATCGAAGCCGCCGAGAGCAGTGAAACCTCATGCTCGCCGCTCCGCCCACCAAACAGAACACCCACGCGCAGTTTTTTAGCCATACCAGTTCTGATTGTAGTGGCCTACTCTCTGTGCGCGGTTGTCGCTCCGGGTACTCAGTAGACGCACTCGAAGGCGTGGAACGGCTCTACAAAATCTTCTTCCCAAAAGCCGAGCAAGCCAACTCCACCGCCAAGTCCGCAGTGCGATTGCGGTCATCGATCACCGGGTTCACCTCGACAATCTCGAAGCTGAGCAACCGGCCGTGATCGGCAAGAATCTCCATGGCCAGATGCGCCTCACGATAGGTCGCCCCACCGCGTACCGGAGTGCCGACACCCGGCGCATCTTCCGGATCAATCCAGTCCATATCCAGCGACACGTGATAGCCGACAGTGCCCCGTCCAGCGGCGCGCAGAGCCTCTTCCATTACAGTCCTCATACCGCGCTCGTCGATATCACGCATGGTGTAGACCTCGGCCACGCCGGCGCGTCGAATATTCTCGCGCTCCGCGGCATCGATATCGCGAACGCCAATGATCACCGTGTTTTCCGCCAGGATTTTGGGCGAATATCCAAAAATCTGACTTAATGGCGCTAATCCCGAGTCGGCTCCCGACCCTTCGCCCAGCCCAAGCAGCGCCGCCAGCGGCATGCCATGTACGTTTCCTGAAGGGGATGTCTCCGGCGTGTTGATGTCAGAGTGTGCGTCAATCCAGATCACGCCTATCTTCTGGCCTTGCCGGCGGTAGAACTCGGCGACACCAGAAACCGTTCCGGCAGCGAGCGAGTGGTCTCCGCCCAGCACCAGCGGAGTCATTCCATCTTCCAGGCTCTTCACCACGGCCTCGGCAGTGCGGGTGCACGTGTCGGCTATCTCCTGAAGAAAGCGCGCATTAGCGCTGCCCACATTCTGCGTTTCGGCGATTTCCACGCGGATGTTTCCGCCATCGACAACCTGATGCCCAAGCGCCTCCAGGTGTGCCTCCAGACCGGCGACACGCACCGCCGAGGGCCCCATATCCACGCCGCGACGGCTGGCTCCCAAATCCAGCGGCACGCCAAGTACGCGAATTCTCCGCGTAGGCAGCGACTGGGTTCCACCTTGAGATCGTTGAAATTGGACTGGAGCCTGAACTGAAGACTGAACTGGGGATGCTGAGATTTCAATCACGTTGACTGCATTTGACATACGAACTCCGGGCGTAATCACAGTTACTCAGATCGGTTCAACCCCCGGTCTGAGACATGCGAACGCGCCAATCGCCTATTAGATCAGATTCAGGCACGCACTGACATCATTGGGGCAAAGATCACACATTCTAGGTATACCTGGCTTGCTTATAGGAATGAGATACTTAGTGCCACAAACAATTTGTTGCTTCCGTATCCATTTCGGTCATTCTTGACCCTTCTGGCAAATATAGAAGGCATAGTCTGTTCGTAACGCTAAGCCAGCCGATACAACTCGTGGGAACGCGGCCGCGCAAACACAACGCGCAGTTTGAAAGGGACAGGAGGGGAACGAATGCGCAAGCACTTGCGTTGGATCTTCCTTCTGGCCGCGCTGTCCCTTGCTCAACTCGCCCAGGCCCAGCATCCTGCTCCGCTCACGCACGTGCGTGAGGTGGTGGCTCTCAGCAATGCTCAGGCGGCCAACGGTTTCCCGGTCAGACTCGAAGCCACAGTGACCTTTGTGCGGCCCTCAGAGAAAAACCTCTTCGTCATGGACGGCGGATTTGGCATGTATGTCAGATTTGCCCGCGATATCGGCCTGCTTCCCGGAGACCGGATCGAAGTCACCGGAGCCACTGCCCCCAGTTTCAAGCCCATCACGGTGGCTAGCGAAGTTCGCTTTATAGCTCACGGTAACTTGCCGCCACCGAAGCTGGCCACCTTCAAAGATCTGATCGCCTCCAAATGGGACAGTCAATACGTCCAGATCAGCGGCCACGTTCTCTCAGCCGCCCTGGACGACTCGGTGCCCCACAGTTTGCGCATTCGGCTGAAGGTACCGGATGGCACCGTGGAAGGCATCGTCGCGAAACCCGGCCAGCTTCATCCCGAAGATATTCTGGATGCCGACATACGGATCGAAGGAGTCGCCGGCGGAGAGTTCGACGGCAAAATGCAGATGGCCGGCGTCTGGCTGGACATGAATTCCGAGAAAGACGTGGTTTTTCTGCATCGCCCCGCCACCGATCCCTGGTCACTGCCGGCGATGCCCATGAACGACGTAATTACCGCCTACCGGTTCAGCAACCAAAGCCATCGGGTGCGGATCTACGGCACTCTCACCTACTACGAGCCGGGTGCACTGGCCGTGGTGGAGCAGCAGGGGAGATCGATGCTGGCGCAAACCAACTCCATGCTGCCATTGCATAGCGGCGTCAGTGTCGAGGTAACCGGTTTTCCGCTCATCGCAGGAGAAAGTGTGCGCCTGCAAAATGCGCAGCTGCGTCCAGCAGCGAAGGTAGCCTCGATTCTGCCAAGAACTGTCCATTGGGAAAACGCCTCTACCGGTGAAGACGCCTACGATCTGGTCACGATGGAGGGTCAAGTGGTGGGAGTCGTGCATGACTCACGCGTTGACCTGTTCCTCATCTTCTCTGAGGGCCACCTGTTTTCGGCCACCCTCCGGCATAGCTCATCCGACGCCGCTCACGCCTCTTCGGAGCCATCCAGTCCGTCCATCGGCAGCACTGTGCGGATAACCGGCGTTTGTTTCGTGGATGAGGGGAATCATTGGCGGGATCGTCTATGGTTCGATCTGCACATGCGCTCCCTCGATGACATCGTCGTCGTGCGGCAGCCATCCTGGTGGACCGTCAAGCGGCTAGCCTACCTGATTACTTTACTGAGCGCAGTGATACTCGTTGCGGTGATCTGGGTAGGTCTGCTTGACCGGCGTCTGCGCAGGCAAACCGCCATACTCGCCAGGCAAAGCCAGGAGGACGCGATTCGCGAGCGCAGGCTCGCTCGCCAGGAGCAGCAGCGCAGTCATATTCTCGAACTCATCAGCAGCTCCGAACCCCTGCCCGAGGTGCTCCGTGAGATTCAATCGATGGTTTCCTCGCGGCTCTACGGCGCTGCGTGCTGGTTTGAGCTGAATTCCAGCTCTGAAGATTCCGCAAGTCTTGAGCGGCCGGCCGGTCCGGCAATCGTCTACCAGGAGCTGTTTTCTCCCGAAGGCGCTTCGCTGGGATCGCTGCTCGCTACGCCGATGCTGCGCACTTCAGCCGACTCGGAGATTTCCTCCGCGCTGACCGCAGGCGCGCGGCTCGCCGAGCTGGCCATCGATACGCGACGCTTGTACAGCGACCTGCGCCATCGTTCGGAACATGATCTGCTCACCGACATCCCCAACCGCTTCAGCATGGAAAAATACCTCGACAAGCTGATGCGTGGAGCAGCCCGCAATGAGGCCGGCGGCAATGGAGCGATCTTCGGCTTGATCTATGTCGATCTGGACCGCTTCAAACAGATAAACGACCGCTACGGACATCGCACCGGCGACCTGTATCTGCAGGAAGTGACTCGCCGCATGAAGCTGCAACTGCGCAACGGCGACGTACTGGCGAGGATTGGCGGAGACGAATTTATCGCGCTGGTGCCAATCCTGCGCAGCCGCGCCGATGCCGAAGAAATAGCGATTCGGCTGGAACGCTGCTTCGATGAGCCGTTTGACCTTGATGGCTACCACATGCACGGCTCGGCCAGCGTAGGCCTCGCCGTCTTTCCGGAAGACGGCGCCACCAAGGAAGAACTGCAGCGATCCGCGGATGTGGCGATGTACGCTCACAAGGAGACCAAACAGCACACCAAGCAGTACCTCGACGCGATGGCCAAAGCGATGCAGCAGGTTGGGATCGAGGATTTGTGACATTGGTCCCGGAACGTTTCCGAGATCCATTTGTACAAATTGCTAAATCAATGTGTCCCAACCGGAAAAAGCGCCGATAAAACAGATGTGCTTGCAGTTCGGTCCGAGCCGGCATTTACGGGTGGAGGGACCTGATCCAGCTTCATGCGAAGTAGCTTTCTCTTTCGATTCGTTCTCCCCAGCCTGCCGATTTTGGCTGAAGCGCTCTGTCTGGCTCAAGGCCCAGCCCCGCTCACCAGCGTGCAGCAGGTGGTTGCACTTACCAACGCTCAGGCGGCACACAGTCTGCCGGTGAAGCTCGAAGCGACCGTAACTTACGTGCGGCCTTTGGGAGACAATCTCTTCGTTATGGACGGCGGATATGGAGTGTATGTCCGGTTCGGAGACGACATCGGGCTCATCCCCGGAGACCGGATCGCCATAAGCGGAATCACCGCCCCGAGTTTCCGCCCCGTCGTGACCGCCAGCCACGTCCGCTTTCTTGCCCACGGCTCGATGCCTCCCGCGCATCCGGCGACTTTTGAAGACCTGATCCAGTCAAAGTGGAACAGCCAGTATGTCCAGGTAACTGGCCGCGTTCTGTCCGCAGCATTGGATAACTCCTTGCCGGCTTTCGAAGGCATGCGCATCCGGGTCAAGGTGCCTCATGGAATCGTGGAAGGAATCGTAAACCACAAAGGCGACCTTCTGCCCGAAGACCTTCTGGAAGCAGACGTCCGCATGACGGGCATCGCCGGCGGCGAGTATGACAGCAAGATGCAGTTGGCCGGGATGTGGCTGGATGTGAACTCCTCAAAGGATGTTGTAATCCTGCATCGCCCCGTTGCCGATCCCTGGTCGCGGCCCGTGACCCCCATGGACGAGGTGATTTCCGCTTATCGCTACGGCAGTCAGAGCGAGCGTGTCCGAATTGCCGGTACTCTTACCTACTTTGACCCAGGTTCGCTGGCCGTGTTGGAGCACGACGGCAAATCGATGCTGGTGAAGACCAGTTCGTCCCTGCCATTGCAGATCGGCAAAGGTGTGGAAGCGACTGGATTCCCAGGCATCGCAGACGAAAATGTGCGTCTCGAAGATGCGCAGTTACGGCCCGCAGCCGAGGCCCTGCCAACAAAGCCACAAACCATCCAATGGGAAAGTGCTTCCGCAGGCGAACATGCCTATGACCTGGTCGCGATGGAGGGGCAAGTAGTGGGGTTGGTGCACGACTCTCGTGTCAATCTGTTCATCATCCTCTCCCATGGACACCTGTTCTCGGCCACCTTGCGGCACAGTTCTTCCGAGTCATCGCTGCCCGCCGCAGTGACCGTTACGCCGTCGGTGGGCAGCCAGGTACGGGTCACCGGAGTCTGTTTCGTGGACGCCGGCAATCATTGGCAGGATCGGCTGTGGTTCGACCTGCGCATGCGCTCGCTGGATGACCTCGTCGTAGTGCAACAACCCTCCTGGTGGACAGTGAAACGTCTGTCTTTTGTGGTTATGCTGTTGACCGCGCTCATTCTCGTCGCTGTCATTTGGGTGTGGTTGCTCGATCGCAGAATGAGGGCGCAGAGCGCCACCGTTGCGCGTCAGGAACAGCAGCGAAGTCACATTCTGGAACTGATCAGCAGCTCCGAACCGCTCGCCCAGGTCTTGCGGGAGATACAGTCGATGGTTTCCTCGTGGCTGAATGGCGCATCCTGTTGGTTTGAGTTGAACAGAAATGCCGGGGAGATTGAGGATCTCGAACTGATGACCGGTCCAGCGATAGTCTCCCAGGAACTCTTCTCGCCGGAACGCGCCTCACAGGGCTTCTTGCTGGCAATCCCGCCACCTGAAGCCGCGCCGAACACCGAGAAGATCTCAGCCGCGCTGCAGGCCGGCGGACGCCTCGCCGAACTGGCCATCGATACCCGTCGCCTCTACAGTGACCTGCACCATCGCTCGGAATACGATCTGCTGACTGACATTCCCAACCGATTCAGCATGGAAAAGAGGCTCGATCAACTCTTGTTGTCAGCGAGAAGCAACGAAGCTGTCTTTGGGTTGATTTACGTCGACTTGGACCGGTTCAAGCAGATCAACGACCAATATGGTCACCGCGTCGGCGACCTTTATCTACAGCAGATCGCCCGGCGCATGAAGCTGCAACTGCGCAACTGCGATGTCCTGGCTCGGATCGGCGGAGACGAATTCATTGCGCTGGTGCCGATTCTGCGCAGCCGCACCGACGCTGAGGAGATTGCGATTCGGCTGGAGCGCTGTTTCGATGAGCCGTTTGACCTTGAAGGCTACTGCCTGCACGGCTCAGTCAGCGTGGGCCTGGCTGTCTATCCGCAAGACGGCGCCACCAGGGAAGCACTGGAACGATCCGCCGACGTGGCAATGTACGCGCACAAGGAGACTAAGCGGAAAGCAAGACTCAACGAGAACGAGCTGGCCGAGGAACTACATCGGATGGAAAGCTAAGGTTCGCTGCCCTGAAACGGCACGCAAAACCAGCAGCCAAACTAAGAAGCAACCGGAAAACTCGGCTCAACAGGCTCCGTGAACGACGTGTCGCGCTCCCAACCCTCGTTCTCTAACTTGATGTGCTCAATCGCCACCACATTCGAATTCGCGTCAAGATCCGGCAAAGCCTGATACTCCGAAGGCCAGCAGCGATAGATCTTATAAGCGATCGCCAGTTGTCCAGCCTCGTTATACAGCTCCAGATAGACATCTTTGCGGAAATCCGCGAGCGACATTTCCGAGCCTAGTCCGTTCGAGCCTGGCCCGGCGCCGTATTGCCAGACTTGATTTGCCCAGTCCTCAAAGGCCGTGTCCTCAGTCACTCCGCGCTCCAGCGTAATCGCATCGAACTCGGTCTGGCCAGTCGATTTGCGGCTCGTGCTGGGGTCGCCATCCTCGCGATGCTCCACCACACTCGTCCTCCGCACCAGGCCCGAGACGCGGCAAACAGCAGCAATGTACTTGCCATCCCACTTCACGCGAAAGTTGAAGTTCTTGTAAGGATCGAGACGCGTTGGATTGTTAGGGAATTCAGTCATGCGGGGAAGCTTACTATCGTTAACACTCCGCGCGAAATAATACTTGGCCGCAATATAGGATGTGCATCTCGCCTGAAATTCGACCAGATGTTGACTAAGTAAAAAGCCGCTATCAAAGTGGACAGCGGCTCTTTACTTCTTAGATCAATTGACGGGTGACTTACAGCTCTTTCACACCCTCGACAAACGCCCGCAGCTTGCGGCTGCGCGACGGATGCCTTAGCTTGCGCAGCGCCTTCGCTTCAATCTGCCGGATGCGCTCGCGCGTCACCTGGAAGCTCTGCCCAACCTCTTCCAGCGTGTGCTCAGAGCCATCTTCGAGGCCAAAGCGCATCTTGATCACCCGCTCTTCGCGCGGAGTCAGGGTACGCAGCACCTGCGATGTGTACTCCTTCAGGTTGACGCTGATCACAGCTTCCGAGGGCGAAACCGCCTGGCGATCTTCAATGAAGTCGCCAAGATGTGAATCTTCCTCTTCGCCAATCGGCGTTTCGAGCGAAATCGGCTCCTGCGCGATCTTGAGCACCTTGCGCACCTTTGCGACAGGAATGTCCATGCGGCGGGCGATCTCTTCGCTTGAAGGCTCGCGGCCCAGCTCCTGCACCAACTGGCGGCTGGTACGGATGAGCTTGTTGATCGTCTCGATCATGTGCACCGGAATACGGATGGTCCGAGCCTGATCGGCAATCGCACGAGTGATAGCCTGACGGATCCACCACGTAGCGTAGGTCGAGAACTTGTAGCCGCGGCGATACTCGAACTTATCCACCGCCTTCATCAGGCCGATGTTGCCCTCCTGAATCAGGTCAAGGAACTGCAATCCGCGGTTTGTATACTTCTTGGCGATCGAAACGACGAGGCGCAGATTGGCTTCAATCAGCTCGCGCTTGGCCTTTTCCGCGTCCATGTCGCCCTGGATCATCTCGCGCTGGGTGCGGCGCAGCTCAACAACAGTAACGCCAGCCTCAAGCTCGATCTTCTCCAGATCTGTCCTGCAATTCTTCTGCTGCCGGCGGTACTCCTTCTTCAGGTCCTCGGATTTCGAGGCATCATGCTTCTGGTCCAGCGACTTGATCTGCCGTTCCAGCGAACGCATGATCTCGACCGTCTTATTGACCTTGTCGAGCAGCCGCTTGCGCTCCTGCCCCGTGTATTTCAGCTCCCGCACGATGCGCGAGATAAAGACCATCTCGCGAGCGATCAGCCAGCGCGTTTTACGCGCCTCGCGAGCCTTGGTCTTGGCAGCCAGCGTCTCCAGCTTCTCATTAAGCAGCGCAATCTTCTTCTGGTGCTTGACGAGCGCATCAATGCGGCTGGCGGTCGCGCGAACGCGGGCCTGCACCACGTCTTCAGTCAGCTCTTCTTCGTCAAACGTGACCACTTCCTTCACGTTGCGCACGCCGCGCTTCAGATCCTCGCCCAGAGCCACAATCTCGCGGATGACCACAGGTGAGCGCGAAAGCGACTTAAGCACGCGCATCTGCCCGCGCTCAATCCGCTTGGCAATTTCGACCTCACCCTCGCGCGTCAGCAGCGGTACGGTGCCCATCTCGCGCAGGTACATGCGGACAGGATCGTTTGTTTTTTCGAGCGTCCCAGGCGTCAGATCCAGTTCAACGTCTTCGCCGTCTTCAGCGTCAAAGTCCTTGTCGCCGAACTTCGGCCCGTCGAGCAAGTCAATGCCCTGGGTGCCAATGGTTGTAATCAGGTCGTCCAGATCGTCGGCATTGTGCATATCGTCAGGTAACATGTCATTCACATCACCGTAGGTCAGATAGCCCTTTTCTTTGCCCGAATCGATCAGGTTTGAAATATCGTCTTCGAATTTGTCGTCAATAGCCAAAGCGCTCACGTCTCCTGCGCGTAAAATTCTCGACTGCTCCCGCGTGCCGGCGCACTCCTGAATACGGTATCGAGCTTGTGCCGAAAAATATCAGCAGCCGACTTCCGTACAGGCAAAAGTGCCCAACAACATCGGAAAGCGATGTCCGGTTGAGTTGCTCGGATCGGGATGGTCAGCGCAATTGGCCAAGATTGGCCTGCCCGCGAGCCGCAGCTCATTTTTGGGGCAGTGGAGCGCACATCCTTCAGAGAGTAGTAGAATACCACAACGCACCTCCCGGACTAACGGCAAAACACCAGCGAAAGTCAAGTATTTTTTCGCCGCGTTCTAATGCTCTCCGCGCCCCAGAATCAGGACGTCGTGCGGTTTCACACTTATATATAGATGTATGAAGTCGGTATTTAGTTCCGGCCTCTGTGCTTATATGTCCATCTTCTCGCAGAAGTTGCTGCAAACATTGCCCCTTTATGAATGCGAATGAGGTGGCTCCTGATTGTGCAACTGGCGCAGCGCACGATCCAGTTCCATCTTCTGCTGCGTAAGCAAAACCACCTCCGCGAAGTCTCCGCCCGCCTCAGCTTCCCCGATCAACGCAATCACGGCCCGCCTCTGGCTCTCCAGCGCCCGCTCCTGGATATGCAGAATGGCAGAGTGAACTTCCCCCTCAGACGGCGGCTCAACCTCCTGCAGCAGCACCTCCGCCAACAAAGCCCGCTGCGCCGGATCTTCAACCGCATCCATCGGATCCCTATCCTGCCCGTCCGCCCGTCGCCCAGCCAGCGCCCACAGGCAAGGAAACGCTCCCAAATGCTCAAAACGGGCCGGCTGAGCAACAATCGCCTCAACCGCCAGCCGCCGCGCCGCCTCATTCTCACCGCCGGTAATTGCCAGAGCCCGCAGCAGCACGCGCTCAACCTCAGTCAGAGTCGTAGCCCGGGCCTGAATATGATCCTGCCGCTTCATGGCAGCTTGGCGCAGCTCCTCGCGCAGTACTGCGGAGTCAATCCCAAGCTTCTGCGCCGCATCATGCGCAAACTGATCCCGCTCCAGCTTTTGCGGAATCCGCCGGATATGCGGCAGCAAGTCGTTCATCTGCTTAATCTTGGCGTCGGGACTGGCCCCGGGAAACTTCTGCCGCACCCGCTCAATCAGATAATCCGATTGCCGGCGCGCCCCGCGAATCGCCGCCGCATACGCCTCGACCCCGCGCTCGCGAATAAACCGATCCGGATCAAGCCCACCATCCAGCGTCACCACCTTGATCGTGAATCCCTCTTCCGTGAGCAGCCCAATCGACTTTTCCGCCGCGTTGGCCCCGGCCGCGTCCGGATCGAAGTTCACCACCACATTCGTCGTCTGGCGTCGCAGCAGCCCCACCTGCTGCTCGGTAAAAGCCGTTCCGCTGGTCGCAATCACATTCTGAATGCCGCGCATATAGACCGAAATGCAGTCCATCTGCCCCTCAACCAGCAGCGCAAACTCCATCGAACGGACCGCTGCCTTGGCCTTATCCAGGTTAAAAAGCACCTGCCCCTTCGAATAAAGCGGCGTCTCCGGCGAATTGATGTACTTCGGCCCAGCCTTGTCGCCTGTCTCCAACGCTCGCGCAGTAAAGGCAATCACCCGGCCCGACTCATTGCAGATAGGGAACATCACCCGCTTGCGGAACCGGTCATACATCCGCCCCGGAACCACATTTCCACTCTGGTCTTCAGAATCCTTCGAGCTGAAAAGCCCCGAAGCGCGCAGCGTATCCGCATCCGCCAAAGGCGCAAGCCGGTCCCGAAGCCCGTTAAAATTGTCCGGAGCATACCCCAGCCGGAAAGTCTTGATCGCCTCAGCCGAAACCCCGCGCCCAGCCAAATATTCACGCGCCAGCGCGCCCTCTGAAGACCGAAGCTGCTCCTCAAACCACGCCGCAGCCGTCTCATGCAGGTCCAACAGCTTCCGCCGCTGTCCCGCTTCCGCAGCCTCTTCCGGTGAATTGAACTCGCGCTTGGGCAGCGGAATGCCGCACTTCTGCGCCACAATCCGTACCGCCTCCGGAAACCCGGCATTCTCAATCTTGCCCACAAAGCTGAAAACGTCGCCCGACTGCCCGCACCCAAAGCAATGGTAGAACTGCCTGCCCGCATGAACCGAAAACGAAGGCGATTTTTCCTTGTGAAAAGGACACAATCCGGAGTAGTTCTGCGCCCCAGCCTTGCGCAGGCGAATGTATCCGCCAATGACCTTGACGATGTCAGCCTGCTGTTTGACGGTTTGGGCAAAGTCGGACACGGGCAGGATTCAGGATAGCCCGGCCTCCCGGTCGAGAACAGGCAGAATAAGCATAGGGGCAATTTGAGATTTTTAAGCTCGGCAGATTTTCAGGGGTGGAATGAGGAAATCGGTTTCGGATTTTGGAGCGATCGGGTTTGCGCTCGCGGGCTTTACCTTTTGGGTGTTGGCGGATACGTGCATCAAGCTGGTGGGGCAATCGGGATTGCCCGCCTATGAGATTATGGCGTTCCTGGGGCTCGTCATGGCGATCTGCCTGGCCGCGTATGCCTCGGCGCGAGGGCAGGCGCATGTGCTGCGGCCGCATCGACTGGGCCGCCAACTGCTGCGCGCCTGCCTGGATATGGCCAACAATATCTGCGTAGTGATTGCGCTGCGGCATCTGTCGCTGACGCTTTTCTACATCCTGATTTTTACCGCGCCGATGTTGATCACGCTGCTTTCAGCGGTTTTTCTCCGCGAAGGACTCGCGTGGCGAAAGGGGCTGGCCATTCTGGGGGGCTTTGCCGGGGTGGTGCTTGCGGTGAATCCCTTTGGCGGTACGCGAGAGGGCGACTGGATCGGATATAGCGCGTGCATGGCCTGCGTAGCCTGCTTCAGCGTAAACATGGTGTGGTCGCGGGTGCTCACGCGTACCGAGCATCCGGAGAGTCTGGCGTTCTTCTCGGGACTGGTGACCGCAGCGGCGGGCTTTTCTCTTATGCTGCTGGTGCGCGCCGCGCCGCTGGCCGAGCTGATGACGCCGCACCTGCTGGCGGGGATCTGCGCCATGGGGCTGTTCTGCGCGCTGGGGACGCTGTGCTTTTACATCGCGGTGAAACACACCTCGGCGGCCAATGTTTCGCAGTACCACTACACGCAGCTGATTACCGGCACGCTGGTTACATACCTGGTGTGGCATACCCGGCCGGGGCTGTTTGTGCTGATGGGCGGAGCGCTGATCTTCGCTTCAGGGCTTTACATCGCCATGGGCGCGCGGGGCCAACTGCAAGAAGCGGCCCAGGCAGTAGCGCCGCTGACGGAAGGGAACTGAATATTGCTTGAACCCCCTGAGAACCCGTCCAGACACCGGCAAGCCTTGCAGGTCTGATGACTGGATGACAAAGACACCTATTTAGCGGGCGTCGGCGCGGACATCAATTCCAGAAACATCTTCTCGAACTTCGGCAGATCAAGATCGAGCTGCGCATGAACCTTCTGCACATCCCTGGCCGGCCGCAATGGGTCGGTCCAGGTGAGCGTATTGCCGTATTCAGGGCCATGGCTGATGTCCACATCCATCAAAACCAGCTTCTCGCGAGTGATCAGCGTCGGATCAATCCATGCCGCCGCCGTTAGCTCGTCCCACATGTAATACTGCTCCTGCGAATATTTGGCAATGTACTGCGCGGCAGCGTTGGGAGACTTCGCAATGGCGTCCACCATGGCCTGTGTGAAGCGCGCCTTGATCGAGATGTCCACAGTCGTCAGATCGATCCGCGGCCAGTGCGCCCGCAGCGTGATGTGTGCCGCTTCAGGGTCGAACCAGAAATTAAACTCATGCCGCGGGCTCTCCGCAAACTCCGGATCGCTGGTCTGCGGATTCAGGCTGCCGCCCATGATCACAATGCCCTGCGTCAGCTCGGCAAACTGCGGGTCTATCGAAAGCGCCAGCGCAATGTTCGTCAATGGCCCGGCGGCATAAATCGTCACCTCGTGTGGATGCGCATGAACCTGCCTGATCAGGAAGTGCGCAGCATCCTCATCAATCGCCTTGGTATGCGGAGCGCCCTCCGGCATCGGCGGAACGACATACGGACCATGCGCCTCCGAGTAAATCACCGAGTTCTGCGGCTTAGCCCCGGCAACCACGCCGTTCGCCTCAATCAGCGTAGTCGGGCCACCACCCCACGCCCCCAGCCAGCTCACCTGGCCCACCACCGGAGTCTCAAGCCGCGTCTCTTCTTCACTGCGAACCAGCGGAAACACCGCTCCCTTGGCCACAGGAACATCAGAGCGCCCAATCAGCTCCAGCATGCGTAGCGTATGCTGCGTCTCCTCATCGCGCCAGGCATTGCCAGTCACCATGGTGATGCCCAGCACCTCAACCTTCGGCGACTGGAGCAAGACCATCATCGCCATCTGGTTTGACCCGCCAGGACCGGAGCCATCCTGATCAATGAGCACAAGACGCTTCTCGGCAAAAGAAGCGGTCGTCAGAGAAACAGCAAGTAAAAAAACAGAAAGGGAACGCATGGGCGGTATTGTTGCATATCTGCCGTCCGCATCTCTTTTGGGAGCCAATCGCAGATCAGGACGAGCCCGGCCAACGCTGTAGAGCAACGTACACTGATGCTGGTCATAACGTATGGCAACCACCGATCCATCGCGATCAAACCAAAGACGCGTCACAAGCGTCTTTGCTGTCAGTGAAGATGGTCGATTGAAATGAAAGTCATCCTCGTCGGCGGCGGCATTGGTGGATTGACCGCTGCTATAGCCCTGCGCACGCAAGGCATCGAGGCCCAGATATACGAGCGAAGCCCAGCGCTCACTGAAGTTGGGGCCGGCATCTCACTCTGGCCAAACGCTGTGAAGGTGCTGCGAAAGCTGGGGCTCGAAGAAAAACTCCGCTCGATAAGCCCGGAAACTGAGGATTTCGCTCTGCGGCGATGGAACGGCGCCTTTATTTCTCGAACGCCAGCGCGGGAACTGGAGCGGCGATTTGGAGGCGGGATGCTCCTCCTACATCGGGCGGAATTGCTGGACGTGCTGGCGAAGAGTTTCGGTCACTCCAATCTGCATCTGGACCATTGCTGCGTGGGAATCGAGGAAGATGCCGACGGCGTTACCGCCCGCTTTAGCAACGGCGATGCAGCCCGCGGCGATGTCTTGATCGGAGCGGATGGGCTTCACTCGGCGGTGCGGTCCTGGCTCGGACACGACGATACGGTTCGCTATTCCGGCTACACCGCGTGGCGATCGGTCGTCGATTTCGATACATCGGCGATTGTCGCGGCGGAGACCTGGGGACACGGAAAGCGCTTCGGAATACACCCTCTGAAGAACGGCCGGGTCTATTGGTGGGCCACCGCCAATGTTCCAGAGGGCCAGGACAATCAGGATCAACACCCGGCGGATACTCTGCTATCGCTCTTCAAAGGATGGTACGAGCCGGTCGGGTCCCTCGTTCGGGCTTCCTCCGGCTCAAAGATTCTTCGAAATGACGTCTATGACCGCGACCCGCTTCCGCACTGGGGCCGCGGGCGCGTCACGCTTCTTGGAGACGCCGCTCATCCGATGACCCCAAATCTAGGCCAGGGAGCCTGCCAGGCGATCGAGGATGCTGAGGAACTGGCGTTGCGCCTGGCCCGCGAACCGAACGCTGCAGTAGCGCTTCGCAAATATGAGACTGCGCGTATTGCGCGCACAACTTCAATCGTTTTAGCTTCGCGCCGATTCGGCGTCCTCGGTCAGGTCCGCACGCCAGCGCTGTGTCGGATGCGAGATCTGCTCTTGGGGCTGATTCCAAGTGGCGTATCTCTTCGCAGCCTGATGCCGACGGTAGGGTACGAGAGAAAAGCCAACGATTAAGGCATTTTCCTTATTCCTGTGACTAAGCAGTGGCGGGCGCCTATGGTGGCGATTGCCTATGCCAGTAACCACTATCGCGTCTCGAAAACCGGATCGGCCCTCTTGACATCCTCACGAAAGCGAACAGTTCTCAACCATGTCGCAAAGATCAAATCAATCGACAGAATCAACTAGACCGGCGTAGCTTGCATCCTATTGCTCGGATGGTTGTTGCAATGCGGTTGAAGATGGAAAAGTTGTTTTGCTGCTCCATGCTCTTGTTAGCCGGTTGCGAACTCCCTGCGCCCGCGCCGGTGACCATTCAGCCAGTGACGAAGCCCGCGCCTGCCACGCCGATCGACAGGCAACGTGTGGAACTCGGTGGCGAAACATGGGATCCGGCTTGGGATCTGATCGTGGAGCAGGCGCTACCGCCGGATCTGCTCTCCGCAAAGGTGGCAAGGGACGTAAGGCCGTTCTGTCCGCGATTTGCCGTCATGGACGAGGCCGATAAGCGAGCATTCTGGGCGTACTTCTTTCAGGCGCTTGCCGGAGCGGAAGCGGGCTTGTCGCCCACCACCAACATACGTCACACGGAGCCGGAAGTAGCCGTCAAGGACGATGTCACTAAGCGAATGGTGCGCAGTGAAGGTCTGCTGCAACTGACATACATGGACGCAAAGCGGTATGGATGCGACTTCGATTGGGATGCGGACAAAAAACTAGCCGAAAAAGATCCTGCCAAGACAATCCTGCAGCCCAAAAACAACCTGACCTGCGGCATCCTCATTCTCGACAACCAGTTGATCACGCAAGGAAGGCCTCTGCTCAGCCGATCGAGCTATTGGTCCACACTCCAACCCGGTCGCCCCAGCTATCGCCTTTTTGCAAAGCAGATGACGAACGTGCCGCGCGTTTGCCGAGTAGCTCCATCACCCGACCAGGCCAAAATGGCGGCGGCTACGCAAGTCCCTGCCACTGGAAGTCAAAACAAAGCCGCTGCGCCCTCGCGTTGAGTGCAACTGCTCCGGCAGTCGCCTTTCCGTATCCGGCGAGTGAGGTTTCAGGATCTTCTTAAGCCTTGAACGCTAAGAGAAGGCACTCCGGGGATCGCGAGCTACCTGCGCCCGTAACCACTATCGCGCCTCGGACGGTCTCCTCGGTCACGCCGTCCTCTGTCTCCGCGATCACCGCCATAGCCAGACCGGCTAGGCATCGTCGGAATCGGCGCAGGCAAATGCGTCTTCCCCTCGGGATACAGCACCAGATAACGCTCCTGCCCCTCGCCAACCGAAGCCGACTCGACCCCCTCCATATCCTTGAAGGCCAAATGCAGCAAGCGTCGCTCACGGGAGTTAGTAGGCGGAAAACTGTAGGGCAGCCCCGACTGGCGCACACGCTCGGCAGCTGTCTCAGCCGCCGTTTGAATCTCCTGCAACCGCAGCGCCTTGAAGTTGAGCGCGTCGAAGCTCACCAGATCATGCTCCCGCACATCCAGGTGCAGTATCTGGATCGCGATATGCTCCAGCGACCGCAGCAGCTCTCCGCCTCGCTGCGTAAGCAGCGGAGCGTCCTGCCCGGCCAGCTCCACGTTCAGCACCTCAGCACCACCTGTTTCCGCGCCCGGCGGAGCGGCGCTGGCGCTGATGCGGTACTTCAGGCGCAGTCCACCCAGGCGGACCACTGCGTTAAGGAAACTGGCGATTTGTTGGGCGGCCTGTTGCAGGTTGGCAATTGGCATGACAAGTCAGTATCGCAAATCAGGCGGGCGCGAGGGAATTCTCGCCCATTTGTTCACCTTTTGGACGAACTATTCATGAAGAAAGTTTGACTTACAGGCTTCGCTGACCGGCAAATGTCCGGCCTTCCTGCAAGCGACGCACCGCAGCCGGCACACCGAAGGCCAGCGTCAGCACCAGCCCGGTCGAGAGCACATCGCGCCCATAAAAGGGCAGTCCGGCAACCAGGCAGGTAAGCAGTCCGCCCAACCCCGGCGCATACATCCCACCCGCGTAGTGCGATCCCAGCCAGACCGAGTAATTCGAAACCAGAAAGAACGAAGTTGGCCCAAGCACCGCCGCCGCAGCCACGCGCACCGCGGAAACCTTCTGCGCCAGCAGAATGCGTCCCAGCACAACCGCCGCTGCGTACCAGCCCCAGGTAATCGCGAAATCCTGCCAGTGAAAGGCGTAGGCATAGACATGTGTCGTGAGGTAATAGTCCACCAAGCCCAGTGCAACGAGCGGCGCCAGCATCTCGCGCCAGTTGCGGCGCGCGCCAAAGTAGAGCAGCGAACCACCCACGGCAGTAAATCCATACCAACCGGGGTGAGGAACAACGCGGCTCAATAGAGCGGCAAGCAACAGCAGATATGCGGACATGAAAACCTCTAGCGACAGGATTTCCCGTAGTTGCAGTCAGCCTTACGGGATAAAAGGACACTTCCCATTCTGGGGACCGCCAGCTACGGGGTCAACCTCAATTTTTTCACAGAATCAACAATCGTGCTCACAACGCCAAATCTGATCGCATACAGCCAGCGCTGTCGCTACCGGACCAACCCACTGATCTCATTCATCTCAAAAACAATCCCCAGTTCAGACAAAGAAAAGATCTCGCTATCCACGAGCCTTCCATTTTCAAACCTCTGCCAGACCTTATCGTCGGGGTCAACCACCCATATCTGAGGAATTCCCATCTGCTGATAATCGTCTAGCTTCCGCATCATGCTGCGGATTGTGTTCTCCGGACTTAGAACCTCGAAAACGGCGACAGGGGGTAAAGTCGCAATCTTCTCTCGCGGATTGGCAGCATTCAGGATTGCAACATCCGGAACCAGAAACCTCGTCGGCTTGACCTGTACCCTTAGCTCCGGCCGAACGCGAACGTTGTATTCTTCGGCGTGCTGACGAAACCAGGCGCAAATCGCCTCCTGCCATGCTGAATGATCGTCTTCCCCCACAGGTCTCTCCTGAATCACACCATCGACATACTCAGCATCCGGCTCATACTCCGAGCGAAGATAAACCTCGACAGGCACATGGGTCGTAGTCGCCATAAACCCTCCCAGAAGACTCAAGTTTACGCCTATTTCTGTTCTCGCCCATTCATAAACTCTCCAGCCTCTTCCTTCCCATCCACCACATAAACCCAGCCGGAGAGCCCGGATCGAGCCAGCAGCTCTTCCAGATTGCGGCCCGAATCGCCCACCATGCTCGTATCCAGATACGGATAAGCAAAGCGCAGATCGCTCAATTCGACCGTCGTCCAGGCGCGCCCCGCAGGCAGATCTGGCCCAGGATCTGCTCCAGATTTTCCAGGAACAGCGTGCTCGCCCATATCACGCACCACCGGCCATTGCGACCAATCCAGATACACCTGCCCCAGGCGCGCGCGCCGCGCAACCTCGGTGGCTGAAGTCGCCGCCGGCTTGAAGAGTGCATCAGTCTTCGGGTCGCTCTCCACAATCCCCCGTCGCGTGTCCACCTCGGCCGTCTGCCAGGTCGTTGCAGTTTCAAGCAAAGCATGCCAGCGCCAGGGATTGACCGGATAGGGCTCCAGCGCCACGCGCATCACCGGAGTCGGAGCAACCTGCGTCGACTCCACCAGATTGCGCGCATGAGCATGCTCCGCCCACCTCCAGCACCACAACACCACCATGCCGCTCAGCGCAAAGATAGCCCAGCCGCGCCCCTTGAACTGCGCCCGCCGGGCGCCAACCTCGCGATCCGCCAGGCCAAACAGCGCCGGAAAAATGAGCGCAGAAATCAGCAATCCCCAGATCACCGGCTCGGCAATAAAGACCAGATCGCCCGAGTACCAATGCTTGTTAAAAGGGAAAAAAGGTCGCAACCCGTAATTGTTAGTCCAGTCGAGCAGCAAATGGCTCAAGTCGGCGACAAACGCCGCAAACCAAACCCAAAGCCAGCGAATCGGCTGCGGATCAACAATAGCCCGCCTGCGCGAGCGCGAGAACCGCTGCACCAGCCACACAAATCCCGTAGCTGCCAAGGCGACAAAAGGCGCGGCGATCAGCGTATGCGTAATACCGCGATGATGCGCCAGGCCCACCACCGGCCCACCAATACTCCAGACAACATCCAGGTCCGGAGCCTCAGCAGCCAGAGTCGCAGCCAGCGTAGCGTAGGCAGTCCGCCGGTTAAAGCCCGCACGACCAATGCAGGCCCCAGTAAGCAAGTGAGTAATAGGCTCCATAGGTTGCCCTATTCTAGCGGCTCAACCCCACTCCGAGGAGGCAGCCGAAGAATTGCCGACTAATACCGCTTGAAAGGCAAAAACTTGCCGCTCATCTCGATCTTCACCCGGTCGCCCTTAGGATCGGCTTCACGCGCAATGGACATGTTGAAGTCGATAGCGCTCATAATGCCATCGCCAAACTCCTCTTCGATCAGCGCCTTCCAGGTGCTTCCGTAGTTCTGCACCAACTCATAGAAGCGGTAGATCAGCGGATCCGTAGGCGGCATCACCGTTCCCGCGCCCCGGCTCGGTGGCTCGACAAGCAGCTGCGCATCTGCCGCATCCAGCTCCAGCAGCGCGACCGCCCTTTCAGCTTCCTCCGCAGTCAAAGGAAACTGCCCCAACAGCGCCGCCGTATAAATCACCGGCGAACTCGTGCCCAGCGCCGTCGCGATGGTCGCCCACTTCAATCCCAGCCGCCGCTTCGCCGCCAGCACCTTTTGCGTCAACTGCTCCCGTGCCGTCATCGGTTCCTCCAATACGCATTCTCGTCCTCGAATATACCAATCCCTCACCGAGCCCAAACGTCGCGGAACGAAAACCAGTTCTGCGCGAAAAGCATCCCCCGTCATTCGATCTCTTGTCATCCGATCGAAACTCTGTCAGCATCGCTTACAAGCCTCATGCGCAAATCCCGCGAAGTTCCTATTACGCTTCTCGCTGCCGTAGCTCTTGCCTCGATTGGATGCCATGACGAGCCGCGCCACTGCGTCGACGCCCAGAATCACCTGATGCCGGACTCCACCTGCGAGATCCACTCCACCAGCGGCGGAGTCCACTACGTCTACGGCGGCTCCAGCGGCGGACACGTCGGCGATCTGGTCATCGGGGCCAGTGTCAGTCGCGGCGGCTTCGGCGGCGAAGGTGGAGACGGCGGCGAATAATGCGCCGTCACACTCTCACCCCGCGATCACACTGGCAGCGAAGCGTGGAACGCATCGGCCTCACCTATCACACTCTTGAAGACGGCAGCTCCTACTGGGATGAATCCGCCTATTGGGAGTTCTCCGCCGCCGAGATCGACCGACTGGAAGCCGCCACGGCTGAAATCCAACGCCTCGCTCTCGCCGCAGGAGACGTAATTCTCGACCGCAACCTGCTTAGCCGGATGCATATACCGGAAGCCGCGGCAACAGCCATTCACGAAACCTGGCAAAGCGAGCCGCTGGCGCTCTACGGTCGCCTCGACCTGGCCTACGACGGACGCCAGATCAAACTGCTCGAATACAACGCCGACACGCCAACGGCGCTCGTCGAAGCCGCCGTCGCCCAGTGGTACTGGCTTGAAGATTGCTTTCCCCACGCAGATCAGTTCAATTCCCTCCACGAAAAGCTGGTCGCAAAGTGGAAAGATTTGCTTCCATATGTCTCGCAGCCCGTCTATTTCAGCCACGGTGGCGGCGAAGAAGACGCCATGACCATCGCCTACCTTCAAGACACCGCCCAGCAAGCGGGTTTGAAGACCAAGGCCATAGCGATGCGCATGATCGGCTGGGACGGCCCAGCCACTCGCTTCGTTGACTTGCATGGAAGCGAGATACGCACCATCTTCAAGCTTTACCCCTGGGAGTGGCTGCTCCAAGACAGCTTCGGCGAACACGCCCTGGCCACCATGAATTCGCTCAATGCGAAGCCGGTCCCCGACAAAGTCCAATGGATTGAGCCCATCTGGAAAATGCTCTGGTCCAACAAGGCATTGCTCGCAATCCTGTGGGAGCTGAACCCCAACCACGGGCTACTCCTGCCAGCCTATCTCGATGGTCCGCGCAGCCTGCAAAACTATGTTCGCAAGCCGCTCCTGGGCCGCGAAGGAGCCGGAGTCACAGTCTTTCGCAACTGGGCCTGGTCCGAGGGCGCGGCAGTTGACGCCAATATATCCGGACAGGCCGGCGCTGACCCATGCGTATACCAGGCGTTGGCTCCGATGGCGCAGGCCGACGGGCGAACCGCCGTCCTGGGAAGCTGGCTGATCGACGGCGAACCCGCCGGTATCGGCATCCGAGAGTCAGACGGCCTCATCACCACCAACACCAGCCGCTTCGTTCCTCACCTCTTCCGATGATCGAGCTCTCGTCCCCCTCCTTCTGAACCCATCACGCCCCTGATTTTTCGAGAGCCTCTTTCATCCCAGCCCAGCTCACGCGCGTCGAAGCCTCCGGCGTCCCCGCACCGCGCCAATGCGTCTCCAGGCTCACCGCATGTCGATAGCCGATCCGCTTCAGCGCCCGAAACTGCGCGACCCAATCCGGCAACCCCTGCCCCACGGCAGCCCACTCAAACCCTCCACCCGGCCCCGCATTCGGCTTGGAGACTGCGCACTTCACATGACAATGCCCAATCCGCTCCTTCGGCAGCAGATCGAAGCCCGCCGGATAAGCATCCAGCTCGCCGCGCGCCACCGCGTTGCCCGGATCCCAATTCAGCATCAAATGCGGCGATTGCACCGCGGCCAGCGTCCTCGCCGACTCCCGGCCCGTCGCCGTATTGCACTCAAACTCATTCTCCAACACCAGCAGCAAATCGTGCTTGCCAGCGACATTGGCAGCTTCCAGCAGCTTCGCGTTGATAGTCTCGCGATACGGAGCCGGATCGTCAAGCCGCCAGAAATCGAAGCAGCGAATGCGATCCGTCTTGAACTGCCGAGCCAGCGCGATACACTTCTCCAGCAATTCATCCTGTTGCTTGAACGCAAAATCCGCACCAAACGAGTCGTTCTTCGGACTGTACTTCGATCGCGGCGCGCCCGGCCAATCCGTCTTGAAGAGTGGACTGGCAATGTCCGTCACCCGCAGCTTGTACTTGTCCAGAATGCCATTCGCCTTGGCAATCTCCGCCTCATCCAGATTCATCAGATTCTTGCCCCAAAGCGCGCGCAACTCCACCCATTCCAGGCCAAACTCGTTGGCAATCACAGAACATGCGTGATCGAAATCCGGCGAAATCTCATCACTGATCACCGCTACGCGAAAACTGGACTGAAAGCGCGCAGCAATAAGCGCTCGTGGCAACCCGCAAGCCATCGCCGCCGCACCACCTGCGGCAAGAAATTCCCTACGCGAAACTCCAGACATGAATCCCCCTGATTCGAAAGACGGCTGAGGCTGGCAAATAGACGACACGTTTTACGTCCATGACTGGACACGACAGGCAAGCCAATATTAGTATCGCGCCCATGATGTCTTCAACGAGCCGAAGGAACTTCCTGCGCAATGGAGCCGTGCTGGGCGCGGCAGCCTGCGCGCTTTCCAGACCAGAAATTAGCCTGTCAGCCCTCGCAAAAGAGCCGGAGAATCGTCATCCCAAGATTCGCCTGGGCGTAGCCAGCTACTCCTTCCACAAGTTCGATCGCGCCCACGTGATCGATTTCATGAAGCAGTTGAACGTGACTTACCTCAACGCCAAAGACGTCAACGACCATCTGCCCATGAAGCCGCCCAGCGCCACCGACGAAGCCGTAGCCGCATATAAAGCCGCCGGCATTGAACTCACCGCCGCCGGAGTCATTTACTTCCCCACGAAAGATAGCGCCGATATCCAACAGAAATTCGAATACGCCAAGCGCGCAGGTCTTTCGCTTATAGTAGGCAGTCCCACGCGCGAATCTCTGCCCGATGTCGAAAGCTTCATCAAGCAGTACGATATTCGCCTCGCCATCCACAACCACGGTCCGGAGGACAAGCAGTGGCCTTCGCCGCTCGACATTCTCAAAATCATCGAGCCTATGGACAAGCGCATCGGCCTCTGCATCGACGTAGGCCACACCGCCCGCACCGGAACCGACGTAGTCGAAGCCATTCACAAAGCTGGCCCGCGTCTATTCGACCTCCACATCAAAGACCTTGCCGACATGAAAGTGAAGGAGAGCCAGGTCGCCGTAGGTGACGGCAAAATGCCAATTCGCGGGATCTTTGAAGCGCTGCACGCCATCGACTACAAAGGCTTCGTCGACCTCGAATACGAGATCCATGAGGACGACCCGCTGCCCGGCATGATCAAAAGCTTCGCCTACATGCGCGGCGTCCTAGCCGGCATGGAATACGAGGACTAAGCTATCGTCACTTCGCTTCCTCGACAATCACCAGATCCCACGGCTTCAAACTGACCGCCTGCCTCTGCGCAACCGCCGTCCCCGTAAGCAGATCGCTCCCCGCGCCATAGCTATAGGTGAACGTCGAATTTTTGCTCGAATAGTTCAGGTAATAATGCAGCTGCCTGCCCTCGCGATTCGTCCCATGCTTCACGCGAACTGCCACCGGAAGCTGCTGATCTGGCCCGATAAGTCCAGCGCTCTTCAAACAATCTCGAACAATCTTCGCTTGCAGCGCATCGGAAAGCTGCGTTCCCTCATACACCAGCTCACCCGAGCCATACTCGTTGCGCGTAATAGCCGGCCAGCGTCCAAAAAAGGGATGGTCGTAATAAGCCAGTGCCTGAGCATGTTCCAGTTGCAGAAACTCAGCCCACTCACTGACCTTGTTCTGATCTCCAACTTGCCACGGATCGCCCTTCAGCGCCAGCGGCTGCTCAAGATTTGAAAACTCCTGATAACTGAACCCCGCAGCCTCGCGCAAAGGCCCCGGCGCTCGCACCCATCGGACCGCCGAGTTCTCGTTCGTAAACCCGCTCTTGAAGGTCATCAGCACATGGCCGCCAGCCTTCACGTAGTCGGCAATTTTCTTGAGCAGCGCATCGTCGGCAACATACAGCGCCGGAACAATCAGCAGCTTGTACTGCGACAAATCCCCCGCACCCGTCAACGCATCCGAAAATACAAAATCCGCGCCAACATTGGCTTCATACAGCGAGCGATGCAGTTGCGTCACCAGCGCCCCATAACTATCCGAGGCCTTGCCCGGAATCCACCCTCCATTCATGCCATGCTCATAAGGCATGAAGCTGATGCCGTTCGCCGAGTCAACGCTGTAGAGAATCGCAACCTGATTCTTGATCTTCAAATCCACAAGCTGCGGCCCTATCTTCTGCAACTCATGCGCCGTCTTCGAAACCTCGGCATAAGCGCGATTGGGCTCCAGATCGTGGCTCAGCACTCCCTTCCAATACGTCTCCTGCCCCGCGTGAATCGAGTGCCAGTGCCAATACTCAACCATGTTAGCGCCGCTCGCCAGATAGCTGTAAACATCGAGCCGGATCTGCCCGTCATACGGCGGAAACTGCCCCGCCGAATCCCATCCCAGCGTCTGCGCATTGGTCTCCGTAATCAGAAAATTGTCGTGCTTCAACGAACGCGAAAAGTCGCTCTGCTCCGCCTGCCACGCGCCGTCCATGTGATCCTGCGTGCCGTGATAGATATTGTTCGCGACAATGTCCAGTGACTTGGCGACCTCGCCCTCGTTCACATCCATCTTCATCATGCCGCCGTAGTCATGCGTCACAAACTGGTTGGGTCTGCGATACTGCCGCACCAGCGCAGCCTGCCACGCGAGAAACTCAGTCACCCGCATCTGGCTCCATCGCGACCACTCAAGCTTGTAGCTGGTGCTGGTGGCGCGGTCGCGCGTAGGCATATCTTTCCAGTCATTCACATCCTGGCCCCAGTAATTCAGAAACCATGCTTTGTTCAAAGCATCCGTCGTCCCAAACTTCTGCTTGAGATGATTCACAAATCCCGCGAAAACGTCGTCATTGAACGCGCCGTAAGCGCCCGTCTCGTTATCCGTCTGCCAGCCGATCACGTTCGGGTTATCGCGATAGTGAGACACCAGGTTGATGATCAGCCGCTTCGAATACATGCGATACGTCGCATTGTCCGTATCCATGTTCTGCCGCATCCCATAGCTCATCTCGCCGCCGCCCTGCGGCCGAATCAGTACCTCAGGATGCGCATGAGCCATCCACGCAGGCACGGAGTAGGTCGGCGTGCCCATGATCACCTTGATGCCAGCCTTGCCCATCGCATCCACAACGCGATCCATCCATGCGTACTCAAAGTGGCCGTCTTCCGGCTCCCAAAGGCTCCAGGTAGATTCACCCATGCGCACCACATTGATGCCCGCAGCCTGCATCAGCGCCACATCTTTATCCAGCCGCCCCGGCTCAAGATCCGCAGGCATGTACTCGTTGTAATAAGCCGCGCCGTACAGGATCGTAGGCTGATCGACAGAAGTGTTCTGCGCGCCTGATGCAGCGGCCAGTGCCAACAGGCAGAGACCTGACAACGGCAGCATAAATCGATGAAGAATCGCGCCACAGGCTACTTTCACTGCAGCCCGAAAAGACTGTGCAAACAGATCAAATGGAGTTGAAATACGCATAACAATCCCTTCAGAAGAAGCGCTTCAATACCGCGCATGGCGCATCGGGTAATAGCACAAGGCTCAAGCTGAGTTAGCGTTATCGCAGGGCAGAAAGAGAGCAAACACGGTGCCAGAAAGACGCGCCGACTGAGACGAACGGACCAACAGCACTCCGCGATGCCTCTCAATAATCTCGCGGCTGATCCATAATCCGAGGCCAGTGCCCTTGTTGCCCTTAGTAGTGAAGAACGGCTCAAATATCCTCGCCCGAGTCTCAGGAGACATTCCTGCACCTGTATCCGCAACTGTCACAATAACGCCTCTGCGTCCCGTCCTCCAGTCTGCGCCTTCCCGGCTGCGAATCGCGAGACGGCCGCCTTTGGAGTTCATAGCATCGATAGCGTTGCCGACAAGATTACTCAGGACCTGGCGTATCTCGCCGTCGAAACAAGTTACAGCATGCGATGCTCGATCGCGTCTCTCAAATCTCAACTGAGAATTGAAAAGCCTGCCACGGTAGAGCAGCAGCGTGGCGTCGATCAGCTCTGCGGCCGTCACCGGCTTCGGATTCGTAGATTGTCGATGAAACCGCAGTGTCTGGTTCGCAATCGCCGAGACGCGCTGCAATTCAGCCTCTGCCATGACCAGAAACTGTATAGCTTCAGGATTCACGGCGGTTTTTTGCGCCAGGTAGAGCAGGTTTGTCACCGCCTCCAGAGGATTGTTGATTTCGTGCGCTATGGAGCTGGCGAGGCGGCCTACCGCATTCAGCTTTTCCGATTGCAGCAGTAGTTGCTCCGCTCGCTTGCTTTCGGTCACATCTACGCCCAGCGCTATAATCCCGGAGATCGAACCATCCGCATCTCGTCTTGGCTGATAGACAAAATCCAGATAGCGCATTTCGAGAGCCTTGGAACCGCTTCGGGCCAACTGAATGGGCGTGCCGCGCCCGACAAAAGGTTCTCCCGTTTGATACACCACGTCAAGCAGCGCAATGAATCCCTGTCTCTCAGCTTCGGGAACGGCTTCGCGAACTGTCTTGCCCAGCACATCTCGCTTGCCGATAAGTTCCTGGTAGGGAGGGTTGATCATCTCGAAGACGTACTCAGGCCCGCCCATGACTGCGAAGAAAGCCGGCGCCTGCTGAAATAGGTCTGCCAACCGCGCCATCTCTCGCTCCAACAGGCGCTGAGCCGAGACGCTGACGGTGGTTTCGGTGCATACCACAAGCGTGCCGCAAATATCACCGGAGAAATTGCGCACCGGGCTATAGCCGTAGGTCCAATAGACGTCTTCCAACTGGCCGTTGCGATGGATTGGCACCAACTGATTCTCGTGCCAGCTCGCTTCGCCCTTCGTCATCACCGCGTCGATCTGAGGTCCGATGATCTGCCATATCTCCGGCCAGCATTCTCGTCCCCTCTGTCCAAGAGCGCGCGGATGCTTTTCCTCACTGATACTGGGCCGGTATGCGTCGTTATAGAACTGAACGAGATCTTCACCCCACCACAGAAACATCGGGTGCCGCGAAGCGAGCAGCGTGTTGACGGTGATGAGCAGCGCTTCCGGCCACTGCTCCACCGGACCAACAGGACTCTGACTCCAATCGAAGGCGCGGGTCAGGTCGGCCATTTCGCCGCGGCCAAAAATTCCGCGTTGATCTGAACTCTCCAACACCTGACTCGCCAATACCGGAGGAATGGTCTCATCGTTCTCTGGAAGACGGACTGTCATGGAGACTCCCCCTTTGCATTTCGGCTCTTGGGGTGTTCAGCCATTCTATGCCAGTTCGGGATTCTGAGCGGCCAGCGCATCAAATACTCGATTTCTCCACCCAGAACAGTCTTAGGCAGCGCAAGTAACGGGATCCACACATGCCATCAGGAACCCGCGGAAGGAAGCACATGGATCGTATGCAGCCAAACCTCCACGGCCTGCGGCCACGTCGTAATCGGCAGCGCAGTGCGGCGTAATCCATATCCATGGCCGCCTTCCGAATAAATGTGCAGCTCAGCCGGAACCTTAACAGCCTTCAGCGCGAGAAAATATGTCGTCGCATTCTCCACATGCACGGGATCGTTCTCAGCCTGCACAATAAACGCCGGCGGCGTCTTGTCCGTGGGATGAATATCCAGCTTGTCCAGAAAGCTGCTGCTCGCATCGGCCAGATAGCCGGGATAAACAACCACAGCAAAGTCCGGACGGCAGCTCAGTTGATCGGCAGCATCGACCGCAGCGTAGAGACGCTTGTCATAGTGCGTGCTCAGGGCCACAGCCAGATGCGCTCCCGCAGAAAAGCCCAAGACCCCAATGTGCGCGGGATCGATCTGCCATTCAACCGCATGCTCACGCACCAGACCCACAGCGCGCTGCGCATCCTCGAGCGCCGCAGGCGATTTCGGATAGGGCCCGGTGTTCGGAACACGGTATTTCAGCAGCACGCAGGTGATTCCGGCCGAGTTGAGCCAGTCACAGACCTCCGTTCCTTCCAGGTCGATCGCCAGAATGTTGTAGCCGCCACCGGGAAACACCACCACTCCAACCCCCGTATTCTTACCCTTCGGCGAATACACCGTGATGGTCGGCACAGTGACGTTGTGCAACAACCCCACAGGCCTTCCGGCAATCGGCTGGTCCTTCGGCGTCCAGGCAAGAACCTCCGGGCCAGTCGTAGGAACGGGATCAGGCGCGGCGCTGGGCCAGATTTGCATCGTGGTGTGGCCCGCCTCAGGCAGCCACGTTGTCTCCTGCGCCTGAGAGCGCACACCAAATGCCAGCGTGACGCTGAAAAACGACATCAGAAAAACACGAAGAACGCGATTTTGCATCGTCATTACCCCTCAACCGGAATCAGCACCCGGTAATCCAGCCTGAAATCCAACCGATGATCGCAGCCTCAGGCCACGCAGCGCAAGCCGTGCCCTTACCCAACGATGGTGGATTGGTATATCGTGAGCACCAAACGCTGAATGGCTTTTTCACGTGGCCTGAACGAAAGCGAACCGGAATGCGCCCGGCGCGCCGTTGCAGCCATGCCTGGCCCATTCTGGTCTGTCTGGTCCGGTTTGATTCGGTTCAGGCCAGTTCAAGTTCGCTCAATTTCTGCCCATTGGTCCGGCTCGTTCGCTTCACAGGGTTCAATGCGGCCAGTAACTTACAGGAGATTTCCCATGCACTCAGTATCGAGACGAAAATTCCTCGCCCTCACCGGATCGGCCACCGCCGCCGCTGCCGCCGCATCTCTCTTCCCCCGCTCCTCCTCAGCCAGTCCCCTGGGATTGCCCTACGGCATCCAGCTCTACACCGTCGGCAAACCGCTCCAGGAAGATCCCGCCGGCACCCTCAAGCAGCTCTACGCCATCGGCTACCGCGAAGTGGAAACAGCCGGCTCCGGCAAACTCACCGCCGCCGAGCTTCGCACCCTGCTCGACGACGCAGGGCTAAAGTGCCCCAGCGCCCACCTGCAACTCACCGGCGCCGAGACCGATGCAGCCTTCGCCGACGCCCATGCCCTCGGAGCGCATTACGCAGTCAGCTCAGTGCTGCGCACCTTCAGCGCGCCGCCCAGGCCCGCGACCGCTACCCCCGCGGTTGGCGGATCGGACGCACCGCCCAGACGGCCATCGCTGGCGCCGCTGGGTCCCGACGGCTTCAAGAAAATTGCCGAGCACATGAACGAAGTAGGCCAGAAAGCACGAGCCGCCGGTCTCCAGTACGCCTATCACAACCACAACTTCGAATTCGAAAAGATGCCCGACGGTACTTTCGGCTATGACACGCTGGTCAATGAAACCGATCATGACCTGGTCAAATTCGAGATCGACTGCGGATGGATGGTTGTCGCCGGCGGCGATCCCGCAGCCTACTTCGCCAAATATCCAGGCCGCTTCCGCATGTTGCACATAAAAGACTTCAAGCCCGTCGCCAAGCCGACCACGGAGCTGATGGGCGCAGGCCGTCCGCAAGGCAGCGATCTCGGCCAGGGCTTCATCGACTACAAGCCAATCTTCGCGGGGGCGAAATCAGCCGGAATCGAACACATATTCGCAGAGCAGGAAGCGCCATTCACGGTTTCGCAATTGGAATCAGCCAAACTGGACTTCGCGTTCCTGCAAAAATTCAATTAGGGGAATAAATTTCATGCAAATGATCAATCGTCGCAATTTTCTCAGGACCGCCAGCATCGCAGCTGGAACAGTCGCCGCTACCGGGGCTGCAAACAAGCTGCATGCACTCGCTGGCGCGCCAGGGGAAGGCGGCCGGCCCATCGCGGCCAACGACAACATCCAGTTGGCCCTGATCGGCGCCGGCATCCAGGGCCAGGGAGACACTCGCTGGGCGGTCCAGGTGCCGGGCGTAAAGCTGGTAGCCGTAGCCGACTGCTACCAGGGCCGCCTCGACCACTCCAAGGAAATCTGGGGTGACGACATCTTCACCACCCGCGACTATAAAGAAATCCTCGCGCGCAAAGACATCGACGCAGTCATCATCGCCACGCCCGATCATTGGCACAAGCAGGCCTCGATCGACGCCATGAAAGCCGGCAAAGACGTCTACTGCGAAAAGCCGATGATTCATCTCTACTCCGACGGGCCAGAGATGATCGAAGCAGCGCGATCCACCGGCCGCATCATCCAGATCGGCAGCCAGCGAGTCAGTTCCTCGGTCTACGCCAAGGCCAAGAGTCTGCTCGCCTCCGGAGCCATCGGCCAGCTCAACATGGTCACCGCGCGCTGGGACCGCAACTCCTCCATGGGCGCGTGGAACTACACCGTTCCACTCGATGCCAATACTGAAACCTGCGACTGGCCGCGCTTTCTCGGCACCGCGCCCAAGATTCCCTGGAACCCTGAGCACTTCTTCCAGTGGCGCAAGTGGAAAGCCTACGGCAGCGGTGTAGCCGGCGATCTCTTCGTCCATCTTTTCAGCGGAACCCATTTCATCACCGGCTCCAAAGGCCCCACCCGAGCCGTCGCATCCGGCGCACTACGCTTCTGGAAAGACGGTCGCGACGTACCCGATATCATGTTGGGCATCTTCGACTATCCCGAAGGCTTCAACCTCAGCCTGCGCGTCAACTTCGTCGACGGTGGTGAAGAAAGCGAAGGTCTCATCTTCACCGGCTCCGAAGGGACCATGGAAATCGCTGGAAACGTGCTCACCGTAAATCGCGCTCCACGCGAAAAAGGCCCCGGATACACCGTCTACACCTATACCGAAGCCATGCAGAAGGAGCTCATCGACGCCTACAAGGCGAAATACCCTCCAGTGCATCCCACCGGCGAACCACCACTCGGCGAAGACCACTACGTAGCAGCCCCCGGCTACAGCGACAGCTACGACCACTTCCACAACTTCTTCAACTCCGTGCGCAGCCGCCAGCCCGTGGTAGAAGACGCCGTCTTCGGCTACCGCGCCGCCGGCGCAGCGCTGCTCGGCAACCTGAGCTACGAGCGCGACTCCGTAGTGCATTGGGACCCGGTAGTAATGAAGGTGGTCTAGTCCGGCTGAACGATAGGGCCTGATCGAACTAAAATGGGTGTCCGCTTCCGGACACCCGTTTTCATTTCCGGCCACAATCCAAACCCGCATACACCCCAAATCCCCGTAATCAGAGCGGTTGTCTGTGGCAGCAAACATGCATAACAATGTCCACCGCGCCCCGGTCGCCGGAGGAATCACATGTACAGCTGGATGCATGATCTTCGCTTGGCAATCCGCCAACTGCGTCGTTCAGGAACCTTCACCATCACGGTCATCCTGACGCTAGCACTCGGCATCGGCCTGAACGCCGCCATCTTCACCATGGTCGATTGCGTTCTGCTCCGCCCACTCGGCTACCACGACGCCGACCGCATCTTCGGCCTGAATACGCATTTCATCGAAGAGAGCAGATCGATCCCGCGCTTAGGTGGCGGCGACTACACAGACTTGGCGCAGCGTGTAAGCTCGCTCGAATCCACGGCCTACTATCAGTCCCTCCAGGACGGCCTCCAGACAGCGGGGCGAACGTTTTTCATCGATATCGCGCGCGTGAGCCCGGAGTTCGGGCAAGTGATGGCCGTCGAGCCGGTAGCCGGGCGCATCTTTCAAATGACCGCGCATGGCAAAGACAATGTGAAAGACCCGCAGGAAGCGATGGTCTCAAGCGCCTTTGCACAAGAGAACTTCGGGAGCGCAGCCGCAGCTCTAGGCAAGACGCTGAAGTATGCGGACAAGCTGCGCACCATCGTCGGCGTGCTGCCCGATGGCTTTTCCTTCCCCAACAAGACGCAGGTCTGGATCGAAATGCCATCCGCGCCGGATATCGCCGCCCGCTCGGCGTACAACCAGCAAGCCATCGGCAAAGTAAAGCCGGGCATAAGCATCGAGCAACTGAACGCCGAGATGGCAGCGTTTTCAAAGCAGCTCCAGGCTGCATATCCGGAAGACAAGCTCAAAACCCTCGAGGCCGTCCCTCTGCAGGAACAGATCGTCGGCAAAATCCGCCCGGTGTTGCGCCTGCTGATGGCCGCCGTTGCGGTGGTGCTGCTGATTGTCTGCGCGAATATCACTCACCTGCAGCTGGTACGCGGAACGCAGCTACGGCGCGAAGTGACCATCCGGACAGCGCTCGGCGCATCGCGCATGGCGCTGGCGCGGCGCGCGGCGTTGGAGGTGCTGCTGTTGGCCGCAGCCGGCTGCGTAGCAGGTGTATTGGTGGCGCTCCCTGCTCTCAAGGTGCTGGTACGCCTCGCGCCGCCGGAGATTCCACGGCTCGCCGATGTACATTTGAATTTCGACGTGATCCTCTATTCCTTCCTGATCAGCCTCGTGACAATGGCCGCGACGGCTCTTCTGCCGCTATGGCGCTCGTGGCAAGTCGATCCTGCCTCCGCCATGAAGCAGGACGCCTCGCGCGGTACGGAAAGCCGTGGATCGGGACGGCTGCGGCAGGCGCTGGTGGTCGGCGAAGTGGCGTTGACCCTAACACTGAGCGTGGCTGCAATTCTGTTGGTGCGGCAACTCATTGCGCAGTCGCAGGAGGATCTGGGCTTTTCTCCAGATAAGCTCGTCGTGCTTGATACCCATGCTGTAAGCCACGTAATGCCGCTGCTGACGGCGTCGCTGACGCTGCCGGACAACGTGCAGCCTACCAAGGAGCAGACGACAGCATTAGTCAACGCAGAAGCGGAAGACACACAGGCGCTGGACTCCATGCTGGAATGGGTGCGTGCCGTACCAGGCGTGGCGGCGGCGGATGCGATCTATAGCGCGCCGATGAGGCCTGCCGGCTCCGATGTGGGTTATGCAGTGCATGGCGTCAGCACCTTCACACCCGGCGCCCATCTGCCCAATGCAAATATCACGTCGATGACGCCAGGGTACCTGCAGACGATTGGCATTCCGCTGCTCAAAGGACGTGGGTTCATCTCTGCGGACCGCTATGGTTCGGAGAAGGTGGTGCTGATCAGCGAGGCGATGGTGCAGCAGAGCTTCCGCGGCGTCGATCCCATCGGCAAGCAGATCATGTGCGGCTGGGACGCGACGAACGAGTGGTGGACGATTGTAGGCGTGGTGGGCGACGTTCGGCAGGACTCGCCAGGCTCGACGCCCGCGCCGACGATCTATGCGCCAGTGACCCAGCATCCATACACGGCTGCGGATATGCAGCTGGTGGTGCGGACCCACTCAAGTGACCAAGCCATGGCAGCAACTCTCGCGCGGATGATGAAGCAGCAGTATCCGCTGGTAGCTGTGCACGAATCGACAATGCGCCAGGATGTCGGCGAGAGCGAGCGCGCTCAACACTTCCGCACGCTGCTCTTCGCCAGCTTCGCGGGAGTCAGCATTCTGCTCGCAATGACCGGCATGTACGGCGTAACAGCGTATACGGTTGCCCAAAAGCGCTTCGAGTTCGCGCTGCGCTTCGCCCTCGGCGCACAGCGAGTCCAGGTGCTAGGTTCGGTGCTGAAAAATGCGCTCGCCGTCGCTGCAATCGGCGTGGCAGGCGGCATCGCATTGACCCTGGGCCTGATGCGAGTCATCAGCAACCTGCTCGGCGAAATGCCGGCCTTCGATGCAGTCTCCTACTCGGTAGCAGCCGCTGGCGTGCTCCTGATCGCCCTGTTGGCCACGCTCCAGCCCGCCTGGCGCGCTGCCAAAGTAGACCCCATGCAGGTCCTGCGCAGCGAATAATATCGATCACTTCGGCAGGGGCTTCAGCACCACCGTCCGCCCCGTCTTAGCGGACTCACGCGCAGCACTCAGTATCTGCACTACCACCAAATTCGTTTCGAGCGAAGTCAGATCCCCCTCAGGATGCAGCTTTCCGCGCAACACAGAAGCCAGGTAATCAAGCGAATTATCTTCAGCGCCCACAATCGGCGGCGCCTGTATCTCAGACTCCGCCTTGTCCCCCGCATGGCGCTCCCGAACGTGATCCGCGCCCTCTGCAATCAAATACCCGGTCGCCCCGTACACCTCCATATCCTTGCGCGAAAACGGCCAGTTCCACGAGGGCTCCAGCACTGCTTCCGTCTTCGGATAGCGCACGATAATCGTAGCGTCGTCATCGACACGCGAATAAGTCTCCGGCTTGTCCGTCAGCGCCACGGCAGTCACGCTCTCAGGCGTCTCGCCCTTCATCAGCACAGTCATCAGATCCGCCCCATAGCATCCAAAATCGAACATCGCCCCAGCGCCATTCTTCGCCGGATCGGTCAGCCATCCCAAGAACTCCGGCCCCACGCCAATCTCCTTCGGCCCCTGGTGCCCATCCTCCACCACCACGCGCCGAATCGCACCCAGCTTGTCCTGCGCCACCTCGCGCAAAGCCTCCGCGTTGCTGGAGTACCAGGTAGTCTCATAATTCACCAGCACCTGAACATGATGCGCCCGCGCCGCAGCGCGAATAGCCAGCGCATCGGCCACAGTCGTAGCCAGCGGCTTCTCCACCATCGAGTTCACCCCGTGGCGCGCAGCCATTTCAATCACCTTGCGATGATCCTGAATGTCCGTGTACACCAGCACAGCCTGTGGATGCACCTGATCCAGCATCTGCTCCGTGTTGGTAAAAAACAGCTTCTTGTCCAGATGAAACTGCTGCTCGTACTTGGCCGCCAGCGCCGTATCCGCCTCTGCGATCCCCACCAATTGCACATTAGTGTTCTGCGGCAGCGAACCAAGCAAACCCTGCGCATGCCCATGCACAAGTCCCACAATCGCCACCCGAATCGGCTCCTCTGCCATCGCCGCAGGCATAAAGCTCGCGCCAAAAAGAATCAGCGCACAAAGAGAAACCGCCGGCCAAACCAGCCTGAATCGCAAAACCATCGAAGCACCTTTCGTCCCCACCGGCGCAATCTACGCCGGAAACTGCAGTATCCACCCCGGCAACTGGTTGCGGCAAGTCGCCAGCACATGCTCCTCGCCGCCGTTTTCCGCTACACTGACATGAGGCTAGGGCCTATAGCTCAATTGGTTAGAGCAGCGGACTCATAATCCGTTGGTTCCAGGTTCAAGTCCTGGTGGGCCCACCAAATCCTGTTCACATCCACCCGATATCGCAGCCTTCTAGCCGGCAGATGGCGTCACTCCATAATTCCTCTTGACAATAGTTGTTATAAGTAATATTGTTGGAGAGTAGATGGAAGCCGTTGTCCAAGCCGATCTCAAGCCAAAGCCGGGCTCTTGCCCCGAGGAAGTTACGCACCTTGAGATGTTGCGGACGATGGAGGCTCTGTCACACCGGTTTGCGCAGGTGATGAAAACCGAGGATCTTACATCGACGCAGTACAACGTGCTGCGAATTCTACGGGGAGCCTCGGAGGGACTACCGTGCGGAGAGATTAGCAACCGCATGGTGACCCGCGACTCGGATATTACTCGCCTCCTGGACCGCCTCGAAAAGCGCGCCTTGATCACCCGTTGCCGGGAGCGCAAGGACCGGCGGACAGTACTGACGCGGATTACGCAGGCGGGGCTTGAGCTGCTTGCGCGGCTGGATGAACCTATGCGGACCGCTCATCGCAAGCTCCTCGGGCACCTTGGCATCGAACGTTTGAATCTTCTAGCCGATCTGTTGCGCCTGGCCCGCCAGCCTTCCGGCTAATTTTTTTTGCCGATATAGTCGTTGCAACGAATGTCATTGTAACGAATCAAATCATGAACAGCACAATCTAAACCATCTGAAAAGGACAAACACACCATGACCACAATTGCTACCCCCGCCATCACCACCTGGAACGTCGATTCGACTCACTCGGTTGTCGAGTTCAAGGTCAAACACATGATGATCTCCAACGTGAAGGGTCAGTTCACTGGCGTGACCGGCGCGCTGTCGCTCGATGAGGATGATCTGACGCAGTCGAGCGTGGAGGCTGCGATCGAAATTGCGTCTATCCACACACGGGATGAGGGCCGCGATGCCCACCTGAAGGGCACTGATTTCTTCGACGCCGAGCAGTTTCCGACGATGAAGTTGAAGTCGACGCACATCGCGCTGAAGTCGGATGGGGAGCTGGTAGTAACGGGCGACCTGACGATCAAGGATGTCACCCGCAGCGTGCAGTTCGCGGTGGAGGGACCGACGGCGGCGGCGAAGGATCCGTGGGGCGGCACGCGCATTGGTGTGACGGCGATGACGAAGATCAATCGCAAGGACTTCGGGCTAACCTGGAACGCGGCGCTCGAAGCCGGCGGGTTGATGGTGGGCGAGGATATCAGCATCACCCTGGACCTGCAGTTTGTGAAGCAGGCATAAGAGCTACGCTGAAGGTCGGAAGGATAATTCGCCGCCAGACAGCATCAGGGCGTGTTCTGGCGGCGCACAAGGAGGAAACGCGATGTCACTTCGTGCAGTGAAGGAAGTAATACATACACAGGCCACGCGCGAGGGCGCGGGAGTCAAGCTGGAGCGCGCCTTCGGCTTTGGAAGGACCAAGGAGTTCGATCCGTTTCTGCTGCTGGATGACTTTCGCAACAACAATCCTCAGGACTATCTGGCGGGGTTTCCGTGGCATCCACATCGCGGGATCGAGACGATTACGTATGTGCTCGCCGGATCGGTGGAGCATGGCGACAGCCTGGGCAACCGTGGCAGCATGACGGCGGGCGATGTTCAGTGGATGACCGCGGGCCGGGGAATTCTGCATCAGGAGATGCCGAAGGGCGACGCGCAAGGGCGGATGCATGGCTTTCAGCTGTGGGCGAACCTGCCGGCGTCGCTGAAGATGACGGCCCCGCGATACCAGGACATTCCAGCGAGCGCGATCCCGGAGGTGACCGACGATGACGGCACGCATGTGCGGGTGATCTGCGGGGAGTTCTGGGGCAAGAAGGGGCCGGTGGAGGGTGTGGCCGCTGACCCGCACTATGTGGATGTTTCGGTGGCTCCGGGTCGTCGCAAGCGGCTGAAGGTCGACATTACGCGCAACGCGTTTGCGTATGTGTTTGCTGGATCGGGCACTTTCCGGGATGCTTCGGCGCCGCAGGCGGTGTTGACCGAGCAGGCGACAGATCCGCATGCGGATGCAGCGTACGACATCGGGAACCACTCGCTGGTGCTGTTCGATCGGGGCGATGAGATCGTGGTGCAGGCTGGGCCGTTGGGGATTCGCTTTCTACTGGTCTCTGGCAAGCCGATCGAGGAGCCGGTCGCGTGGCATGGACCGATTGTGATGAACACCCAGATGGAGCTGCGGCAGGCAATGATGGAGCTGCAGAACGGGACGTTTATCCGCTAATGGGGAGCGCTTCTGTTTTGTTCTTTATGAAAGAGGCCAAGACAACGGGAAGAGGCGGTACGCACTAAGGCACTGTTCTCGTCCGACGGACCGGCTGTTCTCTGCGTGGCGCCGTTAACGTGAGAAACGAAACGTCAAACCGGCGCCAAGGCGAAGACTGTTCTGCCAATTTGTAGAGTTGTTCGGGAGTGCTGTGCGCAGATAATCCAACTGCACAAAACGAACCGATAGCCGCCTGTTCAGCGCATAGTCCGCGCCGGTTCCGAGATCGAGGGCAAACGAGTTGGCAGAGGACACCAAGATATTGTTCTCGGGAAACTGGGAACCGGTTCCGTGCGCAAGGCCGAAGAGGGATTGCGCAAATAGACGCATCTTGCCCGCGGGCAATGCGTACCGGGGGCCTGCTGTAGCCGTTGTCAGAGTTAGGCCGTAAGCGGCGCCGGCAACGCTGGCTGCGTGTTCAACACCAGCGTCCACAACCAGACCAAGGGTTGAAGAGTGTTCTGCGCCAAGGTGAACCAGATCCCATTTGATATCCGCTGCCGCGCCCTCGAGTTCAAAGCAACCGCACGTTCCTGCGGAGCCGTTGGAGATCTGCTCGCTGTAACGAATACTTACTTCTTTGGGAGTCGCCTGCGATCGCGCGATGGAGGCCGACGCCACGCACAGGAACGCCACGACAATAATGCAC
>Ga0302326_10002911_pt1 | contig 41000 bp, 34 predicted proteins | sample Palsa_T0_3_FD_202264 | JGI IMG/M metagenome (GOLD analysis project Ga0302326, IMG submission 202264) | Peat permafrost microbial communities from Stordalen Mire near Abisko, Sweden - Palsa_T0_3 | ecosystem: Environmental > Terrestrial > Soil > Palsa > Peat permafrost | place: Sweden: Abisko... | reverse complement strand
CGATACACCGATTGTCCGCTGGCGCGGGCGCGATTTCACCACGCGCTTAAATCGGCGACCATCCTCAGATCCGCGACGAAATGGTTCGAGAAACTTCATGTTTGGTGCACCAAAATCATGAAACCCGCTCTGGTAAATGAATCCTTCTGGATATTCCAAAAGCCTGATCCTTTGAGAATACCAATATTGCAAATGCCTAACTGTTCAGTTACCAAATTCCGGCACTTTTTACAAACCTCATTCGCGGAGATCAGCCGTAAACAGTGCAAGACCCTTATCATCGACCTTAGGAACAATGATGGCGGAGAAGATGGAAATGGTGCTGCCCTGTTTTCCTGCCTCACCAACAAACCCATTGCGGTTGCAGGAACCAGCCGACAGCCCTTTTTTAGGAGAGGTCTATTTTCTGATCAATGGCTATACATTTTCAGGGGCGGCTGGGGTACGCGGTTGAGCTGACGAGAAGGCCGCAGGTTGATAGCAGGCCTCTCGAATAGTATCTTCCCATTATAAACCGGAATAACGATGATAAATTTATTATTCAGGCTCTCCATTTACAAGTAGTATTAATAAACTTGCCAAATTTTCAGAAGGGAATGAAGCCAATATACTCCTGTTCAAAAGTTCAACGCGCACCAGTATCTTGCTTCTGCCATCCGATTTTAAAACCTCGCATCGGAGACCCGACAAAGCGCCTTTGTGAATGACCACCTGCTCACCCCGCCGAAAACGATTAGTCGAAACCTCGACATCCTTAGCCCATGAGATGGTCAACTTCAAATTGTTGACAAGTGCGCCGTTAATCTCTGCAATTTCCTTTCCAATCCGCACAAAGTACAACACCCCCTTAATGGCAAGGCAGTCGTAATAGTCCCCAATATCCTTTAGGAATACGAAAATATAAGATGCAAAAAGCGGAGTGTCAATGCATCTTTTTTTGTCGACCCAGGTTCGAACCACCTTTCTGGTGGGAAAAAAAGCCTCGATCTGCATCAACGATAGCTTTTCGAAGACTTTCCGCTCCTGGTTAGGCCTTGTATAGATCAGGTACCAATGGTTAGATCTCATGCGCACAGGAATAAGGTTGTGACTAATAAAAACAATCTGCATCATTCCAGATCCAAATTTCAGAAAAAAATCTACCCGCTGAAACCGAAATCCTGCCAATCTAAACAAATATTTGTTTCTGTCTGACATTTATACACAGAATCACGTACGATTGTTCGACTACTGCATTTAACGGACAGTTTATATCGCGACGCCACTCAAAATATGTTGTCAATTATTTACCGCTCCCCTTTTCACTCCAACGCTACAGTGATATTAATGATCCCTGCCAATATAGTGCAGCGAAAAAACTTTGGAAATTAATTGCATCTTCTTAATTTAGTACCGAACTACGAGGCAATAGTCAAACCCCGCTACAAAGGCAACTTAGTTCGCATATTATCTTCCCAATCAGGCTCTGCACACGATTGTAGCGATAGCTTTACAAAGCATGAAACAATTATTGCGCAGGCGCAAACTTCCGCTGCGTGTAGACCCGCCAAAGAATTGGGATTTCCTCGCCTGCCTGAATATATTCAAAAGCAATTTGACATCGACAAATCCTTTTATGCTTCTTGAAGCCATTCCAATGCAAATTACCCGCTGGGCCAACCAGAAAAATGTATCAAATGGCCCGTCTATATTAAGCCCGGCTGAATTTCTAAGTTTCAGCTTTAGCATTCCCGGCAAGATTTCTGACTTGTCGTTTTGGCGATTTATGATCTCAAAAATATGAAAAGCACAACCATCGCATCTGATGCACAAATTACCAAGTGCCTGGTGATCGCTACACCTGATATTTCGAAAAAGGTGGAAGATATCCTCTCGCCGGATTTCCTATGCCACATCTATGAAAGTCCAGGAGATATGCACATAAGGGGGTTGATAGAACACGACATCCAATGCGTCGTCATCCATATAACCAACCGAAATTTTCCGCTATTGAAATCTTCCATCGAGAACATGAAGCAGATGCGCTCATTCCCGGTCATTTCACTCATACAGGAAATAGACATGGAAGTAGCCCGCATCTGTGGCAAGATTGGCGTCGATTGTTTCATCGACATAAATAGGCTTCGCGATCTGAAAAAATCCGTATTCGATGCAATATGCCAGCGATCCGGCGTTATCACTCTGCAAGACCTTGGCATCGATCTGCAAAGCTATCCCCTTGTACTCCAGACGGCCCTGAAATATATCCAGGAAAGTTACATCTCCCTGCTCAACGTGTCGGAAGTTGCAAACCTTATGGGAGTAAACGAAGGAACCCTGTCCAGGTTGTTCAGAAAATACAACCTCGTCGGTCCGAAAAAATTACTGTTACAATGCAAACTGCACCATGCCATAAAATTGATGCACAGGGAAAAGCTCAGTATCAAAAAGATCGCGAAGCATTCTGGATTCACTAGCGAAAAAAGGTTTTGCGAATCTTTTAACAACATATTCCACCTGTCGCCAAACCAATATAAAAAAAACCATATAATACCCGGGGACGGATAGAACAATCTCCTACCGCAAGATCACACAAGCAACCGCAACGAGTCCTGTATGCGAAATAGAGAGAGAAATGACCGTCAGACCTTTCTCAAGAAAAAGTTGCTCGGCCATCTTGTTCAGGAGGATGAACGGTTCTCCTCCCGGCTTATTCAAGACCTCGATATGCCTCCACTGTATTTTCTTGTTCCAACCCGTTCCCAGCGCTTTCATAAATGCTTCCTTGGCCGCAAACCTTGCCGAAAAGCATTGATACTTCGCCGACTTTCTTCCCTCGCAGGCTTCTATTTCCTGAGGTGAAAAAGTACGCGCACAAAAGGCCGGCCCGGATGTCTGAATTATCTTTTTGATTGTATCGACCTCTACGATATCGATTCCGATGCATAGTTGATCCATAAAAACTGATTTAAATGATAAACTGGAAATCCGCCGCTAAATTTACTCCATACTTCAAAAAGTATTTTTGGTATGAACTGCGCCTCATCCGGCTCGTTAACAATTCTTTTAGGCTCACGGCGCTGGTCCTCATGCTTTCCTGGCTGAATTTCCGGCTTTTTCTTGTATCCGCGATCTGATCTCCCAATTCGGGATGTATCCGCATAGGCGATAGGGATATACAGTGTATCGATGAGATCGCATGGATGAACCATGTAACCATTGTCACCCAGGATTACCATATCATTCACGACACATCAGCAATTGATACGCAAGAATGGCTTCTATAGTCAACTCTTTCACCAACAACTGCATCACCAAAGCAGTGTCGCCATCCCGACTCCTGCAATACATAACATAAAAGCGGTACGCCGGTAAAGAAACGGGAATAAAAAGCATTCATTATTGACATAAATTTAGATTAATTGAAAGGGTTATTGCTAATCATTAAACTTTACTCATGAGGAAAGGAATCATTATATGGATCCTGCTCGTTTCCATTTTTAGAGACCTGGGAATAGCACAGCCGCGCTTTGTATACAGCATGTCTGGCTTCACAGACACTCTTTACAACATCGCAAATGATCGAAATGCACGCCGGGAAATGGGTTTCTGCTTTCCCGAATATGACTATTACAGCAGAAATATCGCCAGCGGATATCCCGTTATCAGAACCCCCGGCAGTATCTGGTGGCTGAACATGCAGGCGCCCTTTGCCCCCAAAAAAGACACGACAGGCATTTACTATCGCGCATATACTGTCAACATCAGAAGCTGTACACTCTATGCTTGCTTCCCCGAATCCGGCATGTACCTGAAAAAGGAACTGGAGATCGAATCGGACGGCTATCAATTGCCCTTTATAAGCTATTTCTCGCAATGGACGGCCATCCCGGATTCCGAACGCATCGCCAGACACCTGTCCGGAGATGACGCCGCAAAAAAAAGCATGCCGCAGCTGCTGGTGGTCACAACACCCGCCGACATCCGGAAACCCTATGAATGGACATTTGGAGCACTCCTGATCGGGCAATACGTGGAAAAGATGACAACAGTCCGGCACCCCTTCTTCGATGCGCTGTTGACAAAGACCGGGCAGCCTCCCGCCGCCTCAGGAGAACAAGACGCTTCTCCGGATACGTTCCAGAGCCAATTTATCGCCAGGAGCAATTTCAACCACAACTTCAGAGACCTCAGCGGAAGGATCACTATTCAAGGCATCGAAACCGAACAAGACCAGCGGCATCTCCTCGTCGCCATCCTGGACAAAGCGATCGAAGAATACCCTTTTTACCAGGAGATACAACGCTCGCCGCAGGACATGCAAGGGGGCTTCCACCGGATAGTGAACGCTCTACAGGATTCCCCGCTCTGCACCCTGGTAGACTCCGTCCGGAACTTTATCAGCGCCGACTTTTCCGATGCGCATTTCGGGCTGCTGCCTCCCGGGAACTGCCGACCGGAGGCGCCGCCAAAGATCAGACCCGGCGTCAGGCTCTATAGGATCGGTAATGAAGTCTTCGTGTCGGCCGTCTTCGATACCTTGTATGCTGCCAACATGCGGGTGGGCGACCGTGTGCTGCTCCTCGACGGAAAGAATATCGATAGTCTGCTGGACCACGATCCGGCGAAAGTGAACGGAGCATCCGGAATTTACTACGACGTGTCAGAGCTGCTCGATGGAAAAAAGACGGATCGGATCACCATTGTAACAGTCGGCAGTCACGGCGAAAAAACGACCCTCCTGAGATATGACAAGCCTTACGCTATCCCGGCAAACTTCAGAAGCAAGCCCTTCTCGCTGGAGATCGATAACGAGCAGATCGCCTGCCTCAGATTCAATCACTGGCACCTCGACCTGTACAGCCGCCTGATCAACCAATGGGATAAGATCTCCCATGCAAAGGGTTTGATCATCGACCTGAGAGGCAACGGCGGCGGAGAACTTATCTCAGCGATCAGGGTTTTGTCCCTGTTCATCGACCGGCCCACCGTTCTCTACAACGCCTGGACCCGGGCAGGCGCAGAGCCCCTGATCGTCCGGAACGATCCCGCACATCATTTACCGGACGAAACAAATGTCATGATCCTTGTCGACGGCGGGACGGCTTGCGCGTCGGAATGCTTCATAGAAGGGATGAAGACCCTGCCAAATGTACGGGTGATAGGCAACACCCATACTTACGGAGCGATGGTTTCCCGCTATGATATCGTTTTCCCCGACGGTATGGACCTGTATATCGACTGTGTGGCACACAAAACAGTCCTTGCCGACAACAGTTGTATCGAAGGAAAAGGCATACAACCCCAAATCAAGATACCGATTGGCTCCGTGGAAGACCTGCAACCATACAGGGACATCGTATTGTCGGCTGCCCGCGAACAGATCCTGCATAACCCTATCGCCATTAGCTCAACAAGAGTCAACAGCCAAAAATCTTTCTTTTTTTTTCATCACTAAAACAAAAAACATGAAAAAAGATCAGCAACAGTCGGTAAGCCTTGACAGCAAGGTCATCGAGCTCGTAAAACCTCGCATGATCGGGAGCTCCGATCTCGAAAACAGCAAGGAAGTAGAATCCCTCTGCAGCGAACACGGCGGCGGGTGCGGACTCAACTTTGGTGTAGAAAAAGATGACCTGCTATTCTAACAGGCCGGGGAGTGAGGGTCGTGATCTCATGATGGCTCACTCCCATTTATTAGCAGCTTTTCTCTCATCTATCTTATAAACAACTTTTATGGAACGATTCAAAGCAAGCAAATATAACGAATGGATACCTATCCCCGAATTGTCCGAATTCCTTCTCTACAATCTAGCCACGGGCGGTATCGAGATCTTTAGCGAAGAATCCGGCCGGTTCTTCTCCGCCATCGCCGGCGGAGAGCCCTTTTCTGAGATCGACTACCCGGAGCAGACCCCGCTGATCCGCTACCTCTTCGACAAAGGCTTTATCGTCAAGGGCGACCTCGACGAACAACAGCTGCTATACCGGAAGTATGAGGCTACGAAACAGATCCTTTACGACCGCGAATCCTCCGCCATCGGTCTGACCATCGGCACGACGATTATTTGCAACATGGGCTGCCCCTATTGCTTCGAATTCGAAAAACCCAACAAAACGCTCAAAGCCGGCCAGGTAATGGATCAGATCGTCGCCTATATCCAGGATATGATCAACAAATCCCCGGTTCGCAGATGGACAGCGATGAGCGTTACCTGGTATGGAGGCGAACCGCTCATCAACAGCAAAGCAATCCAAAAGCTGACCCCAGCGCTGTTGAAAATATGCGAAAAACACAATATTGCCTATAACGCCAACATCATCACTAACGGGCTGCTGCTGAGCAAAGAGACCTGGCACCTCCTGCTTCAGAACAGGGTAACCTTGGTCCAGGTGACCGTCGATGGGCCCATGGTGGTCCACGAAAAAAAGCGGCCGCTAAAGACAATGAACAAAGAAAAAAACTACTGGAAAATACTCGAAAACCTCTGCTTGCTTCCGGACGGCATCAAGGTCAATATTCGCATGAATGTCGATAAGCTCGTCGCTGCCGGCTTCGAGGAGCTGCTGGACGACTGCCAAAAGATCGGCCTCTGGCCGCAAAGATTCGAATCATTCCAATTTTCGCCGGCCTGGCTGCGATCCTATGAAGAGACGAAGTTGCTGGACGAGAATTCTCAATATCTGACCAACGAAGAGTTCTTCGATGAACTGCAGCGCTTCAAAAAGATACAGCTCCGCCGGTTCAATCGCTGGGCTGGCAGGAACGATATCAAAGATGCCAAATTAAGATGGGTCATGCCTCAGCTGCAGGAAGAATGCGCAACCTGGGTATCACCCTACAGCCTGGTCATAGACCCGGAAGGCTACATGCATAAATGCTGGGAGACCATCCACAACGCCGGCGACAACATTGGCCACGTCTCGGAAGGTTTCGAAATCGGCAAATTCGACCGCTTTATGAACTATGACCGCTACGAGCTGAACCCGATCTGTAGAGCCTGCAAATATCTCCCCGTGTGCGACCAGCTTTCCTGTTCTCATCAATCCATCAAATACACCAAACCTCCTTGTACCTATTGGAAGGAACGTGCGATCCCCACGCTCAAAGAACAATACCTTGCCTGGAAGGATAACCCCGACACGATTGTCCTGCCGGAGAATATCACACACACGAATTCCGGTCACGAGAACAAGTAATCCCCGTCTTGGGAACCACCTAAAAAACCAGACTTCATGAGCAGCACACTTGACGCGCGGACACCCACCCGGGAGCCAGGACACAGGCTAAGCCTGGAAGACCAGCAGGCCAGGATAGGGTCATCCAATCATTACAACCACCTTTTCCACGATACCTATCCAAACAACTTTAGCATCGTTTGCCTGAACGAACGCTATCAAAAGGATATCTTCATAGAAAACAAAAAACGATCGCTGGATAAGCTCAACCGGGCCGCCGCCAACCTATGGGTTTTTACCGGGATGTGCCTGGAAAAAATAAAGGAGCTCGAGGACTTCAAAACGGCAACTGACCTTCTGGCCGCGCTATCCGGGACCAACGAGGAATGGGGCGCCTTGCTGCGGGCCGGAAATGCCTTCCTGACCTATGAACCCGCGGCAAAGATCATCAATGCCATCAGGCTGCTGAGTTTTCCGTTCGATGACCTGCTCGGCAACCCCACTTATTCCGTCATTAAAGCCGCATTCACAAAGCTGCGCTTCCAAGACAAAGCCTTCGTCAAGATATGCCTGTTTGCAAAACGGGAGGAAGCATACGCCGCCCTCCAGCGACTGATCGATATCATGCACGAACATCCGCTCTTGTTTTATTATGTGGAAAGATTCGAGATGGCCAAGGAAAGATTTTCCACGGACAGCATCGGTACTCCCGCTGGGAAAGAATACCCGGCTATATCCATTTTTTTAGACAGCAGGATCGTCACTACGCATCATCATCCGCTGATCAACGAGATCATCCACCTGATAACACCGATCACCAGGGACCTTAGCCCACTGATCCCCGACACGGACTACACCATCCTCGCGGAGACAAACATGACCCTCTGCCAGGGATATCGCAACTACAAACGATACCTCAGCCTGCTGGGGATCATCGACGAAGTATACGATCATGATCTGAACTATGCATTCATAAACAATCGGATATGACCTGGACAACGGCTATTATCGACAGGGGTGTGGAAAAAAGCCATAGCAGATTGGCGAATGCAGAGATCGCCGGCCTCACCATCTCCAAGGTCGGCGAAAAGGAGTTCGATCTGTTGGAAAATGAATTTGCGGATCACAACGGGCATGGCACGGCTATCGCAGGGATAATCCACCGGCTGGAGCCCGGGACCCGGCTCTTTTCGGTGAAGCTGCACTCCTTTGACGACACGATCACCGAAGACCTCCTGGTCCATGCTATCCAATGGTGCTCGATGCAGGAACATATCCGGCTGATCAACATAAGCCTCGGGATCGCCCTGGAGCAGCCTTCTCCGGACCTCTTCCAAGCCTGCAAAGAGGCCAGCGACAACGGAAAGATCCTCATCGCATCCGCCTACAACTACCCGGATATAGCCTGCTATCCCGCCCATTTCCCATTCGTATACGGCGTTTCCTCCGGGATCGTCAAGGACAAGAATGCCTATGCCTATCTCGGTCCGGGTCAGATCAATATCCTGGCAAAAGGGATGACACAACGCGTAGCCTGGGTCAACAACTCCTTTCGCATTTCGATGGGCACCAGTTTCGCTACGGCCCATTTTACAGGTATCCTGTGCAGGATGCTGGCGGGAAAAAGCGATTTCACCCGGGACGAGGTTCGGGACCTCATCATTGCCCATTCCACCGACGATATCGCGCAGCTCTATTATGTAAGAACGCCAAAACGTCCCGATATCGGCATTAGGTCCTTCAAGGAGATCGAAGCCTATGGAAAAAAGACCTTCGGCAACGTCCTCCCATCCGCCTTTGCAAAAAAGATCGCGCTCTTCCCCGCTTCGGAAAAAGAGATCCAAACGATCCTCGAATTCCGGCAAGCCTGCACCCTGGAAATCGCCCTCTTCATCGACTTCCCCAGGAAGATCACCAAGTCCTTATATGCGTGGAAAAAGCAGGAGAACGTCGACGTCTTCAACGGGGAGCCGGCAATGGAGCACCTGGAAAGCTTCGATACCCTGGTCGTGGGTTATTTTCTCGACCAACTGGTCGATACGAATATTATATTTGGCATCAAGCTCATCAGAAATTGCCTCTCGCTCGGCAAGAACTTTATCGTATGGGACCGTGACGTCCACCAACTGATCCTCGACATGATAAAAGCCGAATTTCCGGATTACGCCGGGCAAATCCTGTTCCCATCCGTGAAAAAAAACGCCCTAAATATCCTGGAGGACTTCGCGCACCTGCCGGAGATCAATTTGCCAGTGCTGGCGGTCATCGGTACCGGAAGCATGCAGGGCAAGGTCAGCACGCAACTCAGGATCAAAGAGCTCATGAGAGCCAAAGGTTACGATATCTTCCACCTGGCCACGGAGCCCCAGGCCATTCTTCTGGGCGCCGGACAATGCTTCCCCTATGGGTTCAAATCGATCGTCGATATCAATTCGGAGGACTGGCCTCCATACCTGGATATACTTTTGCGGGGGATACAACAATATCGTTCTCCCCATCTCATCCTCACCGGCTCCCAGGGAGGCATTCTTCCCAGGTTCCGGCACAGCGGCGTTCGCGCCAGTGGTATCCTTTCAACCATGCAATTCCTCGTGGGCATCAACCCCGACGCCGTCATCTGCACCGTCAACCCCATGGACACTCCCGAGCTGATCCTGCAAACCCTCCAAACAATCCAAAACTTCTGTAAAGCGCAAACCCTGTTCTGCGTGATGACGCCCTGGAACCGTCAGTTCATCAAATCGGCGAGCCGCCCGACCATCGCCAATTACATGGTGCTCCCCGACGTAGAGTTCCAACAAATTATTCGAGCCTGTTCCGAAAAGATCGGTATACCGGTGCTGGATATAATGGATCCCGCAAATGATGACAGGATCCTGGAACTTATTATCGGGTATTTCGCAAAACGCTGAAATGTATACTTATGGAAATAGCGCAACACAGTTCGACAAGAGAAAGGTTATTGGCCATTATCGACCAGATCGTTACGGCCGACTATGCGCAAGGTGCGCACCTGGGGACCAGGGATAAGCTGCATATCATCCTGAGCGAATCGATACAGGCGTTGGCCTTGGTAACCACCATCGAAGATGAGTTCGATGTCGAATTTGACGACGAAGAGATAGATATCGATTTCTTTCTGGAGTTTGAGCGAATGCTCGACATCCTGGATAGACATGTCCATGAAAAGAAAATGCCAAACACATAAGACGGAACCCTGCACCCATCGTTCCCGGAATAGATAGGTCAGCATGTGTATTCGCAGACCTTCCGACGGCTACGCTCTCCGAAGGCTGGAAATTGTCCGAAAAAGGTTCCCGGCCCACTGGTCTGCTGCTATTCAGATCTCAACTTCTTTGCCGGATTGGCCATTGCAGCCTTGACGCCATGAAAACTCACGGTTAAAACGACGATGACGACAATGACCATCGCAGAGTTCAAAAAAGGTAGAAAGGATAAGTTGGTATGGTAGGCAAAGACATCCAGCCAGCGATGCATAAAATAATAGGCAATAGGAAATGCTACGCAAGCTGCAATAAGGGTTAACCAGACATAATTGCCTGCCACGAGGGCCAATATCTGTGCAATGCTGGCGCCCATTACCCTGCGAATGCTGATCTCCTTTTGTTTTTGCTGGGTGACAAAAGCCGTTAATCCCAGCAGCCCCATGCAAGTGATAAGGATGGTTAACACCGAAAAGGATGCGAAAATTTTTCCCCTTTGCACATCCGCCTCGTATTGGGATTGCAGATCCTGGTCCAGAAATTTGAATTGAAAAGGCAGTTCGGGAAAATATTTTTTCCAGATTCCTTCCGTCTCCGCTATCGGAGAACCGCTGTGCGCCACATCCATCTTCACCTGGATAATATTGTTATCTGATCCATAGGCTAGCACCAATGGGGTTATCGGATCGTACAGCGATTTCTGGTTGAAATCTTTGCATACCCCTACGACCTCATAGAACTTGTCGGCGGGGTCGCCGGGGAATTGCACCCGCTTGCCTATTGGCTCCTTCCATCCAAAGTGTCGGACAAGGGTTTCATTTACGAGAATGCTATGAAGCGTATCTGCGGGGCCTGAGAAATTACGCCCGTGCACGATCGGTATCCCAAGGACATCGAGATAATGCTCGTCAACATGATAAGTCGCAACGGCTTCATTAACGTGGCCGGCTTCGATCGGGAAGCTATATGCATCCAGGCTCACATTACCTCCGCCCGGGTAAGAGTCGCCGGTAGCGGCAAGCCTGACGCCCGGTATATGCGCAAACTCATCCTTCATGGCGGCAATCCGGCCGCGTTCATCCTGATTGGCATCCACTGTCACCAGCATCACTTGGTCTTTGTTGAAGCCAAGATCTCTTTTCCTCAGATAAGCAAGCTGTGAATAGACGACCCAGGTGCATATCAACATGACCATCGAAACTGAGAATTGTAGGACGACCAGCGTCCGGCGTAGATGAATATTGCCGGACGCCTTCGACAATGCACCTTTCAAAATACCCACCGGCCTGAATCCTGAAAGATAGAAAGCCGGATAGCAGCCCCCTACAAAACCCGTGAACAAACCGATCCCCAGCACCAGGAAAAAATAGTCCGGCTGCAGCAGGTCGCCGATCGTAAACGATTTCCCGGATAAGGAATTGAAGGTGGGACAAAGCAGTAGCACCAGCAGAAAACTTAGCAAAACGGCGATCAGGGATGTCACAATGGATTCGCTCAAAAATTGCAGGGCCAGTTGCCGGCGGGTGGAACCTGCGACCTTGCGGATCCCGATCTCTTTTGCTCGTCTGGCCGACCGGGCCGTGGTCAAATTCATATAATTAATGCTGGCAGTCAGCAACATAAAGAAAGCCACCGCACTGAATATCCAGATATAGGACATGCTACCCAGCTCCTCCGGCTCCCATTGCAGGTTGGAATGCAGATGGATATCCGTGATCTTTTGCAAGCCAAGATCGATCTTGACATTGAACGGAGTAAAGACAGGAGTTATATATTTCTGGTCTATTTTTTCAAGGCCATGCAATACTCCTTCAGGCGTAGCCCCCGGGGCAAGCAAAATATAAGTATAGTAGCTGAGACTGCTCCAACTCTCTCCATCGATACCTTTTTTTGAGGACATCGGAATGAGCATATCATATCGGATATGCGAATGCGAAGGAACATCCTCTATCATGCCCGTGATCGTACGGAGTTCATCTCCTACATTCAGCGTTTGACCTATCACCTCGGTATTCCTGCCAAAATATTTTTCAGCGATCGTTTTAGAGATAACGATACTATTCCGATCGCTCAGCGCATTCGCCGGCTGGCCGGCCAAAAATTTAAGGGTGAAAACATTGAAGATATTGCTGTCAGCATAGTAAACCTTGCTTTCATAAAAGCTGTTATTGCCCTGTTTGAATAGCGTCCGCCCGCGGGGAACAAGCCGTACAGCCTCTTCAACCCCAGGTAATTCCTTTTTCACAACCGGGCCAAGCGGAAATGCGGTGATCGCCCAGTTGCTATTCTTATCTTTTTCATGAACATAGGAGACTATACGACAGATGCGGCCGGCATTTTCGTTGTAGCGGTCATAACTCAATTCGTCCCGGACATAGAAGATTAGGAATAGGCTGAAGGTAATGCCAATCGTCAACCCCAGTATGTTCAGCAAACTGAACCACCCATCTTTAATTAGATTTCGCAGCGCGACACGAAAGAGATTCTTTATCATGGTAAGGTTTTGAATGGGTTATCAAAGATATACGCAAAAACCATAACCGCTGTTACGCCCGCACCTAAAAATTTTTGAGCTTCCCCCTGAAAGTTGCCGTCCGCGAGGCGGAATACCCTGTCGGGGTATCATTCCCGAGTATCCCGTCATCCATTCTCTCGCCGATGTTATCGGGCAAAAGGATCTTCAATTACAGTATGCGCTGAAGATGGCCGGGGCTAACTAAGCGGCCGCACCGACATTGCAGTAAAAAACATTAAAGCGATCGCTCCACCGGTTAGACATTTTCCTTTAGCGAAAACTAAAGAAATTATGCAGCTATCAAAACCTGCATTTACATCGCAGCGTTTTTTTCTAATTTCAATTGTTACTAAGATGTGCAGTGGCTAAGATGTACATTTTGCATTTCAACTCCTCAACCCAAATCCATCGTTATCATCTGCAGCTAACATTTTAGGGGCCTTACTGACTTCTTAGCACAAATAGAAGAAGAGAACGCAACTTCTATAACTACCTATTGCCCAATCGTTCTCGGTTAAATCATATTTGGGAATCGTCTTTCCTTTATCCCGTGAACCCATCCGTTTATAGTGCCTGACTTTTGCCCTCGGGAGACATGCCAATTGATGCATTTAAACCTATCCTTTTTTATGAAGCAAAGAGCAAGGTCTTTAACCAAAGATGCATTTGTTGCTAAATATGCAAACGAATTATGCCAAACGGACAATGGGTTACCTGAGAGTACAGCATTTCAGGTCCATGCCGTATTTCTGGCAAAGCAACATGTTATAGCCGGAAGTCAATATGAAAATACTCTTACCAAACAATTTAAAGCAACCGCAAAGGCCCTGTTCGATGTCCGCAGCATTCTCTCTGCAGCAGATGAAAATAATCAGACCACGATTCCAGCGGCCGAATGGCTGCTTGACAATTTCTATATAATCGAGGAACAAATCCGTAAACTATCTGCGCTCCTTAAAAAACCCGCAACGAGACAGCTACCTTTACTGGGCTGCGGAATTGCCGCCGGGTTACCCAGGATATACGATATTATTGCAAACTTGCTTCATCATAGCAAAGACCAGCTTAGCTTATCAGCAATTACCGATTATATTGCTGCGTACCAAACGGTATCGTGCCTTCAATCAAATGAACTTTGCTCAGTGTCATTTATAACTCCGCTGGTATTACTGGAAAACCTTAAGCGGATCGGCATCCGGATCGCGCTCGCCAACATATATGAAAACAAATCTATAACTTTCATTCAGCAAAGGCTGGATACCACAGATGTTAAAGATCGTCTTGGGCATTTCCGTAAAGAGCTGTTAAAAAGCAAAACGCCGACAGATAAACTCTTTACCGTTGCATTGATTCGCAATTTGCAAGGCAGTGCAGTAGCCTTCGGAACGGAACCGGCAAGCTTCGAACATCAGCTATACGAACGAACCTCAACGTCTGCGGATATTTTTCAGGCGGTATTATATGGTCAAATGGAAGATCGTATCGCTTTGAAGAGTCACTTGGGGAGTCTTCGGATTATAGGTTCGACCGATTGGCGGGAGTTTCTTGGCAAGACGAGAACGATAGAAAAGATTCTGGCAGAGGACACAGCGGAAGTATTTCATAAAATGGATTTTCCTTCCCGTGATATGTATTGCCGCATGGTGGAAAAGATAGCGCGACGAAGCCCATACTCCGAACAGGAAATAGCCCGTATGGCAGTGGACTTGTCCGTCAAAAGCGCTGCCGCAAAAGGGAAAGAAGATAAGAGCGCTCACATTGGCTATTATTTGACCGGCAAAGGGAGTCATATACTGGAAAAGCAGGCCGCTATGCAGCCTACCCCAGGGGATACGCTTAGAAATTGGGTCCGCTCCCAACCCTTATGGTTCTATCTGGGAAATTTTTTCATCGCTACCCTGCTTATCGAATGGGTCCTGTTTCTTCTGATCCTCCGAAACGAAAACCTGGCCGTCTGGCTCTTATGGACCAGCATGCTTTTGGCATTCCCGTGCATAAGTCAGTTTGCGCTAAATTGGGTAAATCGGCTGACTACTTCGCTTGTTGCCCCTACCCTCTTCCTGCGCCTGGATTTCTCCGAAAACGTTCCCGCCTCCTCCCGCACGCTGGTGGTGATTCCTGCCCTGATCGCCAGTAAAGCGGAAGTGGAATCATTGGTTGATGCCCTGGAGGTACGTTTCCTCGCAAACAGAACAGAGAATCTTCATTTCGCCCTGCTTACCGATTTCAAAGATGCTCCTGCTGAAACACTTCCCGAAGATGCTTCCGTGCTGGAATTCGCCACTCAAAGAATAAAAGACCTTAATTTTCGGTATGGGAGTCCGCAATTGGAGCTATTTTTCCTTTTGCACCGGCCTCGCCGCTGGAACCCCTCGGAAGGATCCTGGATAGGATATGAAAGGAAACGGGGAAAGCTTGCCGATCTGAATGCCTTTTTACAGGGAAAAGCAAGTACTGGCGAATTTTCCCTGGTTATCGGGAAAAAGGAAATTTTCCCGTCGATCAAATATGTTATTACACTCGATGCCGATACCCAGTTGCCACCAAAAACAGCATGGAAACTGATCGGCACAATATCCCATCCACTGAACAGGGCAGTTTACAGCGAAGCAGAAGGCAGGGTGCTGTCGGGTTATGGAATGCTGCAGCCGCGTATGGGTGTAAATCTGCATGAAAAAAACAGAACCCGATATATTCGTATGCAGGGGGGCATCGGTGGCGCCGACCCTTATACACATAGCACTCCCGACGTCTATCAGGATCTTTTCGATGAAGGTTCGTTTATAGGAAAAGGTATATATGATGTCGACATTTACGCAAAGATATTGGATGGGCGTTTTCCTGAAAACAGCATTCTGAGTCATGATCTGCTGGAAGGATGCTATATGCGCTCAGGCCTCGTAACCAACGTACAACTTTTCGAAGAATATCCAATAACCTATGACGCCGATATCCGTCGCCACCATCGCTGGATCCGCGGAGACTGGCAGCTGTTACCGTACCTCAAAAACCACGTACCGTCCGGTGGAAAAGGCCTTCAGCCGACGACACTCTCCATCCTGTCCAGGTGGAAAATATTTGACAATCTCAGGCGCAGCCTGGTGCCATTCGCCAGTATGCTTTCTCTTTTACTGGGATGGTTCTTCCTTGTAAATCCGGGTTCCTGGACAGTGGCTATTCTGGGGATATTGTTTTTTCCCAGCATCGAAGTGGTAGTCAGGAGCATACTCACAACGCCTTCCCGTGTTGTCAGCCTGCAATACTGGCAAGATAAGTTACCGGGTATTGGTTGCAGCATCATCCAATCTTCGTATGCAATAATTAACCTGCCATACGAAGCTTACTATACCATGGATGCCATCTTGCAAACCGGATGGCGCATGTTCATTAGCAGGAAAAAAATGCTCGAATGGAATCCCTCGGGCGAAGCACAACAAAGGCAGGCTAGCACTCTTTACGAGGTTTTTATCAGGATGTGGATCTGCCCTTTTTCCGCCACAGTCATAGTCATATTTCTCGCAGGCGCCCATTCCGATGGCTTTAAAATAGCGTGGCCCTTCATCTTGCTGTGGCTTATAGCTCCAACCATCACATGGTGGATGGGCCTGCCGCCGAAAACAACCGACGTCTCGTTGCCGCCGGGGCAGCCTGAATATCTGCGCCGCATTGCAAGAAAAACCTGGTCTTTTTTCGAGCAGTTCGTCGACGCCCCGGACAACTGGCTGCCTCCGGACTATTACCAGGAATTCCCTGTCAGAAGGATTTCACATCGGACATCCCCGACAAATATGGGCTTGACCTTATCGGCTAACCTGACGGCCTGCGACTTCGGCTATATTACCGTATCGACATGCATTACCCGAACGAAACGTTCGCTGGATACGATGATCCAACTTCAGCGGTATAAAGGGCATTTCTATAATTGGTATAACACGCATACCTTAGCCCCCGTAAAGCCTCTCTATGTTTCCACGGTGGACAGTGGAAACTTAGCCATTCTCCTTTTAGTCCTTCGCCGGGGTCTGCTTGCCCTCCCGCAAAAAAAAATATTCGACCCTGGATGGTTCAGCGGCTTATCCGACACTTTCCAACTGGTAAAAGAAAATGCTCCTGATTGTCCTGCACTCCGGCAGTTTGCTTCAGAACTGGATAAAATAATAAATGAGCCCCCGAAAAAGCTGCTGGCTGTAAAGGATTGCCTTGTATTACTGGGCAAGTTGGCAAGAGATATCGTTAGCGCTCTAAGCGGATCGGGGCCGGAAAGTGAAAGTCACCGATGGGCAGCCGCCTTGCTCCGTCAAAATCAGGAAGCGCTCGACGAACTCACCAGCCTCGCTCCCTGGGTGTTGTTACCTGCATCGCCTGCCGATATTGAATGGCCTGCCTTCGCGGATGAGATACCCACCTGGCAGGAACTGGCAGCGCTGTCCATGAAAATTCCCACCCAGGCGGAGGGACAACGTCAGGCTGCTCAGGCGATAGCGGAAAGGCTGGCCATGCTTGAGGAAATAGCCGCGCAATGCCTGGAATTCGCCGACATTGATTTTGACTTTTTATATAACAGGCAATTACGACTGCTGTCCATAGGATTTAGCATTGAAAAAATGGTTCCCGATAACGGTTGCTATGATTTGCTGGCCTCTGAAGCAAGAATGGCAACTTTCCTGGCGATCGCACAAGGAAAAATTCCCCAGGAATCCTGGTTTGCCTTAGGAAGGCCTGTCTCAAAAGATAAAAGTAGTTATGTCCTGCTGTCCTGGAGCGGATCAATGTTCGAATACCTCATGCCTCTACTGGTGATGCCTGCTTATAAAGACACTTTGCTGGATTTAACCTATAGAAATATAGTAGATAGACAAATAACATATGGGAAAACACGGGCGGTACCGTGGGGACTGTCCGAATGCGCATATAATGAGATCGATATAAATCTTAACTATCATTATGGACCTTCCGGTGTCCCTGGCCTCGGACTGCAGCGCAACACAGGCAACAGCCTCGTTATCGCACCTTACGCCTGTATGCTGGCTTTAATGGTTGCGCCTTCGAAAGCCTGCGAAAACTTGCAACACTTATCTTCACTGGGACTCGAAGGGAAATTCGGCTTTTACGAAGCCATTGACTTTACACCAGACCGTCTGCAAAAAGATCAGCCAGGTGAGATCATACGCTCGTTTATGATCCACCACCAGGCAATGGGATTTCTTTCCCTGGCCCAGGTATTGCTCAAAAAACCGATGCAGGAGCGATTCGAATGCGAGCCATTATTCAAAACATCGTTGATGTTGCTGCAGGAAAAGACAGACCGGAAGTCAGCATTCAAAATTGCCCGGGAAGACACAAAAATTAACCTAATCCGGAATAGGGTCCATAACGACCCGATCGAAAGTACTACCCGGACTTTCAGTGACATTCACACCCCCCACCCGGAAGTCCAGCTATTATCCAACGGGCGATATCATGTCATGGTGACTAACGCAGGTGGCGGCTATAGTAAATGGAAAGATCTCGCTCTTACCAGATGGAGGCCGGATGCCACACTGGATAATCGGGGAATCTTTGTTTATATTAAGAATATCACCCGGCATACCTGCTGGTCTTGCACCTATCAACCGACCCGGATAACACCGGACGCCTGTAAAGTGACATTTTCGCCCGGCCAAGCCACCTTCGACCGCAAAGACGGAGAAGTCTCGACAAGTATGAAAATTGCCGTGTCGCCTGAGGATGATTTGGAAATGCGGCGCATAACGTTGATCAATCACGGTACAACCGAACTACAGCTGGAAATCACCAGCTACACCGAAGTATTGCTGACAAGTCAACTGGATGATGAATGGGACCCCATATTCTCAAACCTGTTCGTGCAAACCGAGATCGTCAGGGAACTAAATGCGATTTTTGCTCATCGCCGTCCTCGCTCAGCCGTAAAGGAACTACCCTGGTTGCTTCACTTTATGCAGGTGCATGGCGCCGGCGTAAAAGCGGTATCGTATGAGACGGACCGACTCAAATTCATTGGCCGTCACCATTCCGCCGCCGATCCGCAAACGATGGAATTATCTTCCGGATTATCGGAAACCCAGGGCGCAGTGCTCGATCCCATCGTAGCCATCCGTTGCCTGATTCAACTGCCACCGGGTAGCCAGGCTTCGATCGACATCGCATTGGGCATCGGCAAAGACCGGAAGTCCTGCGAGACGCTTACAAACAAATACCGGGATCTTTATCAGGCGGATAGGATCTTTACGCTCGCACATACCCACAGTCAGGCAATATTTAATAAAACGCAGGCAACAGGATCGGACATCCGCTTATTTGACAGCCTCGCAGCGGCTATCCTTTATCCTATAACCTCCTGGCGGTCAGAAAGTCAGGGTGTCACCGCCAACAGGATAAAACAGGTAACATCACTGGATCATGGTATTTCCGGCGATCTCCCGGTCATGCTCCTCAGCATCAGCGATCCCGCCCATATAGATCTTGTAAGACAACTTGTTCATGCGCACTATTATTGGCAGATGCAAGGACTGCATTCTGACTTAGTCATCTGTAACGCGAATAAAGGGAATTATCACCAGTTTTTGCAAACTTGTATTCTTGAAATAGTCGGCTCAGACGCAGGAACGGATGTGCAGGGACGTACAGGAAATATTTTCGTCATCGATACCGCACAGATTCCTTGCGAAGACCATGAGCTGCTGAAAGCGATTGCCCGCGTAGTGATTTCCGATGCCAATGGTTCCCTCGCAGACCAGGTAAGGCGACATGCCATAAGCCCGGAATCGATTCCACCCTATATAGCCGCCCGACCGTACATCCCCCTGTCAACACCGGCTTTGCCGCTGCCCGACCTGCTATTTTCAAACGGTCACGGCGGGTTTTCTGCGGACGGCAAGGAATATTTCATTTCTACCGGACCCGGCCGGGTCACACCAATGCCCTGGTCCAATGTACTCGCAAATCCGAATTTTGGGGCAGTGGTTACCGAAAGCGGTCAGGCATATACATGGATGCAAAATTCACTCGAATTTCGTTTAACTCCGTGGACCAGCGATCCAGTCAGCGATATATCCGGTGAAGCGTTCTACATCCGAGATGAGGAGGACGGGCATTTCTGGTCGCCAACGCCCTTGCCGGCAAAAACATCTGCCAGCTATCTTACCCGTCACGGATTTGGTTATAGCGTATTTGAATGTAATGAACATGGTATCCATTCCGAAATGTGGGTCTACGTGGATATGGAGGCGACGGTCAAATACACACTGTTAAAACTCCGCAACGTTTCTGATATCGACCGGCAGCTCTCCATTACCGGCTATGTGCAATGGACTTTGGGGAACATGGGCTCAACAACGGCACCACATATTGTTACGGAAGCAGATAAGCAAAACGGAACACTCCTGGCAAAGAACCCACATAGCAATGATTTCTCCGGCATCGTCTGCTTTTTCGATACCAATGTCCCGGAAAGAAAATATACGGCCGACAGGAAAGAATTTATCGGCCGCAACGGCAGCCTTCAACGACCGGAAGCCTTACGCAAAGCAACTTTTTCCGGGAGCGTAGGCGCGGGGCTCGATCCCTGTGCCGCTATCCAAGCGCCGGTAGCGCTTCGAAAAGGAGAAGATACCGAAATAATCTTTCTGCTGGGCGCCGCAGAAAATACAGCTGATGCAAGCAGGCTGGCGATTCACTGCAAAAATCCGTCGCATGCGCTTGGCGCCTTGCAAAAGGTCCATCGACATTGGCGGGATGTGCTCGACGCTACCCACGTCAACACACCGGATCCCGCCACTAATATCCTTTCCAACGGATGGCTGCTTTATCAGACCCTGAGCAGCAGGCTATGGGGGCGAAGCGGTTATTACCAGTCAGCCGGCCGCCTGGGTTTCCGCGATCTCTTACAGGACGCATTGTCGATACTGCATCCACTCAGCGAAATGGCCCGCGACAACATACTGCTGGCCGCCTCCAAGCAATTCCAAAAAGGCGATGTGCTGCACTGGTGGCATCCCCCCGTCGGCAGGGGACTCCGCACCCGCTCTTCAGATGACGCGCTGTGGCTGCCATTCGTAACTTGCCGGTATGTCAGGCAGACAGTTGACTTCAGCATATTAGAGGAGTCTGTCCCATTTCTGGAAGGCGGCCCGCTGGGACCGGAAGAAGAATCCTATTATGATCTCTATGAGCGTTCTCCCGTTACAGCCAGCCTCTATGAGCACTGCAAGCGGGCGATCGTCCACGGGCTGATACTTGGGGATCATGGCCTGCCCCTTCTGGGTACCGGCGATTGGAATGACAGTATCGACAGAGTGCAGACCACCACGGAAGCAGAAAGTATCTGGGTTGCTTTCTTCCTCTATCACGTCCTTACTTGCTTCTCCGACCTTGCTTCTTCCTGCAACGACCCCGCATTTTCAACTTATTGCATAAAGGAAGCAAAGAGGCTCCGCTTCAGCATCGACCAGCATGGCTGGAACGGCTCCTGGTACCGGCGGTTGTGTTCGGGAAACACCAGCCCGTCCGCCCTGGCGCCTGTCCCGGAAAATACAATCGACTCTACGTGTCAAAGCTGGGCCGTATTGTCTGAAGCGACCCTGCCCAGTCGCGGCGCGACAGCCATGGCGTCTGCTTATGACCGCCTTGTCCGCAAAGACCTCGCCCTCCTTAAAATAATAGATCCCCCATTTTCTAAATCAGCCGGCATTCCGGCATTCCTCAGCAGTTATCCCCCTGGCATAAGCCAAAATGGCGGCCACCTTACGATAGCTGCAATCTGGATGACGATGGCTTTTGCCAAAATGGGGTACAAGGATCGCGTAGCCGATTTGCTGTCCATGATGAATCCGATTTATCATTCGGATTCAGCCGAAAAAGCGGCACTATATAAGGCGGAACCTTATGTAATGTCAGCCTGCATGTACACCACGTGCGGCCACGAAGGGCAGGGTGCATTGTCCTGGTACACGGCGTCGGCCGGTTGGATGTACCAACTTATTCTGGACTATATATTCGGCCTTGAACGGGAAGGGAACACATTAAGGTTTTCACCTTGCCTGCCTGATAGCTGGGGTTCTGTATCTATCGAATACCGGTATATTAAGACAATGTATCGTATTTCCGTCCTCAACGAAAAGGCCGCCACAAAAGGCGATCACCACGACTTAGAAAAGATGAGCCCGGAAATTATATACATGGTTGATGATGGCGAGGTACATTCTGTAAATATTTATGCAAAAACGACCATTGCGTATGCCAGTAAAATCCATTAACATCGCGATTGCCTGTGATCATGTCATTTTTGGCAAAGCCCTAAAAATGTATTTTACGGGCCTAAAGGACTTCAATGTATTGGTAACAAGCGCTGATTACGATAACCTTGTGACAAACTTGAAGAAATCCTCTATTGAAATTTTACTGTTTGCTGTCGTCAAGTACCGATCCAGGCTTTATCAGCTCTTTCCTGGAAGAAGAATAGCATGAAACAATCTTCCTTCAAAGGCGGTGCCCGGCTTTCTGACAGAGATATAAAAATAATCCGCCTTCCATTCGCTCCGTAGAAAAGATCAGACAGAAGATCAAAGATAAACTTGGTGTCAAATCCACCATTGGAATGTTGAAATATCTGATGAATAATTAATAGTCGTAAAAACCGCACAAAAAGTAGCATTTTTACCCTGACCGTTTTACACGATATAAATTAACTTGAATAGCCTTCCTTCCTTAACAGGAAAGAAATAATCGAAAAAATGACCTCTTTGAACGACAACATGCGATGCCGGTGACTATGGACGAGAATAACATCAGGGCGACCGTTATGAAAATTGCAGACGGAATCGTCGGAAATATGCTGCCCGACGGGGAAGAATTATCGGATAATGAGAAGATCAATATTATACTCAGCGAATCTTTGCAGGCGCTGATTTTTGTCACCTCCATCGAGGATGAATTCAATATCCAATTAGAAGATGATGAAATAGATATCGTTTTATTTCAGGGTATAGACATCACGGTAGAAAAAATAACCCAACAACTCCTGGTCAAGTTGCATGAATAAGCTCAAATTAATAAAGCGATACCTGCAATATCTTCGTTCTTACATCTGGAGAGAAGTACTGATCCTTCTTTTAATGATCATTTCCGGCGTCGGGTCACTGGCCTCTCCTTATTTCCTTAAAATAATTATCGATGATATTTTCCCGTCTGGGAATTACAGACATCTGGTTCAAATCCTGATCGCCCTTATGGTGATCTACATTGTCCGTATCCTTTGCGCAGTGATTACGGATATCATGTATACTAAAGTTAGTGTAAGTATCGTATCCGATATTCGGGCTGATATTTTCTCAAATTTGTTGTCTAGGTCGCTGCTGTTTTTTAAATCGGCGAAAATAGGCGAGATTATCTTTACGGTGATGAACGATGTCGAGAATATTCAGACGGCCCTATCTTCATTGATCCTGAATTTCCTGAACAATATTATCTCCATCGTAGGGATTATTGTTATGCTTGGCATCCTGGACTTCCGGTTAACGCTGATCAGTTTGCTGATCCTGCCCTTTATCCTGTTCAGCATCAGAAAATTCACTCCGCAGCTGCAACGAAGCTTTCGGGGCATCCAGGAATCGCAGGAAAAAATAAGCGATTTTTTTCTGGAGATCATGCGCAATATCCGGGTGGTTAAATCCTATAACACGCTGACTTATGAAACAGAAAGGCTGGAAGTTCTACAAAAAAAGGTCCGAATGGGAAGTATCCGAAACACCATGCTGAATTCGCTGAATAGCAATATAACGACATTTTTTGTCGCGACAGGGCCGGTAATTGTATTGATATATGGCGGCAGAAGCGTATTCAGTGGGGCGATGACCATCGGCAGCCTGATTGCGTTTATCCAATATCTTAACAGGCTCTACGCTCCTACCGTGTCGATCATGGAAAGTTACAATCATCTTACCAAAGCCGTCGTGTCTATGGAAAGGGTCTCTGAGTACCTTCCGGCGGACCATGCTCCAAAGCGGGAGCATTCCGCCCATGACCTGCCCGATTTTAGAAGTATATCCTTCAAAGATGTATCCCTGGTTATCAATAATGTCGAGATACTAAGAGGCATCAATCTTTTTTTTGAAAAGGGTCGCGTATATGGAATCATCGGGCCCAGCGGATCGGGCAAAACTTCAATCATTAATCTGTTATGCGGCTTTTTCCAGCCTGCCTCGGGAGCCATCTTACTGGACAAATCCCTGAAAATCTCCGATCTCAGCGACTGGAGCGAAGAGGTTGGGTTGATTGAAAAGGAAAACCAACTCTTCCATGATACCATTATGGGTAACATCCGATATGGGAGTTTTTATAAAAAAAACGAAGAGGCCCTTAGAGCAGCTAATCATGCGGGATTCACCGAAGTACTCAAAAACCTGCCGGAAGGGTATGAAACAATCATTAATGAAACAGGCACCTCCCTGTCAGACGGGCAAAAACAACGGATGTCCATTTCAAGGGCCCTCCTGAAAAACCCTTCCATTATCATATTCGATGAAGCGACCGCAGCCCTTGATTATAAGCTTGAGCGGACAATTATGACCAATCTGAGAAAATACTACCACGATTCCATTATAATTTTCGTTACGCATCGCTTAAACTCGCTTGATGAGTTCGATTATGTCTACGAAATAAATGACGGTCGGGTTTTAAAAGAAGGAGTCCCTTCCCGTTTTACGAAAGTCGTGAATTCATGAAGAAAATCCGATAATCAGAAAAAATGGTATCCACAGGATGTAAAAATCATACGTTGTTACTAAATGAAGGAAAATCAGGCCATTTTCTTTTTATTATCCCCGGCACAGGGGGGCGGTGTGAAGGCTTTCGGCGCCTGGCAAATCATTTTGGCGAGGAATGCACGGTTTATGGCTTCCATATGGTGGGTACCTGCCAGGCGGAAGAACCACTCTGCTGTATTGAAAGCATTGCTGCACAAAATCTCCTTTGGCTGAAAGAAATTCAACCAAAGGGCCCCTATTTTATTACAGGGCATTCGTTCGGCGCATTTGTGGCATGTGAGATGGTTAAACAGCTTTCCCTTAAAGAAGATGACCCGTCATCGGTAATCATACTCGATCAGGAGGCGCCACTTGAACCGATCTTAAGGCCCGAATACGACCCCGTAACGTCTGTTTTGCGGCTAACGGTTGATTATTGTATTGACTTCAGGGTATTCAGTGCATGGAATAAAGAATGGAGCAAAAAACTAAGACCGGCCCTATCAGGAATGGATATAAGAAAGTTCGCGCCCTATATAGAAAACTTTCTTCACGGGGAATTAAAAGTTAAAAGAAGATTGATCAACCTTGTTATGCGGCTCGTCAACCTCAGAGTCCATAATGCATTTATACACTATTTACCGGAAGGTAAAATTAACGGCAAATTACTGCTTCTCTTAGCGTCTGATGAGAGTGACAAAAGAGCCAACGAGGATCCTGCATTGGGCTGGTCGGTTTTTTTTGATGCTATGGAGATCATTACCGTTCCCGGCAATCACATTAGCATGGTTTTCGGGGAAAATGGGTCCAATATCGCTTCTGCCATTATTCCCCGCTTTCGTTCAATACCCAACGGTTTGCCTGTCAGTTGCAGATAAGGGATGGCTAATTTAGCCTAAAAATTGCATATCTTCTGCAGTGAGCTCAATATGCAATCTGGACGAATATTTACTCACCCTGGTCACCAGCAAATGACAAAAATCCTGGGCAGGTTTATTGCTTTCTTTTTGATAGATCTCCCATTGCCCTTTATGTAAATTAAATACCTGTTCGGCTATTGATCTGCCAATTCCCATTTTTCTATATCGTCTCATTATAAAGAACTCAGCCATTGAAAAATAACTTCTATCGCTTAATGTGATATATCTGACTAAAACAAAACCCAAATATTTTTCGCCTTCCTTTATGAAATATGGGAATCTTTCATTTTCTTCTTCCCAGTATTCCCTTAAACTGGAATAGGGTTCAAATAATCCATCTTCTTTAACATCCAGCTCGACAAATTCAGAAAAGTCATAGATATAAAACTGCAATAAATTTTCAAATACACTTATATATTCTCGCGACGCTTTTATCAGGTTGAAATTCATTACTATCAATTATGATTTATCAAGGTATTATTTAAGCTCGATTTTATTAACTCGCCAATTTACTTCTCCGGCAAAATTCAGCGCGCTAACCCATTTCCGGGTGCCAAAATGCCAAAACCCGCTCTGTTAGAACTGCTCTTGGATTTTACTTAAAGTAGATCTAATTTCACACAACGAATTTACGATAACCGGCCAATTGGTGTAACAAGCATACATAAAATTACTTCATATCTTGCAGATGGAAAATCAAAGACTGGATGCGATCATTGGTACAATGTTTACCGGGATCGAAAACCTTAGACCTGCTTATATGCAAAATGAGGAAGATAAAAACATCGCCAAAACATAACCATATGACTTACTTACCCAATCCTTCCCGTTACAAAAATATGCCATATCGTCGTTGTGGCAAAAGCGGCTTAAAACTGCCGGCAGTATCGCTGGGGCTGTGGCATAATTTCGGAGCCATTGATACCCTTGAAAATGCCGGCAATATTTTAAAGCTGGCCTTTGATAGCGGGATAACGCATTTTGATTTAGCCAACAATTATGGGCCGCCTGCCGGTTCCGCTGAAAGCACCTTTGGTAAAATTTTCAAAGATAACTTCAAAACTTACCGCGATGAGCTTATTATCTCTACGAAAGCAGGATGGGGAATGTGGGAAGGGCCATATGGAGATTTGGGTTCTAAAAAATACCTGGTGTCCAGTTTGGATCAAAGTTTAAATCGGATGGGACTGGATTATGTGGATATATTTTACCACCACCGCCCCGACCCTGAAACGCCATTGGAAGAAACAATGGGGACCCTTGACCTGATTGTACGACAGGGAAAAGCCTTATATGTGGGTATATCAAGCTATAGCGCATCGGAAACGGAAGCTGCAATTGCGGTTTTGAACAGGCTGGGCACACCTTGCTTAATTCATCAGCCAAAATATTCGATGTTTGATCGTTGGGTCGAAGGGGGCTTGTTGAATGTACTTGGAGATAACGGAGTTGGCTGTATTCCTTTTTCACCGCTTGCCCAAGGCCTTCTAACCAACAAATATTTGAAGGGCATACCCGAAGGCTCAAGGGCCGCAAGCCATCGGGGAAATGGCGCCATTGAGGAAAATGCCATTACAGATGAGAAGATTGCCAAAGTAATTATGCTTAGTGAGATTGCCGTCAAACGCGGGCAAGACCTGGCACAAATGGCACTTTCATGGATCTTAAAAGATGACCGGATTACCTCTGTATTGATTGGTGTAAGCAAACCCGAACAGCTTACCGACTCACTTCAATGTCTAAATAATTTATTATTCTCAGAAGAGGAGCTCAAAAAAATAAATTCTATTTTAGGTTAACACATAACGTATCTGCTCCATGCCTCATAAAGTGAAAGCCCTACTCGCTGGTGTTCACTTTTGCGGCCGCAAATTTGCAATTCAGGGATATTTGCGGTTCGCCTGTACCTGCCAATTTTTCCGGCGAGGTATAACCATTCGCAACCACGTACTCGGCGCAACTGATAAAATCTTTCCACGTATTCGGCTTGCTGGTCTAAAAACCTGTCTGATGCCAGGCCTCTCCTTTTTCACCGCCTCCACGAACGTGGGCTATGGCATTCAACCAGTCCGGATGATCCAGCGTAAGACTGTGCGTTTTCAAGCTGTTTCCATTCAGCAATCAGTTCATACCTTCCGCTAAGAGTATTCAGGACAGAGTCCGTGTAAACGGCCTGCTGCCTGAACCAGCTGTCTGCCTCAGGAATGAAAATCTATATACCTCTATTCCTGCTGATCGCCGGCAAAGGATCGCATTCATTGCGGCCCTTGCTTTGTGTCTTCAATTCGGCCAGAAAGCCGGCTGCTGGGTTGTCCCTCCCTGCAACCTGCAGTCCACACAAAATGCAAAATTGGAATACCATCCGAGCACTCCGGTTCCTGAAGGTGCAATAAGTGGGTATATCGGGATATATCCATACTGGTCGAAAAAATATTTCAGGGCATCCGGGGGACCCGGTGGCACCAGCGAATCAGGCAACTGGCAGGAATACGAATAAGACCAGTTAGGCACCTGGCTCCGGCTGATATAGATCCGTTGTTGCTGTACCGTTCCGGCCGACACAAATCCCACCACCGGCTCGCTCGGGTTGGTCAGGCATTCAATATTCCCTGTCAGCTGAGAAGGCTCGGGGTCGAAGATAGTGCCCAGGGACTCGGTGTTCGATTGCATAAGCAATAAGAAGTTATATCCGTTCTCTGTCAACGCATATTGGCGGACAAAAATACTGTACAGTTTACTGAGCTGCTGGCCGTCTGACGGAATCAGGGTCAGCGGCTTAAGATAGATGACGTCCTGCGCCAAATTTGCCGAGCTGCCGATCAGGATATTGGCAGAGGAATCCAGGTGCCAGCAGGTGAAGATCTGATTGGCGGTCGGCCTGTTCACCACTATGTTGGCCGCCGTATCATACACAAAGGAGGATTGTTCGGCAGAATTGTATTCCCAGGTCTCTTCATATTCCCACTGGTAATAACGGGTAGCATTCGCAGGGTCATGGGTATTGACATATAGCTGCACCCCGGCGGAATTGTTGACCCAGTTGACGCTATCGATAGGCGGCGTCGGTTTATACTGTACGTAACTGGAAAGATATTGCTCACCGGCAGTGGTAGTGATCCGCAGCCGGTATTGCGTGGTACTGTTCAACGCCAGGGTATCGACGCCATAGACTCCGGTGCTTTGTTCCGTCAGGGGATAGACCGAATTGTCAGTACCCTCGACCTGTACCTTTGCGCCCGTCTCCCGGGGGGCTGCCATGTCGCCGGGCAACGGGATGGTCCTGCTCAAAGTATATTGAGTTGGACTATTGCCGCTGATATATCCTTCCACCACGAGGTAACCGGTAAGGGGTGACACATAGGGGCTGTTGTATTTCTCCACGCATCGCAACTGCGGAGCCGTAAGGCCTGATAACAGCAATAATATTTTAATTGTCCGCTTCATAACTCAACGTTTCAATTTGATAACATTTGCTTTTCCCCCCAACTTCGCATTTGATTAATAAACGGGATTAATTCTTTTCCCGTCTCGGTAAGTGAATATTCGACTTTTGGCGGAACTTCCAAATAAACTTTTCTTGTAATCAGTTCGTCAGCTTCCAATTCTTTCAGCGTTTGAGTAAGCATTTTTGGTGTAATACCTATCACGGCTCTCTTTACTTCTCCATATCTCAAAAAACCATCTCTTAATACCCACAAAATTCGTCCCTTATATTTTCCGCCTATTCGTTGAAAAGCATAATCAACGGGACAATTAGCTTGTTTACTATTTTTCTTCATTTCTTATAAATTTAAAATACTGATAATCAACAATAGTATAGTTTTGGTATGTAATCTACTTTTTGGTCTGTACTTGCTATAAAGGTATTAAATACCTTTATTTACAAAAACTTTAAATACGATAAATCAAAGAAAATAATGAGTGTTTCGATCCCCAAAGTGCTGTATTTCCCAATAACCAAAATCATCTTAAGTATTGCTGTTTGTCTTGCCATGCTATTTGCAGTAAAGGCTTTTATTACAAAGCCAATCTTGAACAATATAGGTTTCACTGAAAATATATCAGAAGCAATAAAAAATTATATTTCCGCATTTGTTTTAATCTTCAGCTATTTCTTCCTTTTTCGCTTTTATGAAAAAAGAAACATCACGGAACTATCGACAAAGAAATTGCCAAAACAATTTATAGGTGGGTTCGTTTTGGGTCTTCTATCACTTTCGCTCGTTGTTTTCCTGTTATCTGTTATGGGATACTACCGAATCGTAAAGATCGAAAACTACTCGTATCTCCTCGCACCGTTTTCATTTCTCTTTACCGCTGCACTGTTGGAAGAAATTTTTTTTCGGCTAATTATTTACAGAATTTTAGAAGAGTGGTTAGGAACATTTTGGGCGCTCCTGGTGATTTGTGTTACATTCACAGTACCACATCTATTTAATAATTACGTCTCGTTGATGACAGTTTTGACACTTATACTCTTTAGTTTTGTAGTCAGTTTGATGTACAGCTTAACCAAACAACTATGGCTTCCCTTTTCGTTTCATTTGGGATGGAATTTTTCCATGCCACTTTACGGTTCAACGCTATCCGGCGAAGAAAACGCTGGCCATATCATTAAGGCAAAATTTGATGGACCTGTGCTATTCATCGGCGGAAAATTTGGTATGGAGGATTCTATTTTTACTATACTAATACTCATCATTCTATCAATAATCTTCCTATATGTTTGTAAGCGACAAGATAAAATACGGCCGGCTTCTCATTACTCTATCCATGCTGGCCACGACTTATCACGCCAATAGCCAATCACCTGACGGAGAAAAGCTCAAACTGCTGGATAGCATGACGACAGCCGTCACCGGGAATATTTATTCCGGTCTTCATAGTATTTTGATTTCCAAAAATGGAATATTGAATTATGAACAGTATTTCAATGGGTGGAACAAGGATTCACTCCACGATTCCCGCTCGTCCTTTAAATCCATTACCAGCCTGCTGACCGGCATCGCCGTCGATAAAGGGTTTATCCCGGATGTCCACCGGAAAGTATATGCTTTCTTTCCTGAGTTTAAGGACTTTGCAAACAATAATGCCTGGAAAAAGGACATGACGATTGAAAATCTCCTTCGAATGGAATCCGGGTTTGACTGCGAGGAGTTTAACGATGGAAAAGACTGCGAAGCAGATATGACGGCGACAAAGGACTGGGTCAGATTTTCCCTGAACCTGCCAATGAAGAACAAGCCCGGCACAGTTTGGGCCTATACTTCATGTGATCCTATGATCATAAGCGGCATTATCAGCCGGGTCGCAAAAATGTCCATAATGGCCTTCGCAAAAAAGTATCTTTTCGACCCAATGGAAATTAGACATTACAGATGGACAATAGACCCCAGCGGGTATGGAATGACCGCCGGTTCGTTTTATATCCTGCCCTCCGAAATGATGAAAATAGGGGAAATGGTCCGTCAAAAAGGTAGGTGGAATGGCCATAGGATCGTTTCAGAGGCCTGGCTGGAGAAGTCCACCAGCACCCCGGTTCCCATCCCGGATTTCTCGTTTGTGAAGTTCAGCAGGTCTGCTGTCGCCATTCCACAGCCGACTTATTATGGCTATTATTGGTACAGAGAAGAGATCAGGACCAACGCCTTCCGGGAAAATGTGCTCTTTGCCTCCGGAAACGGCGGGCAATACATTATGATTATCCAACGCCTGGGTATGGTTGTCGTTTTCACCCAAGGAAATTACAACTCCTGGAAAGCCAAAAAAGCCTTTGATCTCCTGGCAAGATTTATTCTCCCGGCTTTCGAAAAATGAATCGGGTTCATTTTATAAACCGGGTTACTCCCGCGTAATACTAAGAATAGCCACCTGCGGCGTAAAGGACTGATCGTTTTCCGGCATGGCATAGATTACCCGCACGACATCCATTCCTTTTACCACTTTACCGAAGGCGGCATATCCCTGTCCGTCGGGATTGTTATCACCGCCATAGTCGAACCCCGGCTGATCGCCCAGACAGATAAAGAATTCCGTGGTCGCCGTTCCCGGCGCCGTCCGCGCCAGCGAGATCACACCATCGGCATGTAAGATATGCGTCTGTTGCGTAGTTTCGTGCGGCACGCCCGGAAGCGAGACCGCCTTGCTGTGGTTTGTCCTCCAGATGCCGCCCTGGATCAGCTTTGCAGCGCCGGCGCCCGTGACCTGGTTATCCTCATTCAGCACCCGGTAGAAAGAACAGTTCTTATAAAATCCCGAATCGACATAGGACAGAAAGGCTCCGGCCGTGCGGGGAGCCTGGCGCGGGTACAGTTCTACTTCGATGTCCCCGGCCTGCGTCCTGATCACCACATGCGGGGCGTCCGGGTTATGCGCGGAATGACACGAAAACAACAATAGTAACAGCAACGTACACAAAAGAGAGGCTCTCATAATTGACTTTCAGACCCGCAAATTAACGTAATATTGTTTATGCAATTCGACCTGCCATTCCTGCACCTCATCTTCTTTGCCTTTCTTTCTCTTTTCCCCGCCGTTAACCCGGTAGGTTCGGCTTTTATCGTAGATCCCCTTCTCCACGGATTGAACACACAGGAAAGAAGAAATGCGTCGAAAAAAGTGGCGTTCTATTGTTTTGCCATATGCATCGTTACTGGCCTGATCGGCAGCTGGATCCTGAAATTGTTCGGCATTTCAATCCCCATCGTTCAACTGGCGGGCGGCGTCATGATCTGCCGGATGGGCTGGCTGCTGCTGACCTCCGATAACGAAGTAAAAACCAAAAAAGAAACGGCCCATCCCGATAACTCGACCGGAGATATAGCCGATATCCTCTTCTATCCTGTCGCCTTCCCCATGACGACCGGGCCCGGGACCATCTCGATCATCCTTACCCTGAGCGCCCACGAAAACGAAAAGACATTCGGGGACCATATGTTTAATCTGGGAGCTCTTTTTATCGCCATTTTTTTAAACTGTCTGCTCATCTATATCTGTTACGCCAATACGCCCCGCCTTATGCACCGGCTCGGACCCCGTGGTGAACAGATCGTCAACCGCCTGAGCGCCTTCCTGGTCTTTTGCATCGGGATACAGATCGCCTACTCCGGGATCCGGGTCCTGTTGAAAATCTAACTCCGCCATACCGCCACCCCCCACCCAAGACCGCTGCTGCCCCCCGCTACAAACACTCCCTGATCTCGCGGACGGTCTCGACAAATGCTTTCTCCTGCCGCACCTCCCGCTGCCAGGCCAGTCCCCTTTCCATCAGATCGATTTCCCGGACGATCGTGGAGCCTTCCAGCCCGGGCTTTTTACCCAGGATAAAGACGGTGTCCGAAATAGTTACCGCCGTAGCAATATCATGCGAGACGACGATCAGGGTCTTCAGCTCATCGGACATGGATACCTGTAACAGCAATTCCACCACCTTGTCGAGCACACAAACATCCAGCCCGGAAAAAGGCTCGTCAAGCAATAGAAAATCACTCCCCTTCAGCAGCTGCTGGATAATGCTCACCCGTTGCTGCTGACCGCCGGACAGCTGCGCCGGATACCGCTGTAAAACATCCGCGACATCGAATTGCAGAGTGTATTGCCGGATGGCATCCTCTTCCTTCCCGGACAGAAGCCTATTCTGCCTTGCGGCCAGTAGCAGCGACTGCCGGACGGTCCGCCAGCCGAGTTGATAATAGTTCTGAAAGATCACGCCCATATCTCCCGGTTGTACAACTCTTTCCCGGTAAAGGTCAATCACCCCATTCCCTCTTTCTACCGGCATCCGTTCCCGGATCGTAATGCTGCCCGTCGCGGGTTTTTGCAACCCGGACAACAGCCGGAACAGCTGTGTCTTGCCGATACCGCTCCGCCCCACCAGCGAGACGACCTGCCCCTGTTGCAGCCCCGGCCGGACAATGTCGTGGACACTGAAATTGATATCCTGCAGGACGCATACCCGGTCATATGACAGGCTGACGTCTTCCACCCGTAAGAGCACCTCTTTTTTTGTATAAGGAGTCATGTTTTATCTATTGGTATAAGGAAACAACCAATGACGCAGCACCCCCAACAGGTAGTCGAAGCAAAGCCCGATCCCAAGGATCACCGACTGCAACGCCAACACATGCGGCAGGTCATTGTATTTATTGTATTTGATCATCAGGGCGCCGATGCCGCCCTCGCTCATATTCAATCCCTCCACCATCGTGATCATCATCCAGGCAATAGCGAAATTCTGCCGGACGACCTCGAAGACCTGGTCGGCCTTCCCGACGATGATCACTTCGTACAAACTTTGCCAGCGGTTATAGCCCAATGTCTGGCACAGCTCGAATTCCTGCGCAGGAGTATGCCCGATGACCGACAGAAAAGAGGTGGTCAGAAAAGGAACGATGCCAAAGAGCAATAGTGATAGCTTGAGCTGCCCGCCATCCTTCGTCAGCAACGTAAAGATGAAGATCAACCCCGTCAGCGTCAGATAGCGGCATTTTACGATAAACTGCGCCACCGGCTGAAAGAAGGGAATGACCGATGCATAGCCAAACACAAGCGTGATCAGGACAGAATAGAGCAGCGCCTGGCCCGTCAGCAGCAAGCTTGCCAGTAAATTGTCGAAGAACAGCCTCGTCGTCAGCAGATGACCGAGCGCCTCCAGCACCGCCGAAGGACGAGGGATCAACCCGCCGCCGCTGAGTTGCCAGATGAGCAGGGTCAAGCCTGCCTGCGACGTGATGAGGATCAGGATTGTTTGCCGGTTGAGTCGCTCGAATGGTGAAAACATATTTAATTTTTTTAAAGCAGGAGGCATTTTGCCTCCTGCTATTATCTAATGATTGTCCAGAAGCCGATCGACCTCCAGCCGATCCTATTGCCCCAACACAATCTCCACGCGACGGTTGCGGCCCCGGCCGGCAGCCGTACTATTGTCGGCCACCGGTTTGGACGAACCATAACCCCTGGTTTCGATCCGGTTAACCCCCAACCCCTTGCCAAGCAGATAATTCTTTACGGCATCCGCCCTCTTTTCCGACAAAGGGATATTGATATCATCCGAACCGTTGTTGTCCGTATGACCATAAACCCCCAGCTTGAGGCCCTCCGCAACAACCGCGGATTCGAAGATCTCATCCAGCATCCGGTAGGATTCGGGCCGGATGATGGCCGATCCCGTCTCGAACTCGATGTGGTAGGACCGCGAAGAGACCTCCGATGTGATCTCGCTGGCATATTTGGTCTCGATAGCCTTCCCCTCCAGTAGTTCCGGGTGATTGGAGATCACGCTTAACAGAAAGGACTTGTCCACCGCCTTTTCATAGGGCATAAAGTCTGGCATAAGGGCCGGGTACATCCTGACCATCAGGTTGCCAAACGTATTGTACACGGCCTTATAACGATCTACCTTGTCCGGCCCCAGTCCAAAAGTATTGGCCATATCGGCCAGGTTAAAGACGGCAGAACCGCCCAGGTTGACTTTCAAGCCCTGGATATCCTGCTCTTCCACGCCGTTATAATACTTCAGCCAATAGTCGGCATTTTGCTCCTGGTAAACGGATGCACTGACCTGCGCGGCGAACTTCCGGGCTTCGGTGAAGGACCGCACCTGGTCGCCCGCCTGGGCAAGCGCGATGATCATATTTTCGATATCCGTCCGGTGATCATAGGCCCATTTTTTTATGGCAATCGTCTGGACTGGCATCTGCGAGGCATACTGTCTCGTATTGGCAATCGTCACCAATCCCCCCTTCTTCGTGGCGACATTGACATCGCCGGGCGTCCAGGTAGCCACCGCATCCACGCCAACCGTCGTATCACGGCCGGTCGTCTTTCCGTCCGCGATGATCTTCCTGCTTTCAGTATAGCCCGTGATATATTTATTCGGTGCATCCAGGAAGTCGCTTGCAGCAATCAGGTTCACGGCTTCGGGATCATAGGTCGTCTCATCGGGATTGACCTTGATACCATTGTCACCCGCCCATTTGAGGAGGATATTGACATCGCCGTCCCTTAACACCCCGGCCACACATCTGCCAATGGCATTATGCGGATCCTGCTTCCAGGAAACAGGGCCCATGATCTGGTCTTCGCCAAAAGACTTGCCATGCGCGATCGGCAAAATGATCGGTTGATATTCCGCACCCAGCGGCTCGAGTTCCTTGGACAGGGCGGTCATAAAGGCCGGCATCCCGTCACCCATAAAGGAGACAAACACGGCCGGCGCATTTGGACTACGTTTGTACTGGCCGGCAAATTTTACCAGGTCGGCCATCTGCTTGTTACAGTCGTCCTGGCGGAAATAGGTAATATCGAGATGCGCCTTATCGAAAAGACTCCCCTTTGTCGTTCTGACCCCACCGTTAGCATACATCCCGGAAAACTGGGCATTCCAGGCCATACGCTCCCAGGTGATGGCGCTCCCGCCATTGACGGCTTCGGTTGAGGAAGGCATCGGGAGCAGAACGGCACGATCGTTCAGCGAGGCTTCCGGGGCATCGGGCAATACGACTTTGCCCACTTCAACGGCCTTGCCGGCTTCCTTGGGCCTGCCCTGGTACCATTTTACGCTGATAATGCCTACAGCAACAACGATGGCAATGATTAAGACTTTTCCGGCGGGTTTTAATTTGACTGACATATAAATAAATTTTTATTGTTTAATGAATAATTAATCCAGTAATCCCTTGTAACGGTCTACCGACACATCTTTCAATCTGCCTTTACCGCCTTCGCTAAGAACGGTTCCGGCGTAGTGGAAATCCTTGCCCAGATCGAACCGGTTGATGAGTTCGAGCGCCTGGGCAGATTTAGCCTTGTCTTCCAATACCTGGTCATCCATAAACCGCGAAGTCACGTCGATGGCAGATTTGATATGACCGATCTTTTCGCCGATCCTTACCTTCAGCAAGGCAAGCGCTTTTTCCGCGTCCTGGTTGAGCTCGTCGTCGCCTTTAAAGGCGCGCATAGCGCTCGTCACCGCGGAGAGACCGGTCGTAACCGAATAATACAGGTCTTTTTTTGCCTCAAGATCCAGCTTGGCGTCTTCCAGCATGATTCCGCTCTCTTCATAAGCGGCATCCGCGAAGAGGATCAGCTTGTTCAGGTCGCCGACGATCGGCGTTACATTGTCGATATATTCGCGGCAACGCATCACATTGTTGGTGTACAGGTTGATCTGCCGGTGAGCGCCTCCTTCGGACTGCAGGATCTTCACTTTTTGGATGTTGAGCTGCAACTCCTTTTCTTTTTCGCTGAGCTTTTCTGTCAGCTCGCTTTGCTTGCCCTTCAGCCTTCCCGACTGCCGGTACAGCGTATCCCGGTCTTTATACCCCTGCTCGATCTTCGCCTGCAGGATATTAAAGGGGTTTAGTTCGATGGCCAGACCAATAGAGTAGTTGGCAATGAACTCCGAGAAGTATTTCAGCGCCCGCCAGAACTTCCGGTTGCTGACGATCATCAGCAGGAATCCGCAGCATACGCCGGCAATCACCAGGTTCACGAGGCTCCAGGTCGCCTTCACCAGCCAGGGTAGTACATAGGTGAAGAAACCATAACCCAGCCCCACCAGCAGGGAAAGGACGACGACGGCGGTGGCGATATTTTTTGGCTCACTCCACCAGCCGGGCGTCTTTGTGTTTTGAATCAGCTTGTTCATGATCATTAGGTTTTATTGTTAGTGGATATATTGATTGATTTTCTCGATGTCGCGCTGTATCTCCTGCTGCCGCCGCTTGCTCTCGGCATGGTAGGCGTTGCTGCCGCCGGTCAGCTTCTCTTTATTGGCCCGGACCTCTTCCTGTAAGACGCCGATCTGTTGCTGTAACTGCAGGATCTCCTGCGACAGCGCCCGGATGCGCGTAGCTTTTTCTTCCGCCTCCGCTTCCTTACCGTTTACTTTTTCCTGTAGGGTGCTATCCACAGTTTTTTGGAACTGGCCGGCATCGGTCGCCAGGATCCGCAGGTATTCGGCAGCGGTTTCCAGCAGCCGTTGTTTATCGAGCCCTTGTACCTGCAAACCGGCAAAGGCCGCGTTATACCTGGCTGCATCGTCGGGTATGCCCCGCATGACGCCGATCATCCGGGCGAATTCATAATAGTCGGGGCCGGGGATATTCGCTTCGCTCAGCAGCTTGTCGAAGTGCCCGGCGTACCGGTCATCCGCTTGCGCAGCACCCCCGTCGCGCGTAGCACCCTCGTCGCGCCCATCCCCTCCTGCGCGTGCTGGTTGGTCGGAGCGAGGCGCAGAGTTCGCATTTTGCGAACTTTTCACCCCGTTTTCTTCTTCCGTTACTTCCAGGAAGGCGGAGAGCAATTTTTTACCTAATCTGGCCATAGTTGTATTTTTTAGTTAAGAATGATGAGACATTTTCGGTCATAGCATGGCCTTTATGACCATTGCGGGTCATAGCGGCGATACGGGTATGAATGGGATTACTGCAGCAGCAGAGAGGTAAGGAACAATCCACCTCGAAGCGGCTCAGGGACATACACCATGTCCGGCTTATCCTTTGCCCGCTGGCTCGTCAGATGACGATAGATGATGCATACGAGTAGAGTGAGCAGGATGGCTATCACTCCGATTAACTTTTTCATGTTAAGTCAGTTAGAAAAGAAGGAAGTAACGGCCACCCATATCTTGTTTGGATATAGCACCGGTTACGGGATTGTTTTCTTGCTGGGAATTCTACGGAAGGAGGATTTCCGTTGGTCTGATCCTTTCAGTAAAAAAGGTCGACAAAAACTCCATTGATGTTCTCATTTTAGTAGGAGACAGGCTCCGTTTGATTTGATGGAGTAAAGATAGGTTGGCCCACTCAACACCGTTAGCAGATCCGGCATGGACGGCTTTTTTTGTTTAATGGCGGCAAAGGACCTGTGATGAACGGCAAAATAGGCGGTTGAGTGTTAAAATACAGGTCTGATCGGTAGATTTGGACCGACGAACGGCTGCCCGGCACCACCAGCGGCAAGAGGCCCGGACCTAAGGGTGTTAGCTTGTTACGCCGTTGCAAATTATTCTGCCCGAAGGCTTTTCACTGGATTGGCCAGCGCCGCACGCAGGGAGCGCCAACCCACCGTCAGCCAGGCAATGCCGACAGAGATAACGATAGTGGCAAGAAAGATGCCGGCGCCGATATGGGTGCGGTAGACGAAACCCTGCAGCCATTTATTCATCATATAATAGGCCACGGGGGCAGCGATAAGAAAAGCGATCGCTACCAATACGGTAAACTCGCGGGAGAATAAATAGACGATATTCCCGATCGACGCGCCCAGCACCTTCCGGATACCCACTTCCTTCGTCCGCTGTACTGCCATAAAGGAGACCAGGCCGTATAACCCGAGACAGCTGATAAGAATGGCCAGCAGGGTATAGACTTTGTAGGAGGCGCTGAGCCGCTGTTCCTGGCGATAGAACTTTTCGATCCGGTCATCTAAAAACGAAGAATTGAAGGCATACTCCGGGAAATAACTGTTCCATACGGTTTCGACTTCGCTAACGCTCCGGCCGGGGTTATTGCCGCTCAGCCGGATGGCAGTGAGCGTGGATGCGCCCCTGTTACGCAGGATGATATTCGCGGGTATCTCCTCCTTGAGAGAGCTGTTCTTAAAGTCTTTCACCACGCCAACGATCGACCGCCAGGGACCGTCCCCGATCCTTATCTGCTTACCCAGCGCTTTTTCCACGTCCGGGATACCCAACCTATGGGCCATGGTCTCGTTGATCACCGCCTCACCCAACGTGTCATTCTTCGCATACCAATGCCCGGCGGCCATTTGCAGCCCGAAAGCCCTGGCATAATCCAGATCGCCGTATTTCAGGGTGGCATAGAAAGGCTGATCCGCATCGATATGATCAAAAGAGAAATTGGTCTCGTGCCTGCCGTTTACGGGAGTGTTCTCCGCAAAGCTCACCGCCTGAACGTCTTTTTGTGTGAGCAACCCCTGTTTAAATGCTACCTGGCGGGCCCGGAACGCACTGTCGCTGTTCCCCTGAAGGATCAGTACGGACTCCTTATTGAATCCCATATCCGCATGGCTGACATAATCCATCTGGCTGACGGCGATCAGCGTAGCAATAATGAGCAACTGCGAAAAAGAAAATTGCAGCACGACCAGCACCCGCCGGACCGATAGCCCGCCGAACTTCGTGGTGGAAAACCTGTTTTGGATGGCCTCTATCGGGTTGAGCCGGCTAAGCTGCAACGCCGGATAGATGCCTGACAGCAAAGTCGCTACCAACAACGCGCCGCAAAGAAACAGGACGGTCCCCGTATTCAACAAGTGTAAAGGTGTCTCGATGGGCGAGATATACCTTACATACGGCAAACAAAGCTGCGCCAGCAGGATCGAGAACCCAAGCGCCACGATCATGATCAGACAAGTGTCGGCCAGCACTTGCAAACCCAGCTGCAGCCTGCTGCTGCCCATGACCTTGCGGACACCGGTCTCCTTACTGCGGGTGGCGGCAAGGGCCGTCGACAAATTGATAAAATTAATACAGGCCATGAGCAGGATCAGCCCGCCGATCAGCCCCAAGGTATACAGCGAGGTCTTGCTGCTGACATGATCACCGTCGTTGTCGAAGCGGGTGTCGAAATGGACTTCACTCAGGGGGTGAAGCAAATAGATCTTTTTACTGGTCCTATCATCAGTGAAATATTTGGAAATGACGGCCGGAAGGCTCTTATCGATGGCCGCCGCATCCGTTTTCTCCGGCAGCAGGGCGAATACCTGATGCTCCGATATCGACCATCCCCACCCCCTCAGGTCGTTCAGCCCCCAGGTCCGGCTGTTGGCTAAAAAGGTCTTGTAAGAGACCACCGCCCTGAAAGGAAAGTCGGTCGTGGCCGGCGGGTCGGCGACGATCGCGGAAACCCGGACCGTCATGACATTGTTCAGCCGGAGATTTTGCCCCACCGCACTTTCCCAATGACCGAAATATTTATCGGCCAGCGATCGGCACAGTACGACCGTATTCGGCTCCTCCAGCACCGCCGCATTCCCATTGATCCAGCTTAGATCGAATATCCCGAACAACTCGGGTCCGGCATACCATACCCCATCTTCTATATACTTGCCATTGCCGGCCGCTGCCGCATCCTTCATGACCGTCACCTGCTCCCCGTCGTCGACGAAGGTCTCCGCCCACCGGATCTGCGGGTAATCCTGCCGCAACGCCCTCACAGCCTCAAAGGGTATGCTGACATGGAAATTATCTCCCTTCGCCGTCCTGGTATTCTTGACGAGCTGATAGATGTTCCGGTAGTTCGATTGCTGCCGGTCATAACCCCACTCGTTCTGCTCGATGAGAAAGATCACCAGGCAGCCGGCCAGGCCGACACTCAGCCCCAGGATGTTCAGAAAATTAGCCCCCTTACGCCGGATGAGATTTCTCCAGGCGGTGATAAAGTAGTGATGCAGCTGC
>Ga0302326_10002909_pt1 | contig 41026 bp, 38 predicted proteins | sample Palsa_T0_3_FD_202264 | JGI IMG/M metagenome (GOLD analysis project Ga0302326, IMG submission 202264) | Peat permafrost microbial communities from Stordalen Mire near Abisko, Sweden - Palsa_T0_3 | ecosystem: Environmental > Terrestrial > Soil > Palsa > Peat permafrost | place: Sweden: Abisko... | reverse complement strand
TGAATGACGGACGAATGATCACGGGAAATCCGATCTTTCCCGCGAACTCCAACCCATCTTTCGTACTGTTCACCAAAGCCGACTTGGGCACGTCGAGCCCGATCTTCTGCATCGCGTCCTTGAAGAAAAGACGGTCTTCAGCCTTCTTGATGGCGGCCACGTTCGCGCCAATCAGGCTTACGTCGTATTTTTCGAGAACGCCACCGTCCGAAAGTTCAATCGCCAGGTTGAGCGCGGTCTGACCGCCAACGGTCGGCAACACGGCGAAACCGGCGCTGGGCGAGAGTTCCCGCTCGATGCGGATAATCGCTTCCAAATACTCAAGCGTCAGCGGTTCGATGTAGGTGCGGTCGGCGATCTCCGGGTCGGTCATGATGGTCGCCGGATTCGAGTTCGCCAGCACCACTTCATAGCCCTCAGACTTGAGCGCCTTGCAAGCCTGCGTGCCGGAGTAGTCAAACTCGGCCGACTGGCCGATGACGATGGGCCCGGAGCCAAGAATCAGGATTTTCGAGATATCAGTGCGTTTGGGCATTTAGTTTCTACTTCATCCTGGCTAAGTGATTGTTCACGAAATCGGCTCCGGTTCATCGGAGCTCAATCGTGGTTCCCAAGGAAAACCAGCAACGGCGTCCACCTTCTCGGCCAAGGCTCCCTTTGGCACTACCCACATTTTGCGGTGATTACGTCCGCTCGCGTCCGGGTAAGCATAGCGGAGATCGTAAATATCATAGAGCTTTTGGAAAAATCGCGAACAGTGGATCGGACTCTCGGCAGGCGGATAGTTGGGCCATACCTCGGCCTTTCCTTCCAAGCAGCGGTACACGAGGAGCCCGACAGATTCATACCGCATTGGTGCATCGGTGATTGTGGTTCGGCCAGTCAGGGCGCTTAAGGCATTGTGATACCGCACAATACTTTCGAGCGGCTTGCCCTCTGCGTTGAACGATGCATCGTTCGGGCTGCTTACTTCGGTCGACTTTGCAAACTTTATGAGGTGTAGGAATCCGAAGACAAAGCCCGGGTACATCATGTGAATATTGGCACAGTCGCCTGGCGCTTCCTCCATCCGGTTTGTGAGGTTACGGAAAGCGTTGCCCGTACTTTTCGCTGAAATGCCGAGGGCTGGGCCAATTCCAGGAATAACCACAGTCACATCAATACTCTTGTATTTCATTCCTCCGAGCACGGATTGCTCGGAAGGATCCTCACAGGCTTTCGAGAAGCTCAAAGGGTATCGGTTGTTTGCTCCCGGCTTGCTGGCCAGCGGCGGACACGGACGGACCCATTCCGGAGGAAACCCTCCCTCAATCACAAGTCGATTCGAGCAATGCGCATGAAATGGCTTGATGTGCTGTCCGGACTGTGTCTTGGCGGTGCCGCAGAATGCCAACAGCGCCTGTTCTAAGGTCCGGATTGGAATCGGGGTCACTTGTGTTTTCGCCATGACTCGATCTTTCTTGCTGCTTCGCGCAGCACTACGCACTCTCCGGGACTTAGGCCCAGATAGCCCCTCAGGAGATAACGATCTGCTTCGTCGCAGAACTGCTCGGGTAAGACAATCACGCCGCGCCTGAGCCGTGGCATTAGAACTCTGAGGGATGTAGCGCACGGACGGACAACAAGAACGTTTCCTGCTTCCGAAGGTTCCAGTTTGAACAGCCCGCCACCTAAGGCATGGCCCTCTAGCTCGCAGCTTAATCGCGTCAGCGAACTCTTCCATGAAGCGGCATACGGTAACGGTTTGCAGCTTTGGTTAAAACGAAGCACGTGAACCGTGTTAGGGGCCACAAGGTTAGCGGCGTTTGTTACGAGCAGAGGCTGCGCACCCGACATGTACGAAAGAAATGCGTCTGCGATCCGGGCATGCGGCACGGCATGCCAAAATTGACGAATTCGACACTTGTATCGTTTTCGCAGGCCTTTCGACTCGCCGTAGCGCAAGTAGGCTTGCACGCTTGTCGGGAAATTCTCGGCGGGACAAGCAGGCAGCGCCAACAAGTAAACCTTTTCTCCTTTGCTGCGCCGTTCCTTCCAGTATCGTTGGTCGTATTCAAGGCCTTTGAATCCTCGAAGGTTAAGCACACAGGGGCGCAGGAATCTCTTGGGTATTTCCAAACGCAGGCATTCTTCAGCGGATAAATGAAAGAATTCGTTGGCTCCCGTCACATACCCGATTCCTACATCCGCCACATCGCCCAGCCTCTTGACCCGCCTGTCCGCAGCCAGGCCTTCGTACAAGGAACGCACTTCTTCGGACACTAGATAATGAGTGAATCTGAATCGTCCGCTCGCGATGAGCTCGGGGTTTACCTTGGCGATCTGACGGTCGGTTCCTTTCAGATCATCGGAAGAGGTGACGATGAATGCGCGGTTGGCTTCGCCATATCCTTCGCAAAACAGCAGGACCGTGCTTTGGCTCAACTCTTCGAAAAGTTTATCCCGGAACATCTCGACCGCGACATGCCGGAAGTTCCCGACCAGAAATCGCAAGACTTCACGTGCGTACATCGAGTGCCCGAGCTCGGCTGGCATCACCATCGCCAACCGCCCACCTCGACGCAAAAAACGAGACGCGTGGACGAGGAAAGGCGCCCAAGACGAGGCCAAGCGGGGAAGGTTCACCCCCGCTTCTTTGGCACGCTTGTGACCTAGAGACTCCTTATCTCCGTTGAACGTCTGATAGCGAATGAAGGGAGGATTTCCTACGACACAGTCAAAACTTCCCAGCGACGAAGGAGTGAGATTGAAGAAATCCTGTCGCACGAGTCGAGCTGATTCCACCCGTTCGTGAGCTAATCTAAGCGCTTCTTCGGATACGTCAACTCCGCAAACGCAGGGAGACGCGCAGCCTAGTTCACGGAGTCTTGAATATGCTGCGCCAACAAAGACACCATCGCCACAACTCGGATCCAAGACTGATTCGGATGCGTTGCAAACCGCCCACCGGACAAGTCGGCCCGCTGCGGGCTGCCCTGTATAGAAAGCCCCGAGCGTTTTTTGCAGCGTTGCGGTTGCCATTTGCGCCGTAAAGAGTCCGACGGAATCGGGAGCCGAGTTTGTCGATGACCCTAGTCTCACCCTTTCCACTCCTCCATCATCGTCACAAAATCCTTGAACAGATAATGCGAATCATGCGGCCCGGGCGCGGCCTCGGGATGATACTGCACGCTGAACAGCGGCAGATTGCGATGCCGCAAACCTTCCAAAGTCGAGTCGTTCAGGTCGATGTGTGTGAATTCAACTTCGCTCTGCGGCAGCGAATCGGGATCAACCGCGAAGTTGTGGTTGTGCGCCGTGATCTCGATCTTCCCCGTCTTCAACTGTTTCACCGGATGGTTCCCGCCGTGATGGCCAAACTTCAGCTTGAAGGTTTTTCCGCCGAGCGCAATACCGGTGAGTTGATGTCCCAGGCAAATACCAAAGATCGGCATTCGGCCCATCAGCCGGCGAATGCTGTCAACCGCGTACGTACATGGCTCGGGGTCGCCCGGGCCGTTCGACAGAAACACTCCATCCGGCTTCAATGCCAGCACGTCTTCAGCAAGCGTCTGCGCCGGGACCACGGTAACCCGGCATCCTTCACCGCGTAACTTACGTAGAATGTTTTGCTTAATTCCAAAATCATAAGCTACTACATGAAAGCGCGCTGGCTCGTCTTTTACGCCTACCTGCGCCACCGGCTCGTGCGACCGTTCGCCCACTTCCCAAACATAAGACCGCTTGGTGCTCACTTCTTTAGCCAAGTCGGTGCCGTCCATTTTCGGAATCGACCGGGCCTTGGCCACCAGCTTCTCGACATCGCTCTCGATGGTTGAGACCACGCCGCGCATCACGCCATGATCGCGCAGATGCCTCACTAGACAACGCGTGTCGATATCCGAGAGCACCGGCACCTTGAATTGCTCCAGGTACTCCTCGGCTACCTGCTGCGAGCGCCAGTTCGAGCTCACTTTCGAGAACTCGCGCACGATCAGCCCTTCGATCCACGGACGGGTCGCTTCGTTATCTTCCTGATTCGTTCCGTAGTTGCCGATCTGGGGATTGGTCAGGACAACAATTTGGCCGGAGTAGGAGGGATCGGTGAAGATTTCCTGGTAACCGGTGATGGAAGTATTAAAAACGACTTCGCCGTAGCATTCGCCTTTGGCGCCGTAGCCTTTGCCTCGGAAGATTTTGCCATCTTCCAGCGCAAGGATTGCTTGCATTCTCGCTCCGGGGGAGTGGATTTTATAGATATTAGCAGGGATTTCACCATCGGCCAAGCACAGAACGCGGCTCTGAGTAGAAAGTTAGACTGGCGAAGGAATTTGCAACACGCCGTGACGGCCTAGCGTACCCGCCCCAGCTTGTCCACCGGCCAGTAACCAAAAACGGCCTTGCCGTAGATATAGCTCTGATTGACCGGCCCAAAATCCCGGCTATCGTTCGACATCGACCGGTGATCCCCTAGCACAAGATAACAGTCCGGCGGCACCACGGTCTCCGGATACGACCGCGAGTCTGTATAGGCGGGCGGAACATAATCCTCATCCAGCGCCGCGCCGTTCACATACACCTGGCCGCCGTCGATGCGTATGCGGTCGCCGGCCACTCCGATCACGCGCTTGATATAGCTCTTCGACGGATCGCGCGGATAACGAAACACGACGATATCCCCACGCGAAATCGGCTCCAGCCGGTAGACGAACTTGTTGACAAAAATCCGCTCCTGGTCTTCGAGCGAGGGCATCATGCTCGTGCCCTCCACTTTCACCGGTTGGTAGATGAACACGATGATGAAGGCCGAGATGGCTAGCGAAAGAATCAGATCGCGCAGCCACACTCCAAGGGCCGGACGCGAACGTATGTCAGGGATTGGCTCTGGCTGTCCGGGCCGAGGAATCGGTTGGACCTGTGATTCAGTGCGTGGCGGTTGCATTCGCCCTTCCATTGTATACAGATCGCCTCCGCATCGCAGAGAATTGCAAATACAAATTCCCCTGACTTCGAGAGCCTCGATCACCAATCCTTGAGAAGCGAGAACCTGGAACTGCTCTCGAAATCGGGTTAGAATCACATCCAGGAGGTCTCCATGATGCCGAGCCGGCCGCTTCGTCGCAAGTTCGCCCACCGCGCCCTAACCCTCATTTTCCTATCGTTGGTTACGCTGGCTACATCAGCGCAATGGGCCCGTTCTCAGGAAGAACCGGAAGGAGCCGGCATTCCAGCCTACAACGCTGGCCCTCCACTCAAGGGGACCACACTCCCTCCCATCCTCACCAGAGACCAGCTCTGGGGTGCAGACGCACAGTATTCCTACCAAACGCACGCCTACGAACTGGCGGCAAAGATTCCAACCGTCCTTCATCAGCAGCCGTGCTACTGCTACTGCGACCGCATGGGCCACAACAGCCTGCATAGCTGCTACGAAAACACGCACGGCGCCCAATGCTCCACCTGCCTAAGGGAGCTCTACTACTCTTATCAGCAGCACAAGAAAGGAAAAACGGCGGTCCAGATTCGCGCCGGCATCATCAAGGGAGAGTGGAAACAGATCGATCTGCAATCGGCTGCGAATATCAACTAGTGCCGAGTCGCGAGTCGGGATTGCCGGACGGATGCGAATGCGCGCGGTCAGCTCGCGCAGAGTAACCCGGCGGGATCAAGCGCTGGAGGACAAGAAGGGCCAGTCATGTGATGCACTCAACCGGCCTCTTCTCCTCGTCCTGACTTATTTCCGAGTTTTCCGCTTTGTTTTTTGCTTGGCCGTTGCCTTGGTTGCTTTTTTCGTTTCTCCCTCCCGGAGCAGCGTCAGGGAATCCGCAGCGTTGAAGGGGTATTGGCGGACTGATTCCTGGGACGCATGGCCGGCGTTGCTGAGAGTGATGTCGACACGGCGATTGCTAGCGAGGATGATCGTTCTCATATTCTTGAGCACCTTGTCCCGATCCTCCGGACTCAACTCCGGGTTCCGTTCAACCGCGTCCTTCACTTGCTTGTCGGTGAGGTCTTGCTGTTTGCCGAACGCCTCGGTTCGGATGTTAACGGCGGGAACCCCCAGTCCGGCCAGGAACCCCTTGACGCGATCGACGCGTCGTTGGGAGAGTTGCTGGTTATACTCCGCCGAGCCGCGCGGGTCGGCATGCCCTTCCAGAGTGAGCCGCGCGTCCGGTTTGATCTGGAGATAGATCAGAAAATCGTTTGCCAGAGTAGTCAGAGTTGTCTCCTGGCTAGCAAGCAGGCCGGCGTCGGGATTCTCCAGGTTGGGCTTCGCCGTCGCAAAATAAACACTGTGAAGAGCAAGCCTTTTCTCGATGGCAGCGACGTCTGGCCGTGGCGGCGGGGGTGGTGGCGCTTGCAGGTTCACGGTGGTCGAGGCAGAGGCCGTGAGGGGTTGATTGCGGTCATCGGCCACGTTGCAGGTCACCGTTATTGTCCCCGATTGCGCGCCCGCAGTATCCAAGGCAGCGGTGGAGGTGTTGCCGGTCACGTTGCCGGCGCTGGTGGTGTAGCTATAAGTCAACCCGCGGCCGTCGGGGCTGCTGGCGGTTGAAGTAATGGTTGATGTGCCGTCCGGCGGCACGCTGGCCGGATCAGACGAGCATGAAATCGTAGGCGGATGCGGCTCTTTCACGGTGAATCTGGCACTGCAGGATGCCACGCCAGTCGTGCTGCCGTCGCTCAAGTTGGCAGTCACCTGGTATGGGCCAGGCTGCAAGCCATTGGTATTAATCCGTACGGCGGAACCGGTCTCGCCAGGTTTCACCCCGGAGCCGCTCCAGGCGTAGCTGACAGTGCGCTTGGGATTGAAATTCGAGCCCTCAGCGCTCACACTCAGAGGTTCGCCGGCAAAGACCTCGCCCGGCTGCACCGAGCAGACCGCCGTGGGTGGCGTTACCGTCCGTTTACCGCCCCACATAAATACCAGGCCACTTTGCAGTCTTGCGCCTCTGATGTCAGTGGCGGGAACGACCGACGACGGACCGTACTGATGATTCGAGAACACGTAATCGGCTCTGAACACACGCCAGGCGAAGTGGCGACTCAATTTCAGATCGAGACCGCCGCCCGCCATGAACCCAACTTCATAATCGCTTCCGAAGACTTCGGACGCCAGACGATGCTCGCCCACAAGTGCTTCGAGAAACGGGGAAAAATGGTGCCTGCGAAAAGTTATCTTGGGCCCGGCGGAGAGGTTGAAGAATTCGGCATCGTCAATTCGCATTTCCACCCCGGACTCACCGCTGCTCAAATCCGCACTGATGTCGCCGGTCAATCCCAACCAGCGATTGAAGTTGTACGTAATGCTGGCACCCGCGCCCTTCGCGTTCGATTCCACGGGGCTGCTTACCGGAACCAGTCCGCCGGGAAGCAGGCCGTGCACATCTGCGCCGGGATAGACGAAGGAGTATCCGCCGAAAAGCTCCCATTTGGGAGCGGGCTGATCCTGCGCTGCCGCGAGCGTGCCCATGCCACACAGGACGGCGACTGCTACCAACCGCATAATTGCGACCCGGCCATAAAGGTTCTGAGCGTGCGATGACATGTGCCAATTCCTCCGAATTCAATAACGCGAAATCATTCTTTTCCTAAATGCTCCGTAGTGGAGCGGCTTCACCACTGCTCTCACCCCGAATACTCATGGGCCTGGACAGGGAGGTACATTCACCGGATTGCTTAGCAATGTGACGGCGCCGGTACGGGCCAGCGCACTGCCATTCAGAATTGCCCCGGTGTCAAGCGAGATAGACGCCTGAGCCATGATGATTCCCTGGAATGTTGTGGTGGTTCCCAGCGTCGCCGAACTCCCAACCTGCCAGAACACGTCTTGAGCCGTGGCGCCGCCGCTTAGAATGACATCGCTGTTGTTGGCTGCGGTCGTCAGCGTGGACACGATCTGGAAGATGTAGACCCCATTGCCGCTGAGGGTTAGGTTCCCGGTTATTCCCAGCGAGGGCTGGGCGCTCGTCGTCTTATAAACGCCGGGAGCGAGTGTTTGCCCTCCTATATCCGCGGTGAGGATGGCACCTCCTGGTGCTGCCGCAGCGTAGTTATACGCCGTCGTCAAATCCCCTTGGGCGGTCTGGGCAACCGCATCGCCTGCGTATTCCGTGCCCGTCAGTGTTCCCGGCGGAAATCCAGTAATCGAAGCTGCCGGCCATATCCCAACATCTCCCGTAACGTCGGTAGGGCCGCTGTTAGCAACGGCCGGGGTAGCGGCCAGAATTCCGAAACTGCAGGCCGTTCCCAACGGTACGGTGGCTTGACATGCCGTGGCAGACGTGGTGAAGCTCCATACATAATTAGCTGCCAGCGGAACGCCCGAGAGATCCTCGGCACCCGTGGTGATGGTGGCGGTATAGAGCGTGTCTAGTGCGAGAGGATTGGTGGGCGTGAAGGTTGCGACGTCGCTTGACACGACATAGGTAACTGCTCCTGGCACGGCGGTAGGGCCTGGACCGGTCAACGTAAAGGTTGTGCTGTTAATCGTGGAAGACTGCATCGCCTCGCTGAAGGTGGCCGTCACCAAAGTGTTAGGACAGATGCTGGTCGCAAGATTAGGAGGAGCTACCGAAATCACGGTGGGCGGAGCGCAGGACGTGGTGCTTGTGGTGAAGCTCCATAGAAAGTTAGCAGCCAACGCATTGCCAGACGGGTCTTTAGCGCCAGTTGTAATCGTAGCCGTATAGAGGGTGTTCAGTGCCAGAGGGCTTGATGGTGTAAAGGTCGCGGTCGACAACGCGTAGCTCACTACTCCGACGACGGGAGTAGCGCCCGGCCCGGTCAACGTAAAAGTTGTGCTGTTGATCGTGGAAGGATTCATGGCTTCGCTGAAGGTTGCGGTCACGACCGTGTTGGGACAGATGCCGGTTGCCAGATTCGGAGGGGTTACGGAAATCACGGTGGGCGGCGCGCACGGCGCGCTAGCCGTGGTGAAGGTCCATACGAAGTTACTCGTTAGCGCATTGCCAAACGTGTCTTGGGCGCCGGTCGTAATCGTGGCGGTATAGAGCGTGCTAAGAGCAAGCGCGCTGGATGGCGTAAAGCTCGCGGTGTTGCTTCCCGCATTGTAGGTGACCACTCCTGTTACGGGTGTAGTGCCCGGCCCGGTCAAAGTAAAGGTTGTGGTATTGATCGTGGCTGGATCCATCGCCACGCTGAAGGCGGCGGTGACTAAGGTGTTGGGGCATGCACCGCTCGCAGCATTGGGAGGCGCCACGGAAAGCACTGTCGGCGCGGTCACGGTCGGGTTGCTGCCGGCCTTGTCATAGTCGCTACATCCGGCGCTGAAAATGAGCAGTAGGAATGCCGTGAACCAGATCTTGGGATTGCTGTATTTACGCATGGCGCTCATCCTTTTCCTCGCGGCTGCTGTCGCGTTTGCTTGACTCTGTTTCGCAAACTAATCCTCGCCCCGTGGTGAATACAAGGATTTCGCTTACACCGATGGACACACTGTGGCCGTGGCCTTCCTTTTTGGGACGCTGAGTGAGCCATTCTGCGGACGGGCTTACCACCATTTCTTAAGGCGGGGCCTACACGGCAAGGTGGCTCGCCGGCTAGATCCTCGATCGGCGTGTATCGCCTATTTTCTCGGTTACTCGCAACTCAGTACTCGGTACTGGCCCCACCGAATTGCTCTCTACCCGCCATTTGAGTGATACTTGTGTGTCAGCTCTTCGAGTGTCAAGGCAAGGAGTCCCTATTACGACGAGCACAGGAAAAATCCTCCACATGGCTCAAAAGGCGAACCCAAAGAAACCACCGCTCGGGGATGATCCCCGCCTCGCCCAGGCTCTGCAAAATTATGAAGCCGGCTTGCGTGCCCTGCAGGAACACAAGTTCGAAAAGGCAAAACCGCTGTTTCAGAAGGTGCTCGCCGGCGCCAGCAAGGAGTTCGCGGACCGGGCGGCCGTTCATCTCAGCATCTGCAACCAGCACCTCGAGCGCTCGACCTCAACCCAATTCAAGAGCGTGGAAGAGCATTTCGACTACGCTGTTTCTCTCATGAATGTCGGAGACTACGTCACCGCTCGCGAGCATATCGAAAAGCTGCTCAAGCAGGCGCCGAAGACCGATTTCGTCGTCTACGGTCTCGCTGCCCTCGATTGTCTCACCGGGCACGTGGAAGATTCTCTCAAGCATCTGGACGAGGCGCTGCGTCTGAATTCCGGCCTGCGCTACCAGGCCCGCAACGACTCCGATTTTCACAACCTTGCCGAGGACCCTCGCTTTACCGAGCTCTTGTACCCGGATCCGGGAGCCGAGCTTTCAACCGAGCACTCCTTCCGCGAGGACGAATCCTTTTAGTTGCGCTCGAGCTTCACTCGGATGGAAACCAGAATCTCTGAGCTCTTGTCATTGCAGAAGGCGAAGCGGGAACGCGGTCTGCGTGTGGTCGCTATCGGCGGCGGCACCGGGCTGTCCACCCTTCTCAAAGGTCTCAAGCGCTTCGCCCTCACCCCGGGAGAGATGGCCGCTGCCGCGCTCGACTCGCCCATCATTCGGGACCTGTGCGCCGTTGTCACCGTCAGCGACGACGGCGGCTCCAGTGGACGCCTGCGCAAAGAACTCAACATGCTTCCACCCGGCGATATCCGCAATTGCATCGTTGCCCTCAGCGAGGATGAAGCTCTGCTCTCCCAGCTTTTCCAGCACCGCTTCGAGAAAGGTTCCGGCCTCGAAGGCCACAGTTTCGGCAATCTGTTTCTGGCCGCTCTGACTTCCATCACCCACGATTTTTCCGAAGCGGTAAGGCTTTCGTCGGAAATTCTGGTCACCCGCGGCCACATTCATCCCGCCACAACGTCCAACATCGAACTGGAAGCGCTGATGGAAGACGGTACGCGCGTGCGCGGAGAAACCAAAATCACCGCCAGCAAGGTTCGCATCCAGGAACTCTTCCTCGTTCCCGCCGATGTCGATCCTTTGCCGCAGACGCTCGATGCCATTGCCCGCGCCGATATCATCAGCATCGGTCCCGGCTCGCTCTTTACCAGCCTCATTCCCAACCTGCTGGTGCACGGCATTGCAGATGCCATCGTCAATTCACCGGCCACAAGAGTTTACATCTGCAACCTGATGACTCAGGCCAATGAGAGTCTCGGCCTTACCGCCGCCGATCACATCCGCGCCCTGAATCGCCACGCCGGCCAGCAGATCTTCGACTATGCTCTTATCAATCGCACTCCCGTTTCCGACGAACTCAAGGCCAAGTACGCGACCGAGGGCGCCTGCCAGATCGTAGCCGATCTCGACGCCATCGAAGCTCTTGGGGTAATCCCGGTTCTGGGAGATTACCTGGAAGACGCCGGCGTCGCGCGCCACAACACCGCTCGCGTCGCCAGCGACCTCGTGCAACTGGGATCTCAGCCCACGGGCATAGAGTCCAGGGTCCGGAGTGTCGCCAAGCCTTGAAAATCGCAGCGATTCTACTTCCTGCTTTTCCCCGCGCTTTCTAGTCGCTAGAATGTCCAGATATGAAACCGGCAAGAACAACGACGTGGATAATTGCGCTCGTGCTATTGGCTTTCGCGCTGCTCGGCGGAGCCTCCGCACAGCGGGACCAACCCGAAGAACCTACCGCCGTTCTGACATTTCTGGTGATCAAGGACGACAACGGTAAACCAGTGCGCAGCGCCGCTGTGATCATGCACGAGGTAAATCCGCACGGCAAGCAGAGCAGGGGCGGACTCGAACTCAAGACCGACGCCGACGGCAAGACCAGCTTCGACGGCGTTCCCTACGGCACGCTGCGCGTCCAGGTGCTGGCTTCGGGATTTCAGACCTTCGGCGAAGATTACGCCGTGGACAAGCCCAAACTGGATTTCACCATCAAGCTGAAGCGTCCGCAAGGCCAGTACTCGGTTTACGAGAACCATCCCGAAGAAAAGAAGGACGACAAAACTCCGCCGCCTGATCCGAATGCGAAACCGCAATAGCTGGCTTACAGTTTCGACGGTCCGTTGCTGGATACGAGGTTAGCCGCCGAGTAGAATCTAGCGCATGAACTATCTTCTCAAGACCGAGCCTACGGTTTATTCCTTTGCCGACCTCCAGCGCGAAAACACGACGATCTGGGACGGAGTCACCAATCCTGCCGCGGTCAAACACCTGCGCGGCATGAAGCCCGGCGAACTTCTCGTCATCTACCATACGGGAGATGAGAAAGGCGCGGTGGGAACTGCGACAGTAGTATCGGTCGATGCGTCGGACGCAAAGAATCCGCAAGTGAAGATCAAGGTGGGTAAGGCGCTAGCCAAGCCCGTGATGTTGGCCGAAGTGAAGGCGAATAAGCTGTTCGCCGATTCTCCGCTGGTGCGGCAGGGGCGGCTGAGCGTCGTTCCCTTAACCGACGCTCAACACAAGCTTCTTACCGGAGAGTGAGCCCTTCAATGGTCGGCGCAGCTTGCCCGGCGTTGGCCAGGGATTCGTGTTCCCTTACCGTAGGAGCAGTCTCAGTTCACGCCGGAGAATTTTTCCCGAGGCCGTCTTGGGAACGACTTCTACAAAATGCACCTCGCGTGGCTGTTTATATCGGGTTAGCCGTTCCGCGACGAACCCGCACAACTCCTCCTCCATCTTCTTGCCCGTCGCAAATCCGTCACGCAGAGCGACAAATGCCACCGGAATCTCTCCCGCCGCGGCATCTGCCCGTCCCACCACTCCGCACTCCCGCACCGCCGGATGTTCCAGCAACACCGCTTCCACTTCCGCCGGCGCTACCGGAAAACCTTTGTACTTGATCATTTCCTTGCGCCGATCAACGACACGGTAGAACCCCTCGTCGTCTCGCGTGACAATGTCGCCTGACCAATACCATCCATCGCGGAGCACCGCCGCGGTCGCCTGCGGCTCTTTCCAGTAACCCAGCATGAACTGCGGACCCCGCATCACCAGCTCGCCAGGCTCGCCCGCAGAAACCTCCGCAGCACTCCCGACTGAGGCGGCCAGCTCCGGCCCAATCACCCGGCACTCGGTCTGCGCCAGAGGGTGCCCGATCGAATCCGGCCGGTACAGTTCCGGCTCCAAATAACCCACATGCGTCACCGGCGAGGCTTCCGTCATGCCATATCCCTGACATACCAGAATGCCGGTCAACGCCGTGAATCTTCGCGGCAGCTCCGGCGCCAGCGGCGCAGCCCCGGACTTCACCCAATGCACTCGGTGATTCGTGGGAAACTGTCCGGCCTCCGCCGCCAGGCACAGCGCATTCATCGCAGGCGGCACCAGCGGCATCATCGTGATCGCCTCGTCCGTGAGCAACTGCGTGAGTTGTGGCACGCCGAAGCGTGGCATCAGCACTAGCGTCGCTCCCAGAATCAGAGAGGGATTGAGCATTACATTCAAACCATAAATGTGATACAGAGGCAGGAAGCAGAGAATGTTGTCGTTGGAGTTGAGCGTCGTCCCGTTTGGCCCCAGAAGTTGATAAACGTTCGCCACCACGTTGTGATGCGAGAGCATCACGCCTTTGGGTAGGCCCGTCGTGCCGCTCGAATAAGGCAGCGCCGCCAAAGCCTTTTCCGACGGCTGGCCGGGCTGGGGCAACGGAGCGCTCACCGGATTCAACAAGGCAGAAAACGGTTCGCTGCCGCTACTCTGCTCGCGCGTGCAAAATATGCGCCGCAGATTCGGCAGCCCCGTCCGATTAATGCCCTCGATATTCGGCCCATCGGTAATCAGTAGCACCGCTCCTGAATTTCCTAACTGATGCCGCACTTCCCGCTCGCGATACGTCGGGTTCAGCAGCGTCGGGATTCCTCCGGCCAGCGTGGTCGCATGATAGGCGGCGCAGAACTCCCAGGAATTCGCGAGGAAAATAGCGACCACTTCTCCCGCCTTCAGCCCCGCCGCAACCAGCCCGCGGCCCAGCCTTTCCACCGTCTCTCCATATTCCGCATAGGTGAGCCGCCGTCCGCAGGACACATCGACCAACGCTGTTTTCTCAGCGTACCGCTGGCAGGACGCAAGAACCGCATCGTGTACGAAGACGTTGTTGGGATCAGCGTAGAGTTCGGTGCGCAACATGGGCGGGATGATTGTAGTGGAAAGTCCGCGGATTCGTTGTTTTGGCAGCCTTGCCCGATAGTTGCGCAGTTTGATAAAAAAGCGAGGCAGCGCGCGATGATTGCGTTGCGGAGAACGCGACCCTTCGCGCGGCTCGCAGAGATTCCTCACGCCGCAAAGAACACTTGTCCTATCCGGACGAGGCCAGTTCTTGTCACTTTGCGGACTGCAATTGTTGCAGATCCGCCAGCACTTCCTCGCTGTGACCCTGCGGACTGACCTTGAGATACACCTTCCTGATTACGCCCGTGGGATCGATCAAGAACGTGTTGCGCGCGGCAAGAGTCATCCCGTTGTACTCCATGATCGAGCCGTACTCTTGCACGACCGAGTGGCTCGGATCGGCGAGCAGCTTGAAGTTCAAACCTTCTTTAGTGCAAAAGCTCTTATGCGAATCCACGTTGTCTACGCTGACGCCTACGATCGCGGCATTCTTCTGCGTGTATTTGTCGATGTCGCGCTGAAAGTTGTGAGCTTCGATGGTGCAGCCCGAGGTGAAGTCCTTGGGATAGAAATAAAGCACAACCCACTTGCCCTTGAACTGATCGAGCGACACCTGCGCTCCTTCCTGGCTGGGCAGGCTGAAGGCGGGGGCTTGGCTACCCGCGGCCGGGGGCTGAGGCTGATCGGCGGCCACCGCGAAGAGAACACCCAGAACCACGGTCAGGAAAAGTACCGAGAAAGTCTTCATAACGCTCCTTTTAGACCACAGGTTTAAGGATAACCGATGACCGCAGGGCTTTGGCAAGCGGAGCAGGCGAGGATTCCGAAACACTACTCAGCGCGAACCGGCGCTACCCTCTATGAATGGCTTGCGCAGTTCTAGCTGGCCAGCCTGCGCAGAAATTCCCGCTCGTCCATGCGGTACTTGAAGGCTTTGCGCCCGTCGATGAATACGACCGGCACTTCGTCGTTGAACTGGCGCCGCAAATCGCTGTCGCTATCTACGTCCACTTCCTGCCACGTGAACCCACCGCGGCGGGAGAGCTTGGCAAGGCTCTCCTTCACTACTTCGCACAGGTGACAGCCCTTGCGCGAATAAATCACAACCTGGCGCGACTCTGGCACGGGTGGATTGTAGCCTTCCGCGTAGCGCCGATTCCAGTGAGAATTTGCCAAGAAATGTAAAGGCAATGTGAGGCGAAGATAGCGACGCTCCGTATCAAGCCAAGGCTTCGATGGAAATACAGCAGGGCGCTTTGGCAAAATCGATTTTGCCGGTTCGCCTTCCGCGTCAACACGGTTTGAATCCGGTTTGTGTTGGGAAAGCCCAAAGCGGGAGTCCGAGAAGAGGTAGAATTCCGCCATGCACCAAGACCCTGGCAAACCTTTGCGCGGCAAGGCCTGCCTTATCACCGGGGGCGCCCGGCGGTTGGGACGCGCCTCCGCGCTCGCTCTGGCCCGGGCCGGAGCCGATGTCGCCATCACTTTTCGCACTTCCGCACGCGAGGCGCAACGCACCGTCGTCGATCTCTCCGGCTTGGGCGTGCGCGCGTTCGCTTTGCATTGCGACATCACCGACGAGGCCAGCGTCAAATCCATGATGCAGGAAGCCGGACGCGAACTGGGCCGCATCGACATCCTGGTCAATAACGCCGCCAACTACGCCACGGCTGACTTCGAGCGCCTCACCCTGCGCCAGTGGGATGCCATCTTCGCGTCGAACACGCGAGGACCGTTTCTGGTCTCACGGGAAGCCCTGAAGTGGATGCGTCGAAAACGGCCTGGGTCCAAGCGATCGGAAAAAACCGAAGCCAAAATCATTCACATGGGATCGCTCGGCGGATTGCGCCCCTGGGCCACTAACGCGCATTACTGCTCCTCGAAAGCCGCCTTGCATATGCTGACCAAGGTCATGGCGAAAGCTCTGGCCCCGGAAATCGCAGTGAACGCGGTCGCGCCAGGAATGATCGACCTGGGGGAGCAGTCAGGTGCGTCTTTTCTGCGTCGCATGGCGAAACAAACACCCATGCAGCGCAATGGCCGCGACGATGAGATCGCCGCGGCGGTCCTGTTCTTTGCCACCGCGCCGCAGTTCATCACCGGTCAGATTCTTGCGGTAGATGGAGGTCTGGGCCTCTAACTACGCCGCCTCGGCCGAAGTCGGGTCGATGATCCGCTTCACTTCCGCGACGCTGTTCGCCGGGAAGCCGCCCTGCTTTGCGTGTTCCCGGACCATGGCTTCGTTGGGAGCAATATAAACGCAGTAAATTTTGTTCTGGGTGACATAGCTCTCGAGCCACTGGATCTGTGGCCCCATGGTCTGGAGGACACTGCAAGACTTCTGCGAAATCGCCAGAATCTGTTCCGGCGTTAAACTTCCCGCATCGGGGATCTCGCGCTCAATCACATATTTCGGCATTGCTTCCTCTTTCTGATTTCTGATTGGATGGCTTAGTGCAAGCTGCCGCCAGATTTTATGCCCTGAGGCGGGAAATAGGCAACGGATCGCGCTGGTATCCCCTTCTGCAGCGTTCGGGCTTCAAGGTATAGTGGGGCGAATGATGAAATCCGACGCACCATCTCCCAAGACTCCCGCAGCCTCCGTGCCGCGCGTTGCCATCGCTATCATGGCCGCCGGCAAAGGCACGCGGCTCAAGTCACAACTGCCTAAGGTACTGCACGAAGTTGGCGGCAAACCGCTGCTGGCGCATGTGATCGCCGCAGCCACGCGCGTCGTTCCGGCTAACGACGTCTTCGCCATCATCGGTCACGAAGCCGACCGCGTCCGTGCCGCCGTCGCCCACACCGGCGTCAAGTTCGTCGTCCAGTCCGAGCAGCGCGGCACAGGCCACGCGCTGATGGTCGCACAACCGGCGCTCTCGGGATATGACCACGTCATCGTTCTCTCCGGGGACGTACCGCGCATCACGCCGCAAACCATCGCCCGCCTGCTGAATTTTCACCTCGGCCAGCAGGCCGCCATGACCTTGCTCAGCGCGGACCTCGACCATCCTACCGGCTACGGGCGCGTGGTTCGAAAGTCTGCCCGCAGCGGCGAAGTGCGGGCGATTGTCGAAGAAAAATCTGCAAGCCCTGCCCAGAGAAAGATCCGCGAAGTTAATGCTGGCTTTTACGCCTTCGCCGTGCCGCAATTGTTCTCTCACATCGAGAGGCTCTCGACGGCCAATCCGCACGGCGAGTACTACCTCACCGATATGGCGGAGGTGTTGCACAAAGCCAGGCAGGGCGTGGTCGCGTGGAAAACGGAAAACCCCGGCGAAGTTCTCGGCGCCAACACCCGCGCCGAACTCTCTTCGCTCGACCACCACATCCGCATGGCCAAGTGCCAGCAGCTTATGGATGAGGGCGTGACCATATTTTATCCAGCGACCTGCGTGATCGATAACGATGTCGAGATTGCCGCTGACACGGTGCTCGAGCCTTTCGTCCAGATCCTGGGGAAAACACGCATCGGTGCGGCTTGCCGCGTCCGATCCTACTCCGTAATTCAAGACTCTGAGATCGGCGACGGAGTTCTCATTCGCAATGGTTGTATTCTCGAGGAAGCCCGCATCGGCCCCAACGCCGTCCTCGGCCCCTATTGCCATCTACGCCCCGGCAGCGACATCGGAGAAGGCGCGCACGTAGGAAACTTTGTCGAGACCAAAAAGATCAAGCTGGGCAAGGGATCGAAAGCCAACCACCTGACTTACCTGGGCGATGCTGAAATCGGCGCCGGCGTTAACATTGGCGCCGGAACCATCACCTGCAACTACGACGGCGTGGCCAAGCACACAACCGTCATCGAGGATGGCGTCTTCATCGGCAGTGACAGCACGCTGGTCGCGCCCGTGCGCGTGGGTAAGGGCGCATACGTCGGCGCGGCATCGTGCATTACCAGCGACGTTCCGGAAGACGCATTGGCTATCGGCCGCTCAAAACAGGTGGTGAAAGAAGGCTGGGCCCGCGTGAAGCGCGCCGCGCGCAAGCCAAAGTAGGTTCGCCACGGAGACGCCGAGACCGATGTACCACCAAAGGAAAAAGGCACCAAAACCTTAGGTTTTCTCCGTGTCTCAGTGCCTCCGTGGTAGATATTGCTTGTCTCAGTGCGAAACCGCGTTGAACAACTCCGAGTGCATGATCGACTGAAACTGCTGGTCGCTCGACTTGAAATGGAAATTCACATTCGAGCCGTCGGAATCCACGCTGGTATTGTCCATGGCCACTTTTTCGGGAGCGCTGGCGCTCATCTTCTTATAAAGCAACCCCGCCTTTACCAGCGACGACAGGGTAGCCGCGCTCATGGAATCGGAAGAAACCACAGTCAAGTCGAAGTTCACGCCTCCACTAAAACTCATGGTGTAGCGCGAGCCGAGCAAGCGCTTCTTGATGGTTTCATAGTCGGCGACCTTGGCGGCGTCGCCCAAGGCCGTACGCATCACGTTCTGCGTCCCAAGTTGATCCAGAATGCTCCACACCGGCGACGAATCCACGCTCGACATCATGTCCGACATGGTTGAGTTCGTGTCCACGCTCAGGACTTCTCCATCGCGCACATCCAGGGCAATCCGCACCGCAGTCGGCTCGCCGAACAGCAGGGTGCTGTCGTCGAGAAAGCACATCACCATCCCGCCATCCATGGGATAAATATTCGAGGTATGGTACTTGGTGGGCTTGATCTTCTGCACGGTCAGCTTCTTCACCACGGCTTTCATGGCAAACGGCCCGGCCGCCACCCCAACGCCTTTGATTCCCTGCTTCGGGGTGCGGAACGAGGCGAAAGCCAGCGTGTCCACATCTTTGTCGGGATCGATCCCGACCCCCTTCAGGGCCGCCTCAAACTCCTTCAGATTATCGGGCAGCACCTGCTGCTTCAACTGCATCGCGGTCGTCGAGTCCTTCAGGGCCCGGTAATCGACCGAAATCAACTGCTGCAAGTCGGCGGGAATCACCGCGCGCGCCGAAGAATTCAGCGGCATGGCATTCGCGATGCCCACGAAGAGCACAATCACAATTAGAGAAGTCACACTCGCTTTGACGTTTTTCATAGAGCTTGGGTCCTCAGAGACGTTTTCCTAAATTAATGAACGGCCAACCGCCCGCAGCTTGCAGATTAGATGCCGGTTCTAGCCGTTCCGTTAACTGCGGTAGTTTTATTCTAAGCCTATCGGCCCAGGTCAGGCCCATCCAAAAGTACCTAGCCCCATGACCAGTTTGGGACAGCGTAATCTTTCCGTGTGCAGCGATTACACTATCCAGAACGGGCAGCTAGCTGTAAGATTCTCCCTGTCTGCTACTGTCACGGCTCCCACGCAGCTCGTTTCCTGGGCGCGAAAGAAATCGGGGAAATATTGAAAATCCTCCTGTACAACCCCGACAACGGGGTCACGCGCAACTTCATGCCACACCTTTGGATGTTCCTGCTACAGTCTCTAACCCCCGCTGGCCACGAAGTCGTGCTGATCGACGGCAACGCCCAGCCAATGGATGAAGCCGGCATCGCCCTCTATGTGCGCGAGCAGAAGATTGACTTGGTCGGCATTGGCGCCATGACCCGGATGATCGCCAAAGCCTATCGCATGGCAGATGCCGTGCGAGCCGTTGGCGTGCCCGTCGTAATGGGCGGACCTCACGTCACAGAAATGGCGGACGAGGCTCTGGGCCGCGATGGCGGTACCCGTCACGCCGACGCTGTGGCTCTCGGCGAAGCCGATGACACTTGGCCGCAGATTGTAGAAGATGCGTCCCGCGGCCAATTAAAAGATGTTTATGCGCCGGTCGATGTCTCGGGGAAAGAGCTCAAACCGTCCCTCAAGCAATATCCCGTCATTCCGTGGGACACCATCGATCTTCACCAATTCAATCTCGTGCCGAAGGCAGCTAAACGATGGTTGCAGAAAATCGGCGAGGGCTGGGGAACTTTCCGCATTATTCCGGTCGAGTCGGGGCGGGGCTGTCCCTATGGCTGCGAATTCTGCACGGTAACCGGATTTTTCGGCGATTCCATCCGCTTTCGCAGCAACGAAAGCGTCGTCAACGAACTCTTGTTGCTCAAAGCGCGCGCCCGGAAAGAACTGGGCCAGATTGCTGTCTTCTTCATCGACGACAACTTCGCCATCAATATCAAGCGCACCAAATCCCTGCTGCGCGACATCATTGCCGCCGGCGCTCAGCTGAATTGGGTGGCGCAGATCAGCGCCAACCTGCTGCGCGATCAGGAACTCGTCGACCTCATCGCCGCCTCCGGAGGCAAGTGGGTCTTCATCGGCATGGAGTCGATTGATCCCGCCAACTTGAAGGATGTGAATAAAGGGTTCAACAAACCGGAAGAATACGCCGCCGTGCTGCAGCGCCTCGCACAACGCAACGTGTATGCCATCACGTCATTCATCTTCGGCATGGATAACGACACCGTGGGCGCGGCCGAACGCACTCTGCAGCAAGTGCAAACCTGGCCACCGGGCCTGCCGATTTTCGGCCTGCTCACTCCCCTGCCAGGTACTCCACTTTACAAGCGTCTCGACGTCGCCCGCCGCCTAACCCGGCCCAAACACTGGCAGGAGTTCATTCCGTTCGCCATGGCTCACACCCCGCTGAAGATGACCATCGACGAAGCCCATGCCGAAGTGAACTACGGCTGGTCTCATGCCTATAGCCCGGAAGCCGTCGCCCAAGCCGTGGATTCACTCGACGACCAACCGCTCGGCTATCGCGTCAACATTTTGATCGCGCGCCTGTGCTTCCGCGGAATCTACTTCCCCATGCTCGGCCGCTTCGCCTGGTGGAAGGTCATCTCCGAGAATCGCGGGACCATCTTCAAACTTGTAAGACAAGGCTTTCAGGCCTGGTGGGAATCTCGATCCAAATCCGAGCCGGCGCCCGCACCCATCGCGGGAGATTAGAGCGGCATCACCGAGAGGCGGCGAACACCCGCGCCCGCAGGGACGCACCTTGCTACCTTTGTTCTCGGAGTACGACGCTTCCAGGCGTTTCTCCACCACACTCGCATCTCAGTCATCATCCGGATCGGTAGGCGGGCTCGGATCGCTCATGCATTGAGCGTTATTAGGCGGCGGTGGGATAGTCTGAAACGAAGTCGCGGTCTGGTTAAGGTCGAAACAGTCAGACAGATCGTCGGCCGGCGCATCCGCGTAACCCAGCGACGGCAGATTAAACGTCGTCTCAATAAATTTTAAAATACTGCCGAAGTCATGCGTGACGTGTGAGATGTAACCCTGCTTGGCGTAGGGCGAGACCACAATCATCGGCACCCGGAAACCGAACTCGTAGGAATTCAGAACCTGGGGTGCGACATGGTCGTACCATCCTCCCCAGTCGTCCCACGCAATCAGGATTGCAGTGTTCGACCAATACGGGCTGTTACCTATAGCGTTGACGATCGAAGTCACCCAGGATGGACCGCAGCCGTTGTTGCTGAGGGCGTGGTCGGAATCATCCCCATCGGGAATCACCCAGCTCACTTGCGCGAGCTGACTATTAGCGATGTCGGTCAGAATCTGCGCGTTGCTCTCGGTTTGGTTGAGTACCACCTTCGGCGCTGTGCCCGTCCAATCCGGACCCACGCATTGGGTGGCATTCGGTGGCGTCGCGTTGGGCCCGCACATATGCTGGATCGCGTTGGGCGCGGTCCAGATGGATCCAGCAGAAGGCGCGTAGTAACGCCACGTAATGTTGGCGGCGTCCAGCGAGTCGGTGAGCGTGGGATGCTCGAAACAAGGATAGGTTGGCGATTCGACACCCGTGGGATCGATCACATTCACGTATTCGGCCGGCGGTGCGGTGCAGCCAGTGTTAGAGACGGCGTTTTTTACTCCAGCCGGGTTCTCGGCCACAAATAAGTTGCTTCCCACCGCCGGCGCGGACGTTCCCGAGATGATGAACTGATGCGCCGGAAAACTTGGGCCCTGATTGGTCTGGAACATCCGGTCGGCGAACACATATTGCTCAGCCATTTGGAAATAGGGCTGAACGTCGGCCGGATTTACATACATGAATTGCGGATTAGCCGGCGCGCAGTCCGTGACCCCCGTCGCGCACGAATACGGAATCAGGTCGGCGCCGTCCATTTTTCCGCCGTCATACATGGAGACGAACGCGCTGTGCGCGTGGCTCAAATCGTAATTATCGGGATTCGAACCCGCCGTGCCCAGATCAATCTGGCTGAGCGGAATCGTCTGGCCTTGCGAGTTCACTCCGTGGTTCTGGATATCGGCGCCGTTCGAGATCAGCACCGGATCTTGAAACAGGTTGTCCGGCGTGCGGTTCTCCTGGAAGATGATCACCACGTGCTGAATCTTTGGGGCTGGCGGGGGGACTGAGATGGTGACCTTATTGCTTCCGCCGCAACCATTCAGACTCAGCAAAAAACCGGCAACGCAAAACAGCAGAATCGAGATGAATAAAAATGCTGATCGACTCATCGTGGAATGCCCTGAAACCGTATAATCTTCCTCCACCCATGAACCCGGCAGCGCAGCTTTCCACTCGGCAGCTGCGGGCTTATATGGGCGCAAAGAATTGACAATCGCCGTGCCCTCTGGTTCCATCGGAAGAACCTTGCCACAGCAATGGCTCGGGCAACGGACGAATCTCGACTCAAACTTCGGGCCTACACCCAAGGAATTTCGCATGCTGGCTGGCATTCGCACCCGCGATCTGCGCAAGATCTACACTTCGCCACCTCCGCTCGCCTCCGGCGGGGGCTTCGGTATCGGTCCTGCGCGCGGCAAGGGCAACAAGCAAGCCAAAGCGGAGATCTTTGCTCTCGACGGTCTCTCGCTTGAGATTTCACCCGGAGAGATCTTCGGTCTGCTCGGACCCAACGGCGCGGGCAAATCGACTACGGTGGGAATCCTCACCACCCGTGTGCGGCCGACGGGCGGCCAAGCCTGGATTGGCCAGCACGAAATCTGGAAGGAACAGGTTGCCGTCAAAAGGTTGATTGGCGTGGTTGCACAGCGTCCCAACCTCGATTTTTCTCTCACCGCCCGTGAAATTCTGCTCTTCCACGGCGCTTATTTCGGCCTCGACTCCCAGAAGCGCGCCGAACGTGCAGACGCGCTACTCGATCGATTCAAGCTCCGCGACCGTAGCGATCAAATGGTTCGGGGATTTTCCGGCGGCATGATGCAACGTCTCTCCATCGCTCGCGCCATGATGCACGATCCCCAGGTTCTTTTCCTGGACGAACCCAGCGCGGGACTCGACCCGCAAACCCGATTGCTGCTCTGGGAAATCATCCGCGAATACAACCAAAGCGGCAAAACCATCCTTCTGACCACGCACAACATGGAAGAGGCCGACGCGCTGTGCCAGCGTCTGGCCATTATCGATCATGGACGCAACATCGCCCTGGGCACGCCTTCCGAGTTGAAAACTTCAGTTCCCGGTGGATATCTGCTGCGCCTGCGCTTCGGCTGCCACTCTGCGGAGCTGCTCCAGCGGCTGCAGACTTTACCGGGCGTCACGGAGGTGCGCGCGAAAAATGACTCGCAAAGCGGCGTACTTCAGAACGCTGCGGCAGAAAATAAAGATTCGCGAAGCGACTACTCCGCCGACGTGTACGCCGACCGGGGAGGCCCTTTGGTCTCCGAGATCGCTAATCTGGCCTCCAGCTCCGGCGTCGAATTGTGCGACGTGCACATCTCGGAGCCCAGCCTGGAGAATCTTTTCCTGCACCACACCGGTAGGAGCTTGCGCGAATGAACTGGAAAACCTTTCTGGCCCTGCTGGCGCGCGATGCTCATGTCGCCCGCCGCAACATCGTTCCATTGTTGCTGCAAACCTTTCTGCAGCCGCTGATGTTTGTCTTTATCTTCGGCCGCGTGATGGTGAGCAGCGGCTACATGCCCGCCTCCTACAAGAGCCTGCTGTTGCCCGGCATCATGGCAATCAGCATGGTGTTCACCGGCGTCTGGGCGGTCGCCATGCCCCTGATCGCCGAATTTCAATTCACCCGCGAAATCGAAGACCGTCTGCTGGCGCCCATCGAAATATCATGGCTCGCCATCGAGAAAGTATTCTTCGGTACGCTGCAGGCGATTCTAGCCGGCATCGTGGTCATCCCCGCAGGATGGCTGCTGCTACGGCCGGGGGTGGCATTTGATCTGCAGTCTCCGCTGAGCTTTGCCTGCGTCACGCTGCTGGTTGCGCTCTTCTCGTCGTGCGGCGGTCTGGCTCTCGGTTGCAGCGTCGACCAGACTCACATCGGCCTCATGTTCAGCATGGTTTTGACTCCAATGATTTTCTTCGGCTGCACCTATTTTCCCTGGAGCGCCTTGGCGCACTTTCCCGTTCTCCAGAAAATCGTCCTGATAAATCCGCTGGTTTACGCAAGCGAAGGTCTGCGCGGCACGCTCGTGCCCCAGTTCCCGCACTTACCCGTGATTGCTGTATTGCTTATGTTGACGGTCTTTGACGTGCTATTTCTGGTAGTCGGCCTCCGCAAGTTCCGCGGCAAGGCCGTCAGCTAGGTTGAAACTGCGGTCGCGGCTTCAAGACGACGCCTCGGATTGTGGCGAGGTCACTTAGGGAGTGAAGGCTCGGGAGACGGCTTCGCGCCGGGTCGACTCCTCGGCGGTTGGGCGCGGCCTTCTTTCTCTTCATCAGAAAGCTGTTTCACTAGCTCGACGGCTTTCAGAACGCGATCCACCGTCACGCCCGTAAGCTTCATGCTCTCTCTGCTCGGCAGTTGGCCGCCGCTCTGGACGGGCGGACCGGACGCCCCCTGAACGTCGATCTCCAGGTAGGTTGGGCCGAAAACTCCCGCGTTGGTTGTATAGGCCACGCTGTCCCTGGGTATCTTCAATTCGTAGGGGGTTCGGAGTTCCATCTCGACCGCGCCCGGGCAAGCCTGGTCCATCGGCTGCGCGTGTATGTCTCGCACGGTTCCGACATCGACACCAGCCACCTGTACTTGCGCACCGGATCGAAGACCACTTACGTCCTGGAAGCACGTCTTCAGCCGGAGAGAATGACCGAAAGGAAGCTTTAGAAGCGAGAAGGCAGCGAGCACGGTCAGTCCAACCAAAACGATCAGGACTGTCGCCCATCGACCGCTCCGCGGCGGAGCCACTGTCGGCGATGCTTGCGGCTGCCCTGCCATCCCAACCCTCCAACGCCAAATTATACCCTTACCATCTCTGCTCTCTTCCGCACGTCCGCCGTGAAGGCCCGATCTTTCAGCGAGGCCAGATTGATTTCCACATTCGCCAGCGCACCGGTAATCGCCGCGCGGGCCAGCGCCTGGGCCGTCGTCAAGTCCGACTTCATGTTGGGATTGCTGATGGCGAACAGACCCTGCGTAATCTGTTCCACTTCACGCGACCTCTCCGCCACTCTGAGCGGCACGCCGGTAGCCAATCTGAGGGCGGCATCGACCAGCACCTCCGAACCGCCCGGATCGTTCTTCGCCTGCTTGTACGCCTTCATCACGGCATCGTAAGACTCCGCGTCGGCATCGACCGCCGCCTTCAACTCTTCCCGCAGAGGCCCCAATCGCGCAATCGCCGCGCTGAGTTGCGACTCATGTTGCGCATACGCTTTCTTCCCACGCGACATCGACGCCACCATCACCGCCAACCCTGCTGCCATCGCCCCCGCAGCCGCAGCCGCGCTTCCGCCGCCCGGCGTAGCCGTAGGCGCAGCCAGCTGTTCGACAAACGGTTCCACTCCCGCCCGCAACCCTCCCACAGCCGATTTCCCGCTCATTACCGCAGCCAGCCGATTTTCCAGAATTAGAGACGAATCAAAATTCTCCACCTGCAGAAACCACTCCGCCGCCTGCTCCAGCGCCTTCTTCGGAATCAATCCCACAATCTCGCTCGACACCGGCGACACTCCATACCGCGCCGCTTCGCGTTTCACCACTTCGAATACACGATGCACCGGCGTCTGCTCAAAATCGGTGAGATTCATTGACACCTGTGCCAGCCCCCGCACCAGAAATCCGGCTCCCTTCACGAAGCGCATCCCGCCGCTCGAAAACCGCACCGCCTTCGCGATCTTCTTCGCGATGTCGACATCTGGAGTGTTCAAGAAAACGTTATAGGCAATCAGAAATTTCCGCGCCCCCACCACGGTCGCCCCCGCCGTCGGATGCACCCTCGCCTCGCCAAAGTCCGGCTTGCGCGCCGCATTCGTCGCAATCTCCGCCCGTATCCCCTCAAACTGTCCACGCCGGATGTTCTCCAGATTCTGCCGCTCCTGCGCCGCCGCCGCCGCTTCGTACAAGTAAACTGGAATCTGAAACCGTTTCCAAATCTCGGCGCCCACATGCCGCGCCATGGCCACGCAGTCTTCAATGGTCACGCCGTCAATCGGAATGAACGGCACCACGTCCGCCGCGCCCATCCTCGGATGCGCCCCTTTGTGGACGTTCAGATCGATCAACTCCGCGGCCTTGCCCACTCCGCGAATCGCGGCCTCCTGAATCGACTCCCGCTCACCCACCAGCGTAATCACGCACCGGTTGTGGTCCGCATCCATCTCGCGGTCGAGCAGGTAGACTCCATCCACTTTCATGGCGTCCACAATGGCGTCGACTTTGGCCTTGTCGCGCCCCTCGGAAAAATTGGGTACACACTCCACTAGCGTAGACATAACCGAGAAGAATATCTGGCCCACTCGAACGAGGCAAGGCAGCCCGACCTCTTCCGCCTTGACTCCCACGGTGCCGAACGCACTTTCGCTTTGGCTTTCCGCCACAACTAAGGTTAGAATTGCAAAATTCGGGCGGGCACTTCGTCAATGACAGATCAGATCAAGACGCCCCCACCCGCGGCACCTGCGGATGCAGCGGACGCTATGGCGGGCACCACCGTCGGTCGCTTCGCCATCTCCAAGCGGCTCGGCGCGGGCGGGATGGGACAGGTCTACGGCGCGGAAGATACCACGCTGAAGCGCTTTGTCGCCATCAAGCGCATGGCCCCAGGCGCCAACTCCACCGACGCCGACCGCAAGCGCCTGCTCAAGGAAGCCCAGCGCGCCTCGGCCCTCAATCATCCCAACGTCGGCGCTGTCTACGACGTCGTCGAGCACGCCGGCGAACTCTGGGTGGTGATGGAGTACATCGAAGGCGAAACCTTGCGCTATCGTCTCAAGCAACCTATTCCCCCCGACGAATTCTTCGCCATCGCCACCCAATGTTGCGAAGGCCTGCAGGCCGCCCACGAGAAAGGCATCATCCACGGCGACATCAAGCCCGAAAACATCATGCTTACCGCCGGCAACCGGGTGAAGATTCTCGACTTCGGCGTCGCCCGCCGCGCCTGGAACAGCAATCCCACCGACGCTACCAAGAGCATGGAAACCATGACCGCCTCCGGCGGCACTCCCGCCTACATGGCTCCTGAAGTCCTGCTCCAGCGCCCCGACGACGGTCGCTCCGACCTCTTTTCCCTCGGCCTCGTCTTTTACGAAATGCTCGGCGGTGAGCAGCCCTTCCAAACCGCCAGTCTCGCCACCACCATCGCCCGCATCGTTCACGAAGATCCGCCCTCGCTCAAGAATGTCCCCGGTCCTCTTGCCGGCGTCATCTCCCGCACCCTTGCCAAGAGTCCCGACGCCCGCTACCCCAGTGCCTCCGCTCTGCTCGACGACCTCCGTCGCGTGGAACAAGGTGGAAAGCCGAAGCGCGTGCCGTCAACTCCAGGCCAATTCCATCAGTACCGCATGGTCGCCGCATTGGCGATTGTTTTCGTCGTCGTCGCTGCGCTGCTTGCCTACCGTCCCGTGCGCGATCTGTTGCGCTCTTCTGCCGCCAGCCGCGCCGCCTCCCAATCCCAACTCGTGGGCCTGCCGCAAACCAAAATCCTCGCCGTCCTTCCCTTCACCGCCGCCAACGCCGACCCCAAACTCACCGCCCTCGGCGAAGGATTCGTCGAAAGCGTCGCCGCTAAGCTGGGCAAGCTCACCGAAGACCGCGCCTTTGAAGTCGTCCCACCCGGCAGTCTGCAGGAAAAGAAGATTTCCACGCTGCCGGACGCCGCCCGCATGTTCGGCGCAAATCTCGGTCTCTCACTCACGCTCGAGCCGCAGTCCGATGTCCTGGTCAAAGTCACCTACTCTCTGCTCGGCACACAATCCGACAAGCCGGTTGGCTCCGGCTCACTCACGGTTCCCACCACAGATGCTTTCTCGGTGGAGCAATTGATCGCCGATGGCGCCGTGAAGGATCTGCATCTGCAATTGCGCCCGGAAGAAGAAGCCGCACTGAAATATCACGGCACCGATAAAGCCGAAGCCTACGAGTATTATCTGCAGGCGCAAGGCTACCTGCTCGATCACAGCAAGGCCGAGAATCTCGACAACGCCGCCCTGATGGCCCGCGCAGCCCTCAAGGTCGATCCCAACTTCGGCATGGCCAAAGCCGTGCTCGGCGAAAGCTACTGGTTTAAGTATTCCGACACCAAGCAGAAGCAATGGATCGTTCCCGCTCAAACTGGCTGCAACGACGCCGTCAAGCTCGGCAACGCCGGCGTCGCCGGCCACGTTTGCCTTGGCCTCATCGACGACGGTACGGGACACTCCCCCGAAGCCGCCGCCGAATTCCAGCTCGCTCTCGGTCTCGAACCTACCAATGAAGAAGCGGCCATCGGCCTGGCCCTGGCTTACGAACACGAAGGCAAAATCACGGAGGCCGAAAAGGCCTACCAGCAAGCCATTCAAGCCCATCCCAACAGCCGCTACAGCTACACCCTGTTCGGCTCGTTTTACAAGCGGCGCAACGAGTTCGAAAAAGCGCTGCAAATGTATGCCAAGGTCATTCAGATCGCGCCCGAATGGTACGGAACGTATGTGAACGTCGGGTCCATTTACGATGAAATGGGTCAGTACGAGAAGGCGATCGATCCCTTGAGAAAATCCATTGCCATCCGGCCCAGCTATCCGGGATACGTCAATTTGGGGGCAGCGTACTTTGGCCTGAATAAGTTTGCCAACGCCGCCAACGCCTACGAAGAAGCGGTGAAGCTGGACCCCCAACAGCATGTGATTTGGGGCGATCTGGCCACAGCCCTCTACTACGGGGGTAAGAAGCAGGAGGCAATGGCGCCGGATCGGAAAGCGATCGAACTCGCTTTGGCGGAGCTAAAGGTCAATCCTCGCGAACCGGTTGTGCTCAGCTCTTTAGCGGGTTACTATTCCATGCTCGGTGATCGCAAGCGTGCCCTGCTTTATTTGGGGCAGGCCTTGCAGTACGGGCACAACGACAAGGAGACACTGATAGACGCGGCGGGGGTTTATAACCTATTAGGCGAAACCGGACTGGCAATCGAATGGTTGGGCAGGGCCATGCAGGCCGGCTACACAGTCGACAGGATCAGCAGAGACCCCGAGTTCGCCAACCTGGCCAACACGCCGGGCTACCAGCAGTTGATGAAGCCTTCGCATCCGTAAATTCCCTGCGGTCCCCGCCGGGAACAGGCCTTAAAGAACTAGTCTCATAGGTGGTTTTGGGAAGGGCACGGCTTCACAGTCCGCAGAAAAACTCGACGTGCGACTCGGCTTTGAAAGGGCGCGGCTTCAGCCGCGCCACTACCCGCAAATAGGAATGCGGGCTTTACCTCTTGAGGGGAACCCTGCTTTCTCCGGAAGACTTCTATGTGAACCGTTTTACCAAATCCAGCCTCGGCGCTTTTCAACGCCTGGCAATCCGAAAGGAACACGAGCATGACAAAAGAAAAGGGAAAAGCAAACGATGACGCACCTCTCACCCCGGATATCTGCTCCGATTTCACGGGCGGCAACGGCGCACAGGTAGCGTTTCAAAACGTCCCCGGAACCGGTTGCACTCTCGCTCAGAATGGTGCCAATAACGCATTTCCCTTTATTCCCAGTACCCAAGGGGCTAACGGGCTTCGTGAGGCCAACATCTACCCTGGGGACATCCTCACAATCGCGGTCCCAACTCCCAGGCCATACACTTATTTGGTGAGTTGTTGCCCCCAAAACACGGCCACGCATACCGTAACCGTGCCCTAACGAACCTGTTGTGCCGTCGGGCCAGCAAGAAAACCCACGGAAAAACTCTTCTCCCTCCCTTGACACTACGTCAAGGGGGAGAAGAACGCTGCCCATGGCTGACCGAGCGTCTCCGCGAGGGGACGCGCCGGACCCCTGTCTCTACTTTCGCTTCCAAAACCGCCCCACTCCCACCCGCACCTGCACCGTATTCAACCCCGGATTCGGCGTGGCCAGCCCCGCATTCGACATATGCAGGTACCGCAACTCCACGCTCCAGTTATATTTCTCCCCCAGAATGTGCATCCCCAACGCCGCGCTGGGCGTGAAGTTCACCGTATTCGTATAAGTCGGAACATTGTGATCGCTGAACACGACTCCCCCGCCCAACTCCAAATACGGCGAGAGCCTCCCGCGCCGCTCGAAATTCCACTTCAACCCCAGCGGGTTGAATCCCACTCCATACGCAGTATTCGCCGGCTGAAAAATCAGGTACGCCGGCACCGCATCCACCGCGTACTCAAATCGTCCGCGCAAGAATCCCGGCAAGTGCGCATTCGTAATCACCCACCCATAGCGCAGTCCTGCATCAAAAACTTCCGTCTGCGAAGTCCCACCCGGCACCGAGTGCCCACCCCCCGCCCACACCTGCACCTCGCGCCCGCCCTCCTCAGGCCCGGGTTCGCCTTGCCCAAACCCCAGCCCAGCCCCCGCGATCACAAAGGAGACGCGTAAGAAATAACAAAGCAGAAACCGGTTCATTCGTCCCATGTGCTTGGAGGTTGCCCCACTCCCGCCAATTTTGCAAGTACGACCCGCCGGCGCTACCATTCTCCCGAACTGAATGGTTGCCCTTCCGCGGGGAGGTTCCGATGTCCAGATGGATGCCCAAACCGATTTTCAGACTCACCCTGCTTCTTTCCGCCACAGTGGTTTTCCTGGCTGTGCTTTCCGCGCAACAGACACAATCCCCGCAGAAAGCAGCGACACCGTCCTCCGCCGCCATTCCGGCCCAAGCCGCCAAGCAAGCCAATCCCGTGAAGTCCTCGCCCGAATCTCTTGCCCGCGCCAGGAAGTGGTGGAACCTGGACTGCGCCATGTGCCACGGCAAGGGCGGCGACGGCAGAGGTGACACCGCCGCCGACATGAAGCTGAAGATCGCCGACTTCACCGATCCCACCAGCCTGAAAAACCGCACCGACGGCGAGATCGTCTACATCATCAAGAACGGTGATCAGGATATGCCGCCCGAAGGCGATCGCATCAAGGTCCAGGAAAACTGGGACCTGGTCAACTACGTCCGCTCGCTAGCGAAGCAAAAAACCGATCCCGAACAAAAACCATAGCCCCGTGTGGGGTCGGCAGGCGCCAGCGGCATAGCCGGCCAATCCAACGCTGGAACGGACGAGAAAGCGCTGGACAATCGGGCCGGAAATGGTATACGTTTTTCAGCAAACCAGCGGCATTCATACGTTTTAATGAATGCTTTCACCGAAATCGTTCGACCGTGAGGTAGAACATGATGCTCACCCGCAGCATCCCCGCAGTTCCCAGTCGCCGGCGGTTTTCTCCAATCGCCATAATCGCTTTCCTGCTGTTTGCCGGTGCTTCAGCAACCGCCGCTTCGTCGGCCTACGTCCGAGTCAACCAAATTGGATACGAGACCGCCAATCCTCCTTTTCAGGCTTATCTAATGTCCACGGCCTCGGAGTCCGGAGCTACATTCAGCGTCGTTAATTCCGAGGGCGTCACGGTTTATTCGAGCGCCATCGGCGCCCTGCTCGGCACCTGGGGCAACAGCAAGAAGCTGACCTACGACGTATACTCCCTCAGCTTTGCCGTTCCCGGCGGCGACATTTACACGATTTCGGTAACCGGCCCCGTAGCGGCTACGTCGCCGAAATTCGCCGTGAACACCCCGGACACGCTCTACCCCGGTCTGCTCCTGAATACGTTGTGGTTTTACGAAACCGACCGTGATGGCCCGAACTATATCCCCAACGCTTTGCGTTCCGCGCCCGGACATCTCAATGACGAGAACGCCACCGTTTACCACACGCCTCCTTTGAACGCGAACGACCTGATCACCACCACCGGAACGCCGCTCACCTCCACCGGAGCGGCCATCGATGGTGCCGGAGGCTGGTGGGACGCCGGCGACTACATGAAATATGTCGAGACCGTAAGCTACACCACGGCGCTGATGGAAATTGGAATTCGCGATTTCCCCAATCAGATGGGTCCGGCCGCGCCCGCGAAGCCTCCGGCTCCTCCGGCTTCGGTCTCCTACGCCGGAAATGCGTCCGGCGCGCCCCCGTCGCCCGACTTCTCCGCCGAAGCCCAGTTTGGTTTCGACTGGCTTGTCCAGATGTGGACCGACAGCACGAAGACTCTCTACTACCAGGTCGACAACAGCCAGGACTGGAAAAACTTTCGCCAGCTCGAAACCGAGTACGACATCTGGACCCTCCCCCAGGCAGCCGACGACTACCAAGGCTGCACTGCCGACTACTTCTACATCTGCTACCGTCCCGTGTTCATCGCGGCGCCAGCGGGGTCTAAGATCAGCCCCAACCTTGCCGGACGCATGGCGGCCGTGTTCGCCGAATATTACCAGCTCTACCGCATCTCGAACCCAGCTATGGCGAACCAGGCTCTCCTCTACGCCGAGGATATATTCGCGCTCGCCAACACCTCTCTCGCGGACCCCGCTAAGTCCGTCGGTGACGGCACTTGCGCGTCAGGATGCCTGCTTACCATTACTCCGTTCGACGGCTATCCCGAGACCGTCTGGGATGACGACATGGAGCTGGGCGCCACCGAGCTCTACATTGCACTCCAGTCCGCGGGAGGAAAACTCCCGTCCGGCCTGCCGGTCACCAATCCCATCACCTACCTCACCGACGCCGCCCAGTACGCCAACAACTACATCACCAAGATCTATGACACCGGCAACGAAGACACCCTTAACCTATATGACGTCAGTGGTCTCGCGCACTTCGAACTCTATCGAGCCCTCGGAGTTGCCGGCAATCCGGGCGGCCTGGCGGTAAATCAATCGACCATGCTCACCGCGCTCGAGAACCAGCTTGCCGTCGCCATCGCCCAATCTCAAACCGATGCGTGGCGCTTCGGCGTTCCTTGGCAGAATGGCGACACCACTTCGCACGGCGCCGGCCTTGCGGTGATGGCAAGCGAACTCTATTACCTCACCAATTCCTCGAGCTACAACACTTACTCGCAACGATGGCTGGGCAACATTTTGGGCGCTAACTCCTGGGGATCGTCGTTCATCGTGGGTGACGGCAGCACGTTCCCCAACTGCATTCAGCACCAAGTGGCAAACCTTGCGGGAGCGCTGAATGGAACCTCCGGCGGCACGCCCGTCCTCTGGGGCGCGGCTTCCGAAGGCCCCGCCAGCGCAGCCACTTCCGGAACTCTCTCCGGAATGAAACTGTGCCCGGCCAACGGAGTCGATACCTTCGCCATCTTCAACGGCAACGACGGCACTTATAGCAGCTCGAAAGTCGCCGTTTATCGGGACAACGTCCAGTCCTACAGCACCACCGAGCCGGGCATCGACCTGACTTCCACGTCGTTTCTGATGTGGTCGTGGCGAATGGCCGGCGCTCCAAACCCCTTGCCCTCGACCATCCCAGCCGCGTCCATTGGGAGGTAAAGGACGACGTGACCGCGGCATGCGATATGCCTGCCTTGCGTTTCATAATGTCACTGCCGCCTCCGGCTGCGAAATCCGGCGCACATGGATTTTGTTTTCCCGCTTGCGGGTGCGCGCGATGTCGTAGGACGATTGCATCCGCATCAACGTATCCATCTTCATGCCAAACGCTTTCTCGATGCGCAGCCCCATGTCCCCGGAAAGGCTCGCCTTGCCGTTGAGCAGGCTGGATAGGGCGGGCCCGGAAACCTGCAGCGCCGCCGCCGCTGCGGTTACCGTGAGACCGGCAGGCTCGACAATCTCGGTCCGAATAAAATCGCCGGGATGCGGCGGGTTCTTCATCGGCATGGGATTTTGCTCCTTTTGGACTAGTGGTAATCTTCCAAGTTTAGATCGACGATTTCTCGATCTATGCGATCGACCTGAAATGTCAGGCGCCGGTTGTCCAAGAGGAACGATTAGGCCTCAGCATGGGCCGTTGGACTCCCAATCTGGCCCCTCGCAACCGGGCCAATTAGCCCCCCCTTGACAACTCCCCACTCACCTCTCTACAATTAGCACTCAGTAGGCGAGACTGCTAACAGCCCGCCCCAACCCAAACAATTCATAGGTTTACGTAAAGTCAACCTTGCTATCCAACCTTGAAAGGAGTCACACCCATGGCAAAATTCAGCCCACTACATGACCGCATCCTCGTACGTCGCGTGGAGGAAGCTTCCACCACCCGAGGCGGCATCATCATCCCTGACAGCGCAAAAGACAAGCCGCAAGAGGGCGTCGTCGTTTCCACCGGCAAGGGCCGCACCAACGATGAAGGCAAGACCTTCCCCCTCGCCGTCCAAGAGGACGACCGCATCCTGTTCGGCAAGTACTCCGGCACCGAGATCAAGATCGATGGCGAAGACTTCATCATCATGAAAGAAGACGAAGTCCTCGGCATCCTTTCCGGCGCAGCCAACCCGGCCGGCACCGGCAAGAAAGAACTCGCCGGCTCGAAGAAATAAAGGATTGTCATCCTGAGCGCGCCGCACGCGTTGTCATCCTGAGCGCGCCGCACGCGTTGTCATCCTGAGCGCGCACTTTGCGCAAAGGATCTCAATCTAAATCAGCACTTTAAGTTCATGGGTTTTTAGCTGAGAACCGAGAACTGAGAACTAGCGTCTCAAAAGAATTCATTTTTATTAGGAGAAAAACAAATGGCAAAACAAATCGTACACGGAGAAGAGTCCCGCCAGGCGATCCTGCGCGGCGTCAATCTTCTTGCCGACGCTGTAAAGGTTACACTCGGCCCCAAGGGCCGCAACGTTGTCATCGAAAAGAAATTCGGTTCGCCGACCATCACCAAGGACGGCGTCACCGTAGCCAAAGAAATCGAACTCAAGGACGGCCTCGAGAACATGGGCGCCCAGATGGTTCGCGAAGTCGCCAGCAAGACCTCTGACGTAGCCGGCGACGGCACCACCACTGCCACCGTTCTCGCCCAGGCAATTTATCGCGAAGGCGTGAAGACGGTTGCTGCCGGCGCCAATCCAATGGCCATGAAGCGCGGCATCGAGAAGGCTGTCTCGCTCGTCTGCGGATCGTTCGACAAGAAGACCGGCGAGCGCGGCAAAGGCGAACTCGACAAGTTCTCCAAGCCCGTCTCCGGCGAGATGATCGCTCAAGTTGGCACCATCTCGGCGAACAACGATGAGACTATTGGGCACATTATTGCTGAGGCTATGAAGAAGGTTGGCAAGGATGGCGTCATTACCGTGGAAGAGTCGAAGACGCTTGAGACCCAGTTGGAAGTGGTCGAGGGGATGCAGTTCGACCGCGGTTATCTGTCTCCTTACTTTGTTACTGATCCGGAGCGGATGGAAGTTGCGATCGAGAATGCTTACATTCTGATCAACGAGAAGAAGATCAGCTCTATGAAGGATCTTCTGCCTTTGCTTGAGCAGATTGCGAAGAGCGGCAAGCCGTTGTTGATTATTGCTGAGGACGTTGAAGGCGAGGCACTCGCTACTCTCGTCGTCAACAAGCTGCGTGGAACGCTGCAGGTCGCGGCCGTTAAGGCTCCGGGCTTCGGCGATCGGCGCAAGGCTATGCTGCAGGATATCGCGATCCTCACGGGTGGCAAGGCCATCACGGAAGATCTCGGCATCAAGCTCGAGAACGTGCAGATCAGCGATCTCGGCCAGGTCAAGAAGATCACCATCGACAAGGACAACACGACCCTGGTCGAAGGCAAAGGCAAGCACTCGGAGATTGAAGGCCGCGTGCGCGAGATTCGCAGCCAGATCGACAAGACCACCAGCGACTACGACCGCGAGAAGTTGCAGGAGCGGTTGGCCAAGCTGGTCGGTGGCGTAGCCGTAATCAAAGTCGGCGCCGCAACCGAAACCGAAATGAAAGAGAAGAAAGCCCGCGTGGAAGACGCCATGCATGCAACTCGCGCAGCCGTGGAAGAAGGAATTGTCCCGGGCGGCGGAGTGGCACTGGCGCGTTGCGTCGCGGCACTCGACAAGCTGAAGCTCGAAGGGGATGAGCAGATCGGTGTCAACATCGTGAAGCGCGCCCTGCAGGAGCCGATGCGTCAGATCGTCGAAAACGCTGGAGAAGAAGGTGCGGTCGTTCTTGGTAAGGTGCTCGACTCCAAGGACACCAACTACGGCTTCAACGCCCTGACCAACGAGTACGAGGATCTGGTCAAGGCAGGCGTGCTCGACCCGACGAAGGTGGTGCGGACTGCACTTACCAACGCGGGCTCGATTGCGTCGTTGATGCTCACCACCGAAGCGCTCGTGGCGGAGATTCCGGAAAAGAAGGAAGCTCCCATGGGCGGCGGCGGCCACGGCGGCGGCGGCATGGAAGGCATGTACTGACGCCGTTTAGCGGGCGTCCGAGCCCGCTGCCGTCATCCTGAGCGCGCGGTTCTTGCGCGCGACGGATCTCCGGCTATCAGCTTTCATCCGTCAGTAAATCAAGGCCCCGCTCGCAAGAGCGGGGCCTTTCTTTTGCCCGTGCCGCGTTCGCGAAGGGCAAGGCTCGGGAAGGGCACGAGTACTAAGACCGCCGCAGGCCGAGTTATATAGTCCCTCCAGCAGACACATCCTCCTGTTACACTGCTTACTAAGTCATCCGATACTCTTGTCCAACGATCAATCAGCCACATGACGACGACTAAGAAAACAGCGGCAAACTGTGTTTTTTCCCCAATCTGATGACTCAGGAGGCTATATATGAAACGAAAGCCACAGAAACTCACACTGAAGAAGATTACGTTGAACAATCTGGATGAAACCAAGCTCGACACAATGGCGGGCGGTCTTTCCGCGACAGGTTGCATTGAGTGTGTTACTGCGTACAAGACCTGCTTTGGGCCGAGCTGTCCTAACGTGTGCTAACTCGTCACTGCGACAGCCTCGAGGTCCGGCCAAGCAGGACGTCACGAGGCCATGGACATCCCAGCTTTCAGCGGTCAGTAAACTCAAAGGCGCCGCACTTCGGAGCGGGGCCTTTTTTTCGTGGCCTGAGAGCTCCTGTTTCCAAAAGCTCGGTATAGGCTCAATGTCACTGAGGTGTTCCACTTACATACCTGCGGATTGTTCCCACCATTGCCTAATGTTTTCGCCTAGGTCCTGCCTGCAATGCAACAAACCCCCATCTCACCTCACGACTGCTGCATCTAACCGACACGTTGATTGCTAAGGAGTCAGCAGCATGAGTTACAAGCAGCTTAATTCGCGAATTAATCTTGCTCCGGCGGCTATGTTTGCCGTCGTCTGCATGCTTGCGGCCAGTGCTATCGGTCAAATCACAGTCACCTCACCGACTAACAATTCCTCAGTTGCAATGCCTGTGCAGCTAACGGCGGCGTTCGCCGGATGCGGCGGGGCTTCGAGCGCTTTCGGTTACTCAGTCGGAAGCAGCCCATTCATCACATGGGGTAAAACCGACACTCAGATCAATAGCACGGACTACCGCCTTACGCCGGGCACTTATGTCATCCACTTTAAAGGATGGACGGGCAGCACCCTCTGCGAAACTAACATCAACGTCACTGTAACCGGTCCAAGCACTACAACGGCCTCCAGCATCGAGGACCAGCCGAATTCAGACTGGACGTGGGTGTTTGACACGGGGACGAGCGGTTCCGCTTCAGGATCGACTAGTCTCGTGTCCGGCTCCCCTTGCCAGGATTCGCAATGCAGAGAGTTTACGATGACCTACACCGATGGCGGAGGCATGCGCGGGTCTATCTCGTTTGGTAGCGACCCCACCCACGCGGCGACGCACTTCGTCTACGACACTTACATTTACTTCGATAGCACGAAAGATGTGCAAAACATTGAGCTGGACACCAACCAGGTTTGGGATGCAAGCAACGATGTTTTGATCTATGGCCTGCAATGTGCGAACGACGGTAAGTGGCAGTACACGACGAAAGTAAGTGGATCGGCGCATTGGACTGACTCAATGGTCGCTTGCCCCGTGCCGTCGACGAAGTGGGCGGCAACCGCGTGGCATCACGTACAACTCGCGGTACATCGGGACAGCAGCGGAAATGCTTACTACGATTCTGTCACGCTCGATGGAACGACTACTAACTTCACCGGTGCAGATGGCAATTCGTCCTTCGCACTCGATTGGGCTGCCGGCGACCTCTTACTCAACTTTCAGCTGGATGGTCTTGGCGCGAATGGGTCGATCACGGCCTATGCGGATGGATTGACTGAGATTTGGTGGTGAGGATGCATCTTTGCTTCTAGCTCTTAGCTTGAATCGGGCCCCGATCGAGAGAGCGGGGCCTTTTCCTTGTTTTGATGTCCCGGCACATTCAGTTCAGCGATAAGCTTCGCGGCGGTGTCTTACGGAGAGGATTTCGATGGAGTTGTCGAGGTCGCGGAATCGAACGCGGTAGTCGCCGACACGCAGACGGAACTCTGGCGATTCGATATCCTGGAGTCGCTTGACGTCGCCTTCGCCAGTCATGATCGCGCGGGCCAGAGCGTGGAGAATGCGCAGGGCCGTGACTTGTTCGATGGCGCGGAGTTCGGCCTTGGCGCGGTCCTTCCAAACGATTTTCTTGGACATACCTTACTGCTTAGGGTCTGATGGCTTTAGCGGTGTGCGGCCCATGCGCTCGAAGTCTTCGGAAGTGAGGCCAAACTCGGCGAGAACTTCTTCGTGCGGGATGCCTTCGCCGCGGGCGAGCGATGCTTTGGCTGCCTCCACCTCGCGAGCTTCCTCCGCGCTCACCGGCTCATCATCATAAGGAGCGCTGGCCAGAGTGCGGGCAAGCGGATCGAGCATGATCTCCAACAGACCAACCACGGCAGCGACCTGCCCGGGAGCCATGCGGTCGATCAGCTCGTGCGCATGCTGTCTCTCGTCGTTGGAACCGTTTGCCATGAAGCAAGTTTAGCGAAATCTGGGGATGGGCGCTAGGCATAGTCTAATGCTGACCGCCGAAGCCCCGTCGCGAGATTGCTGAAAAGAAGGAGGCTCCGATGCCGGGTGGACACGGCGGCCGGATGAAGGCATTTACTTAAGGGTCAATGGAGCCGCGGACGCCTTCGTCCGCGGGCTGAGGGCCATCTTCCGTTGGCCTTAGTTCGTTGGCTGGTCGATTTAGTTGATTAATAATTTACTGGATTGCGAATCCATGAATATGCTATAGTCTGACCATGAGATTTGGGGACTTCGATAGCTATAGGCACGATTGTGATGAAGGCCCGGATGCGCCGGAAGGCTACATACCCTCGGAGCAGGCTCTTGAGCATGTGTTCGAGAATGAGAGAGACGCTGTCCAGGAGAGAGTCAAGGCAGACGCGGCGCTGGAATGGCTCAAGGCTGGCCAGCCGTGGCTCGACCTTCTGAACATCGTCTCCCGTCATGACAAGGAACAACTCAAAGAAGCAATACGCCAGGAAATAGACGGCGCGCGACGGTCGGACCCCGAAAGGATCGCAGAGCCTCAGTTGTTCGCGGTGGCAAGCGACGCAGCCAGATTACTCGAATCGGTCGGCTCGCCTCATTCCAACTTCTGTGCTCCTTCTGAGAACCTCGCCTGGGCAAACAGCCTCATTAAACTGACAAGAGCTTTCAGGGAAATACTCTTCTTGCTCTCAGAGCCGGATGACTCATGGATGGTCAGCTATCACCTTGCGAAGCCGATCGAGGAGGTCAACTCAGTCCTCCTAGAGGGAAGACCAGACACATTGGAGTGGCATGCAAGCACCTCGAAGTCCCGCGAGTTCCGCCGCAAGTTCTCCCCCGAGATGACCCCGCTCCACTCCCGCCTAGCCAAATGGATTCGGGACTTTTTAGTGGTACATCGTAGCAGTCTAGCGCTGGGTGCTTGCACCGAGTGTGGGACGATCTTCGCTCGCGAGCGGCGCGACAATGTGTACTGTTCGAAGACCTGTCAGAATCGGGTCGCGTACAAGAGAAAGAAAATTTTCGAGTCTGGCCTCCTGGTGGAGGTCGAGATTGACCCCCATGCCCCATCTGATGTCACGCCCGGGCTCTGGATTAACCACCCAAGGCTGGGCCTTGGGCGTATTGAGGCCGCGAGATTCTGCGACAGGACACTGTGGCTTCAGTTCAAGGGCCACGGCTCCGGTCAGCGCATTCCGGATGGGTACACTGCGGAGCAGTACCTGGAGACACTCAAGAAAACCCTAAAGGAAAAGGTGGCTGGCTGGGAGGAGGTGGCCGATCCTCGGTCACTAGAACTGAGGGTGAGGTTCCTTCAGCTCTCTCGGAGTCTGCGCGCGGGGGAGATATTTCCTAGTGCGGGAAGATCTGACAGCGGCGCCTCCTTCTATCGCGTAACGGATGTGCGCTCGCTCGCTGATTTACTGTAACGGTTTCTAGGAGCCCCGATGGGCAAGTGGACTCGAACTCGCCGCGATCCAGGCCGTACTTACTCGGATGAAGATACCGAGCGAACCGAAAGAATGATTGCGCGAGTGCGTAGATTCTTTGAGGAAGGCGTGCCCGAAGACGAGCCGGAATTTATTGCGGCGGTCAAGGCGGCAAAACCTAAAATAACGGCAACTGAATTAAAGGACGTGATTACGCAGTTTCGCGCCGTCGTTTCCGAGAGGCAACAGCGCGGTCTAGGGCGGCGTTAAAATTCTTTTCAGATTCTTGCTGCTCCTTCGGAGTCATTCCGCTGGCGCCGTCTTCAATGATGCCTCGCATGGTACCGAGAAGCGTATCCATCGCAGATTTGCCCTTTATGGAAGTAGGCGCAGCCGACGCCTTTTTGCGGTTTGCAGTCGCCATGACAGATATTCTACCGCGCCGGGCGGGGTTCGGCGCAGGTGACCGATGTGCTACTCCCTTTTTCAGGTGCCTCAAACAGTCCTCTTGAGCGTG
>Ga0302326_10002905_pt1 | contig 41045 bp, 36 predicted proteins | sample Palsa_T0_3_FD_202264 | JGI IMG/M metagenome (GOLD analysis project Ga0302326, IMG submission 202264) | Peat permafrost microbial communities from Stordalen Mire near Abisko, Sweden - Palsa_T0_3 | ecosystem: Environmental > Terrestrial > Soil > Palsa > Peat permafrost | place: Sweden: Abisko... | reverse complement strand
CCCATCCGCGAGTTGGGCAAGTCAATCACCAGGCGCGGCGGCGAATCGAGCGCCTGAATTTCCGGAATCACCGGACCACCGCTGGAGAGAATCTCAATCGCCAGCCCGCCGCGCCCGTGGCCACCGGTCTCATGCCCACCGTTCTCATGCCCGCTATTCTCATGAACGACGCGAACACTCGTCACCAGCGGCGGCGGACCAAACGTCTGCGCGGCCGCTCCCGCAGCCAGCAGCAGCAGCACCGCCGCCATCACCGATAACGCCACACGCGTGAGTTTGAGCGCACGCCGCAAGAGGATCCTCGTTGGAAGCTTGCAGGAAACATATCACTTGCAGAGAGCAGAGAGAAGAGCAGAAGAAAAGTGATCAGGGCCAAGGCGAGAGGTTAGTGACTAGGAGCTGGGGGCTGGGTGCCAGCGATCAGTGATCAGTGATCAGAATTCCGTCTCAGCGGCGTCTTTCTGGCCACTGATCACTGCCCCCTGATCTAAACTTCCGGCAGGAACTCGTACTCTTCGATCACAGCGGCGACGGCCAGCTTGCCGTCAGCGCGTCCATCTTCCACTCGCACCACGCGGCCTTTGCATTGCACGCGGATGCTCTCGGTCAGCGTGATCTCAGGCGGCAGAGTCAATGTAAAACCAATAGCCGATCCCTGAGCGACAGCGGATTCCAGATAAAAACAGATGCCGCGTGCGCTCACATCGCGCAGCTGGGCTGATTGAGCCGCATTTTCGTGATCGACAGTAACCGGTACGCGCAGCGGGAAGCGCCGCGCTCCCCTTTTTTCCTCCTGGGGCTCGGCCATACACCCTCCAAGTCTTGCAAAGTAGCGTTTAAAGCTTTTTTAAACTTATGCACAAAGGATGCCCCTCATACGCCCCACGGTCAATACCACCCTTGGGTCACTGAGTGGCCCGTTCAGGCGGGGAAGAACAAATTGCAGAAGTCAGATTTCAGATTGCAGATTTAAGCCTGGTGCCGAAATCTGCAATCTGAAATCTACGATCTGAAATTGTTTCTCCGGTGTAAGCTATTCTCAGGAGCGCTGGCGCGTGATCTTCGTCCTCGACAACTACGATTCCTTCACCTACAACCTGGTGCAGTATATCGGCGAACTGGGCGCGGAGGTCGATGTCGAGTTTCAGGTCGAGGTTCGGCGCAACGATCAGGTCACGGTCGGCGAAGTCGAGAGCATGCATCCGGAAAAAATCGTCATCTCTCCCGGCCCCTGCACGCCGCAGGAGGCCGGCATCAGCATCGCTCTCATCCGCCACTTCGCCGGGAAAATTCCCTTACTCGGAGTCTGCCTGGGGCACCAGGCCATCGGCGAAGCCTTCGGCGGCCGCGTGGTTCGCGCCGCTCATCTCATGCACGGCAAAACCAGCCCCGTCATGCACGACAACCGGACCGTCTTTCAAGGCCTGCCCATGCCCATGACGGCCACGCGCTACCACTCCCTCATTGTCGAGGAAAAAGATCTCCCCGCCGACCTCGAAGTCAGCGCCTGGACCACCGAAAAAGACGGCACCCGCACCATCATGGGCCTGCGCCACCGCCAGTACGCGGTCGAGGGCGTGCAATTCCATCCCGAAAGCGTGCTGACCGACGCAGGAAAGAAGCTGGTGGAGAATTTTTTGAAGCAGTGAAGTGCGAGCAGTGGCCAGAAAGGGCTACTTCTTATTTGGCAGCGAGTTTAGAAGACCGTTGAGAATGCGGCCAACCTCGGCTGCGCTAGCCAGCAAACTCTCACCTTGAATGACTTCCGGATAACCCAGATCTTGCGAGATAAGAATCTGGGTCTCGCTTTCCATCAATGACCCTCGCGCATTTCCCAGGAATTGCCTGAACTCCCCCGGAGAAAGTCTGGCTTGACCTTCCGCAATATTGCTGGGCACGGAAACTGCAGCCCGGCGCAGTTGCGAAACCAGGCCGTATGTCTCAGCTTTCGGAAACGTGTGCGTGCTCCGATAGATATCCAGAACGAACGCCATCGACTTCTTCCAGACAACTAGGTTACGACAAGACTGGACAATGGGTGTCGCGGTGCATTGCATCTGCTTATGATGCGCCCGCAAGCACGCGACTCGTATGTGAAATCCGCCACGACGCTACGTGGATTTCCCAAAATCGGACAACGAGAATCTGGCCACTGATCACTGATCACTATTCCTAGCCTTCTCCACCGCCCTCACCACCGCCTGCGCCTTGTTCAGACTCTCCTGAAACTCCGAAGCCGGATCCGAATCCGCAACAATCCCCGCCCCCGCCTGCAGATACGCCTTCTTACCCTGCATCAGCAGCGTCCGAATCCCGATGCACGAATCCAGATTCCCCGCGAAGTCGGCATACAGCACCGATCCACCGTAGATTCCGCGACGCGTCGGCTCCAGTTCTTCGATGATCTGCATGGCGCGCACCTTGGGCGCGCCGCTGAGCGTTCCCGCCGGGAAACACGCAGCGAAGGCGTCAATCGCATCCAGATCCTTGCGCAGCGTGCCTTCCAGCGCCGACACCAGATGCATCACGTGCGAATACCGCTCCACATACATCAGGTCTTTCACTTTGACCGAGCCGTACTCGCTCACCCGCCCCAGGTCGTTGCGGCCGAGGTCGACCAGCATCACATGCTCGGCGCGTTCCTTTTCGTCGGTACGCATCTTTTGTTCGAGCCTCAGGTCTTCGGCTTCATCGCGTCCCCGCGGATGTGTGCCCGCGATCGGACGATATTCCAGCTTGCGCCCAGTGACCCGCACTAGCATTTCCGGAGACGACCCCAGAATGTGCGTGTCTCCCGACCGCAAGAAATAAAGGTACGGCGACGGATTCACCTGCCGCAGCGAGCGGTACAAATCGAACGGCGCAACCTCGGGAGTGAAGTCCAGCCGCTGCGAGAGTACGACCTGAAAAATGTCGCCCGCCGCAATATATTCCTTGCAGCGCTTCACATTTTTCAGGAAGGTGTCCCGCGGAGTGCCGGCATGCATCTTGAGTTTCCCAGCCTTGGCCTTCGCCGGCTTGCGCCACAACGCCGGACTCAGCCCCGCCGCCAATTTGCGCTCCAGCGCGGCAATGTCGCGCAGCGCCCGGTCATAAGCGCGCCGTGGACTCTCACGCTTCACGTCGGCGGCCGCCACAATATGAATCTGGTGCCGCAGGTGATCGAACGCCAGTAGCCGGTCGAAAAACATCAGTTCGGCGTCGGGCAGCGCCAGGTCATCCTTCGCCCGATCGCCAATTTTTTCCAGCTGGCGCACCACGTCGTAAGCGAAATATCCAACCGCTCCCGCCGTGAACGGAGGCAGCCCCGGAACGGTGGCCGGCCGGTGCTCGCGCAGCAAGCGCTTCACCACCTGGAAGACGCTCTCGGTACCCTTGCGCGGGTGCCCCATTTCTCGCGCGCCCTTTGCGCGAGAAGTGGGTGTCTTCCGGCCCCGCTCAATCTCGACCCCGCCCTCACGCGCTGTGACCCGCATGTAAGGCCGCGCCCCGAGAAACGTAAATCGTCCGATCTGTTCGCCCCGCTCCACCGACTCCAGCAGAAAGGCGTGCGGTTCTTTGTCGGCGATCGCGAGAAACGCCGAGACCGGCGTGAGCAGATCGGCGCTCACCGATTTCACCACCGGCACCAGCGTGGCCTCTCGCGCCAGCCGGGAAAATTGTTTGAAGTCCGGTTGCACCATTTTGTTTGAATTCCGAACCGCCGCTGCGGCGCTCACCCTCGGAGCGCACCACGCGCCCGAACGACGGTTTTTTATTATAGGCGACGGACACGGGTTGGATATCGCCGCAGACGCGCCGGCCAAAACATCAACCACAAAGGACACGAAGGATCACGAAGGGAACACATTCCGATGAAATCCTTCGTGCGACTTCGTGTGCTTGTGGTTGATGATTTTTCGATGAGGGCCAAATGGGGCCGCCCCGAATTCCCTTTGCTCCAAGCGCAACCTGTGATGGAATCTTCTTGATGAATCGCCGGAATTTCCTTCGCCTCTCAGCCGCAGCGTCCGCCGCTGTTTTGTACCCTCCCCTAAGCTTTGCCGACGCCAGCCCAAGCACTTCCGCCCGGCTGACTCTGCGCGCCGACCGGCTCGGCAACAAAATCGGCGACGACTTCACCGGTTTGAGCTACGAATCGGCGCAGCTCGGGAATCCAACCTTCTTTTCCAGCGCGAACACGGAACTGGCCGGCTTCATCCGCCGCCTGGGCGCGTCTGGCGTCTTGCGCATCGGCGGCAACACCAGCGAATATTGTTACTGGACTCCCGATCCCACCAAGCCCGCGAACCTGCAGAACAATTTGCCCAACCACCCACAAAGCCCAGACAACATCCGCACCGCCGACAAGGCGAATCCCGCCGCCTTCGGCATGGCCGTCGGTCCTGACACCGGGCACAAAGCTCCTGCGCCCGTGAACATCACGCCGCTGGCCATTCGCAATCTGCGCGGCTTCCTCGACGCCTGCGGCTGGAAGCTGATCTACGGCCTGAACATGGGTACCGGCACAGCCGAAGACGCTGCCGATGAAGCCGCCCGTGTCATGGACGCCGCCGGATCGAAGCTGATTGCGTTCCAGCTGTGCAACGAGCCCGATCTTTTCTTCCGCAACGGAATTCGTAAAGCCGATTACGATTTCAAGAAATTCGCCGTCGAATGGCAGCACTTTTTCGAGACCATCCGCGCGCGTCTTCCCAACGCACCTTTCGCCGGGCCCGACACGGCGTACAACAATCAATGGCTCGTCCCCTTCGCCAAACAATTCAAGCATGAGGCCGTGTTCCTTTCGCAGCACTATTACGCCGAGGGTCCACCCACTGACCCCTCCATGACGATCGAACGCCTGCTGCGCCCCAATCCCAAGCTGCAGGACCAATTCATCGGCATGAAGACCACCATGCAAGAATCCGGCCTGCCCTTCCGTCTGGCCGAAACCAACTCCTGCTATCAGGGCGGCAAACAGGGCGTCAGCGACACCTTCGCCTCCGCGCTCTGGGCCGCCGACCTCATGTACCAGCTCGCGGCCGCAGGTGGAGAAGGCATCAATTTTCACGGCGGAGGTTACGGCTGGTACACCCCGATTGCCGGTACGCCCGAAAAAGGCTTTCAGGCCCGGCCGATTTATTACGGCATGTTGCTGTTGGCGCAGGCCGGCGCAGGCCAGTTGGTGGAAGCCAAACTCGATTCGCAAACCGCGCCCCTGCTCACCGCCTACGGCCTTCGCAGCAATACCGGAGCCCTCAAGGTCGCGGCGATCAACAAGCACCTGGATCGTGGCGTTCACCTCACCATCGACGCAGGACAGCACGCGCAGCACGTAACTGCCCTCCGTCTGCACGCTCCCGGCGTGGACGACACCAGGGACACAACCTTCGGAGGATCTCCCGTAGGCGCGGGCGGCGCATGGTCAGCCGTGAAAGAAGACTCGCTCATCGTTGAGAATGGAGTTGCTGCCCTCGATCTTCCTCCGGCCTCCGCAGCCCTGATCACGTTCGAACCCGCCTGACCACGGCTTCCGTCATCGTCCGATCCCGCGCGCCGCCGGCAATCTATGCCCGTTCGCTATCAGCTGAGAAACTTTGGTCACTTGTTGGCCCCTCAGCAACAGCTAGAATCGCTAATATCCCGCGTATTATGAATGTTTTGGGCTTCGCCACGGGAGCGTTACTGCGCCCTCGGAGGCAGCCCGCCTACAAAACGAACCAGCAATCGAATTGACGGGAAGACGGTTGCGGTCGAAGATTGCGGAATAAGCACTGAAACTTATGCGAGTTAAGTTTTGGGGCGTGCGCGGTTCCACGCCCACTCCACAGGCCGCCAACCTGCGCTACGGGGGCAACACCTCCTGCGTCGAGGTGCGTCTGGGAGATCAGATCTTCATCTTCGACTGCGGCACCGGCTTCCGCGTGCTGGGCAGCGAACTGAAGCGCGAGTTCGGCGAGCGCGAGTTCGCGGCTCACGTTTTTGTTTCGCACTTCCATTGGGATCACATTCAGGGCATGCCGTTTTTCCGCCCGCTCTACGACAACCCCAAGAGCAAGTTTCATTTTCACTCCTCCAACCGCACTCGCGGCCTGCAACAGGTCATGGCCGAGCAGATGGCGGCCCCGTATTTTCCCGTGAATCTCGCCCAGATGCGGGCGCAACTCGGCTTCTACAACATCGAGAACGGATGCCTGCCCATGGAGAACGGCATCCAGATCAAGACCGCGTGGCTGAACCATCCTCAGGGTTGCATGGGATTTCGTCTGGAGACCAAGGAAGGCGTGCTGGTCTACGCCACCGACAACGAACCCGGCGACCCCGGCTTCGACAAAGCCGTGCGCAAGCTGGCCGAAGGCGCCGACATCCTCATCTATGACGCGCAATATCTTCCCGAAGAATATGCCGCCCGCCGCCACGGCTGGGGACACAGCCACTGGCGCGAAGCCGTCAACGTGGTCATGGAAAGCGGCGCCAAAGAATTAATCCTCTACCATCACGATCCCGACCACACCGACGCCATCGTCGACAAACTGGTCGCCGACGCCCGCAACTACTACCCCCAGGTTCGCGCCGCCGCCGAAGGCATGGAAATCAATCTGTAGCCTTCGCCCCCGCAATGTTCCTGCAGGAACACTGTGGAAATGTACGGAATCGCCGCGCTCAAGTTGCTGAATCCACGAGGCCGATTTTTTCGGCCACGCCTTTGCAACGACTTACGCTGTGCAAAAACCCCCTACTTTCGTGGACGTTGCATGACTACGAAAGTGGACTTGACTTTGCGCTGACGCGCGCGACCTGTACAGGGCAACGGAAGAAAAACACGGAAGGTCAAACTGCTCGCCGCTACGTTCGTCATCTAGCGGTATCACCTAGATTAGAGAATACTCAGCACAATCAGTCGAAGGTCATCAGTTCCTACCTGTAGTAGTCCCAACTTAATCCATCGAGGGAGATTCATGTTTCGACGAGCAGGTATGCTGCTGCTGTTTTGGCTGGGTGCGGGCGCGATTCTGTTGCACGCGCAAGACTTTAAGCTGTTTGACCGCGACATTCAGGTCCACGGATTTGTGTCGCAAGGCTACATCTACACCGGCGGGAACAACTGGCTGACCATGGACACCAACAGCGGCAGTGCCGCCTATACCGACATGGGTTTGAACATGTCCAGCCCAATCACTGACAAGCTCCACGTGGGCGCGCAAGTCTATGACCGCAATTTGGGTCAGCTCGGCCAGTACCATCCGCAACTGGACTGGGCCTTTGCCGACTATCGCTTCACCAGCTGGTTCGGAGTTCGCGGAGGCAAGGTCAAGACGGTGCTCGGCCTCTACAACGACACTCAGGATCTCGACTTTCTCCACACCTTCGCGCTGCTGCCGCAAAGCATCTATCCCACCGATATTCGCGACGTTACGATCGCGCACCTCGGTGCGGACATCTACGGCGATATCCTGCTGAAGAACAACCTGGGCACTCTTTCCTATACCGCCTATGCCGGGCACCGCAGCGACAGCATCTACGATGGATATACGTTGCTGGAGCAGTCGCAGGGTGTCGATCTCAAAAGCCAGGGCGGATTGCAGTATGGCGTCGACCTGCGCTGGAAAACGCCGCTGAAAGGTCTCTTGGTCGGAGTCTCGCGCATCAATCAGGACATCACCGCCACCGGGTCGTCGACCAATCCCGTTGACCCGACGGGACCGCTGGTGCCCTTTACATCGAACTCCAACGCCGTATGGACCAACCAGTTTTACGGTCAATACGTGAAGGGAAAATTGCGGCTCGATTCAGAATACCGCCGCTTTTTCACCAACTTTGGCAGCGGTTCCGGGAACACCAACGATGTGCGCGGCTGGTATGTCAGCGGCGCTTACCGGATCATCAAGAAGCTTGAGGTCGGTTCCTACTATTCTCACTACACCATCGAATCCGTTTACTACGGTCCCATCGCGCTCGAGGTGCCCAGCCAGACCGACACCAGCCTGCCGCAGAACCATATCTACGACAAAGTGATCACCGCTCGCTTGAATATCAACCGGTTCTGGAACGTAAAAGTGGAGGGCCACTTCATGAACGGATACGGAGTGAGCACCTACCCCGACGGCTTCTATCCGCAACTGAACCCGCAAGGATTCCAAAACACTACCGATGCGCTGGTCATAAAGACCAGCTTTCATTTCTAAGCCCACCCACGGTGGAAAGGAGAACTCGATGAAATACCTAAAAGCATTTCTAGTTGCCGCCGGGTGGACGACTCTTCTCGGGGCGAGTGCAATGGCAGGCGATGTAAAGGTCATTGCCAACCCCAGCGTGAAAGCAGAATCGATTTCTGCGCGCGAGCTCAAGAGCCTCTATCTGGAAGAAAAAAGCTCACTGAACGGCGCGCACGTCGAACCAGTGATTGAGAAGCACGGGCCGGCCCACGAAGCCTTCCTGCGCGACTATCTTGGTCAGACGGACGACGAATTGCAGAAGTACTATCAGGCCCTGATTTTTACCGGCAGAGGCATGATGCCGAAAACCGTCACCTCCGATGCCGAAGTCGTGGCCTACGTGGCCAGGACCAAAGGCGCGATCGGGTATGTCGGCAGCAGTGCCAATGTGGAAGGCGTAAGAACCTTGGCCATCGAAGACTCAAGCGGTGCTGCCAGTGGCTCAGGCAGTGGCGGAGGAAGGCAACTGGTGGCGCGCGTCGAGCCGACGTATCCAGAGGATCTGCAAAAGCGTTCGATCGGGGGAACCGTGCGTCTGAAAGTAGTCATCGCGGCCAACGGCGCGGTCGACCACGTCGAAGTCCTCGGAGGCAATCCCATCCTGGGAGAGTCAGCCGCGGCCGCCGTGCAGAAGTGGAAGTACGCTACAGCCAGTTCGAAGACCACCATGGAAATCAGCGTTCCGTTCGAACCGAAACGCTGAAGTTGCAAACTCGCCCCACCCGTGAACCAGGACGATCACGGCGCCCCATTTCTTTCTTTCTTTCTTTCTTTCTTTTGAATTCGAAAGGATGGGGCGCCGTGAGAATTCCGTTTTTTGGAAACCCTCGACATTTTTCCGGCTTTCGTAACAGAACTTAAGCAGGACCCTCCGATTCGGCCTTTGCGCTTGACTCTGCGCGCTGCTTCCCTAAATACTGGCGTGGTTTTCGTACGAAAGAGATTTTCACCGGGACGGCGGCGGGAGTCTCGCGACCGACGATCCAAAGTGATTGACGATCCAAAAAACTAAGGAGGAAGAACATAGTGAATCGAAAACTGTGTGTATCGCTTCTTTCCATCGCAGCGTTGGTCTCAGCCGGAGCCATCTCGGCCCGCGCTGAAACGCTGATGACCCGCCATGTACGCGAAGCCACACTCAACGGGCAAGCCCGGCTGCTCGGTCACCTTCCCGCCACGCAAGTCATGCAGTTGGATGTCGTGCTGCCGTTGCGGGACCAGGCCGGCCTAGATTCATTCCTGGCCGAACTGTACAACACCTACAGCCCCAACTACCGTCACTTCCTCACCCCCGCCGAGTTCACCGAGAAGTTCGGCCCCACGCGGGAAAACTATGACGCGGTTATACGCTACGTGCAGGAGCGCGGACTCGCCGTGGTTGGCGGATCGCGTGACGGCATGGAAGTCCAGGTGAAAGGGCCGGTCTCGGCCGTCGAACTCGCCTTCCACGTCAATCTGCTCACCTACCAGCATCCCTGGGAGAATCGCGTGTTCTACGGGCCCGATCGCGAACCCACGGTTGACCTGCCCTTCCAGCTCTGGCACATTTCGGGGCTGGACAACTACTCCATCCCCCATCCCAAGTTCGTCAGGAAGAGCGACTACGCCAGGGCGCATGGCATCAGCCCTGATAAAGTCGTTACCCACGCTACGACCGGATCCGGCCCCTCGGCTTCCTTTCTGGGCAGCGACATGCGCGCGGCCTATTACGGCGGCACGGCCCTGACCGGCGCGGGTGAGAACCTCGGATTGCTCGAGTATCTGGGCACGGATCTTGCCGACCTGACCACCTATTACAAGAACGTCGGGCAGACCAACAGTGTGCCCATCACGCTGCTCTCCACCGACGGCACCAGCACCAGCTGCGTGTATTCGCGCGCCGGAGGCGACTGCGACGACACCGAACAGACGCTGGACATGACCCAGGCCATCGGCATGGCTCCCGGCCTGGCCAGCCTGGTGATGTACATCGGCTCGACCGATACGGCCATCATCAGCGCCATGACCACTCATAGCCCGCTGCCCACCACCATCGGCTGCTCCTGGGGCTGGACCCCGGCCGATGCCACCACGCTCGACCCCTACTTTGAAAAGATGGCCTCGCAGGGCCAGAATTTCTTCGTGGCTTCGGGCGACGATTCCACCTGGAAGAAGTCGGGCGACGCCGCGGCCTGGCCGGCGGACGATGCCAACATCGTTTCCGTCGGCGGCACCGACCTCACCACCTCCAGCGCCGCCGGGCCCTGGAAGTCGGAAACGGCATGGTCCGACAGTGGCGGCGGCATCTCACCGGATAAGATCGCGATTCCCGCGTGGCAGAAGCTCTCGGGCGTGATCAACTCCAGCAACAAGGGCTCCACCACCTATCGCAATGGCCCGGATGTTTCCGCCAACGCCAACTTCACCTTCTACGTTTGCGCTGATCAGACCACCTGCACGGCCAACGATTACGGTGGAACCAGCTTCGCCGCTCCCATGTGGGCCGGGTACGTTGCCCTGGTCAACCAGCAACTGAAGGCCGACGGATACTCGACCATCGGTTTCATCAACCCGTATCTTTATGCGTTCGGCACCAGCTCGAGCTACGATACGGACTTCCACGACATCACCAGCGGCAAGTCCGGCAGCTACTCGGCCGTGACTGGCTACGATCTGGTGACCGGGTGGGGCAGTCCCAACGGCACCGGCCTGCTCAACGCCCTGGTCGGCGAGAAATAGCCCCGCTGCACTTCACCACCATCCACCATCAGGCCCGGACTTTCTCAGGCTGGGCCTGATTTCGTTTTGCGCAGGTTTTGGGTTGATTATTTTTGTGCGGAGGCTGTGGCAACCCCCAGGTTCGCGCGAGGCAGTCGCCCTCGCTTGGGAGTCGCTTGTCCGTCTCGACTTCCCCGTGGAGATTTCAGCTTTGAACAAAGTCTCGCGATTCTGCTACTCTGCGCATTCCGCTCTGAAGGAGGAAATCTGGAAATGTCATCCCGCAGGTCATTATTCTCAACTCTCTTCTTAACTCTGTTCGCAACTGTTGCCGGCGGCTTGTGCCTCAGCGTTTCTGCATCCGCGGCCGACAAGAAATCGAAAGACGCGAAGGCCGACGAAGCCGCCAAGCCTTCGTACGAACTACCGCAGCCTGCGACTGAGACGCTCGATCTCACCATGTATCAGCGCATCCGCGACGAGGGGCTTTCGCACTCGCATGTGATGGAGTTTGGCTCGGCGCTGGCCGATGGCATTGGGCCGCGGCTGACTGGGTCACCCAACCTGCAGCGCGCCAATGCGTGGACGCGCGATCAGTTCGCCGCCATGGGATGCAGCAACGCTCATCTCGAAGACTGGGGCGAGTTCGGTATGGGCTGGCGGCAGCTGAACACCTGGGTGCGCATGTCGGCGCCCGACACGGCGGTATTCATTGCGCAGGCGCTGCCCTGGTCGGCTTCGAGCCATGGTCCAGTCAACGGGCGCGCGATTTGGGTGGATGCGAAAGATGAGAAAGATCTGGAGAAATACAAGGGCAAGCTGGCGGGCAAGATTGTTTTCTTCGGCGAAATGCGCGAGGTGAAGCCGGTCGACAAGCCGCTATTCGAGCGCCGCGACGACGCCAACTTGAAGACGCTCGGCGAATATCCGGTGGACATCAGCGCGAGCGGGGATTTCTTCGCGACCTTCATTAAAAGCCTGGAATTCCGCGAGAAGGCCGGACAGTTTTTTGCCGCCGAGCATGCCGCGGGAGTCGTGACTCCCAGCCGCGATGGGCGCAACAACGGCGGTTCCGGCGGAACAATCTTTGACGACGGCGGCTCTGGGCTCGGATGGTTCACCTATCAGCGCGAACATGCCGAGCCGCTTCCGATTGTGGTGATGGCGATTGAGAATTACGGCCGCGTCTACCGGCTGCTCAAGGCCAACGTTCCGGTGAGCGTCGAGATGGATGTGGAAGCAGAATTTACCGGCGATCACGAGCATGGCTTCGACACCATCGCGGAAATTCCCGGCACTGATGCGAAACTGAAAGACGAAGTCGTAATGGTCGGCGGGCATCTGGATTCATGGGCGTCGGCGACGGGCGCGACCGACAACGGCGCGGGCACGATTGTCGCAATGGAAGTGATGCGCATCCTGACGGCGCTGCAGGTGCAGCCGCGGCGCACCATCCGCGTGGGTTTGTGGACGGGCGAAGAACAGGGATTATTTGGGTCGTCCGGATATGTCAAGCAGCACTTCGGCTACGCGCCGCTCTCGACTGCGCCTGATCAGCTGAAGCTGCCCGATTTTCTGCGCAAGCCCGCCGGCGCGCTGCAGCTGAAACCGGAGCAGGAGAAAATCTCCGGATATTTCAACGTGGACAACGGCACGGGAAAAATTCGCGGCATTTACCTGCAGGAGAACGCCGGGGTTGGCCCCATCTTCCAGCAGTGGATTGCACCGCTCAGCGATCTGGGTGTGAGCACGATAACCCTGCGCAATACCGGCGGGACCGATCATGAATCATTCGACGCGGTCGGCGTGCCGGGCTTCCAGTTCATTCAGGATCAGCTCGACTACGGCGCGCGCACCCATCACTCGAACATGGATACCTATGAGCGGTTGCAGGGAAACGATCTGGCGCAGGCCGCGGTGGTGGAAGCGATCTTTGTTTACAACACGGCCATGCGCGATCAGATGCTGCCGCGCAAGCCTCTGCCGCATCCGGAACTGGACGAGCAGAGGAAGGCTCCGCTGAAAAACTTGATGCCGGGAGCCGAGGCGGAAGGCGCGAAGTAGGCGGCGAACTCGATCGCGAGGAGATCAGCCGGGCTGCGCCCGGCGAACAGCCGAGGGCGGCTGTTCCCACAAAAACAGAACGCCGCCGATTTCCCGGCGGCGCGTTCGCCACGACTCAATCTTAGTGCTGTGCTTCTTCCAGCAATCCCTGCTCCAGCTTTTCCTGGCATTCGATGCAGTGGCGCGTCCAGGGGACGGCTTCGAGGCGCTTGGCGTTGATCTCTTTGCCGCAGTGAATGCATTCGCCGAAACTGCCTTCGCGGATGCGGACGAGTGCCTTGTCCACCATCTGCAGCGTGTTGCGGTCGTTGTTGCTCTGGCTGAACAGGAATTCCTTGGTGTAGGAACTGGCGGCACGGTCGGCAATGTCCTGCGCGGTATCTTCGTCGGCGGAGCGGCCGTCGGCCTGAGTGCGCTTCACGGTGCGGCGCAATTCCTGCTGCCGCGTTTCTAAACGTTTTCGGAACGCTTCCAACTTCTTCTTGTCCATAATTCACTTCAACCCGGTTACACGCAATAAGTCGTAACAGAAAACTCCTCGGACGCCCCATCCCAGAGGCGTCCGTGGTGAAAAGGCCAAACAAAAATAATAAGCGCGGGAATTGAGATGCGTCAACCGCCAGTGGCCAGCGTTCAGTGGCAGTGTTCAGTGGCCAGTTAAGAACGGTTGCACGGTTTGCTGGCCACTGATCACTGGCCACTGATCACTGATCACCGGCCATTGTTTCTCTACCTCGGCAGCGGATCCCTCATGCTGGCCAGCGCATAGCCCATCACGGCCATGGCGGCGGCGTTCTCGCGCAACTCGGCGGGGACGACTTTGTCCAGGGTATCAGCCGCGGTGTGGTGATAATTAAAGTAGGTCCGGCCGTCCTGCATCAGGCCGAGCGCGGGCACGCCCGCTTCCGACATGGCCGAAATATCGGCGCCCGGCGGATAACTGCTGGGCTGCACCGCATTGGCTCCAAAACTTTGCAGCACGTCCAGCACGGGGCGCAGAAGTTCTTCCGCCTGCGGAGTCATTTTGATCTCGAAGCCGAGCGGGTGGGCTGCGCCGGAATCGCTTTCGATGGCGGCCGCGGTGTGAATGAATTCAGCCGAATAATCCTTGGTGTAGGTCTGGCTGCCGGAGGAACCGCTTTCTTCGTCCATCCAGGCAATCACGCGCAGCGTGCGTTTGGGGCGGAGATGCAGTTTCTGCAAAATCTCGGCGGCTTCCATGGCGACCACCACTCCGGCGCCGTCGTCGATGGCTCCGGTGCCCAGGTCCCAGGAATCGAGATGTCCTGAGACCACGACGATCTGCTCGGGATGTTCGCTGCCCTTCAGATCGGCGATCACGTTGTAGCAGGTTACGTCAGGAAGTTTTTGGGGCGTTAACGTAAGCCGCATGCGGACTTTGCCCTGCGCGAAAAGATGAGCGATCAGCTCAGCATCTTCGGCGGTGACTGCGCCAGCGGGAATGCCGGCGGGAAAACTGTATCCGGTGTGAGGCAGGCGGAAATCGGCGTTGCCGACGGAACGCACGAGTGCCGCGACTGCGCCCAGGTCGACCGCGGCTTTCGGACCAGCGGCGCGATAGCGCACGGACTCCCCGTAAGCCACGAATGACATTCCGCCCGCAGCTTTCTGCTTGTCAAAGAGTTCGTTGAACAGGACAATCTTGCCCGCGACTTTGTCGCGGCCCAGCGCCTTCAGTTCGTCAAAATTGTCGACCACCACCACGTCGGCGGTGAGGCCTTCGGCGGGAGTGGATGGGCTTCCCCCTAACGCGGTAAGAACAATTTTCTGCCGCGTTCCGGAGACCTGGCCGGAGTATTCGACCAGTTCGGCAGTCTCCGCGCCGCGCACCCAGTGCGGCACTTTGGTTTCTTCGAGGTGAACCTCCAGACCGAGCTGGCGCAACTCGCCGGCAACGTAGTCCACCGCGGCCTGGGCCTGCGGCGATCCGCTGATGCGCGGGCCGATGTTCTCGGTCAAGTGCGCGAGTTGGTGGTAGGCGTAAGCGTCGGTGAGCGCGGCAGTCTTGATTGCGGCCAGTTGTTCGAGCAGCGCGGGAGGAAAGTTATCCTGCTGCGCCTGCGACTCTGATGCGGGCGTCATGAACGGGACATGCCTGGGCATATTCTTCGACTGTGGGTCCTGGGCGCTGGCGCGAACCGGGAAAAGGGCAACCGGTAGAACGACGAGGCATGAAATCGCCGGAAGTAGTTTGCCGCAGAGTTTAGATTGATTCATGGTCGTTGGTCAGTGTAGCTGACCGCGGCCTGGGAACGAAACTGGGGACCCGGGTCGGCAGTGGCTCAATTTCAAAATTATTCCGTCCGATGTCATTCTGAGCGCGGCGACAGCCGGGCGAGGAACCCTACTCCTCCGACGTTGTTGATGCCGCGGATAGGAGTGCCAGCGCTTCGTGCAATGCAGGCTCTCCTCGCATCAGTGCAACCGATGTCTGGGTTTCGTAAGGTCCCTCCGGAGCGCTGCGCGCGCTCCTGCGGGATGACACCCGGTCGGCGAATCCGCAGTTGCTCAACTTAAATTGCACCACCCCTCCCCCGTTTTTCGTTTCGCCTGTGGGTCGCTGGACCAATCAGCATTCTTTCCGGATGTACCAGGGCGCGCTGACGGTGAAGATTTTTTCGTTGCCGCGGGCCATCAGCGCCCATTCCATCAGGCGGCCGCGCTGGTTGTGCAGGAAGTATTCGAACCACCGGTCCTCCACCAGCTCCGGAATGACGAGCACGATGCTGCGGCCGGGATTCTTCTTCGAGAGATCGAGCACGAACTGCACCACGGGAATGACGACGAAGCGGTAGGGCGACGGCAGGATGTGGAGCTCGGGCGCTTGCTTGCCTGCGGCCTGAAACGGCCCCACCACGTATTGTTCCCAATCGTCCTGCAGCAATTCGGAATGTTCGTTGGGCTCCACGTGCAAGGCGATCACTTCCGGCGAGAGCCGCGCGGCAAATTCAATTCCCTGGCGGCTGATGTTGCTCCAGCGGTCGATGGCAATCACCGCTATGGGATGCTGGCTGAGACCAGCCGCGTCCACCGGAATCTTACAGGTGGTCAGCACCTTCACGCGGTGGTAGTGGCGGCGGACCATCGAGAACAAAAGAATGGTCAGCGGAATAAACAGCAGAGTAATCCACGCGCCTTCCACAAATTTTGCCACCAGCACCACGACGGTGGTGAGGCCGGTGACGAATGCGCCGAGTCCGTTTACCAGCGTGCTCTTCACCCAACCGGGACCGCGTTTTTTCCTCCAGTGCATGACCATACCGGCCTGCGAGAGCGTGAAGGCCATGAAGGCTCCAACGGCGTAGAGCGGAATCAGCCGGTCGGTGACGCCGCCGAAAAGAATGAGCACGCCGCCGCACAGCACGGCCAGCACGACAATACCGTAGGTGTAGACCAGCCGGCGTCCGCGGTAGCCGAAGACGTGAGGCAGGTAATTGTTCTGGGCGATGGCGCGGCAGAGACGCGGAAAATCGGCAAAGGCGGTGTTCGCCGATAAAGACAGCACCACCAGAATCGAACCAATCGTCAGGTAGTAAAACATTCCCTTGCCAAAGACCGAGGCCGTGAGCATGGAGAGCACGCTTTGGTAGCCGGGCGCGCCAGGATCGGTGGCGGCGATTCCATACACCTTGACCAGATAAGAAATTCCGGCCAGCAATACAGCCAGCAGAAAAATAATTGCGGTCAGGCTGCGCTGCGCGTTCTTGACGGCGGGCTCGCGAAAAGCCTTCACCCCGTTGCTCACCGCTTCCACGCCGGTCAGGGCGGTGCATCCGCTGGCGAACACCTTCAGCAGCAGCCAGTAAGTGACGGATTCGGTCATGGGCGGCGGAAGGGGAAGCGGAACGGCCGGCGTGGGATGTCCTCCGCTGAGCAGAACGCGGACCACGCCCGCGATGATGGTGACGAGAAGAGTGCCGACGAACAGATAAGTAGGAACCGCGAAAACCGACCCCGCTTCGCGCACGCCCCGCAGATTCAGAATGGTGATGACGATGAGAATTCCCACGCAGAGCGCGACAGTGTGAGGCAGCAACGATGGAACGGCTGAGATCAGCGCGCCCACGCCCGCAGAAATCCCTACGGCAGCCGTAAGGATGTAGTCGGCGAGGAGCGCAGCCGCGGCCAGCAATCCGGCGGACGCGCCCAGATTGAAACGCGCCACGGTATAGGATCCGCCGCCCGAGGGATATGCGGCGATGGTCTGCCGATACGAAAAGTAAACGATGATGAGCAGTGTGATGATGGCCGCGCTGACGGGAACGATGTAGCGCACGCCCAGCAGCCCCAGCGGGATCAGCAGGCTGAGAGCGGCCTCCGGGCCGTACGCGGCAGAACTGAGGCCGTCGAGACCGAAGATCGGAATGCCCTGCGCGGGACCGATCTGCTCGGCCCGTTCGTCAGTAGTCTTGATCGGCTTGCCGACAACGAGGTCAAGTATGTTCATGGGGAGACTGGCTCTTGCCGGAAAATCGAGTCACCCACCATAACATTCGCGGGGTGAGCAATCAAAAGGGGGACGAACATATCCGCTGCAAAACCTCGGTAACTACACGGGCCTTCGAGATCGGGCTAGAGTAAATTGCCAAATATCTGACAGCGATCTGTGGGGTCAAAACCAATGAGAATACGACTCTCGGTGTGTCTGATGCTTGCCCTGATTTCTCCGGCGCTGGCCCAGGAGCGGTCGCTGGGCGACGTTGCGCGAGCTTCTCGCGCGCAGCAGGCGCAAGCGCCGAAACCGGCCAGGGTCTTCAGCAATGAGGACAGTAATCCGCAGGCCATCAAAGACGGGGAGGATCCGCTGGCGGTGTTCCAGCGTGCCAGTCTCGGCTTCCTGCATGACACGGCGCACCGCGGCCAGGAAAAGAACGCTGGGAACAGCGGTCCAGGCTGGAGGAAGTCCGCCACATACGAGGTCGCGGCCGCCGACCGGATGCGGCTGGTGGGGCTGGAAGGATCATCGCGAATCGAATGGCTGCTGGTGGGCGACGCTTACTATTCAAGGCGGAATGGAGCCTCGTGGCGCAAGCTGACCGAGGCAGGCGAAATTGCGCTCGGGCAGATGATATTTCCCGGCGCCCTGATACCCCAGGAACTGCGCTTCGGCTCTCAGCCGGGCGACTTGAAATCTCTGGGCGAACAGATTTTCGGGGGAACCAAGGCCGTGCTTTACCGCTTCACCTCGCACCTCAGCGATTTTGATCGCATCGTGGATTACTGGATCGGCAAGCAGGACAGTCTGCCCCGCAGGATCGAAATGCGGACCGAGTCCAGATCGTGGGGGACGGCGCCGATCGTCTGGACGGGAATCGGTCACCTGCAGCTATGGAGTCGAGATCAAGATCGATCCACCGATGTAAGTCCTCTTGCCCCGGCCAAAAAAATGGCCCCATTGCTGGGGCCAAGTTTCAAAGAGGCGATTTGGAAGGATGTCAGGAAAGGCGATGCAATTGTCCGTCCGGGCGGCCGGAACGGTTCGGGTGGTGACGCGGAGAGTCGAAGGTGTAGGTCATGTTGCTGGAGTTTGCGGCCTCTTTATTGCCTTTGACTTAAGCACTTGCCGCGCCAAAACTCGAAGCGCTGGTTACGCCAGTGACCGCAGGACATAAACAGAAGACGAGTAAGGACTTAGCGGCGGGGCGAAGGCTGCGGAGAACGCAGCCGCAGAAATCAAGGAAAAATCGGAAGTGCAGAACAATGCATATTGGGTGCACCGGGCTACCGACGCCCCTCGAAAATCCCGCAAACACCAAGCCCATGGCGGGTTCTGGCCAGCCATGGGCGCGGGTGAATGGAAGTTGTTAGGGCCTAACTGTTGCCGGCGACGGTGCGCAGCTTCCCGGGTAGAAAGTGGTAGGGCGGCCACGGACCGCTGATCGCGACTTCACAGTTTTTCAACTGCTTGGCGGCGGTCGAGTAGCGGTTCTGGTACTTTTCCACGCTCTTGGAATCGATCAGGTGGGCGATGTCAATCAACATGCCCTCGGGAGCAACCTTCTTGCAGCTGACTTCTTCCTCAAGCGGGCTGAACAGCTTGTGTACCTGGACCGACAGGGCGCGCGCCTTGGTCTGGCGCTCGCGTTCGCGGGACGCCTTCACCTTCAGCTTCGACAGGTAGTCGCCGCCGACGGTATCGGGCAGAACAACGTCGATCATGGCCTCGCGCAGGGAACCATCCCGCACGATCAGTTTGATGTGCATTTCGGACTTTCCCCGCAGCTTGGCAACGCTCAGGCCAAAAGCGCGCCGGTTGACCCGGACGGCTTGGCGAAGTGCGTCGTCGCTCTCGAAGATGGTGCCGAATTTGAAAGGCAAAACGGTGGAGTTGCGGAAGCAGTTGCTGACCACGCGGGCGTGGTCGATCGCGGATTTGTGGTCCAGTTCACCGGCTGCGTGGTCATATTCGCTCACGATCACCGCGAATTCACCACTGGGATAGCTCAGAACCGCAGCGCCGTTCACTCCTTGAACGCCCTCTAACAGGAAAGGGCGGCGAGTGCGGGTTCCATTTGGGAGGGTTTGATGCTCGGTAAGACAGTACGCGTACCACGCCATGTTGAACTCTCCGAACCGGGATGGAGACGAACCGGGTCGTCTCTCACGTCGAGTTTTTCGCCAAAGCTTGTTACAGCGATTTAGGAAGTTGTGGAAAACGGGCGGTACAGGGTTTTGACCCGGAAGCGTTTACAGTCGCGCTCCCTAACCGCATATTACTTTGGGCATCTACTAAAAAGCAACTTTTTCTTTGCGAATCGCATCGGAAACCTTCATTTTGGCGGCTTGGGAAAGCGCTTGGCCCGCTCTTATCGTCCGCGCTCTCCCCCCCGAGGGCTCTCAGGCCCATATTTTTCTCGCAACCTCGGGTTAGCGCGAAATTCCCCGCAAAATCCGCAGGGCAAACAGGTTAGACATCAAAATCCGTGAAACAAAGGACTTAGAGCGGCATGGTTTTGTCCCGGCCAGACCGCCGCGGCAGAGTCCATCATTTCGCGGTTGAAATCCTCAGTCAAGGCTGGTCGTCACATTGCGAGCTGTGGAAAAGATTGGGGACGAGCATTCGCGGTTCTATACGGGGTGGCGACCCGGACGGGACGTACCCCAACTAGTTCAGGAAACAGGGGAACGCCCCGTCTGTCCCCTCGGGCTCGCCAATGGGATAGTGTGCGGAATTTCCGTTTCTTCGGCAATGTAATAGATTGTCTTTTGTTTGCTTCCGTCAGACTCAATCCTTGTTGAAACAGCGAAAGGTCTTTTTTCCGCGAACTCGCTCATGACTTTATGCAAGCCCATGATTTGAGTACGGGACCACCCAACCTTAAGGCCAATATTGGCGAAGCGATTCTCACATGGATCATAATCAAATGCATCGCTAGTTCACGCTTTGAAAAATACGGGGACAAGAAATAAGGGAAAAATACGAAGAACCTGGGGACCGACGGGACGTTCGCCAGTTTTCCGGCGAAGAGCCTGGCCCGGCCACTTTCATTTGCCAGCTGCGGAACGGTTGGTCCGCTCTTGCAGGGCCAGCAGAACTACGCGCAGCATTTCGTCCCAGGGGGCGGGTTTGCCGGTCCAGATCTCGAACTGCCGGGCGGCCTGGTGGGCGAACATTTCGATGCCGGGGATGAGCTGGGCTCCACGCTCTTTGCCCAGCTTCAGGAAGCGGGTTTCGGGCGGATCGTACACCATGTCAAAGACATAGCGGGCGTTGATCTCTTTCTCCTGCAGCGGAGTTTCGCGGGTGTTGCCCATGCCGACGGGAGTGGCGTTGATGATGACGTCGAAGGCCTGCTTCTTCAGATCGGCGCGCTTCATCAGGCGGGCGCGGGCCTGGTGGGCCAGTTTCTTGGCCGGGGCGGCGGTGCGGTTCAGGATGTAGACTTCCGCCCCGCGTTCTTTGAGGCCGAAGACGGCGGCGCGGGCGGCTCCGCCGGCGCCGAGCACCAGAATTCGCGCATTCTCCAAAGTATTCAGGCGACGCTCCAGCGGGCGGACAATGCCGGAAGCGTCGGTATTGAAGCCGTAGAGCTTGCCATCCTGGGCGCGGACGACGGTGTTGCAGGCGCCGATCTTGGTGGTGTGGGAATCCGTGATGACGAGATGCGGAAGAATCGCTTCTTTGTACGGCATGGTTACGCTGATGCCGTGAATGGGAATCTCGCGCACGCAGGTCAGCAGATCTTTCAGCGTCTTGGCGTGCAAGGCGAGGTAAACCGCGTTGACGTTCTCGCGGCGAAAGGCTGCGTTCATGATGGCCGGAGAGAGCGAGTGCGCGACCGGATCGCCGGCAACGCCGTAGACGCGGGTAGCGACGTCCACGCGCTCGATGCGATAGACGTTGCGCAATTCCTGCGCGGTAACCTGGCCGGGCGCGGTCTCTTCGCCGGCCACGGCGGAGGCGAAGGTGAACACGCTGCCGGCGCGCACGCCCAGCACGCGGCTGATGATGCCTTGTTCGCCCATGCACATTCCGATGAGGGAATGCCGGTCGCCCTCGCGCGCCAGGAACTTGATCATGGTGACGTTGTCGGCCAGCGTGGTGGCGGTGCTGACGATCTTGTAGAAGTCGGCCGGGTGGGCCAGCATCTTTTCCAGGGTCTCGTCGAGCTTTTTGGTGGCGCGAAAATCGTGGAAAGAGAGAATCAGCGCGGCGCGGGTACGCAGCTTTTGCAGGCGCTCGGGCTTGCATTTGCTGGCGGTCTGCAGTTCGACGTCGACTAGCTGACAGCCGGCGGCGGCGGCTTTGCCCAGAATATCCAGCTGGGAGGCGATGGAGCCACGGAACTTGCCTCCGCTGGCTACCCGGCGGCAGGTGGCGATGACCACCGTCCCGGGGTAGGTCTCCTGGAAGCGCTTGATTCTAGGCATCGCCAGGGCGGGCTTCGAAAGGTAGTCTAACCTGAACTCCAGAAAGGGGTTATCCCGAACCAGAAGTTCGGCCTTCTCGGCCATCTCATTGGGGTCGGAGCCGATGACGGCCACACAGACGCGTGGCAACCGCAGGGGCAGAAGACGAGGCGCGTAAGGGGGAGCAGAGTTCATCTGGCGAAGCTGAATACCTCAGTTCAGACGATACACGGAATGACGGCGCATTATTACAGGGGCTTAATTACTTATGCAACAACGGATTGATGGTGAGGGTGAGAAAAGAAGGGAAAAACGAGGAAAGCCTACTCCCAGGGTGCTCAACACCCTCGTAACCTTGACCCACCCTTACTAGCTTGTTACCTTCCGGCTGAAGCCTTTATTTTCTGGCATTTGAATAGGGAGGGGGACGCGGAAGCGGTCCTGCCCTGGAGGTAACATGAAGAAAACAGGACTGTTTGTGATGTTGCTCGCGACGTCGTTCGCGACTCTGCCGGCGACGGGAGCCTGGGCGCAGAGCGGGGCTGACGGGAACACAGCCGATGCGCCGCAGGGGACCACGCCAACGAGCGCCAGCTTTCCCATCCTACGGGTGATGACGCCCACCTACGCCGACCTGTATTGTGCTGGATTCATCAGCAAACAGAGCCTGCCGGATGCCAACTACGTGGCGGGCGGACTACAGACGCCCACGACTACGAAATTTACCCGCGGGGACATCGTTTACCTGGCGGGACGAGGCTACAGCGCGGGCGCGGAGTATGAGATTGTGCGCGCGCTGAAGGATCTGGACGAGTACGAAATGTACCCTGGGCAGAAGAAACTGATGAAAGAGACCGGCCTGCCTTACGAAGAAGTGGGACGGGTGAAGATCATTGACACGCGCAGCAAGTCCGCGATCGCGCAGATTGAGTATTCGTGCGACGGCATCAATCCCGGCGACACGGCGATTCCGTTTGCCGAAAAGCAGCAACTGGCGTTCCATGCCCCGGTGCACTTCGATCGCTTCCTGCCTTCGAGCAGCAAGCTCTCGGGCCGCATTGTGATGGGGAAGGATTTTGACTCTACGCTGGGCACCGGGCAGAAGGTGTACATCAACGTGGGTGCGAACCAGGGCGTGAAGATCGGCGACTTCTTCCGGGCGGTGCGCTCTTATACCGCGGACTTGAACGATCCGGTGGACTCACTCTCGTTCAAGGCGGCGATTGCCGAGGACACGCAACTGAAGACGCCTTCCGTCGATCCTGCGCCGTTCACCAAGGGCAACGGACCGGTGATTCACGTGGCCGACTTACCGCGGCGAGCCGTGGGCGAGATTGTGATTATTGGCGTGACCAACACGACCGCGACCGGAATGATCGTCTTTGCGCTGGAAGATGTGCATGCCGGGGACAGCGTGGAAGCGGATCAGGTGCAGTAGTTTCGTTACAAGGACGTGAGGAGCCGGGGACGGGAAACCGTTCCCGGTTTTGTTTTGCGGGGGAAATCCGAATCTTGTACTACACATGAGAGTGTGTAACAATCTACACATGGCCACGAATCTCGCAATTGACGACAAGCTGATTGACGAAGCGCGCCGCCTGGGTGAGCACAGAACCAAGAAGGAAGCGGTAACGACTGCTCTCGAAGAATACATCCAGCATCGCCGGCAGCAGCAGATCCTCGAAGACTTTGGAACCGTCGATTTTGATCCGAAATACGATTACAAGGCGGAACGACGCAGAAAGCGTATGTGATGGTGCTGGTCGATACGCCAGTATGGTCGCTTGCCCTGCGCCGCAGAGCGGTTGACTTGTCGCCCGCTGAGCTTCGCGTTACCCAGAGCCTGTATGAACTAGTGGGCCAGCACCAGGTGAAGCTTCTGGGGTCGACGCGGCAGGAGGTGCTCTCGGGAATTCGCGAGGAGCCTCAGTTTCAGCGGATCCGCGATCACTTAGGGGGGTTCCCCAACGTCGAGTTGGATGCGAGTGACTACGAAGAGGCGGCGCGAGCCAGTAACCAATGTCGCCGCGGCGGGATCTCCGGTTCCCCTGTCGGCTTGCTGATGTGCGCGGTTGCTCTCCGCCATGGGTGGCAGATCTTTACCACGGACCGCGACTTTACCGGATATGCTTCCGTTCTGCCGATCCGCTTGTTCTTGCCATCGTAAGGTCGTGTCCCCGCTCGCGCCTTAGCTTGCCTTCACCAAGCGTGCGGAGGAACCTAAGAGCTGCCATTTAAGGTGCAGCAGGACGCGATGAACCCGCCAGCGGAGGGACGGGTCCATGGCCAGGCGTCGATGGTCCTGAGAACGCTGCAGGGCCAGGGAATCCATCGCAAGCTTGCGCGGATGCTGGTAGAAATCGGCCAGTTTGTCAGCACTCATGCCGGGAGTCGCCAACCAACGTGGGATGCACTCTGAGACTGCATCCACGTCGGTCAGGACCTTATCCAGGCCCATGCCGGTGGCGGGACAGGCGCTCTGGAAGGCGTCGCCGATCAGCACCACGCCGGGCTGAGGATCGTGGTCCACGGTGTAGAGATCGACTCGGCCGGATTCAACTTTGCTGGTCACGCGATAGTCGCCAGTGATGCGGCTCAGCTTAGGCAGGTAGCGGCGGAGCATGGCTTCCGGCTCCTGAATGAACTCACGGACCCAGGGGTCGCCCGGCGAGCGAAAAACAAAAAGGTTGGCGCGCACTGCGTCGCGAAATTTGAAAAGCGTCAGGTAGTCGATACAGGTCGACGGACTCATGGAGTAGTAAGTAAGCCCGTCAAAGGGAAAAGGCTGGGAGTCAGCGGCAGCGAAATCGAACCCCAGGCCGAGGGACTGGTCTTTCCGGAGTACACGGCGGCGCATCCCCAGCTTGGCCTCGACGCCAGGGCTGCCGCCAGAAGCCAACACGACTAGACGCGAAGTTAATTCCTCGCCCCCCATGAGCAGGACGCGCTGCACCTGGTCGCTGTTGGCGATGGCCTCCACGCGGCCCACGCGGGACACAACCGCGGAAGGTATTTGGGCGCGCAGCCCGTTCACGATTTCCTCGTATCTGAGACCATATTGTTCGATGGGGCCGGTCTTGAAAATTCGACCGTCGTAGCTGCCCTGCACCTGGCTCACCAGGCCGGAGTAGGGGAGCAGATGTTCCAGCAGGCCGAACTTGCGCAACAACCTGACCTGTTCTCGTTCGATTTTCTCAACTCTGAATTGCGGGGGACAGATGGAATGCGGGTCCACGAGGATCACCCTCCGACCCTGCTGCCCCAGTACGGCAGCCAGTGCGGAGCCGGCCACGCCGGCACCTACGATAATGATCTCCGCCGATACGTCAGGTGGGCCGACCGATACCAAGCGTTACCTCCCATCGAGATAGTTCTATCCTAAGCAATTCCACCGCCAACCTCGCGCCGAGAGCGGCTTTCAGCATGGTATATTCCATGGGCTGCGTAGTGCAAAACCCAATTTCACTTGCGTCAAACTTTTTGAAATGCCCTCCCTCGGATGATGGCGGCTCGCAGTATCACTGCCATGCGAACTGTATGGTTTGCGAGGTTCGCGGATGGCGGCTTGACATCCGGATCAGCGTTGAGCATAATTCGGCGGATTCAGGTCCGGCTGCTTCATCCCCCATCTGCGGCCGAGCAGGTTTCCCTGGTTTTCCCTCGGTGTACCGCTTTCTTGAATGCGATCCCATCCGGATGAACAGTCAGGGTTGCGGATGGGCAGCCGTTCAAACCAACGATCTTCCAGCCCAACCTCAAACGGAGTAAGTATGCAAGGAGTTCGATTGGCACTAGCTAAGATGGTGAGCATCGTTGCCCTATTCTGCATCGCAGTTGCGGCTGCGGCTGCGGCGCAGGCACAGACGCTCAACACGCTGGTGAGCTTCAGCGGAACTGGCGGGTCTTGGCCGACCCCGGGATCCCCTCTCGTCCAAGGCACGGACGGGAATCTTTACGGGGTAACGTATTGGGCGGAACTCCGACGAGCTGCAAATATTCTGCCACCAGCGGCTGTGGAACGTTCTTTAAAGTGACTCCGGCGGGCGATTTCACTTCACTCTACAGTTTTTGCTCGGTAGCGAACTGCACCGATGGAGCCAATCCGGTAGGCCTGATTTTGGGCGCCGATGGAAACTTCTACGGGGTAACGGCCTACGGCGGGGTGCCTGAGATTGAAGGCTATAGTTTCGGCACGATCTTTAAAGTCACTCCGTTCGGCCAACTGACGACGATCTACACCTTTTGCGAACAGAACGGCTGCCCCGATGGCGAGCAACCCGCTGCGCTGGTGCAAACCAGCAACGGAAATTTCTATGGGGTTACGCCTTCGGGCGGAGCCAACAAAAGCGGCACGGTCTTTGCACTGACGTTCACAGGCGATTTCCTAAGGCTTCACAGTTTCTGTGCGCAGAGCGAGTGTGCCGACGGCGATGGGGGCGTCAGCCTGATGGAGGCCAGCAACGGGAACTTCTACGGCTCCAGCTATGGTGGAGGGACGTACAACGGCGGTACGCTTTTCGAGATTACTCCCGGCGGGAAGTTGACAACGCTGGCCAGCGTCCGTAAGCCAAATGGAATGATCCAGGTTGGCGACAACTTATACGGCACCACGGCCGCCGGCGGAAGCGGCAGTCACGGCATTGTCTTTGAACTGACATCCGCGGGCAAAGAGAATGTCCTGCACAGTTTTTGTCCCCTGAACTGCGCAGCCGGTGATTCTCCACTCTCCGGGCTGGCTTTAGGCAGCGACGGCAACTTCTGCGGCAGCACATACCTCGGCGGGATTACTTATTACGCCGGCTCGGTGTACGAGATCACACCCACGGGCGCGTTCAGCACACTCTACCTGTTCTGCTTCGAAACTAATTGCGCCGACGGCGATGGCGCCGGAGCGTTGATGCAGGCCACCAATGGAGTTTTCTACGGGACAACAGTGGGAGGCGGAACGGGGGCAGGCGGCGGCACCGTCTACAGACTGTCAACTGGGCTTGGCCCTTTTGTAGCCGCAAGGCCCAGCTTTGGCTCTGCCGGGCAAACGGTCACTATCCTGGGGAACGGCCTGAAGGGGACGACGAGCGTGACGTTTAACGGCGTGGCGGCAGCTTTCACGGTGGCATCGGATACGTACATCCACGCCACAGTGCCGAGCGGTTCGACGAGTGGGACGATTGAGGTGACGACCCCCAGCGGCACGCTCTCGAGCAATGTAGCGTTTCAGGTGGTGCCGTAAGGCTCGAGGCCCCTAAGAATTGAAGACGACGAAGCCGCCTCTCGGGGCGGCTTTTTTTCGGATTGCGATGCAGGCGGCGGATGGAATTGGGTGGGATTCCGCTCACAGCCGCGCGCTTGTCTGAAATATCTCGTAGATCATGTTAAGAGTCAGTGTTTCTCCCCGAAGACTTCGGCCGTGAAGGCCTCAATGGTTGCGCCTTTTTGCCAGGCGTCTTTCCAGGCATCGAGAGGCAGGCCGGCCTTGCGGCAGGTTTGTTCGAGGAACGTGGTGCGGTCCCAGTGGTGCTCGGCGGGCACCTGGGGCAGAAGCAAACCGCGGCGCCCGGCCATGCTGATCAGCAGGCCGTGGCGGCCGATCTCGAGGGCGTCGGGTGAAATGGGTTGCGGCGGCGAGAGGATGCTGAGTTCAATTTCGAGATCGCGGGCTTCGGGCAGGGTCACGGGAGAGAAGCGCGTATCTTCGAACGCCGCGGCGCGCGCGGTATCTGCGACCGCACGATAGACGGGGCTCACGGGAAGAACGTAGCCAACGCATCCCCGCAGCTGGCCGCGCAGGTAGAGCGAGGTGAATGCGCCGCGAGGTTCTGCGAGATGACTGGTCGGCGGATCGAGGGGAATCTCGCGATGTTCGAGCGTGGAGAGAATGGATTCGTGAGCAAGATGCAAGAGCAGGGCGCGCTCGTCGTCATTAAATTCAGACTGTGAGAACGCGCCAGACTCCACGGCAGTGGGACTAAGCTCTGAACTAGGTTCGGGACTAGGTTGAGGCAGCGACATCGCGTTCGGCCTGGGTTGGGGGCACGGGTTTGGCGCGCCGGCTGAGGATGAAGGCGCGGCGGCGGCGCTTTACGCCGCGCTGGTCAATCTTCGACCAGAAGGCGACGAAGTAGTCGATGGCCGACACCAGCGACACACACACCATGAACCAGATCGCGACACGCGCGATCAAGTGGACGGGGAAAAAGTAGTGACTGTAGATCGGCCACTCTTGCCAGCGGTGGTCGAGGATGACCGCGACGACGGAGACGATCTGCACCACCATTTTGAACTTGCCGAGTTCGCTGGCTTCGATGGTGAAGCCTTCAGAGGCGGCAATGGAACGCAGGCCGCTCACCAGGAATTCGCGGCCAATGACGATGACGGCGATCCAGGCCGGAACCAGGCTGGGATTCAATTGCACCAGCGTGACGAATGCGGCAGCAATGAGAAGCTTGTCGGCCAGCGGGTCGAGCAAGATTCCCATGGTGGTGACCTGGCCGCGCTTGCGGGCGAGGTAGCCGTCAATGCCATCGGTCGCCGAAGCCGCGATGAAAATCGCCGACGCCAGGAGTTCTCTTTCGCCAGTGATGCCGCTGAAGCGCGGGCTCAACAGAATCCACATCAGCAGAGGAATGCTGGCGATACGGATGAGCGTGATGGAGTTGGGCAGGTTCACACAGCTGAGGTGGTTCCGAGGCCGACCGGAATCTAGACTGATTATGCTCCCACCGCAGTGAGGAACGCAATGGAAGGGGGAACACGAAAGGCAGATGGGTCGTGTGGGGCGGACACTCCTGTCCGCCGCCTTTGACTCGGCCTTTCGCGGGAGGCTCTCAGGTAATAAAAAGACGCAAAAGCAAACGCCGACAACCAAAAGCAAGATCAAGATCAAAAGCGGCGGACAGGAGTGTCCGCCCCACATGACCACCTACTTCTTCTGCTTGGCGATGATCAGGTCTTTGATCCTGTCGTAAGTGGCCTGCGGGATGATGTTCTTTTGTACGAGGACGAGCTTGGTGCGGTAGGGACGGCCGGCGATGATCTTCTGAGAATAGGCGTCGCCGATGCCGGGCAGCGCTTTGAGTTGATCTTTGGTGGCAGTGTTAATGTCGAGCTTGTCGGTGGCGGACGGCGCGGTCTGGGCTGCTGGGGCCATGACTTCCGGTTTTGAGCCGGGCTCGGATGTCTGCGCCGCGGCTAGGCCATTCACCAGGGAAAGCGCGAAGACCAGGACCGCGATCTGCGCCATTAGTTTTCGTTCAATGGATTTCATTGATCCTCCTTTGAACCGTGAACCTCAGGGGCTAAAGCCCCGATTCTTTTTCGGATCTTTACGGCACGGCTGAAGCCGGGCCCTTTCAAAAACCGGGCGTTGCCGCGCGGCTGAAGCCGCGCCCTTTCAAAGCTCGCCGGGTGCCCCATTTCTCGAGCGTTTTTTGCGCGAGAAGTGGGGTCGTTGACTCTACGCGTAAATGCCGCGCTGGCGAATGGTGTAAGCCACGCGGTCGATCGCCAGCATGTAGGCGGCGATGCGGTTGTTCACGTGGTGAGTCTCGGCGTAACGGACCACATCTAGGAACGAAGACTTCATGATCTCGTCCAGTTGCTCGTTGACGACCGACTCTTTCCAGAAATAGCCCTGGCGATCCTGGACCCACTCGAAATAGGAAGTGGTGACGCCGCCGGCGTTGGCCAGAATGTCGGGGATGACGAATACGCCTTTGTCGGTGAGGATGTCGTCGGCGGCGGAAGTGGTCGGGCCATTCGCGCCTTCGGCCAGGATGCGGCATTTGATGCGGTCGGCGTTGCGGCTGGTGATGACGTTCTCGGTAGCGGCGGGAATGAGAATTTCGCAGTCGGCGACCAGCAGGTCGGCAGTCTCGGCCTTTTCCGCGCCAGGGAAGCCGTGGACGGTGCCGTTCTTCTGGCGGAAATCGACGAGAGCCTTCAGGTCGATGCCGTTCTTGTTGTGCAGGCCGCCACCCACTTCGGCGATGCCGATGACTTTGTAACCTGCCTGATGCATGAGCAGGGCGGCGTTGGAGCCGACGTTGCCGAAGCCCTGCACGATGACGCGCGTGCTTTCGCGGGCCAGGCCCAGCTTGGCGCAGGCTTCGTCGCAGACGATCATTACGCCGCGGCCGGTGGCTTCGCGGCGTCCGCGCGATCCGCCGATGTTAATCGGCTTTCCGGTCACGACTGCCGTAACGGTCTGGCGCATGTGCATGGAGTAGGTGTCCATCATCCACGCCATGATTTGTTCGTTGGTGTTGACGTCGGGTGCGGGGACGTCTTTTTCCGGGCCGATGAATTCGATCAGCTCGGAAGTGTAGCGGCGGGTCATGCGCTCGACCTCGCCCATCGACATTTTGTGGGGATCGCAGATCACGCCGCCCTTGGCTCCGCCAAAGGGAATGTTGACCACGGCGCATTTCCAGGTCATCCAGCTGGCGAGGGCGCGCACTTCATCGAGCGTGACGTCGGGCGCGTAGCGGATGCCGCCCTTGGCCGGGCCGCGCGCGATGGAGTGCTGCACGCGAAAACCGGTGAAGACTTCGAGATGGCCGTCATCCATTTGCACCGGGATGTAGACCGTGAGTTCGCGGTTGGGATAGCGCAGCACGCGCCACAGGCCTTCGTCCAGGTTGAGCTTCTGGGCGGCCAGATCGAAGCGCGCCCGCTGCGACTCCCACGGGTTGGATTCCTGGTCCACGTGCGGGGGCGTAGCTATCGTCGTCATGGTAGTAGTCTCCGGAATGAATGCAGGTCGTGTGGAGCGGGCACCGTTGCCCGCTGATTGTTGCCGCAACCGGGAAGCGGGAATCAGTTCCCGTTCGCAGGCGGGCAAACGTTCCGAGTATATGAGGGGGAATGGCAGGGAAGCAAGCGAATGCGGGTCGGGGTGCTAACACTCTTGGGACACTACCAGTGAGCCCTTCGGCTTTGCTCAGGGCAGGCTGCGAGGCATCGCGCGGCTCGCCCAGATCCCTCGCTGCGCCTGAAAAGCGGCTTCGCCATGGGATGGACGCCATGGAAATGCGTTGTCAGAAATTCAAACCAAGCCGCTACCTCGACCCGCCTGCTTTTGACGCCCCGTTTTCACCCTGTTAAACTGCTTGTTTGTCTCGATAATTCAACCAGCCCACCGTAACGACCAGAAGGGAAGTCCGTGCGCGCAGAAACCCGCCATCAACTGAAGCAGGACGCGTTCAGCCGTGTCACCATCGACGCCGCCGAGAAAACCGCCCACTGGACGGTCGAGCACCGCTCGGCCCTGACCATTGCTGTGATCGTCGCCGTGGTGGTTCTCACCGCCGGCATTGGCGGATGGTATTACCTGAACGCGCAGGACGAAAAAGCCAGCCTGGAACTGGCGCAGGCCGTGCGCATCATGGACGAACAACTGCGTCCGGCGGGCGCGCCGGAACAGCCTGATTTTCCGACGTTTACTTCCGCGAAAGAGCGCGCCCAGGCCGCGCAGAAAAAATTTCAGACCATCGTGGACAAGTATCCGCACACCCGCACCGCCGATATGGCGCTTTATCTGGTGGGAGTGAACGCCGCGAGTCTCGCCGACAACGCTACCGCTGAGCGCGATTTCAAGCAAGTGATCTCCTCCGGCAGCCGCGACGTTTCGGCCGTGGCCAAGTCGGCTCTGGCCGCGCTCTACGGCCAGACCAACCGCGCCAAAGAAGGCATCGCGCTGGCTCAGGAACTCATCAGCAAGCCCACCGCGTCGGTCAGCAAAGTCGCGGCCCAGTTGCAGCTGGCCGAACTCTACCAAAGCTCCAACCAGCCGCTCGAAGCCAAGCGCACGTACGAGCAGGTCAAGAAGGAAAATCCCTCCAGCGAAGCCGGGCAGTTTGCCACCCAGAAATTGACCGAACTGAAATAAGGGCAGAAGCCTTCGATGCATCGGCGAAGTCAACTTCTTCGCCGCCGATCTTCGCGGATTCTCGCGGATTCAACGGGAGCAAAATCTCTTTATTTTCAGCATTCTTAGAATCCAGCGGCGTCCTGCGCGGTCTGGCGCTGTATAGCCTTCGCCCATTTCCCTTTTGCCGCAGGTTCAGTACCATGTTGTCCGAGTTCTCGTTGTCCGAGTTCTCGTTGCCCGAGTTCTGAACTCCTCGACTGGACCGACATGGCCGACATCACACTCCGCGTCAACGGCAGTGAAAAGAAAGTCAGCGTCTCGCCCGATACGCCTTTGCTCTGGGTGCTGCGCGACACCCTCGAGCTCACCGGAACAAAATTCGGCTGCGGTGCGGGATTGTGCGGCGCGTGCACGGTGCACGTCGAGGGCAGCGCGACGCGTTCCTGCTCGACTCCGGTGTCGCAGGTCGCGGGCAAGAACGTCACTACGATTGAAGGCATCGGCGCGAGCGGCCTGCAAGCGCTGGGACTGGCTCTGCAGGCGGCGTGGATTGCGGAGGAAGTTCCGCAATGCGGCTACTGCCAGACGGGACAGATCATGTCGGCGGCGGCGCTGCTGGCGAAGACGCCGCAGCCTACGGACGAGCAGATCACCGCGGCGATGAACGGCAACCTGTGCCGCTGCGGAACCTATGAACGGATTCGCAAGGCAATTCACCGCGCCGCGGGAAATGGGAGCGCGCGATGAGCCCGCTATCCCGCCGCGAATTTGTGGCCGCCGGAGTCGCGGCCGGCGCCGGCCTGGTGATCGGCTTCTACCTGCCGCACGGGAAATCCAGCAAGGAAGTTTTTTCTCCCAACGCGTATCTGCGGCTCACGCCCGACAATAAAGTCACGATCGTGGTGGCGCGGTCGGAGATGGGGCAGGGCGTGCGCACCGCGCTGCCCATGATTCTGGCCGAGGAACTGGAGGCTGACTGGAAGCAGATTGAAATCGAGCAGGCCGGCGCCAGCACTTTGTTTGGCGACCAGACCACGGGAGGAAGCGCGAGCATCCGCACTACGTGGGATCCGATGCGCAAGGCCGGCGCAGCGGCACGCGAGATGCTGATTTCGGCGGCGGCGCTGACATGGAATGTTCCGCGATCAGCGTGCACGGCGGAACGCGGCGAGATCAAGCACGCGGCTTCGAGCCGCAGTCTGAGTTACGGCGAACTCGCCGGCAAGGCGGCGACGCTGCCCATTCCGACCGACGTGCCGTTGAAGCAGAGCAAAGACTACAAGATTGTCGGGCAGCGCCTGGCGCGGCTTGACTCGCCCGCCAAGGTGAAGGGCGAAGCGATTTTCGGGATTGACTACCGCGTGCCGGGGATGAAGTTCGCGGTGCTCTCGCGCTGCCCGACGATTGGCGGGAAGGTTTCCGGATTCGATGATAAGGAATTGAAGAAGATTTCCGGCGTGAGTTATGTGGGCAAGATCGGCGACTCGGCCGTGGCGGTGGTCGCGGACAGCGTCTGGTCAGCGATGGAAGGCCGGCGCGTGCTGAACGTGACCTGGGACGATGGCCCGAACAAAGACCTGAACAGCGCGGCGGTCATGGCGTCGTTGAAACAGGGCGCGTCGAAGAAGGGCGCGAGCTTATATTCGGCGGGAGATGTCACGAAAGCGGCGGGACGGCGCGTCTCCGCCGAATACAGCTTGCCTTTTATGGCGCATGCGCCGATGGAGCCGGGCAATTGCACGGCGCACTATCAGGGCACGAAGTGCGAACTGTGGGCGCCGACGCAGGTCCCGCAGGATTGCCGCGACTCGGTGGCGACGGCCGTCGGACTCGATCCCGATCAGGTGAAGGTCAACGTCACGCTGATGGGCGGAGGATTTGGCCGGCGGCTGGAACACGACTATGCGGTTGAAGCCGCGCTGGTGTCGAAGGCGATCAGTGCTCCGGTGAAAGTGATCTGGACGCGCGAAGACGACATGCGATTTTCGACTTACCGCCCGGCGAGCCTGCATCAACTGAGCGCGGTGGTGGATGGATCGGGATTTCCCGTTGCGCTGACTCATCGCATTGTCGCGCCGTCGATCAGCGGACAGAAGGGACAACCCACTCCGGGCAACGTTGATCCTGATCTGCCAGACGAGGCTGGACCGGTTTACGGAGTTCCCAACTACTCGCTGGAATACGTGATGACCGAAACGCCGGTGCCGCTGGGCTGGATGCGGTCGGTCTACGCGCTGCAGGCGGCGTTTGCGCTGGAAAGTTTCATCGACGAACTCGCGGTCACAGCGGGGAAAGATCCATTGCAGTACCGGCTGAAACTTCTGGCGAAAGATCAGGACTTGCCGTATTTCTCGACGACCTGGAAAACGGCGCGGATGCGCGGCGTGCTGCAGATTGCCGCTGAGAAGGCGGAATGGGACAAGCCACTTCCGGCGGGGCGTTATCGCGGCATCGCCTGCTTCGGCTGCTTCGCGTCGTACATGGCTGAGGTGGTCGAGATCACGATGGAGAACGATCAGCCGAAAGTGCATCGCGTCGTGGCCGTGGTGGACTGCGGGCAGGTGGTGAATCCGAGCATTCTGGAGCAGCAGATTCAGGGCGGAATCGTGTACGGGCTGGCCAATGCACTGCGCGCCAAGATCACGATTGAAAAGGGGCGCGTGATGCAGGGCAACTTTGACGACTACGCGCCGCTGCGCATGAACGAAACGCCGGTGGTTGAGGTCTACGCGGCGCCCAGCACCGAGGTTCCGACGGGGATTGGTGAGCCGTCTGTGCCGCCGATCGCTCCGGCGTTGTGCAACGCGATTTATGCGGCGACGAAGAAGCGGATTCGCGCGCTGCCGATTTTGAACGTGTGACGGCGCTGCAGCGCCGCTCAGCAATTATGGGTTGTCATCCTGAGCGAAGCGAAGGATGACAAGACTTAGATGATGACAATTCCTGGGGCGCAAATTCTAAAAGGAGTCATCAAATGATTCGCAATTCGGTTGCTGCGTTCTTATTTCTTGCTGCCGTGGCGCTGGCGCAGACGGCGGCGCCTTCCTCGGTGCCAGCGGCGCGGCTGGCGCACATTCGGCACGGGATTAATCTGAGCGCGTGGTTTGCGCAGGTTCACGATCCCCTGGGATACACGAAGGAGCATCTGCAGACCTGGACCACGGCGGCCGACATTGCGCTCATCAAGTCGGCGGGCTTCGACCATGTGCGGCTGAGCGTGAACCCGCAACCGCTGATGGATGCCGCGCGGCATCACGACAGCAACGCGGAAGATCTTTCCGATCTCGACGCCGCGGTGAAAATGATCCTGGATGCGGGACTGGCGGTCGAAATTGACATGCATCCCCAGTCTGACTTCAAGGCGCGGCTCGCGAAGGAAGACGACTTCGTCGCGCGCTTCGCCGATTTCTGGAACATGATTGCGCAGCGTTATGCGCCGTTGGATCCGGACCGCGTGTTCTTCGAAATTCTGAACGAACCGGAGATGCAGGACGCCTATCGCTGGTACGGGGTGCAGGCAAAGCTGGCGGCAGCGATTCGACGGGGCGCGCCGGCGAATACGATCATCGCCGCGGGCGCGCGCTGGGACGACGACGACGATCTGGTGTTCCTGGAACCGCTGGCCGATACCAACGTGGTCTACGTTTTCCATTTTTACGAGCCGCACATTTTCACCCATCAGGGCGCGACCTGGGGCGCGTATTACTGGCACTGGCTAAAGGGACTGCATTATCCGTCATCGCAGGAGAATGCGGCGCAGGTGGCGGCACTGGTGCCGGAGGCGCGTGATCGCTTGCAGGTGATCCGCTACGGGCAGGATCATTGGGATGCGGCACGCATCGAAGCAGAAATCAATCAGGCGGCGGACTGGGCGGCAAAGCACGGTGTCCCGCTAGTCTGCAATGAGTTCGGCGTGTTCCGCGATCACTCGGAACCGCAGGACCGCAACGCGTGGATCAAGGACGTGCGCGTCGCGCTGGAGCGTCACAACATTGGCTGGGCCATGTGGGATTATTCTGACAATTTCGGAGTCGCCACCAAGAAAGACGGCAAGGCCACGCTGGATGAGATGACGGTGAAAGCGCTCGGGCTGAAAATGCCGGCGGGACAATGAGCGCGATCGATCTGCCTAACGGCACGGCTCAGAATGCGCCCAGCCACTTCACAGGCAGGTGTGCAGCAAGTGCGTTGGCCAAGCGCTCGTCGGCGGTGATCAGCTCTGCTTTCACGCGCAGTGCCAGTGCGACATAGATTGAGTCGTAGACCGTTCGCCCATATTCTACGGCCAACTGCAGGGCCTGAGGCACGAGATCGAAGGAGGGAATAGTGGGGATTTTGAGATCGCTGATCGTGCGAAAGTTCCTCGCTGCGGTTTCTGGATCGATCTTCTGCTTTCTGGCGGCTTTCCAAAGAGCGTTTCCCACCTCCAGCCAAAACAGGTCTGGAACCAGCAGCAACTCCGCCCCGGTGCGATAGGAAGCCAGTAATTCTTCCGCCTGCGGGAGCAAATCTTCGTTGTTGGCAGGCAAGCACCATTTGACTGCAACGCTGGCGTCGACGACGATGGGTGTCACCGATCGCGGTCCTCACGAATCATTTCTTGCGCAGAGGGGAACGGGCCTGGGGCCAGAGGTGGCATCGCACGAAGCTTGGCCAGTTCGTCCCAAACCTTTTGACGCCGCTTGAGTTCTTGCGCCGTGGGCACAAAATGCTCCAACAGCGAAATAACCTCAGCCGCAATCGAAGTACGGTTGGCGTGGGCGCGCTTGCGCAGGGCCTTGTAAATATCCTCGGGAACGTTCTCGACGTAGAGGGTTGCCATAGGAATCTCCTAGGGATAGTCTAGCACTTCCCAAGGGATGCGATCCAGCTGATTATCTTGACACCCTGGCGTCCTCGCCTTTATCCTAAGTCTTGCTCCTTGCGGTACTTACGCCTCTCGGCGTGCTTCCGCGGGCCCGGGTTGACGGTAGGTTGACAACACTGGGTTAGCGACGTTGACGCGGAGGTTTCGCCATGTTCCTGGACATCAAAGAATTGGAACTTCATCCTCTGGATTTTGAGGAGGAGTTTCAGCCCGGTGTCATTGACCTGGGGGGCGAAGCCCGGCAGCGCACGCCGCTGAAGGCGGGCGGGCGTGCCGAGGTGGTCGAAGAACATCACGGCAAGCATGAGATCATCAAGGACATACGGCTGCGCGGGCGGCTGACGGCTGGCCTCGAATTGGAGTGCGCGCGGTGCGTGGAGCCGGTGGCCCGGGACATTGCCCGCGAGTTCGAGTTGCTCTACCGGCCGCTGGGGGCCGACGCCGGCCGCGACGAGCTTTCGGTGACCGACGCAGAGGCCGAGATCGGCTATTATCAAGGCGACGGCATTCTGCTGGAAGACGTTTTGCGCGAGCAGGTGCTGCTGGCGCTGCCCCTGAAAGTCACGTGCCGCGAAGACTGCAAGGGCCTGTGCCCGCACTGTGGGACTAACTTGAACGAGGAGCAGTGTTCCTGCACCGTGGCGATGGAAGATCCGCGGTGGACGGCGCTGCGGGAGATTCGCAGCAAGCTGGAACACTGAAGACAGCAGTCGGCATTCAGCACTCAGTTTCAAGGGCTGAATGCAGAGTGCTGAATGCTGAATGCTAATTTTCGGCGGCTGGCCTGAAGGCCCCGCGAGAGGATTTAATACCATGCCTAATCCAAAACGGCGACACTCCCAGAAGCGCACCTCAACCCGGCGCGCCCACGACGCACTGAAAAGCCACAGCCTTTCCGAGTGCCCCAACTGTCACGAAAAGAAGATGCCGCACCGCGCCTGCGCCAAGTGCGGCTATTACAAAGGGCGGGAAGTCCTCGACATTAGAGAAGCCAGCTAACGATTGACACCATGCCTAGCGTGATTGCGCTGGATGCGATGGGTTCGGACCGCGCTCCCAAGCCTGAGATTGAGGGCGCCATGCTCGCGGCGCGTCAATACGGCTTGCGGGTACTGCTGGTTGGCCCGGAGGAAGTGGTCAAGACGGAATTGGGCCGCCACCCGGCGGCCGCGCGCCTGCCCATTGAAGTGGTCCACGCCGGCGAAGTCATCACCATGGAAGACAAGGTCGAGGCGATTCGCGCCAAGCGCGATTCGTCGATGCGCGTCGGCTTGCGCCTGGTGCGCGAGGGACAAGCCGCGGGATTTGTAACGGCCGGCAACACCGGCGCAGCCATGGCCACGGCGAAAGTGGTGCTGGGCGCGGTGCCGGGCGTGGACCGGCCGGCGCTGGCCGCCGTTTTTCCGACCGCTCCGGGAAATCCTGCCATGCTGCTGGATGTGGGCGCGAACGTCGACTGCACGCCGCAGAATCTCGAACAGTTTGCCGTGATGGGCGACGTTTATTTTCGGGCCATGTATCGAAATATGTTTGGAAATATGTATGGAAAACGGCCCGGTACGCCGGGACCGCGCGTCGGACTGCTCTCCATTGGCGAAGAGGAGAGCAAAGGGAACGAACTCACGCGCGAGGCGTTTGTTCTGCTGAAGCAACTGCCGCTGAACTTTGTGGGCAACGTGGAAGGCCGCGACCTTTATAACGGCAAGGTGGACGTGATTGTGGCCGACGGATTTGTGGGCAACGTGGCGCTGAAAATCTCAGAGGGCGTGGCCAACCTGGTGCGCACAGTGTTGAAGGAATCACTGAAGGCGACCATCACCAGCCAGGTCGGAGCGCTGCTTTCGCGCAGCGCCTTCATCGACTTCAAGAAGCGGCTCGACCATACTGAGTACGGCGGCGCGCCCCTGCTGGGGGTGAAGGGCGCGTGCATCATCACGCATGGGTCGTCGAACGCGAATGCCATCAAGAATGCGGTGCGCGTAGCGGCGGAATTCTCCGAGCGCGGCATCAACGGATCGATCGAGCGCGGGCTGGCCGCGGTGCGGCCGGCAACGGCCGTGTTGTAATTGGGTGATTGTGTAATTGAGTAATTGGGTAATTGGGTAATTGAAAAACCATCAAGGGCCGCTCTTGAAATTACACAATTACTAAATTTCCCAATTGCTCAATTTCTTTATGGCTTATCAAATCATTGCATTGCTGTTTCCCGGGCAGGGCTCGCAGGCTGTCGCCATGGGCAAGGATCTGGCCGAGAAGTACCCTGTGGCGCGGCAGACCTTTGAAGAGGCCGATGACGCGCTCGGCTACAAGCTGTCGGCTCTGTGCTTCGACGGGCCGGAAGATCAGCTTCGGCTGACGGAGATCACGCAGCCGGCGATTCTGACGGCATCGATCGCGGCGCTGCGCGTGCTGGAGACGCGCATTCCCAAGCCCTGCTACGTCGCGGGACACAGTCTGGGGGAATATTCGGCGCACGTCGCTTCAGGAACGTTCAGTTTTCCCGACGCCGTCCGCACGGTGCGCAACCGCGGCAAGTATATGCAGGAAGCCGTGCCGGTGGGCGCGGGCGCGATGGCCGCGATTCTGGGCATGGATCTCGATAAGGTCACAGGCGTGTGCCACGACGCGGCGCAGGGCGAAGTCTGCGAACCGGCCAACATTAATTCGCCGGAGCAGATCGTCATCTCGGGCAACACCGCTGCGGTCGAACGCGCGGCGAAGCTGGCGGACGGACGCGGCGCCAAGCGCGCCAAACTGTTGGCCGTAAGCGCTCCTTTCCATTGTTCACTGATGAAGCCGGCACAGGAGCGACTGGAAGCTGACCTGAACGCGCTCAAGATGCAGCCACCGGCCTATCCGGTGGCGTGCAATGTGGAAGCCGAACTGGTGACCGACGATGTGCGCGCCCGCAACACGCTGGTCCGGCAGGTCACGGGATCGGTGAAGTGGGAGCAGTGTATTCGTCTGCTCATCGCGCAAGGGGTGCAGACGTTCATTGAGGTCGGGCCGGGAAAAGTTTTGTGCGGGCTGATGCGGCAGATTGACCGCTCGAAAACCTGCATGAACGCCGGGGACGAAGCGTCGCTCACGAAAACCGCGGAGTCGCTGGCGAACCCGACTGACTAACCGCGCCGGTCTTTGATTCTGCCGCTCAGTGAAAAATTAATTCGCAAGGCGGGTAGCTGAGCGTCTTGTCGGATTTTTCCACCCAGACCTGCGCGTGCTCGGTGCGGTCGTTCACTACCACGTCCACAACCACGCCGCTGCCGCCACCGGGGCAGTTGCTTGCGCCAAAGACTTTCACCGTCTTGACGAGACCCCACTCGCCGCCCGGACCCCAGTCGCGATAGAAATCGTTGAACAGATATTTCGGATGCTCCTGCGGATGCTGCTGCCATTGCGGATCGTGCATCCAGATGGCATAGGCAGTGTTGTAGTCCTGCCTCTGCAGAGCGTCGAAGAAATGGCCGACGACGCGCTCCTGGGGCCAGTAGCGGTTCCACCAGAGAAAGCCGGCAGCGATCAGCACGATCGTGATCGCAGAAATGATCCACCGCATGCGTTTGCGGGATTTTTCCGGGTCGTACGCTTGAGCGTCCAGTAGTGTCATACCTCTCTAGCATAACGGACACGGCGGACAAGTCAAAAGTTCCCGAGAAAGATTGAGTAATTGGGAAATTTGGTAATTGAGTAATTGTCGAGGAAGAGTGCGCTCTGGGTCTTTCAATTTCCCAATTACCAAATTCCCCAGTTACTCAATCGCCTTACAGGGTTCGCTTGAACAACGGGATGGCGATGCCCAGCGTGACTGCAGCGAAGATGGAGAGGAAGAGCATGTCTCCCCAGACGGCGGAGAGCGAGGTTTCCTTGAGCAGCAGGCATTTGAAGCCGTCGACCGCGTAGGTGAAGGGATCGCACCTGGCGATCACGCGCAGCCAGGGTGGAAATGCCTGGATGGGATAGACCGCGCCGCTGGGGAAAAACAGCAGCGTGTTCAGAATGCCGAACATAGCCCGCGGCACCAGCGGATCTTCGATGCGCACCATGAGCAGAAACATCATGGTGTTGAAAGCGAGCGAGGTCAGCAGGATCATGATGAGCAGCCCGAGATCAGTTACGGGATTGAAAATCGTTCCCACGCCCGCGATCATGGAGCCGATGACCACGATGATCACGCCCGTCATGACGGCTTTGATCGCACCGGCGAGGTTCAAGCCCAGCACGAGTTCCAGCTTCGTAATCGGCGTGACCAGATAGCCCTCGTGCACGCCGCGCGCCTTGTCGTCAATGTAAAGCATGCCGCCACCGATCATGACCGACACAAACATGGCCAGCGCCAGCGAACCGGGCAGCAGATATTTCATGTACTCGATGTAGGGATAGAGCTCAACGATATCGAGCGCCGTTTGCTGCAAAATGCGCGGCGAAACGGTGGGCTGGTTGAGCGCGTTGGTCAGGTCCGACAACTCCGACTCGACCG
>Ga0302326_10002904_pt1 | contig 41047 bp, 39 predicted proteins | sample Palsa_T0_3_FD_202264 | JGI IMG/M metagenome (GOLD analysis project Ga0302326, IMG submission 202264) | Peat permafrost microbial communities from Stordalen Mire near Abisko, Sweden - Palsa_T0_3 | ecosystem: Environmental > Terrestrial > Soil > Palsa > Peat permafrost | place: Sweden: Abisko... | reverse complement strand
ATCTCGATGAATTACCGTGACTTGATGGTCGTCCAGGGCCGCTACAACCCGCGCTTGGCGATGCCCCGCGTCCCCTGCTCCGACGGCGCGGGCGAAGTGATCGCCGTCGGCGCGGGCGTCACCCAATGGAAGCCCGGCGACCGCGTTACGGGCATTTTCATGCAGAACTGGCAGGAGGGACGGCCAACTGCGGCCAAGGCAAAAGGCGCGCTGGGCGGCGATATCGACGGCATGTTGGCCACAGAAATCGTCCTGCCCGAGTCCGGCCTGGTGAGAATCCCCGAACATCTCAGCTACGAGGAGGCAGCCACGCTCCCCTGCGCCGCCGTCACCGCCTGGAATGCGCTCTTCAAGGCCGCGGACATCCGGCCTGGAGATACCGTGCTGATCGAGGGAACGGGCGGCGTCTCCATCTTCGCCCTGCAATTCGCAAAAATGGCGGGCGCGCGGGTATTGGGCACCTCATCGAGCGATGAGAAGCTAGAGCGGGCGAAGAGCATGGGACTGGACGAGAAGCTGAATTACCGCACCAATCCCGACTGGGAAAAGTGGGCCTTGCAGCAGACCGGCGGCGAAGGCGTGGATCTGGTGGTCGAAGTGGGTGGATGTGAAACGCTGCCTCGGGCCATCAAGGCGGCTCGTCCCTGGGGAACAGTCGCGCAGATCGGCGTGCTTTCCGGCGCGACGGAAGCCGTGGACGTCCGCCCGATTCTCTCCCGTCAGATCCGGATTCACGGCGTGTACGTCGGCTCCAGGGCAGATTTTGAAGTCATGAACAAGGCAATCTCGCAGGCTCGCCTCAAGCCGGTCATCGACTCCGTATTCCCCTTCCGCGATGCCCCGGCAGCCCTGCGTCATATGGAAGGCGCAGGCCACTTCGGCAAAATCGTAATTTCAGCAGAGTAGTTGGCATTCGATTCTCCACCGAAAAATGCTGAAAGGAGAGAATATGATAACGATGAGGCAATTCAATGCGAGCCACAGTTGAACTTCCGGAATCGATCTACCGCCGCACAGAGCAGGTAGCGCGCACCCGAGGACTCTCCGTCGAAGAACTGCTTTCAGGCGTGCTGGAGCGTGAATTGGGGGAAGAACACCGCAGCCATCCAAGTAGGTCGCGCTGCCCTTGATTCATTCAAAAAATCCGGGCACGCTCGACCTCTCCAATTTTGATTTCGATGATCTACTTGCCTGACGTCAATATCTGGATTGCGCTAGCTTCCGATCGCCATGTCCATCATTTGATTGCAAAACGATGGCTCGATGGCATCCGGAATGAGCAAATTGTTTTCTGTCGCATAAGTGAGCTGGGCTTCTTACGTTTGCTGACGAATCGGCATGGAATGCAGAACGATGTTCTGGAGCCGGTTCAAGCATGGCGCGTCTACGACGATCTGCGTGCAGACCCGCGAATCCTCTTTCTGCCAGAACCGGTTGGATTCAGCGAACATTGGAGAGGGGCTCAGGCCGAGATTTCAAGCGGTCCGAACGCCTGGACCGATGCCTATCTGGCGGTTTTCGCCAAGCGTGCCGATGCCACCGTTGCAACTTTCGATCGAGGTTTCAGGGTGATCGGTGAATGCGACGTCATCGTGATTTCTAAAGTGGAATCTGAGTAATCTCAGAGAAACATGAATTTCGACTTAATCCACGAGGTAGGACCAAGGCCCACACCCGGAGATTTTCTGTAGAGAATGATCGCTGCCTCTCATGGGAGAATTCAGGACTGTTGCTCCAGGTTAAGTCGGGCGAACCGACCAGCGTGGGGCCCAGTCCTGTTGCAAGAAACAGCCCTTCAGGAATTCGGCAGAAAATAAGCGTCCACAGCCCGCATCAAAGCCGCCTGATCCAGCAGCGGCTTCTTGTCTTCATACCGAGCCGCCCAGCAGACCTGGTTCACAAGATCCCGCGGATAGCACGCCTTCAACTCCGTATGCCCCAACCCGCGAATGGCATCCAGAAGATCCTTCAGAACATCGGCATCCGCTTCAAGCTCCCGTTCGCGGGCAACGCGGCGAAATATCTCGCAGAATTGCTCGTCGGAAACCGCGCCGATCTTGATCTTGGTTTGAATCCTTCGCAAGAATGCCGCGTCCACCAGCTCCGACGGATCCATGTTGGTTGCGAAGACCACCAGCATGTCGAACGGAATCTCGATTTTCCTTCCCCCGGCGAGAGTCAGAAAATCGATCCCGCGATCCAGTGGAACCACCCAGCGATTCAGCAGCTCATCCGGGCGAAGCCGCTGCCGTCCGAAATCGTCGATAATCAGCACGCCGTTATTGGCTTTCATCTGCGCCGGGCCGACGTAAAATTTCGTTACTGGGTTGAATTGCAAATCCAGCATCTCGACCGTAAGCTCCCCGCCCACCAGAACCGTTGGCCGATGGCAGCAGACCCACCGCTCGTCGCGGACTGCAGGCTCCGAATCCGTAACCCGCTTATGAATGACCGGGTCGTAGATGGTAATGATCTGGCCATCGACCTCGATCGCGTAAGGAATCCACGCCTCATTCTCAGCCAGCACTCGCGACAACGTCTCGGCAATGGCAGACTTTCCCACGCCGGACGGGCCATAAAGGAAGATCGACGCGCCGGAGTTGACCGCCGTTCCCAACTGCCACAGCGTCTTGCTGTCCATCACCAGGTGCGCAAACGCGCGCTCCACATCCGCCTGGCGTGTAGCCACGCTCCGGACGCTCTGTTTGCGGACCTGCTCCACATAGCTCTCCAAAGACACCGGCGCCGCTCCCACGTAGTGGTTGTGGCTGAGCAGTTCCAACGCTCGGGACCGGCCCTGCGAAGTAATGGCGATCGTGGGGATATTGCCGCTCATGCCGGTGACCTGGCAAAGCTGTTGCTCGCGCAGCCTGCTAAACAGCTCGTTTGCCACCTCGAAGCTGAGACGCGTATGGTCGGCAAGCCCGTACACCGAGAACGGGCCCGACAGATAGAGCGTCTTCAACGCCAGGTCTTCGAGGACTGCCTGGCGCACGCCGGTTTCAGAGACCGACCGCGGCTTGTGAGCAGGGCCCGCGACGCGCGGGGTCTGGGAGAAACTGAGCGTTTCCTCTGTGGTTTCCATTGTGTACTCTCGATTCTGTGCCCACTATACCCCCGTTGCATCGGCGGAGTCATCGTTTTATTCCCTTTAATTCCAGATATCAAGTTCTGTTACTGAAGTCACCCATCGGCTCCAGGCTCGGTAGATCTCCGAATCGATTCCGGCTTTCAGAAATCCAGTTTCTTGAAGTCAAAATCTGCTCCGGCGAGCCAGCGTGATCGGCGGCCCGGGCAAACACCATTCCTGTAAGCTTGAGAGGGACGTCATTTCCCCCTCCCAAAGCGAGCATCCGTTGATTGTCGAAATTGAAGCACTGACCAAGGTCTACGAGGGCAAGCAGCGCGTCGTAGCCGTGGATGGCATCGACCTGGAAGTCGAGCAGGGCGAGATCTTCGGTCTGCTCGGCCCCAACGGAGCAGGCAAGACCACCACCATCGGCATCTGCACCACGCGCACCCTCCCCACCGGCGGCAAGGTCCGCATCAATGGCATCGACGTCGTCGCGCAACCGGCGCAGGCCCGGCAGTTCATCGGCGTCGTGCCTCAGTTCAACACTCTCGACCGCTCCCTCACCCTCTACGAGAACATCTACTTCCATTGCCGCTACTTCGGCTTTTCGCACGCCAGCGCCAAATCCCGCTCCAATGAGCTGCTGTCCCAGTTCCTGCTCGCCGAGCGCCGCGACGCCACGCCTAACCAGCTCTCCGGCGGCCTGGCGCAGCGCGTCCAGATCGCCCGCGCCATCGCCCACCGTCCCACAGTCCTCTTCCTCGACGAGCCCAGCGCCGGCCTAGACCCGCAGAGCCGCCTCGCCATGTGGACTGCCGTGCAAGGGCTGCGCAAGGAAGGCATCACCGTCGTATTGACGACGCATTACATGGAAGAGGCCGACGAGCTGAGCGACCGCGTCGCCATTGTGGACCGTGGCAAGCTGCTGGCGCTCGGGTCGCCGCAAAAGCTCAAAGACACCTTCGGCGCGCAGACCATCATCGACCTCAAGCTGCGCAATCTTGAAGGCGCGGAGTCCGTAGCCCAGGAGCTGCGCCGTCGCGAAGGCGTGCAATCCGCCGAAGCCACGCCCGAAGGCCTGCGCGTCTTCGCGGGAAACGTGGACGGCCTGCTCCCGGAGATCATCCAATCCAGCGCGCGCCTCGGCCTGCGCGACATCGCCATCGCCGAGCCAAGTCTCGAAACCGTCTTCATCCAGCTCACCGGGAGGGACTTGCGTGAATAATCCCGTCAGACAGCCCGCCCAGCAACCTGCCGGCCGCGCCCTCTTCCTGAAAGCCTTCGCCGGCCTCTACCTGCGCGACCTGCGCGTCCTGAGCCGCGAACTGGCCCCGTTCGTTCTCCGCGTAGGCATGCAGCCGCTGCTCTTTCTCTTCGTCTTCACCTCGGTCATGCCCCACATCTCCAGCGGAAACCCAATGGCCGCCGGCGCAGGCCCTGCCTTTGGAACTGTCCTGCTGCCGGGTCTGATGGCCGTCGCCATCATGTTCAGCGGCATCGCCGCCGTAGCCCTTCCCCTCTCCAGCGAGTTCGGCATCACCCGCGAAATCGACGATCGCGTCATGTGCCCAGTTCCCGTCTGGGCCGTGGCTCTCGAAAAGGTCTGTTTTTCCGCAATGCAAAGCATTGTTGGCGCGCTTCTGGTCATTCCCATGGCCATTTTGATCCCGGCCACGCCGGTCTACCCCCACATCCAAAACTGGTTTCTCTTCGTTCTAGTTCTGATCCTGTCCAGCCTGCTGGCCGGCGCGCTCGGCCTGGCCATAGGCTCAACAGTAAATCCGAAGCAGATTGGGCTGGTTTTTTCGATTGTCGTCGTGCCGATTACCTTTTTGGGATGCGTCTACTACCCGTGGGCTCAACTTGGAAAAAACATACGCTGGTTGCAGATTGTTGTTCTATTCAACCCGATCGTATATATCAGTGAAGGGCTGCGGGCCGCAGTCACGCCCAACGTCGAACACATGCCGGTTTGGGCCATTCTGCTGGCGTTGACCTTCTTTCTGGTGCTTCTGGGCCGATTCGGGATACGCGGCTTCCTGCGCCGGGTGATTTCGTGATGCGCGGAAATCTGCCGAAACACTACACTGAGTGAGGTTCGAGCTTTCTCTTTGCGCCTGAAGCTGCACAACACGCTGGCTCTGCTCCTGGCCCCGGCCGCGATGGTCGTAGCCGGCTGCGGCGGCCGTGTCTCCGCTTCCGACGCAGGCGCCACGGGCCTGTCGATTCAGGCCGCAGCCACGCGCATCGATACCAACCGCACAACCCGCTACACCGCAATGCTCGCCGATGGCCAACCGGCCAACGTCGAGTGGTCGGTCTCCGGAGGCGACCCCAGCGCCGGCCCCGGCAGCATCAGCCGCGAAGGCGTCTACACTCCGCCCAGCTACCTCACCCGCGACGCCGTCACCGTCGAAGTCAGCGCGGTTCTTGCCGGAAGAACCAGCCAGCTCATTCCGCCTACTGAGACGGCTGCGCTTACCGTCATTCCCGGATTTCTTCAGCCTCTTACGCCAGGAAATCTGGCCCTCGGCTCCAATGGCACGGTCACCGTCTCGGGCTCCATGACCGAGGTTGGCGGCAGCGGCGGCATCCGCTTTGCTTTAGCCAGTGACCTTGCCGGAACCCCGACCTCCGCAGGCAGCCTAAGCACTCCGCATTGCATTCGTGGCGCAGTCGAGGGCTCCAACCCTGCCTACACGGTCTGCTCGGTCACCTATACCGCGCCCGCAATCATCGCCGCCACGGACTCGGTCTACATCCTCGGCTCAATCGCCGCTCCCGGAACTTCGAATCCCACCCTTAGCTGGACCCGCGTACTGCTGAACACCGCCGGTATCAGCAGCAACCCCGCCGCGCATCAGACGCGGCTGGCAGTGCCGGTGTCCTTAGGCTCCTCAAGCGGCAGCAACGTCGATTACGACGCAAACTCGGGCCAGCTCACCGATTGCTGCGGCGGCACGCTCGGAGCGCTCCTCCAGGACGCGAGCGGCAATCAGTATGTCCTGAGCAACAATCATGTCTTCGCCCGTAGCGATCAGGCCATCCCCGGCGAAACCATGATTCAACCCGCGCTGATCGACAATGGCTGCACACCCTACGGCGTCGGCCCCGGCACCAACCCGGTAGCCACGCTGACCGGCTACCCGTCGCTCAGCTCCCCCAACACCAACGTGGACGCGGCCATTGCCCGTGTCACCTCCGGCCTGGTCGATCCCAAGGGAAACATTCTTGAGCTAGGCGCCAAGCAGCCCGACGGCACCCTCGCCGCCGCGCCGCCAGGAACTTCGTCCACCGGCGGCAAAGGTGAGACCGCCTCGCTGGGCATGATGGTCGCGAAAAGCGGTCGCACCACCGGGCTGACCTGCGCCTCCATCTCGGCCGTCAACGTCGATGTGGTCATCGATTACTTCACCGACTGCGCTGAAACCACGCGCTCCATGACCAAGACCTTCACCAACCAGATCGCCATCGCCGGGACCAGCTTCAGCGACGCGGGCGACTCCGGCGCATTGGTCGTGGATTCAGCTAACGCCGAGCCGGTAGGCCTCTTCTTTGCTGGCGGGACGGACACCAACGGCGTCGAACACGCCATCGCCAACCCCGTCTCCGACGTGCTCGGCACCCTCGACAGCCAGGTCTCCGGAGCCAATGGGCAAACCACCTACAGCTTCGTCGGCGGCGCGGACCATCCAGTCTCCTGCCTCAGCTACGACGGCGCAAAAACGCTGGACGAAAGCGCCGGTGCTGCAGCCGTCTCCCCGGCCTTGCCAATCGCCGAACGGGAGCGCGTGGAAGCAGCTCTGCCTCAGGCACAACTCCTGCTCAACCCAGCCAGCGGCATCGTACGCACAGGCATCGCAGCCAGCAAAGACCATCCCGGCGCGGGAGCCCTAGAGTTCTACGTCGAGCCTGCCGCCTACGCAACTGCCGTAACGGCAATTCCAGCCTTGATCGGAGGCGTACCGACAGGAGTGCTCCCCGCCAGTGAAGCGACTGCGCTTGCGAATGTTTCGCAGCCCCGCCCGGCATCGCTCAACCATGTGCTGGCAGTCAAGCAGAGGATCGCCGCAAACATATTGAAGTCGAATCCATCCATTTTTGGCGTCGGCGTAGGCCAAAGCCTCGACAATCCCAACGATGCCGCGCTGATTCTCTTCGCGGATCGCCGCAATTTCACCGGCAGCCTGCCCGAATCGACCCAGGCCATGCTGGAAGGCCTGCGCGTCCGCATCATCCTGATGGACCGACTGCATGTCACCCGCGCCCACGGATCATCTCGCGAATCGGCGCGTCCGGCAAGCGGCTGCCTCTCCGCGCACCCCGCCGATGCAACAACCCGGCAGGAACTCGACCGCGAGCCGGCTCTGCTTGAGGATCGTATCCAGCTTCCTGAATAGATTCAGGCTCCAACTGTCGTCAGACGCAAATCGCCGGTCCTGTCATACCGTAGTGGAAGCGACTTGATTCTCAGCCTCCAGATCTGACGCAGCGTCAATTTCATCGGGGAAGAAAAGCTCGAAAATCGTCCCAGAGCTGCCGCCCAGCTTTTCAGAGTGGCTGCGGACGCGCATCGAGCCCTTGTGCTTGACCACAATCTCCGAACTAACCCAGAGTCCAAGCCCGGTTCCGGTCACTTCCTTGGTGGTGAAAAACGGCTCGAAGATATGCTTCCGCACCTCCGGAGTCATGCCCGAGCCAGTATCCGCCACCTGAAACCGCACGCCTAGGCGACTGGGGTTGCTCCAATCGCGGGATCGTCGCGCGCGCAGCACCAGCCTTCCGCCCGCCGGCATGGCGTCGATAGCGTTTCCGATCAAGTTGGCAAAAACCTGGCGCAATTCCCCGGCGAAGCAATAAAGGCTGGTATTGGCGTCGTATCCCTTCTCGACCACGATTCCGAGATTGCGCAGCCGTCCCTGGTGCAGGCTGAGCACCGAGTCCAGCAGCTCGGAGAGGTAGGCTCGCGCCGGCAGTGTCGATTGACGATAGAAGCGCAGCGTTTGCTGAGTAATCTCCGCGATGCGGCGCACCTCGTGCTCAGCCATTTCCACATAGCTGCGCGCCGGCTCCTGTAGATCCGCATGGTTGGTGAGCAGATAGAGCAGGTTGGTGATCGCCTCCAGCGGGTTGTTGATTTCATGCGCGATCGAAGCCGCCAGCCTGCCGGTCGCGGCAAGCTTCTCCGTCTTGCGCAGCGCCTCTTCGCTGCGTTTACGGTCGCTGGCGTCCATCACGATCAGGCCAACCCACCGCACCTGATGAGGCGTCGTGTGGATTGGGTACGCGCTGGTGATCCACGACCACGGGCGCGTCGACGGTTCGCCGGAACCTGACACCTCCAGGTCACGCACCGGTTTGTCGTACTCAAAGACATCTTGAATGGTCTCTTCCAACTGATGCGCCACCGGGCCATGGAGCACCTCGGGCAGGGTTCGTCCCAGGTGACGGCTGAGCGGAATTCCGGTCGTATCCGCAAAGATCCGGTTCACTCGCACGAAGCGGCAGCGGCGGTCGAAGAAGGCCAGCCCAATCGGAGCGTTGGCCAGCATCGAATCCAGCAGCGACAAGGTGTCGCTCAGACCCGAGCGCTGCTCTTCGATCGAAGCAACCATGCGATTGAAGGCCTCGATCAGGTCGCCGATCTCGTTATGCACCGTCACCGGCAGGGGAAAGCGCGCCTCGCCCTCCGGCGAGTGCATCAGCGCCCGCGTGCCCCGGTGAAGCACGGCCAGGGGACTGGTAATCGAGCGCGCCAGCAACCAGGCCAGCAGCAGCGAGGCCGCGACCCAGATCACGCCAAAGAAAGCCGTCGATCGCAGCATCGATAGCATCTGCTGCCGGTCCCAGTTTTTATCCGTCTTCACCCAGGCGTAGCCAAAGAGCGCGCCCTGAAAATAAATCGGCTTTACGCCGCCCCAGTCATTTGTCCCAAGCGCGTAGAAATACGCATTGCCCCCGGAAATATGCTGAATCTGGGCAATCTCCTCGGGTGTCAGCGGCCTGTCGCCGGGCTGCCCCTCACTTACGAACAAATCTTTTCCCTGAGGATCGGTGACTCTGGCAATCTCCACGCTGGGCGAATCGCCCATCATCCGCGCGGAGATCCTGATCGCCTCCGGCCGGCCCACCTGCAATGCCTCATGCGTCTGCAACGCCAGCGAATTCGCCTGATGCTCGAGCCGCTGCCGAGCCCGGTCGAACACCTCATGAGCCTGCTGGCGAATAAGAACACCAGCGAAGAGCAGCAAGGAAAGCGTTTCGAGCAGCACCAGGCCGAACAGCAATTGGAGCCGAATCGATCGAGGCCATACTCGGAGTTTCAACGCAGAAATCCCCCGCTGTTTCCGATATTGAGCGAGTTTACACTTTGGATACGGAACTTGCGTCCCTGCTTCGCTTCTTAGCCAGATCCCGCGCGATCTGCTGCCCGTGAAACCGGCCATTCTCAATAAAGATTTCGTTAGTGCGGTTGCCCGCCACGATCACTCCAGCCAGGTAAATCCCCGGCACATTGCTCTCCAGGCATTCCGGATCGCAGACCGGCAAGCGATCTTCGCCCTGCGATCGCACGCCCAGGCTGTCCAGGAACGCAAAGTCAGGGTGGTAGCCGATCAGCGCGAAGACAAAATCGTTCTTGAGAATCCGCTTCCCCGACGGCGTCTCCAGCAACACTGTATCGGGCGTGATCTCCGCCACCTGGGACTCGAAATACGCCGTAACTTCCCCAGCCTTGATGCGATTCTCGATATCCGGCTTGATCCAGTACTTGACATGGCGGTGCATGTCCGGCCCGCGATGCACCAAAGTCACCCGCGCTCCATGCCGCCATAGCTCTAGCGCCGCAATCGCCGCCGAGTTCTTGCCTCCGATCACCACCACATCAAGCCCCGAGTAAGGGTGCGGATCGTCGTAGTAGTGCATCACCTTGGACAAGCTCTCGCCCGGAATCTCCAGGTAGTTCGGCAGGTCGTAGTAGCCGGTAGCCACCACCAGCTTGCGCGCCGCCAGAGAACTCGCGCGGCCGAAGCGGTCGCGCAGATGCACCCGGAAATCGCCATCCGAGCCCGTAACCCGCTCCACCGTCTCGTACTGCCGCACGTCCAGCCGATAGTGCGCCGCCACCTGGCGGTAATATTGGAGCGCCTCATTACGGCTGGGCTTGGGATTGGGGCTGGGAAAGGGAATATTGCCGATCTCCAGCAGCTCCGGCGTGGTGAAAAAAGTCATGTGCGAGGGGTAGTGGTAGAGCGAGTTGCACAGGCATCCCTTGTCCACCAGCACCACGCGAAAGCCGGCATTCTGCGCGTCGATGGCGCAGGCGAGCCCCGTCGGCCCCGCGCCAATCACCAGCACATCGTACTTCGCGCCGGTCTCCTCGCCAGTCTCCACCAGCACCCCAGAATCCAAAATTGCATCGCTCATCTTTCTAGCTTAGGGCATTCCGGGATTTGTGGCTGAATCTGACAAGATGCAATTTGACACTGCCCAGGACTACAGAATGGTAGAATCCAAAGGTAGAAAGGTGGAAATCGATGAGTCTGAATATCAAGAATGAAGAGATTCACCGTAAAGCCAGGGAATTGGCCCATCTGACAGGTGAAAGTGTGACAACGGCCGTTGGATTGGCAATCGATCAAAGGCTGGAGAGGGAACAGAAAAACAATAAGCGGCAGGGTCGGTTGGAGTGGTTATTGCAGCTATCCAAAGAGACCTCCGCGTTAATGAACGATGGGCGCACTTCCAAGGAATTAATGGACGAACTGTATGATCCCGAAACGGGATTGCCAATATGATCGTCGACTCGTCGGCCTTGGTTGCAATACTTTTGGGAGAGCCCGAAACTCTGTCTCTGGCTGAGACATTGAACGCCGCCGAAAGCATTAGCATTTCAGCCGGGACGTTCGTAGAACTATCGATCGTAATAGACAAGCGAAAGAATCCCGCTCTGAGCAACCAGATCGAAGAGATTCTTGAGCGGTACGGCATTTATGTCGAACCCGTCACAGCAGACCAGGCCCGCATCGCCCGCCAAGCCTATCGCGATTTCGGCAAAGGCAGCGGACACCGCGCCAATCTCAACTTCGGCGACTGCTTCGCCTACGCCCTGGCCCGCGCCAAACGCGAGCCCCTGCTCTACAAGGGCGACGATTTTGTTCACACCGATGTTCGTTCAGCGACATAATGTTAAGCGATTCATGAAGTATGCTTCTCTCCATGGGGAAGCACTCTCTCAAGCAAGTCCACCAGGGATTGACCCTAACCAGAATCTCCAAAGCTTTGACTTCCTTCAGAAATCAATACCCAGCGCATCGCCTCACGGGGCCGGATTGCCGCGGAATCGCTCTCGCTCTCGCGATCGTGACCATCTGCACCGCCAGTCTGTTTGCCCAATTGGGTGACGATCCGGAGATGAAGTCCGCCTGCGCCAAGTACGCAGAAACGCCGCTCCCCGCCGAAGCCCTGGCGGTTGCCGCGCCTAAACGCTGGCCCTCCTGCAACTCCTACAAGTTTTACGGCGGCAAGACTACCCAGGTCGACTACGAAGCCGCGCGCAAGTGCGCCTGGTCCGAGAGACTAGCCTCCCAGGCCGGCCTTGAGCCTCTCTACCTCTTCGGCAGGGCCTTCGGCGGCTCGGCGATGCTGACCTTGCTCTACTCCAACGGCCAGGGCGTGGAAAAGAACATCCCTCTCGCCATCCGTTTCGCCTGCGAATCGGGATGGGCGCCAGGCCAGGTCGATGGCTACGTCGAGCAGCTTGAAGTCGCCAAAGGCCGCCGAGCCTCCTCCGACATGACCTTCCGCTTCTGCGACGGCCTTCCCGGCAGCTTCATGGAAGACTATTGCGAGCACTACGACGCGCAGCAGGCCGACCAGACCCGCTCCAACGCACTGAAGGATCTTTCCTCGCCATGGCCTGAACCGCAGCGCAAAGCCCTGGCGGCTCTCGAAGAGGCGCAACTGGCTTACTCGGAAGCCCACGCCAAGGGCGAGCTCGACATCGCCGGCGCCTCCCGCACCACGCAGCAGCTCCGGGCTCAACAAAGCCTCCGCAACAGCTTCCTGGCCGCCGTCCGGGCCTTTGAAGCAAGCAGCCCTCCCACGCCTCCAGCCACGCCAGCGGCCCAAACCGGCGCCGAACTGGATCGCGTCTACAAAAAGGCAGTCGAAGACGCCGAAGACGCCCGCAACAATCCCGACGCGCCGCTTGCAGAAGACCTGCGCACGGCCCAGGACGCATGGCTCAAGTACCGCGAGGCCTGGCTCGCCTTCGCCAAACTGCGCTACGCCTCCATCGATCCCGATTCCCTGCTCGCGCTCCTCACCCGAGACCGCATCGCCGCCCTGCAGGGCAAGCCCTGCGACTACGATCCCGACACCTCCGACTGCTCCGAACAGGACACCCAACCTCCTCGTCCATTACCCTAGAGTGTTCGAGGAGCCTTAGAAGATGACCGTGATCCGGCAGGAAGATTTCATCGCCAGCGTTGCAGGCGCATTGCAGTACATCAGCTACTACCATCCAGAGGACTTCATCACCAGCCTCACCGCAGCCTATGAGCGCGAGCAGTCTCACGCCGCCAAAGACGCCATGGCGCAGATCCTCATCAACAGCCGCATGTGCTTCGAGGGCCATCGCCCCATCTGCCAGGACACGGGCATCGTCAACGCCTTCGTTAAAGTCGGCATGGATGTCCGCTTCGACGCCGAACTGGACCTGCAAGGCATGGTCAACGAAGGCGTCCGCCGCGCCTACCTCGACCCCGACAACAAGCTGCGCGGCTCCATCCTCGCCGACCCCGCCGGAGCCCGCAAAAACACCAAGGACAACACCCCCGCAGTCGTCAACGTGGAACTGGTGCGCGGCAATACAGTCGAAGTCACAGTCGCCGCCAAAGGCGGCGGCTCCGAAGCCAAGAGCAAATTCGTCATGCTCAATCCCTCCGACTCTGTCGTAGAGTGGGTGCTCAAAACCGTCCCCACCATGGGCGCGGGCTGGTGCCCGCCCGGCATGTTGGGCATCGGCATCGGCGGCACCGCCGAAAAAGCCATGCTCCTAGCCAAGCAATCCCTCATGGACCCCATCGACATCCAGGACCTGATCGCGCGCGGCCCCAAAACCACTGCCGAAAAGCTCCGCGTCGAGCTCTACGACAAGGTGAATCGCCTCGGCATCGGCGCACAGGGCCTGGGCGGCCTCACCACCGTCCTCGACATCAAGGTGCTCGACACACCCTGCCACGCCGCCAACCTGCCCGTGGCCATGATTCCCAATTGCGCCGCCACCCGCCACGCGCACATCGTCCTCGACGGCTCCGGCCCGGCCTTCCTCGATCCGCCGCCCATCGAAGTGTGGCCCAAGCTCACCTACGACGTTTCGACGGCTCGCCGCGTCAATCTCGACACCACCACCCGAGAGCAGGCCGACTCCTGGAAGACCGGCGAAGTCCTCCTGCTCAGCGGCAAGCTGCTCACCGGCCGCGACGCAGCTCACAAGCGCATGACCGACATCCTCAGCCGCGGCGAAAAGCTCCCCGTCGACTTCAAAGACCGCTTCATCTACTACGTCGGCCCCGTCGACCCCGTCCGCGAAGAAGTCGTCGGCCCTGCCGGCCCCACGACCGCCACGCGCATGGACAAGTTCACCCGCCAAATGCTCGCCGAAACCGGCCTGCTCGGCATGATCGGCAAAGCCGAGCGCGGCCCAACTGCCATCGACGCCATCCGCGAGTTTGGCGCGGTCTACTTGATGGCCATCGGCGGCGCGGCGTATCTCGTCTCCAAAGCCATACGCGGCTCGCGCCTCCTGGCCTTCGAAGACCTCGGCATGGAGGCCATCTACGAGTTCGACGTCGTCGATATGCCGGTCACCGTCGCCGTAGACTCCAAGGGCACCAGCATCCACCAGACCGGCCCGGCCGAGTGGCAACAGCGCATCGCCGGCATCCCGATCCTGCAGTGACGAAGTTGTGCTCGAATCAGATACGGCTCAAGCGAGCTTCTATCGTTCGCGAACTCATGTCAGGTATCTCGGGCTTATAGTAGAGAGCCAGCAGTTGCAACACATTGGACGTTCGGTCGACCCGATAGATAAGCCGGTAGGCTCCTCTGGATCCGAGATTCTGTTAACGGACACCCAGTCTGACTTTTCTTACTTCCGCTGGAAGGCGTCGAATTTGCTCTCCCAACTCAGGCTGCTCCGAGAGCCTTTCAATGACTTCTGGAAGATCTTCCCTCAGCAGGGATGGATGGATGGCGCTTTCCGGCCCTGCGGGCCTCAGCACGAAAATCCGGATGCGAATCGTCAATCGCAAAGACTGGCAAGATCTCGCTTCCAATTCGGATTGCCCACAACGGGATTCGGAGAACTCTGAATTCTGCGCGTCATCTCGGAGGTGAATTCGCTGTTCAGAGACAAAGTGAGAGTCTCTGTCTCGTCTTCCAGCCAATCCAGTTCCTTTGCGATTTGGTCCAGAAGATGCTCAACCAGGGACCGCTGACCCGCGATCTCTGCTCGCCCGGACTCGATCATCGCGCGCAGGACCGACTCCACATCCTTAATCGAATCCTGCATCTGGAGAAAGTTCGCGGCCAGGTGAAGGAGTTTCCGCTCAGACACTCCCTCCATATCCAGACTTTCAAAGAGCGCGCGTGTTTCTCGCATCAACGCCAGGTATTTTGGGGCGGTCTCGACAGTGCGCGACTCCAAGCTCTCAACTGGGCCTGCTTCCAGGCGCAGGCCCATCAGGATAGCTTCAGAGATTCCCAGTTGCGCTTGCGCCAAAGTAGCCATAGTCGCAGGATACTCCCGCACTCGGAATTTTGCTTACTGCTTACCCCAGCGAACCACCACCCCGCCAGTAAATCCGCGGTTGTTCTGGATCGTGGACCCGAAGTTGGTCATCAGGTACTCCGGCGCCACGCGAAAGCCGATCGCCGGGCTGAAGTTGTACTCGACCGGCACGCTGACGCTGACCGCCACCGATGCTCCATCAGGATACAAACCCAGTGACTCCGGCGTATTCGTCGCGATGTCTCCCGAAAAATTGCCATAGGCGCCGCCCGCCAGCACTCGTCCTGAAACCGAAAACTTCGGCTTCAGCACAAAGCGATACGTTGGCCCGATCATGCCCGAATACTCGCTGATCGCCGGCTTATTTGTGCCCCCACCGGTATTCGGGTTGTTGCCCACATAAGCCGAGCCGTACCAGCCGCGTCCGTCCACCGTCACGCCAAGCTTTTCGTTGAAGTAGCGGGTCACGCCCACATTCCACGCATATTCGTTCACGCGCTGCAACCCGGTGAGCGGCACCCCCGGCTGAACAGATCCCGGCCCAGGAAAGAAGCGCAGATAGCCCGCACCGACATAAACCTCATACAGATGCGAATAAACATCGTGAATGGCAGCCAGGCGGCGTTGCTCCTTGCGAGCTTTGAGCCGCGCCTGCACCGTCAAGGGCCCCGTAGTCTGCTGGGCCTGCTGCGCCTGCGGAGCGGCCGCCGGCTGCGCGGCGGACTGCGCGATTTGTGAGCTGCTGGCCTGGGCCTGCAGCGTCGGGGCCTGCGCGCCAAGGCCCAGGGAAACACTAAGAGCTAGCAAAAGTACAGAACGGTTCAACGAAAACATCAGGATCGGGATACCTCCGGGCAATCGAGAGACGCGCCAACACCACTGCAAGTTGAACTGCGGCCCCTTCCGTATTAGAACATCCCAGGCCCAGACAAAGCCGGTCCGGACCCAGCTCATGCGCTAAGACCTCGCGCCGCTGTCTACGGAAGAAACCAGCAGGGTGAAAGCTATCTGACGGCTGAAAACCGCGTTTGGTATCTCAATCCTGCATTCCAATTGCGGATTCGCGTTTAATGAATCAACCCAAGATCGGCCTTGAGCTGCTCCAGATCGAATCCCGCGGGCGATCCCTTGGCCTGCAGCCAGTCATGGCTCAGCAAGGCATGGGCTTCGTCCACATACTCCTTCCAGAACGCGATCGTCATGGGCTTCAGCGCGCCCCAGGTCACGCAGGTAAAACCATTCGCATCGTACTTGGGCACAAAGACCGCGTGCCCGCCCCAGCTACCCGGCTTGGCATCCGCGCCGCCATTCGGCGCCACATCCCAGATCGCCTGTTTTTTGGCCGTGTTGGGCAACGCCACGCCAATGTACACCCCGCCAAAGAGCGTAATCGCCTGGCGAATCTCTTCCAGGTTCGAAAAAACCGGGTCGGCAAAGGCGAGCAGCTTGTGCTTGTCGAACGCGGATTTCTGCCACTGCGTCAGCACCTTCAGCTCCACCCCGCCCGCGTCCGTGTTTGGGTTGCTCGGGTTATACCCATCCCACTTCTCGAAGTAGCTCAGGACCATCGCGTCCGGTATCGTGACTTCGCCAGCAGTGTGCGCCGACCACACCTGGATTGCATGCGCGGCCGCGGCAATTGTGCAATCGCCATGCACGTCGTTGAGCATCATGCCCCAGTTCGCGACGCCTGCGGTCCAATCCTTGGCCGTGGGCGCCGGAGGCAAATTGTTTTTCAGATACTTATGCAGCTTCAAGGTGCGGCTATCGGTTTTGACATGATTCCGGCCCAGCTTCATGTTCGAGTGATCGACCACCAAAGTTCTCCTTCCCGATTGCGGAGTACGGTGCAGACAGCATTTACGTGAAGTCGGGGAAAACTCCTCCCCGGCTGTTCCAACTGGCTTCTGGATTGTCCCTGTGCAGCGTGCTCCACCGTGCCAAATCCGAACGCCTTTGTCCAGAAAAATGTGAATTTCGCAGAATCGCCTTGGAAGATCGGCCTTCCGTCGAGTACCGCCACTCGTTATGCGTATGATTGTGAAACCGGAGGTCAGGGTTGAAATGATTCGTTTTCTCTTGGGACTTGTCTTGGGCGCGCTGCTGCTGCCCATCGGAGCATGGTACTGGCTGTCGCACGGTCGCCCTCCCGTCGCCGTCGCGGACGCACCGTTGCCTTTCGAACGTCAGATCACCCACCTCCCGCTCCACGCCCGCATCGACAAGGAAATGCCCCCCATGGTTCCGGTCAAAGCCGAGGAAGCCACCTTCATCGCCGGAGCGCATATCTACCGCCAGCAATGCGCCTTCTGCCACGGCGTCTATGGCACCCCCTCAAACGTCGGCAAGCATATGTTCCCGGACGCGCCGCCGCTGTGGGAAAAACATCCAGGCGAAGAAGTCGTCGGCGTAAGCGACGACCCTCCCGGCGAAACCTATTGGAAGGTCGCCAACGGCATTCGCCTCTCCGGCATGCCCTCCTACAAACTCGTCCTCTCCGACACCGAGATATGGCAGGTAAGCGTGCTGCTGGCCAATGCCGATAAACCACTGCCGCCAGCCGCGCTCGACCTTCTGAAACAGCCTCTGAATTTCGATTCCACGATCACTCTACCCGCCAAATTTTCGCTTACTGAACCAAAGTAGTGTCAGCATTAGAAATTCCAAACGGATTCGGCGGATTCATATGAAGAACCTGACAAAGCTGAAACACTTTCTCCCCATGGCGGCAATGCTTGCGCTCCTGCTCTGCGTCTCCTACCGCTCATTCTCGTCGCAGTCGGCGCCCAGCCCAACCCTGCACGGCGATGCCGCGCACCCGGCAAAGACACAGGGCTGGGTCGATACCCACCTCTACTTCGGCCTCGGCCCAGCCGATGCACCGGAAAAAGGCGTCAGCGAAGCCGCATGGCGCGATTTTCTGGACAAGGAAGTGACCTCACGCTTTCCAGCCGGCTTGAGTGTGGTGGATGTCTACGGCCAATGGCAGGGCAAGGATGAAACAGCTCCCGAACGAATCCGTTCCAAAATGCTCATCATCGACTACCCCGGCACAGCAGACAACGACCGCCGCATCGACGCCATCCGCGCCGCGTGGAAACAAAAAACCGGTGACCGGTCCGTCATGAAAGTAACCCAGCCCGCCGACGTCTCGTTTTAGAAAAAGAGGTTTTTAAGTGAGTTTGCTCGATTCATTGCGCAAGGGCTTTCGCTTCTTCCTCATGAGCATGGGCGTCTCCACCTACACCAAAAAGCCCAAGCCCACCGATCGTCCGCCAGCGAAGCCCGAGTAAGCGCCTCGCCGCCCGACACAAACGAATCCCCCGCAAATTCCGCAAACGCCGCCCAATGGCTACAATAGAAGTATGTCGATTACCCGCCAGCAGGCCCTCGATTACTTCCACTCCGACGACCTCATCGGCCTCGGCATGGAAGCCGACGCCGTCCGTCGCCGCCTTCACCCCGAGCGCGTAGTCACCTACATCATCGACCGCAATATCAACTACACCAACTTCTGCACCGAGTACTGCACCTTCTGCGCCTTCTACCGCCCGCTGCCCAAACCTGGCGTCAAGAACGCCCGCGCCGAAGAGGGCTACATCCTCGACTTCGAAAAGATCTACGAGAAGATCGCCGAAACCCTCGAGCTCGGCGGCACCGGCGTTCTCATGCAGGGCGGCCTGCATCCCGACCTCAAGATCGACTGGTTCGAGCGTCTCTTCACCGGCATCAAGCAGCGCTTTCCGCAAATCTGGCTGCACTGCCTCTCCGCCAGCGAAATCCTGGCCATCGCCGAGTACTCCGAGCTCAGCCTGCGCGACACCATCATGCGCCTGCGCGATGCCGGCCTCGACTCCATCCCCGGCGGCGGCGCTGAGATTTTAGATGACGAAGTCCGCCATCGCATCGCCCGCCTCAAATGCAAGACGCAAGACTGGGTCGACGTCCATCGCACCGCCCATCAGTTAGGCATGAGAACCACAGCCACCATGATGTTCGGCGTAGGCGAAACCTTCGACCAGCGCATCAACCACTTCGAAGTCGTCCGCAAACTGCAGGAAGAGACAGGAGGATTTACCGCCTTCATCCCCTGGAGCTTCCAGCCCAACCACACCGCCCTGGGCGGCCGCGGCTGGGAAGAAGCAACCTCCGTCGAGTATCTAAAGGTCTTGGCTATCTCCCGCCTCTATCTCGATAACATCGAAAATGTGCAGGCAAGCTGGGTAACTCAAGGCCTCAAAGTCCTCGAGTTAGGCCTCCACTTTGGCGGCAACGACGTAGGTTCCGTAATGTTAGAAGAAAATGTAGTCAAAGCCGCCGGCACCAGTAACTGCACCACCGAAGAAGAGCTACGCCGCATCATCCGCGACGCCGGCTTCAAACCAGTGCAGCGGGATACTTTGTATCGGACTATGTTTTTGAATTAGCTCTCTCGAATCGCATAGGTAGGCGACCTCACTTATGACGTTTTTCGTTCGACGCGGGTTCTCGTTCGTTGCGAAGATCTGTCAAGATACCCATCAGGCTTGCATCCGCGCGCCCCATGCTTTCAGGATAGAAAAAGTCGACGAATACCCAGTTGTTACCGATCATTCTAAGCTCGGGACCTACGATATCTACCTTCTTACCTGCATCCGAACCCCATACACTTGCATGGCAAGTGTCGTCTTTTACATTGACACTCTTGACCCAATACTTGCCTTCCCAGTCCTGTGCATTAATAAATGGATCGAAATCCAGTCCGACAATTTCGCCAGGGTTTTTCGATGCTGCCACGGCATCGTCATGAAGCATTTTTCGTAACTCTAAGGTAAAAAGGTGAGGCCTCAGAGCTAATACCTCGTAATCACTAGGACTGGCAATTTGCCGCGTTTTCTCCGTATTGAGCCTGTCAAAGTACCAGTCATAGAATCCCTGCACAAACTCCCGGCAAGACTTTTCCGGAGCAGACTCCATCCGCGCCGGTTGCACAACGGCCGCCTGCGAATCCTTGGACTGCGCAGGCGCAACCGCGGAATGGCTCCTGCAGGCGCTAACTGTCAGCAAAACAAGCAGCGGCCATCCTGACATCGCAAACTTTTGCAGTGGTTGTTGCCTGCAATCTCTCACCCCACATCCCCCGCCCATGCAAGTTACCATACCAGCATCATGCAATACGAATGGGACGAAGCCAAGCGCGAGTCGAACCTGCGCAAACACAAACTCGATTTTCGAGACGCCTATTTCGTCTACGACGATCCGGGGAAGGTCACATATCGAATCCAACGTGGAACGGAAACTCGATTTCAAGACATTGCTCTGGTTGAAGTCGCCGGAAATGTCCTATCCTTGGTATACGTCCTTCGCGGAAATAGCGTCCGCGTGATTTCGTTTCGGCCTGCATCTCGAAGGGAAAGGAGGGTATATGGAGTTCAAAGGAAATCTCCCAACCGCTGAACCCAGTCAATCGGATTGGGACTGGGTCAGGAAACACATAGCGGAAGACGCTCCGGTTCACTACGATCCCAACGACCCCGACGATGGCCCGTACGACCCGAACGACGATGCGGCCGTCGATCGTTTCCTGACTGAAGAAAATCGGGTCTATCCTGCCGCTCAGACGCGGAAGTCGCCCACCTCCAAAGCCTCCTGAAAGAAGCCAGTGCCATGCGACTTCCCATCGGGACCGTCCCTTAATCACGATTGGGAGATCGAAACTCTACGCGCCGATCAAGAATTGGCTTTGGAATACGCCAAGGTCGCAGTGGAGTCTCTGAATAGCTCAGAAGAGCGTCCCGGAGGGCTTCCGATGCTTCGAACTATCGCCGAAGCCTACGGCGGCCTCGGCGCCGTCGCCGCAGAAGCAGGCATCAGCCGCGAGTCCCTCTACCGCGCTCTTTCTCCCAAAGGCAATCCCACCTTGAAGACCCTCGTCGCCGTCCTCAAGACCCTTGGACTGCGCCTTTCCGTTACCTCTGAAAGCCAACTGCAAAGCTGAAGCTGCAGTCCCTACTTGGCGCCAACCGCGCCCACATCCACCGCAAGCAGGCCTCGATCCCGCAGCCAGTTCTCCAGCAGATTCGGCCACTGATCCAGTGAAGCATTCCCCATCCCCAGCCCGCTGCCATGCGAGCCATGCGCGAAGATATGAATCTCCCCTGAAGCACCGGCTTTCAGCAACGCCTCATAGAAGCTAAGCGCCTGCTCCACCGGCACCGTCTGATCGTCCGTAGTGTGATAGATAAACGTCGGCGGCGTCTCCTTGGTCACAAACAAATCCGGCGAGTAAGCCTTCTGCATCTCCTCGCACCGCCCTGGTGTATCCAGCAGATCCATCAGCTTGCAATAAGTTAGGTGCGCAGTGTTAGGCGAGACCGCTCCAATCCAGGGATAGCCAAGTATCAGAAAATCCGGCTTGCTGGAGACGCGGTCGATAGGATCGTCGGCATCCGGATTTCCAGGAACAAACTGCGTGCCGGAGAGCGCCGCCAGATGTCCCCCGGCTGAGAAGCCGATGATCGCGATGCGATCGCCAGCAATGTGATAGTCGCGCGCCCGGGCCCGCATCAGTTGCACCGCCCGCCGCGCATCGATCAGCGGCACCGGAAGCAGGTATTTCTTGCCCAGCCTGTAGCGCAGCACAAACGCGGTAAATCCGCGCGCCGTAAACCAGTCCGCAACTTCCCTGCCTTCGAGGATCGCAGCCAGGTGCTGATAAGCTCCGCCAGGCATCACGATCACCGCGCTGCCATTTTCGTGCCCCGGCTGCGGCCGCAAAACAGACAAAGTCGGAATATCGTCGCAGCTCGTGCCGCTGGCCTGCGGAGCGTCTCCAGGCCACAACCGGATCGTTGAAATCCCAAGGTATGCGTTGCTCGACGAATCCTCAGCGCAGGAATCCGGCTGACCTGAACTCGCAGGCTTGATCCCCGTCTGGGCCCCCATCTGGACCATTGACGCGCAGGAAACCACCGTCAGCACAGCCGCTGAAACCAAGGACAACAATCTCAAAGAAACCCTCCGCAACGCCAGGCACGGCTCGAGCATCCATCGAACCCGAAAAGAATCCGCCACCCGCGTCCGGCGAATTATAGACGAATCAGCTTGTGCCCCGGACAGCCACCGGCAGCCTCGGCGACCAACTCATTCACCAGTCCCTCGCCATAGCGCGCCAGGTAATACGCCGCCCCGATCAGCCGCTCCTGCAACCCGCCGTGCGGATACAGCGCCTGCACCACGGCCTGCGCGTGCCGTCCCAGCGAAGCTTCCTTCTGCAACTCGAAGTTCGCAGCCATCCGCCGCAACCGGTTCATCTGGTAGCGCATCTTGCTTGCCGAAACCTGCGCCGACCGCCCCAAACCCTCGTCCAGCGAGCCCAGATACTCAGTCAATGAAGTCAATTCCGAGTCCAAAGCATTCCCCGCCGAAGCCAGCAGCTTCTTGCCCGCAACCGGCATGGCGCGGGCCGCAAGCCGCTGCGCCAGCGACTCCTCGGTGCTCGCGAAGACCGTTTCCAGCGAAAGCTCATGCCGCTCCAGCAATTCTGCAATCGCCGGCTCAACCAGCGTAGCCGAGAGCCGCGGCAGCACCGGCGTCAGCCTGCCCAGAATCCGCTCATACACAACCGCCGACTGCGCAAAGTAAGCAATCTCCGCCGGACCGCCAATATAAGCCGAAGTGGGCAGAATCTGATCCTGAAACACTGGCCGCAGCAGCGCCGAAGGCGAAATCCGCTCCGGCTCGCTGGCCAGAATCCCCAGTAAATCCCCCGTCGAATACTTTTCGCGCCCCGCCTGCCACAGCCCGCCAGATTCCGCCGCCGTCGCCTGCGTCCGCTTCAACGCATTGCGAACACCTGTCCGCTCATCGATCAGAAAGAGCAAACTTCCGTGCTCGGCCACCGCAACCTGCGCGTGATATCCAGCCACGACCAGCTGCGCATTCCGCTCCGCCAGCGCCGCATGCAGCTCATCCGCCCGCTCGATCGCGGCCTGCAACACCGGCGCGCCCAGCCGATGCGCCTCGCGCCCCGCGGCATCCAGCACCAGCAACCCATGCCCGGCAAATACCTTGCCGTAGAACTCCGCGAACGCCCCAGCCAGCGTCTGCCCCGGCCTATAAGCAGCAGCCAGCCATTCCATCGCGTCCGAGTAGCCCAGCAGCTCCCACGCCTGATCGATCAATGGGGTAATGGAGTCATCCAGCACTACGCTGCCGACAGAGACAGCAGTTTCAGGCGCGGCGTCATAGACCAGCTTCCTAAGCTCCCGCCGCGCCGGAAACGTGACATGATTCACTTCTGCAAAATCATGATCTTCACTGGCCAACCAGAAAACCGGCACATGCGGATGGCCCGCCGCGGCAGCCTCGCGCGTCAGCGCAACCGCGGTAGCAGCCTTATGCGGAGTAAAGAGCGGCCCGCCAAGCACGCCAACCTGCTGGCCCGTAACCACGACGTTGGCTCCCTGGCGCAGCCGCTCCAACCAGGGCGTCAGCGCCGGAGAAGGATTCTGCCCAGCCAGCAATCGCACCAGTTGATCTCGCTGCTCGCTCGTATGCGGCAGCCGTGTCCGCTGCCAGCCGCGGTCTCTGGGAACAGCCCCATACCAGCCGCGCACCGGCGACTCTCCTGCGCAATAATCCAGGAAGATCCGGGACAGCCCCGGCACCACGGAGATAGGGAAACACTCAGCGTTCAATTCGCGTTCTCTCGTCTTCACGGAGCGGTCCAATCCCGACGCTCCTCGTTAAGTCTAATGCTGGGGCGCAATACCAGCCTAACGGATGCGGCGGCCATTCACTCGGATGCAGCGAAGATGTGAAAAATACCTGCCGTTCGTCACAGACTAATTTCGCAACACCATCAAAGCCGCGCCGGTGGTACCGTAATTGTTGGCAAACATAGACATAAGTTCCCGGAGCGAGAAACGATGAAGTCCGAAGAAGAAACGAAAGAAAGCCCAGCCAAAGCACCCGACGCCGATGAGCCCGACGGACCCCAGGCAATCGATGGCGCTCAAACAGCAGTCAGTTCCAGCACCCCCGCAAAACCCAAGAAGGTCGCCAAGCCGGTAAAAGCGGTCAAGACCATCAAGAGTAAGGCAGCCCAAAAGAAGTCCAGCACAAGCAAGGTCGCCAAAGCCACAGGATCAAGCAATACCCCCAAAGCTGCGGCGGTGAAACCAGCGCCAGCAAAACCCGCCAAAGCCGCTCCTGAAAGCAAAGCCCCCAAAAAGCCCAAGACAGCAAACAAAGTCAAAACCGCGCCCAAAGCCGGTCCAAAGCCTAAGACCAACCCAAAGCCGACGAAGGATGAGACCGCAAAGATCCTCGACTCCAAGGTCGTCTATGAAGGCAAGCTCTTCCGCGTCCTCCAGGACCATCTCATCGAGCCCGGCGGCCGCGAGTCGCACCGCGACGTCATCCGCCACAACGGTTCCGTCGTCATCCTCGCCGTCGATCCCTCCAAGCGAAAAAAAGACCCCTGGGTCGTCGTCGAACGCCAGTACCGCCACGCCGCCGGCCAGTTCCTCTGGGAGTTGCCCGCAGGCAAGCTCGATCCCGGCGAGACTCCCCTGACCGGCGCCGTCCGCGAACTCGCCGAAGAGACCGGCTATCAAGCCAAGAAGTGGTCCGCGCTCGTCGAGTATTTCGCCAGTCCCGGCTTTCTCGGCGAATCCATGAAGGTTTTTCTCGCCGAAGGCCTCATTGCCGGAGACGCACATCCGGAGGCGGATGAGGAAATAGATTTTCGTCTCGTCAAACTCTCCGATCTGCTCGAAATGATAGACAAAGGCAAGATCGTCGACGGAAAAACCCTCACCACTGTCTTGCTTTATGCACGCCAATTGGGCTTGAAACGCAAGAAGTAACGCTTTCGGCACGAAAATTTCAGCGTCGCTTTTCGTAAGTGAAACAGCCATCGAAATTCGGCAAAACTCCCCTTTTACGGCCTCTCAACTTTTCATCTACTTCCTACGTCATACCTCATAGCGGTCTTCCCCAGAGGGCCGCAAGCATTGAGAAAAGGAAGGATGAAATCCGGTGGCTCAATACAAAGGCACGGTTAAGTGGTTCAACAACGCCAAAGGCTTCGGCTTCATCGGTCGCGAAGACGGACCGGATGTTTTCGTACATTACTCCGCCATTCAGGTAGATGGATACAAATCGTTGAAAGAGGGAGACGAGGTTGAATTCGACATCGTCAACGGCCAGAAGGGACCTCAAGCCGACACGGTAACACGGCAAAAGGACGCCACTTCAGCCGCTGCGTAGATCGAGTTCGCTAGCCTCCAGGGCCGTGTAATCCGACCATTGATTCGCTTTCTTCAGCTTGCCGAGGATCGCTGCGTCGGCAACTCTGGCTCGGTCCTTCGATCCCCCAGCCAGATGTCACAGTTCGTGTGCTTCAATTTCCGGTCAGCTTCTCTTCACAGGTGGAGCTGACCGGAATTGAGAGCAGCTAGGTCGCTGGCAGTGAGCGGGACAGCTACAGGCTCGGGCTGGAGCCATGTCTGGCCCACTTGGCCCCGGTTAGCGGATACTGTCCACGGAGAATAAGCTTCCCATGGACAATGCCACACTTGCACGCCTGCTCTCCGAGACCGGCGATCTCCTGGAGATCAGCGGCGGCGACCCCTTCCGCATCCGCAGCTACCGCCGCGCCGCCGAAGCAGCCGAGCAAAGCACCATCGACTTGGCTGCCGTTGCCGGCGATCTTACCCGGCTGCTCGCCGTTCCCGGCATCGGCAAAGGCATGGCCGCCAACATCCAGGCAGCCGTCTCTACCGGCTCCATCCCCTTGCGCGACGAGCTGCTCGGACGCTACTCCGCCGGTATTCTCGACCTGCTCAAACTCCCCGGCATGGGCCCCAAGACCATCGCCCTGCTCTGGGACGCCACCAAGATCGCCTCCATCGACCAGCTCGCCGAAGCCATCGACGCCGGCCGCCTCGCCGGGCTCCCTCGCATGGGCGAAAAACAGATCGAGAAACTTCGCCGTGGCATCGACGAATTCCGCAAGAGCGCCGGCCGCTTCCGCATCGACGAAGCCGAAGAGTCCGCCGAGCGCGTCATCCAATATCTGCTCGCCTTCGAGGGAGTCGACCGCGTCACCCCAGCCGGCTCGCTCCGCCGCGGCCGCGAAACCGCCGGCGATCTCGACCTGCTCGTCACCGGCCCCGCTTGCGAGCCGGATAAAGCCGCCGCAGTCGTCGAATACACCGCCAACTACCCCGGCATCCGCGACATGATCGCCCGAGGCGAAAACAAAGTCAGCTTCTACCTCGGCAACAGCTTGCAGGTCGACGTCCGCCTTCTGCCCTCAGCCTCTTACGGAGCAGCCCTGCAATACTTCACCGGCTCCAAGATGCACAACGTCACCCTCCGCCAGCGCGCCCTCAAGATGGGCTACACCCTCAGCGAATGGGCGCTCGCCAGACTCAACGATGGGCCGGAAGGCCCAGCCGGTTCGGTCGTCGCCGCCGAAACCGAAGAGTCCATCTATGCCGCCCTCGGCATGGACTGGATGCCGCCCGAAATGCGCGAAAACCTCGGCGAGATTGAAGCCGCAGCACGCCACCAGCTTCCCCAGCTCATCCAACAGTCCGACCTTCGCGGCGATGTCCACATGCACACCCACGCCACAGACGGCCACAACTCCATTCGCGAGATGGCCGACGCCGCCCTCGAACGCGGCTACCAGTACATCGCCATCACCGACCACTCCAAAAACCTGGCCATGACCAACGGCCTCAACGAAGAACGCGCCATGGAGCACGTCCGCCAAATCCGCCAGGTTGATAAGGAGATGGAAGGCCGCATCCGCGTCTTCCCCGGCATCGAAGTCGACATCCTCGGCGACGGCGATCTCGATCTGCCCGACGAAGTTCTCGCCGAGATGGATGTGGTCATCGCCAGCGTCCACACTCTCTTCAACCAGCCCAAAGAGGAGATGACCGCACGCGTTCTCCGGGCCATCGAAAATCCCTACGTCCGCATCCTCGGCCATCCCACCGGCCGCCTGCTCCTGCGCCGCGAGCCCTTCGCCATCGACCTGCCCGCCATCCTGCGCCGAGCCGCCGACCTCGGCGTAGCCGTCGAACACAACGCCGCCCCCGAGCGCCTCGACCTGAGCGACCGCGACCTGCGTCTGGCCAAGGAACTCGGCTGCAAGATCGTCGTCAACACCGACGCCCACACCACCCGTCATCTCGACAAGATGAAATACGGCATCCGCCAGCTCCGCCGAGCCTGGCTCACCGCCAACGACATCCTCAACACGCTAAGCCCGGAAAAATTCCTGGCAGCCTTGCGCCCTCGCCCTACCGCGCCGCCGCTCTAGCCAAACGCGTACTCACCCGGTCATTGCCATAGGCAAAGTACCCATGCACCGCCGCCAGGCAGGCCGGGAACGCCCTTTCCATCCAGTGATGGCCCAAAAAACGCTGCTTGTGGTCCGCGTTTGGAAGCGAAGGAATTCTCCATTCAGTCTCCGTAACTTCGCGATTCGGTGCATCCCTTTCCGGTCTAAAGCCCTGGAACGCAGGCCAGCATTCCGGTGAAGACGAATCACCCCACCGGTACGCTCTATGATTCTGCTGAGACAGGCATTTCGACGGGCAGACCGCAAAAAAGTTAGAGTGTTCAGGTTACGATTCCGCCACTCCGCTGTCTGCTGAAGAGTGGCCCACACTGCCACCCCTGCGTGAGTGCCATTCTTTGCGCCGGGGTGAAAGATCGTTTCATGCCATCTCGCATTGGCTGGATATTCGACCCGCGACCGCGCCTTGCACAGGCAAATGCCGCATTTTTGAGCGACGTTCCCACCCCAATCGGAGTAAGATAAGGTCGCTATGAGCCTCCTCCAAATACAAAACGATCCCGTTCACGAGCACGACGCCAGCTCCGAGGGAGAAGATCTGGCCAAGGGAAGCAGTTACCTTCTCTGGACCACCCTGGCGGCATTTGTCGTGATCTCCGTAGGCCTCATCCTGTTCTGGTTTGCCATCCACAGGCCTCCCATTGCCGTCGGCGACGTCACCCAGGTCTGGGAGCATGGCGTGCACACCATCAACACCCCGATCGACGCCAACGGCGTGCAGACCGCCGGCGAAGTCTTCGACCAGGTGCTGGTCTTCGCCAATCTCCACCTCAAAAACCAGAGCGATCAGCCGATCATCATCCGCGACATGCTCACCAACGCCACCTTTGACGACGGCATCCACTCCAGCTACGCCGCCACCGCCCTCGACTTCGACCGCATCTTCATCGCCTACCCCGACCTGAAAGGCCTGCACGGCACCCCGATCCTGCGCGACACCGTCATCCCTCCCGGCCAGACGCTGGATGGCGAAATCATCTCCTCCTTCCACGTCTCCAAGGCGCAGTGGGATGCCCACAAAGACCTGAACTTTACCATCGCCCTCAAGTTCCACCCCGACCTCGTCCTAACGCCCAAAGGCGCGATCGTCGAGCAGTGAAACTGAAACAGGAGAAGGCCCCGACAAGGCGCCCGCCGGTTGCGTAGAATTACGAAACAAAAACCTCTACTCGAAGCATGGTCACTTTGAGCGCAACGAAGAATTCGCTTTTCGATCCAATGTTGCGCTCGGTGACAAGTTATAAACGTCGAACGACGGCCCATGCCTCCCAAACGGCAATAAATGGCAATCTATAACTTCCAAGCGACGAGCTTTACCTCGTCATGCCGATCTACACCACCGCAAAAAGCGCCTACCGCGCAGCCCCAGCATCGGAAACCTTCGTGTCCGCCAGCCGCGCATGGGTGTCATACCACCCCGGCACCGTCGCATGGGTCAGCAGACGAAGCGCCCGCCGCACCAAACCTCTAGCCTGCCGCGCTCCCGGAAACCTCCAACTGCCCAACACCCCGGAATCGCCGAGCAGGTAGTAGCCCAGGAAAATCAAGCGATATTGCCGCATAACCTCAGGCTTGGATTTCCATTCCGGTTCCAGCTCCAACCCAAACAGCCCCGACGAACCTTTCTCGAAACGATGGGCCGTGTAGTTGCCTTCCCTCGCAGGCTGCGGAGGCAACTGAGCCACGGGTATCTGCGACTGCTCCACCGCCTGAAAAGAGCCGTATCCCATCTCGATAAAGAGGTCGATTTCACGCTCCAGACTCTCCAGGTTCGTCTTATCCGATTCAATGGAAATGTAGGTGGGCCGTTCTTGAAAGCCGCGCAGGGCGCTGATGCAGACTGTATCGCAGCCCTCGATATCGATCTTCATGTAATACGGCACGCCGTACTGCCGCATCACCCCCGCAAAATCGATGGCGACGACTTCTGTCACCTTACTCGACATTCCCAGGCGAGCATTGCGCTCCGCCCACTCGGCGGAGACCGTTCCCCACACCGAACTATCGGGATTCTGGTAGAACCGGACGGTCTTTGAGCCATCCGCAATCAGACTGGGGTCCACAATCGCCCCTTCGACAATCGTCAATTGCCCCGAATCGAGAAATTCCTTGAGCCTCTGCTTGCAGGAAGCGATCAGCTCCCGATTCGCATCGAACGCGACAACGCGAAAGCCTTTGCGCAAGTAGAATTCCGAATCTTCTCCCTTATGCATTCCAACGTCATACACAAGATCGTTGTGCTTAGGGGTAGAGTCAGGTACTCCCATGGTCAGCTCCGCCTTCAAAAATCGCGTGGGGATTCCCATTTTGCCTTCAGGTTACAGGCAATCTACCATTGCCTGCCACGGGTCAGGTGTCGCGAACCGCACACCTGGTGGCGGACAGTGCCGCCTCTTCCGGTTGTACCAGACGGGTCTTAAATATCGCTAATTCCCGAATCGGCCCTCGGGAAGTCCGGCGGGTGCCGGAAATTGCTAGGAGCGAGCGGCTTGAGGACAGGATCTTTGCCGCCCTCAAGCCACGCAGGTAGAACTAATTCACCGTCGGTGGAACAGGCGCGTTCTTGGGCACGGAGAGATATCCGGTCACCGTATTCTTGGCGCTCACCGAGTTCACCACAATCTCATACAGCGCCGGGTCTTTGCCGCCGTAGAACTGCAATGGTTCATTCAGGTTTCGATCTTTCTTCTCGTAGCTCTTATCGTCCGAATAGACGGTCAAAGTAAAACGGCTCTTCTTGGCGTCGGCCTTCTTCAGTTCCAGGCTCACCGTTCCCACGGGCTTTTTCTGCCCTTTCACCAGCGTGAACTCATAAAAAGTACGGTCGCCCTTGTGCTTGAGAACCTCCAACTCATCGTGATTGCGTGCAATCAAACTCGAGTGTCCGCTTAAATCGCCTTGCATCGAAGTGAGCTGGCTGACAGCCGTCGCCAGGTCGCTCTGTGTCTTGGCTACGTCGGTTTTGACCCCGCCCACGTCCGTCTTGACAGCAGAAACATCGCTGGATACGGCAGTAATCTGCTGATTGGCGGCCTTCTGGGCAGTCTCAAGCCTTGCGTTATCAGCCTGCTCCCGGCGGAGGATGTCCTGCGACTTGGCTTCCAGCTGCTTCTGGGTCAATCCCAGGGATTGACCCAGCTCCTGCGTCTGCACCTTCAGGCGCGCATCGGTCTCGCGTAGATCGGCGGCTAGCTGCGTGTTCTGCTCTTTGGCCTGGTTCAGGGCAGTTTCCTGCCGGGTAAGGCGCGTCGAAAGCATGTAGCTCCAGACCAGACCTCCCAGGGCAAGCAGCAACGCTGCCGCCACGACTCCAATCAACGCTCCAGAGACTGATCTGGAGGGTGGGGTATCAAATTCGCTCATGATCCTGCCTTTCGCTCCTCAAAAGTGATGCAATCCGACGTAAACTCCTGCACAGATTTAGACGGTGCAGGTTGCCTGTCGGAATAAGCATACTGAAAACAACTGCTTCCGAGGAAGATTTGCTGCCGAAGAGGGATTTCGTTTCATGAATTCCGTGCCTTCAAGGAGCCCAGTTGTAGTTCACTGTCCCATCCAGAAGAACGCCGGAGTGACAAGCAGGGAATCGCTGCGCTATAAAGAATTTTGCTGTCCTCTTGAGATTGCGCAGTTTGAATTGCGTCTCTCGGAAGTCGCGGGCCAGCTTCGCTGCAATGCTTTTTTCAGTTGTCGGACGAACTGATGGCTTCGTCTCCACGCTGCACACGCCAAACATTTATGACTGGGAGCATCGAGAAAATATGCCGACTGCAGTAGCTGGAAAGGGACTCGAAGGCATTGTCGCCGCCAACTCGGGAATTTGCTGGATCGACGGCGAGGCCGGAATTCTCTCCTACCGCGGCATCGATATCCACGAGCTCGCCGTCCACTCGACCTTTGAAGAGACGACTTACCTGTTGTGGTTCGGCGCGCTGCCCACCGAAGCGGACTTGCAGGAATTCACAGCGCAGTTGGCAGCCGCGCGCGTCCTCGATCCGCACATCCTCCCGCTGCTCAAGAGCTTTCCCGCGACGGCCACGCCGATGGAAGTCCTGCGCACCGCGGTATCGGCGCTCAGCATGTACGACGCCGACGAGACCGACAATCTGCACGACGCCAACGTGCGCAAGAGCTTTCGCCTGACCTCGCAGATCGCCATGATCGTGGCCAACTACGACCGTCTGCGCAAGGGGCTCAGCCTGGTCGAGCCCGATCCGTCGCTCAGCCATGCCGCGAACTTCCTCTGGATGCTGAATGGCGAAAAGCCCACCAAGACCGCAACCAAGACCATGGACGTGGCGCTGATTCTGCACGCAGACCATGAGCTGAACGCCTCCACCTTTGCCGCGCGGGTGATCGCTGCTACCCTGTCGGATATTCATTCAGCGGTCACCGGAGCCATCGGCGCGCTCAAAGGCCCACTGCATGGCGGAGCCAACGAAGCCACCATGCGCCTGCTCTTCGCGATCGACAAGGCGGGCGCCGATCCGGTCGCCTATGTGAGCGAGATGCTGGCCGCCAAGAAGAAGATTTCAGGATTCGGCCATCGCGTCTACAAGACCGAAGATCCGCGCGCCACGCACCTGCGCCGCATGAGCGAACAGCTCTCCAAAGACTCCGGCAACAGCAAGTGGTATGACTGGTCGCGTCAGATCGAGCTTTACATCAACGCCGAAAAGCGTCTCAACGCCAATGTCGATTTTTATTCAGCATCGACCTACACCATGCTGGGCATCGACGTAGACCTGTTCACACCGATCTTCGCCGTAAGCCGTATCTCCGGCTGGGCCGCGCACGTCATCGAACAATTGGCCGACAATCGGCTGATCCGCCCACGCGCCGAGTACATCGGGCCTGCCTATCCCGCGCCTTACACAGCCTTAGAATTGCGTGGATAACTCACAAGACGGAATGAAACTCACTCTCTTCAGCCGGCGTCTTATGGGCAGAGACTTTCTGTAAGTACCTGCCTGGAAGAGGTTATCGCATGAAGATCGGATTTACTGCTCTGATACTGCTTTGCGTTTGTCTGGTATCGGGATGCGATGTGCCTGGAAATTTCTACCTCATCCAGGGGCCCTCTTTAGCCGGAGTTATGCCGGCTGCCTTTTCTGCCACATTCAAGGGAGACCTCAATTATCCGCAAGGTTTTTCCGCTGTTCTGGCCCAAGGCGAGGGATTCCAGGGACCATGGAGTTCAATCGCCGGGAAGACAAGAAGGATAAGCGCGCCAGTCCCTCCACAACCGGAACTGGCTTCAGCGTGGGACATGGTGTATGGAGAGGGATTTTTCGTGGCTCATGTGGTAGGCGCGAGATTCTTCGAGCGGACCGTCCTGACCGGAAGCAAGGGAACGGCGCTTCAGGTAGAGATATACAGGCGTGCGCATGACAGTGACGGCGACTGGAACCGGCGCAATGCGGCGCCTCTCGACATTCTGGGCGTTGCGCAGGACGACAAGGGCAACACCTACAAGGTAGTTTTTTGATGAAGACGGCGGAGCGTTCATCACGCCCCGCCGCGTTCGGTGCAGTGGTTACATCCCGCCGCGGCTGGCCGGCGGCACAATGCCGTTCATCCGCAAATACTCGCACATCTGGCCGTAGTGGTCCATGAAATGGGCGATGCCAAAAGCAGCCATTCCACCGCGGGTGCCATGCGCCGTCATTTCAAACGCATTTTGTTGGGTGATGCCGGCAATAAATTGGTGAGCCAGCGTGAACGAATCCTTCAGCGCCTGGACGATGTCGGCCTTACTGGTGAGCTTTTCGATCGCGTCGGATTTGGCCTTCCCGTCAGCTTCGGACATGTTGCCGCCAAAGAAGTAGTAGTTGGCCTGGGCGACATGCTTCACCTGGCCGCCAAAGGTCCGCACGCCTTTGAATTCTCCAACGGATGCGGGCGGCGAAAAGTTGTATTTGTCCTCAGGCATGGCCTCGGCGGCATCGACAAACTCCTTCTCCATACCCGAGATCAGTTTGTCGTAGGTCGCGGCGGGCGAAACCTGGGTTCCTATGGCAGGAGTAGCCGGTTTGGCGGCCTGAGCGAGTGTGACGGTGGAAGCACTGGCCAGCAGACAACAGCTTGCGAGCGAAGTAGCGAACAAACGAGACGAGAGACGCATTCGATCCATCCTCCAAAGCAGCGCGAATTGAAGTTCGGGCCGCGCAATTGACTCTAGCAGGAGCGATTCGCCGGTTACCAGCCAGTATTCGGTGAAATCCCATGCCAATCCGCCTTCCATCCCTGATTTTCGACCGTCGACCCCTGAGAAGATGCGTTTTGCATACGGAAGCTATCCACTCAACACAACTCCCCGTACAATGGAAAAATAAGGAGATTTTCGCCATGCGCCGAGTCTATCTGGACGCCAATGCCACCACACCCCTGCTGCCGGAGGTGATGGAGGCCATGCGCCCGTACTGGATGGAGCACTTCGGCAACGCCTCTTCGATCCACCAGCAGGGCCAGCGCGCCCGCACTGCCGTGGACCAGGCCCGCGAGACGCTCGCCGAGTTTTTCGGCTGCCACGCGGCTGAGGTGGTCTTCACCTCGGGCGGCACTGAGGGCGACAATACTGCGCTCTTCGGCCTGCTTCACCCCGGCGACCACCTGATTACCACCTCGATCGAGCATTCGGCCGTACTGGCCGCCGCCGACCGGCTGGCCCACGACGGAATCGCCACCACCAAGGTCGATCCGCGCCCCGACGGCCTGATCGATCCAATGGAGATTCTGCGCGCCATTCGTCCGGAGACGCGCCTGATCAGCGTGATGCTGGCCAACAACGAGACCGGCGTGGTTCAGCCCGTCGAAGAGATTGGCCGCATCGCCGCCCAGACCGGCGTCTGGTTCCATATCGACGCCGTACAGGGTGCGGGCAAGATACCCATCGACGTCAAGAAGATTGGCTGCCATGTGCTCACCATCAGCGGCCACAAGATGTACGCCCCCAAGGGCATCGGCGCGATGTATGTGCGCAAGGGCACGCCGCTCGATCCGCTCATGGTGGGCGGAAGCCATGAGCGCCGCCGCCGTGCGGGGACGGAAGCTGTTCCCTCCATCGTCGCTCTCGGCAAGGCCGCCGAGATCGCCATGCACGGCCTTGAATCGGGCGCCATGCACCGCGTCGCCGCGCTGCGTGACCGCCTTGAAGAGGGTATTCTGGCGCAGATTCCGGGAACCGGCGTCAACGGCGGCGGTGTGCCGCGCGCGGCCAACACATCCAATATCTGGTTCAATCAGCTCGAAGGCGAAGCGCTGGTGATCGCGCTCGACCTCAAGGGATTGGCCGTATCCGGCGGCTCCGCCTGCCACTCCGGCGCCACCGAGCCCTCGCACGTCCTCATGGCCATGGGCTTGGACAAGGTTCGCGCTCGCGCCAGCCTGCGATTTAGCCTGCTCAAGACCGTGACCGAAGAGGACATCGACTACGCGCTCGAAGTCGTTCCAGCTGCGGTGGGAAGGCTGCGTGAGCTGGCTCCCGAGCTAGCCGGTACCGCAGGCTAATCATGGCAACAGTCCGCACAAATCTCGCGGCTCCCCGGTCTGGCCAAGCTTCTGGAACCATCGCCGTAGCCATGTCCGGAGGCGTCGATTCCTCGACTGTCGCGGCCATGTTGCGCACCGATGGCTCAGCCGTGATCGGCCTGACGCTCCAGCTCTGGGATCAGAACCGGCTCGCGGGCAAGCCCGGCGTCCCAGCGGGGCCGAAGACCGGCCGTTGCTGCTCGCTGGACGACGTGTACGATGCCCGGCGCGTAGCCGAGACGCTCGATATTCCGTATTACGTCGTCAATCAGCAGGATCGCTTCGAGAACGACGTCGTTCGTCCCTTCGTAAACGAGTACCTCGCCGGACGCACGCCGATTCCCTGCTCGCTCTGCAACAACCATCTCAAGTTCGACCAGCTTCTGCTCACCGCGCGGCAGATCGGCGCGGAGCGCATCGCCACCGGGCACTACGCCCGCAACGAGTTCGACCCGGCGCGCGGCCGCTGGATTCTCAAGCGACCGACGGATCTGGCCAAGGACCAGACCTGGTTCCTATTCGGCCTTACGCAGGAACAGTTGGCGCACACGCTCTTTCCCCTCGGCCATCTCAATAAGCCCGAAGTCCGCGAGATCGCGCGCGAAAGCGGCCTCGCCCTCGCCGATAAGCCTGACTCGCAGGAGATCTGCTTCATCCCCGGCGGCGACTACAAGCAGTTCATCGCCAACTACCTCGAAGAGCAGGGCCAGACTGTGCCTGAGTCTGCCGGACAATTGGTTTCAACCTCAGGCGCGCCCATTGGGAAGCATGAGGGCATTCACAACTTCACCATCGGCCAGCGCAAAGGCCTGGGCGTCACTTCGCCCAATCCGCTGTACGTTCTGCAGATCGACTCAGCCAGCCGTAATGTCACCGTCGGTCCGGAGTCGGAACTGAACCGGAACAGCTTCACCTGCCATCGCGCCAACTGGATCAGTGTTCCCGCGCTCGAAGGCCGCCTGCGCGTCCAGGCCCGCATCCGCCACAGCCAAAGCCCCGCTCCCGCGTGGATCGAGCCTACGGTCACGACAGATGGGGTCGAAGGCGTTCTCGTCACCTTCGACGAGCCCCAGCGCGCCGTCACCCCCGGCCACTCCGCCGTCTTCTACGACGGCGAAGAGGTCGTCGGCGGCGGCTGGATCATCTAGCGGTCTGTAAGAATCCCGAAATTATCAAGCTCGCTCCAATCGATGCTCATATGCGGTTAACCTTGATCGATTGGAATACTTAAGTTTTTACTTGACAGTTAAAATCGTGCATACATACTTAAGTATGTACTTGACTATTCCGCCTGGAGGATACATGGAAACCATGCAGCAACCAACCGTCAACCACTCGACATTCACCCTGGAACGCAGCTTCCCAGCCACGCCTGAGCGCGTATTTTCCGCATTCTCCGACCCCGCCAAGAAAATCCGCTGGCACTCCGACGGCCGGAACACGGAGATTTTGGCCTTCGACGTGGACTTTCGCGTTGGAGGCATAGATCGCTATCGCTACCGAATGTCGGCCGACGGTCCGCTCAAAGGGGCAATCCTAAGCAACGACACGCATTACCTCGAGATCCAGCCCAACCGCCGCATCGTGATCGCGTACACCATGGGCATCGAAACAGCCGGCGAAAACCGCCCCTTCTCTGCTTCTCTGGCCACCTTCGAGCTTTTGCCCACCGAAACGGGTACCGACATTCTCTTTACCGAGCAGTCGGCCTTCTTTGAAGGCGCGGACGGCCCGGAGATGCGCAAGAAAGGCTGGACCGGCCTTCTCAAATCGCTGGCCGAGATGTTGGCTGAATAGTGGCCGACGCGACCCAATATCCGGGCGGACGGGAAGCTCCGATTGGACCGCCCGAAAACATCCACCGCATCTTCCACGCGCTCGGCGACCCTACGCGCCGCACCATCGTCGAGCGCTTGAGCGAAGCACCCATCACCGTCTCGCAACTGGCCCAGCCGCTGGCCATTACGCTCGCGGCCGTCGTCCAGCACCTGCAGATTCTCGAAGAAAGTGGCTTGGTGCGCACCGAGAAAACAGGCCGCGTGCGCACCTGCCGCATTGAACCGAAAGGATTTCGCGCCATGGAACAGTGGATTCAAGACCGCAAGACCACCTGGGAGCGCTGCTTCGACCGCCTCGTGGACTTTCTATCCGAACCGGATGACGGAAAGTAGAGGGGTCCGCCACGCAGTCGGTCTTTTTTGTTTTGCAACAGGGCACGGCTTCACTAGAGCCGATAAAGCCCCGGGCATGCCCTTATTTGCGGCGGAATACGGTACACTACGGCCGCACCGCCCACGTCAGCCCATCCGGCTCGCCGCCGGCGTCGATGTGGCCTGCGACTTCCAGCGTCTTCAGGTCGATCACCGCCACATAGTTATCCGGCCCGCAAGAGACAAAGGCGCGCGCGCCATCCGGCTGCATCAGGATTCCCGCCGCTCCATGCCCAATCTTGATCCGCTTCTCTTCCGTGCGCGTCGATGCGTTGTAAATCACCAAGTCCGAGTCGCCCAACAAAGAAATGAGAACATGCTTCCCGTCCAGCGTGAACTTGAGCCGGTTGGCGCCGTAGACCTTGGCGTCCAGCGTGGCCACAACCTTCTTAGCCGGAAGATCGATCACAGAAACCGTGCCATCCTGCGCGTTCGCCGTCCAAAGCTCGCGGCCGTCGGGAGATACATCGAATCCCTCATCGCCCTTGCCGACTGGAATCACAGTTTGGTTCCAATCCATGCGCGGCGGCCCACCACCTGGAGGTCCACCCGCTGGAGGTCCGGGCGGCATTCCACCCGGCGGCGGTCCACTTTGTCCGCCCGGACGCATCGGCGGCGGCCTCAACTCCTGCGGAGTCTTCTCCAAAATGCTCACCGTCGCGGCGTTCACATTGGTCGTGTATATCTGCTTCAGATCTGCCGTCACATAGAGCATATGGGTACGGTTCTGGCCGGTGCCCATGATCCAGTCGATCTTGCCGGCAGCGGGGTCATAACTGCCGATAGCTTTTGCGCCCTCCGCCGTAAACCACACCTTGCCGCCTGCGAAAGCCAGCCCATGAGGCCCGTTCAGCGCGCCCAGGTCGATATCCGGCAGCGCCTTCTGCGCGATCAGGTCGATCGCGTTCAGCACGTGATACGCCCCTCCGCCATAGATGGAGACATACGCGGTCTTGCCGTCGGAAGAAGCGATAACCTCATGCGGATCGGCGCCAACAGGCGCGCGGCCCACAACCTTCAGCGTGGCGGGATCGACAATGGCCAAAGTGTGATCGTGCTTGGAGAGCACCAGCAGCGATTGCCTGGGTGTGGGTTGGGCTTGGGCAAAGATCTGCTGCCCGTGAGAAACTCCCCAGACCAGAAAAAGTGCGGAAAGAGAAAGACGGATGGTGCTGGCTCGCATGATTGGCTCCCACGCCATTATCAACGCATTGCGCGGAGAGAGTGAAACTTGGACTACAGCAGAAGCAGAATTGGTATAAGGTGAGGCCTCGGAGGTCGAGCGGATTTTTCCTCAAGAAAAATCCGCCCTGCACGCTGGTCGCTACATTACGGTAATTCTGCTTCTGCTCTGGATTTAGATTTCCGGGTCGATCGGAGTGCTGCCGGCATTCGGATAAGTCGCTTTGCTGCGTGCAGCGTCAGACCGATAGGTTTCAATCATTGCCTTGATAGCCGCCATAATGCCGTTCACCTGGCGAATCGGCCCGGCAACCGCTGTCTCGACAACTTCCCCGGCGCGTTCCACCGCATCGAGGCCGTTGGTCAACATGCCGTCGAGCCGCTGGGTCTGGCGGTTGACGCGCTCCATGATCTCGGAAGCGGACACGCTGACCCCGTTCGTCTCTTTCTTCAATGTTTTGGTCAGCTCCGCCAGCCCCTCTGTAATGAGGATCACCTGCGGCGTAATACGGTCTATCAAGTCCTTGGTCGAATGGACCATCGGAAGCACGGTTGTCTTGAAGTCCTGAGAGGCCTCCATCGCGGACTTGGCCGTCTTGCGCAAAGACAGGTAGATCGCCAGGAGCACGCAGGCCTGCAACAAAACCGAGGCCCCTGTGAATGCGACAAAGATGATCAAGAGTGTTTCGGTGTTCTGCGCCATTGGAGGTCTCGCTCAAAAGGGACGGAGCTGCGTCCCCGTCTGGCAATGCAAGATGCGCAGGATGCCGAAGCATCCCGCACATCGGTTGGGCCATGCCCGTGGGGGAGGGATGGCTTGGAAAGCTAGGCGAGCGGCCCCTGGCCCGGAGCGGCAGTGGTCTCCTGATAGGCTTGCTTGCCGGCGTCGACAGCCGCCGAAACCTTCACGGTTTGATCGTTCACAAAGCCCTTGCCGCGGTCGACAAAGTCTTCCCACTGAGCGCGGCCGCGCTCCACGACCTCGCGTCCACGTTGGGCATACTCGACCGCCTGGCCTTTGCCGCGCTCAACAAGAACGCTGGCCTGATCGGCCACCTCGCGCGCCCGGACACGCACGTACTCCGTGCCGTCCTTGGCCGTCGCCACGATATCTTCCCGTGTCTCGCGACCGCTCTTCGGCGCGTACAAAATTCCTACCAAAGCGCCAATTCCCAGACCTGCCAGGAACCATCCAAAAGCCTGCTGATTGTCCGTTGCCATAAAGGAAACTCCTTTCGCAAAACCTGAAGTAGGACTGAGAGTATCAAATCCTGTGGGTGTGGGAAGCTTTTTTGAGCACAACCAAGTGTAGTCCAAGTTGTCTTCCCTCACCCACCCCCATTGGACGCCATGTGGAAGATTGAAGTTGCCTTATATAGCTCATTGCTGACCGATCCTCAAGCGAATCCCCATAAATGGCGCAGGAAGCGGCAAATTTCAGACACCTTTCCCGGCCCAAATCTCCGCTCCGATACATCTGCTGCGACTTCCGGTCACCTGGGGCCAAAGGATAGCCCGCTCTCCGCGCCGGCATAAGCGCGTTCACCATCCTTGAAAAATAAGAGGCCATCCCGCACGGAGATGGCCTCTTGTTTGTTGTTACGTTGGCAGGTTCGAAACGGACTTACACCACCTCAACCTGGATCGTAGCTGTTGCGGTGTTCGTCGAGTCCTTCGAGTCCGTTCCTGTGACCTTGAAGGTGTAGACCCCTACGCTGATCATCTTCGCCGGGGTCACGCAAGCGGAGAAGCTTCCAACCGCGCCCAGCAGCAGAACGACCGACAGGACAGACCTCCATCTCCGCCGGCGAGCCGGAACGCCGAAGAGCAGGCAGCAGGCCAGCACTACGCTTCCCGCGCCAGCCCATCGGCCGGCATTGCTGCCCGGCTTGCCGGCTGCATTGCTGCCGAGTGTCACCCCCGTGGGCAGTTTGGTGCCCTTCCCAAAGATCAGCATCAGTGGCGTGGCCTTGCCGTATGCGGCCACGGTCGCGGAAGCGGGGTACATGCCGCACTCCGGGGGGTCGGACGTGGTTACTTTGCCGAACAGTTTGCATGTGTAGTGGACGGTCCCGGCATAACCGTTTTCGGAGGTGGTCACGATCTCTGGAGCGGCGGTAGAGTGCTCGGCGCCCAACAGAACGGATGCGTTCGCCATCGTAAAGTGCGGACGGCTGGTGTTGGCGACGGCATCGGAAACAGGCTGATCTTCAGGTTCATTGGCGCCCTGAACGCTTGCGTCAGGCTGCTCGGATTGGGCTCGCAGTGGGATTGCAGGCAGGAAGATTCCGGCGGCGATAAGCATTGCAATACCGGCCGAAAGCACCCTCTCAACAACACCGCGAGACGGCAAGGGCAATGGAACTGGGAATACAAGTCGAACAGTCCTTTGGGGGGAGTTCATGACAATCCTCGATGGAAACGAAGTGGGGGAACTGCGTTATGGTTGCCGGGCATCTTCCGCCCGGATGGAATATCCAACGCGCCACAATCATTCGCATAGCCCGCCGGCGGTCTGCTGCCGGCGCACGAAAACTGAGATGAAAGCACTTGGATATGCCATGTTCTTATACTGGGAGCCCGGGTTAAGTCAAGAGATTCCGGCGATCCCGATAGTTCCAAGGCGAGGAGCGGGCACTCTGACGGTCAGCCCAGCTTGGCTGAAATCGAAAGTTTTAAAGTTACACTTGGACTGTTAATTTATGACGATCCTGGGAGACTGCGAACTCTCGGACAAGTTCGTATAACTCGTGAGCTTCTGAAAATGGCAGTTCCTCGGGCTTACCTTAGAACCTGTCCAAAAACTCTTCCCGGAGCACAAAAGTGGGTGCCCCACCTTCGCCACGTCTTTGTTTTTGTGGCTAAGGTGGGATACTTTGTACCTATAGCCTTTTATA
>Ga0302326_10002903_pt1 | contig 41054 bp, 27 predicted proteins | sample Palsa_T0_3_FD_202264 | JGI IMG/M metagenome (GOLD analysis project Ga0302326, IMG submission 202264) | Peat permafrost microbial communities from Stordalen Mire near Abisko, Sweden - Palsa_T0_3 | ecosystem: Environmental > Terrestrial > Soil > Palsa > Peat permafrost | place: Sweden: Abisko... | reverse complement strand
CTGGCTGGTGGCATAGGCCAGCAGTTTGTCGTCATGCAGGCTGAAGTCCAGCGCGACGGCTATATGCCGGAATAAGGGGGGCGCCCAGTCCGTCAGGTGATCCCGTTGGGGGTGTGGCAGCGGTGTGGCCTTATGGCCATGCCGGGCGATAAAAGGATGCAGGGTGATATAAATAAGCAGCAGGATGGCGGCTACAGCGGCGGCCAGGATCGCCACTTTCCAGAACCAATGTCCGGGTTCGGCTAAGAAAGGCGCTGCCTCTTCGATCACCAGCTTCATATTCAGGTAGACCAGCAGGGCGGCGACCAGCCAGGCGAGGAGGCGAATAAAGGGCCGGACCGTGAAGAGGCCCATCGTCCGTTTGTCGCTGACAAAATGGATCAGGGGGATGACGGCATAGCCGAGTTGGACGCTAAGGACGACCTGGCTCAGGATCAACAGGTTGTCCACCTCGTTTTCACCGAACAGCAGGATGACGATCACGGCCGGGATGATGGCCAGCAGGCGGGTCAGCAGCCGGCGTAACCAGGGATTGATCCTTAGCTGCAGGTATCCTTCCATGACGATCTGCCCGGCGAGGGTGCCGGTGAGGGTGGAACTCTGTCCGGAGGCGATCAGGGCGATAGCGAATAACTTAGGCGCCCACCGGCTGCCCAGCATGGGTAGTAATTGGTAGGCATCTTTGATGGAGGCTACGCCGGTATTGCCCGTTTTGAAGAATACCGTGGCGGCCAGGATCAGTATGGCTGCATTGACCAGGAAAGCGAGATTCAGAGCGACCGCGCTATCCAGGAAATTTATTTTCAGCGCCTGCCGGACATGGTGCTCCCCAGTACCGATCTTGCGCGTCTGTACGAGTGCTGAATGGAGATACAGGTTATGTGGCATAACCGTGGCGCCGATGATACCGATGGCGATATATAGCGCCTCCCTTCCGTGGAGTACGGGAATGAAACCTCGCACTATTTCGCCGGCTGCTGGTTTGGCCAGCAGGATTTCCACCAGGAACGAGCCTCCGACGACCGCGATCAGCCCGATGACGAAGGCTTCCATCCATCGCATCCCCAGCCGTTGCAGGAACAGCAAAAGGAAAGTGTCGAGCACGGTAAGGCAGACGCCATAGATCAGGGGCAGACCGGTGAGTAACTGGATGCCGATGGCCATCCCCAGCACTTCCGCCAGGTCGCAGGCTGCGATGGCTATTTCAGCCAATACATATAGTGGGATATTGATATAAGCGGGATAGACTTCCCTGTTGGCCTGGGCCAGGTCCCTTCCCCTGACGATACCCAACCGCGCCGACAGGTTTTGCAGCAGGATCGCCATCAGGTTGCTCATCATCAGCACCCAGATCAGCGAATAGCCGAAACGGCTGCCGCCGGCCAGATCGGTTGCCCAGTTGCCAGGGTCCATATAGCCTACGCTGATCAGGTAGGCCGGGCCGAAAAAGACAAAGAGCTGGCGCCACCAGGGCCTTTTCCGGGTGGTATCCACGCTGCCGTGCACTTCGCTGAGACTAACGTTTTTCTGTGGGTGGTTCATCATCGTTGACGAGTACGTTTTTGGCTACCTGGGCGCTGAGGGTCACCGGCGGGCGGTTGCGAACCTTTACTTCCAGGGAATGATCAAAAGGAAATTTCTTGCGGATCTCCAGCCGGGTGCCCAGCCGGATATGATTGTATTGCAATAATTCCAGCATTTCCGAGGTCTGGCTCGCGATACCCGATACCTGGGCCTGCTTGTTGAGGGGTAGTTCGGCCAGGCTTACCTGGCGCCGGACCTGCAGCCGTCCCTGGCTGTCAGGGATCGGGTCGCCGTGGGGGTCGGTGTCGGGGTGGCCGAGGAAGGCGTCCAGCCGGTCGATCAGCTTTCTGCTGCTGATGTGCTCCAACTCCTCGGCGATCTCATGCACCTCATCCCAGCCGAACTGCAATTTTTTGACGAGGAAATATTCCCACAGCCGATGTTTGCGGATGATCTGCACGGCAGCCTTTTTTCCTTCATTGTTCAGCTTGAAACCCTTGTACCGCTCATAGTTCAGCAGCTTTTGTTCTTTGAGCTTTTTCAGCATGTCCGTAACGCTGGCAGGCCGCGTCCGCAGGGCCGCAGCCAATGCATTGGTCGTGACGATGCCATGCTCCTGCTGCAGGTGGAAAATGGCTTTCAGATGATCTTCTTTGCTGACGGATACTTTCATATTCTACTGGACTAAAATAAATTTTAGACAAATCTAAAATTAAAAAATGACAAAGAGAAGAAGTTTCTACTACCGAATGTTTACTTTTATGCCGTTTCAATAGTATCTCTTGTATGAGTAAATACCTGTTGCTGATCGTGTTGTTTGTGCTGGTCGTGTTAGTTAATTCGTGTAAAAGCAAAAAGGTGTCTCCGGGCGGTGAGGACGATGAAGTGACCGTTCCGGAATTTATCCATTCTTTCCGGCGATTGGCTGTTCCCTACGATGTAACCGATACGATCCTGCGCCGCAAAGAACCGGAAACCGCCATGATCCATTACAATCTGTTTACCCGGCTGCTGCCCGATACCTTATTACCCCGCTACTTTGGAAAAGAAGCCCACCCCCATCTCTATACAGTAGGACAAATAAAAGTTCCCAATGCGGAGACCTACCTTTTTGTTAAAGGCATTACCAATAATCGTCGGATCCTTTTCGTGCTGGTCTTTGACGGGAAAGACCACTTTTCAGCCGCCAGGCCTGTCATCTATTCCGACAATCAGGCCGCTCTGACCGGCGAGGCCGGCATGGACGCCAAATATACCTTGTCCGTTACGCAACGGAGAAAAGGGCAGGACGGTCAAGTCTATTATACAAAGAATGCTTATGTCTTCAATGCCGACGGAGGATTCGTCCTCATCCTTACCGAATCCAACGAATCGAGGACAAGGATCCCGCCGATATATAATCCTATCGACACCCTCCCGCACAAACACAAATTTTCCGGGGATTATGCACAGGATAAGAGGAATATCATTGCCATCAGAGACGACGGCAAGGATGCCAACCGGTTTTGGTTCTTCGTGCATTTTGAAAAAGACAACGGAGATTGCAAAGGGGAACTGAAAGGACAGGCGAAATTCGTCTCCCCGGGAGTAGCACGCTATCGGTCTTATTCCGACCCCTGCGCGATACAATTCACTTTTGAAAACGGCGGGGTTTCAATGAAGGAAGAAGGCGGCTGTGGCGTACACCGGGATATTAAATGCTTCTTCGAGGGCTACTTTGACCGGCGGCGCCCGGATAAAAAACCTAAAACAACCGTCAAAAAGACGTAGACAGTCAGGGAACTGCCTTTTCAGCTACACAATTCTATTCAGGTTAATCCGTTATATTGCGTACTTTTTACATGGATAAAACAATCAGGATTTGATATGAGTTTTAGAAACTACACAGTGCCCTACGAAGTGGACGAGCGTTATTCGAAAAAGGTGGCATATTTTTCTATGGAATTCGCCGTACATCAACCGCTGAAGATCTATAGCGGCGGTCTGGGCTTCCTGGCGGGCTCTCATCTGCGGAGCGCCTACGAGCTGCGCCAGAATATGATCAATATCGGCATTTTGTGGAAATATGGTTACTATGATCAGGCCCGTAACCAGGACCAGACCCTGCAGGTCACCTGGATGGAAAAGCAATATAGTTTCCTTGAAGATACAGGCATTAAATACCAGGTCACTATCCATGACCACCCCGTGTGGGTCAAGGTCTGGTATCTCAATCCGGAAACGTTCAAAAGCGCACCTTTATTTCTGCTGAGCACCGATCTTCCGGAGAACGACTATGTATCCCAAACGATCACTCACCGATTGTACGATGCCAATGTAGCGACCAAGGTCGCCCAGTTCATCCTCCTCGGCGTGGGCGGTGCACAGCTGGTCGATGAGCTCGGTTTCAAGCCCGACCTTTATCACCTGAATGAGGCCCATGCCATCAGCGCTAGTTTCTGGCTCTACCAGAAGTACAATAAAAATATCGAAGAAGTTCGTAAGAGATTGGTATTCACCACTCATACTCCTGAAGAGGCGGGCAATGAAAAGCATGATATTTATCTCTGCCATAAAATGAGCTATTTCTGCGGACTGTCTGTCGATGAGGTCCGCAAGCTGACGGGGTTGGAGGACGATGCTTTCAACCACTCGCTGGTGGCACTCCGGTTCGCACATCTGGCCAATGCCGTTTCGCAGCTGCATGGCAACGTCTCGCGCGCCATGTGGGGCAAGTACAAGAATATATGTCCTATCATTTCCATCACTAATGCCCAGAACTGGCGTTACTGGGCGGATAAGGAACTGTACCGGAAAATGGAGGAGAGCAATGATTACTGGTGGGACGACCGGAAGAAATACATGAAGAAAAGGAGTTTCGAAATCGTCGCCGACCAGACCGGCAAGGTCTTCGACCCGAATGTCTTTACGATCGTCTGGGCACGGCGACTGGCGGGTTACAAACGCGCCAGCTTTCTGACCCGTGACATGGACAGGTTCAATAAGCTAATGAGCGATACGAAGTATCCTGTACAGATCATATGGGCAGGCAAGCCTTATCCCATGGACTATCCTGCGATCAATGAATTCAATCACCTGGTGCATCTGGCCAAAGGATACAAGAACATTGCCGTCATGATAGGGTATGAGTTGACCTTGTCCAAGCGGCTGAAGCAAGCGGCAGACTGCTGGCTCAACAACCCCCGCGTTCCGCGCGAAGCTTCCGGCACGAGTGGTATGACCGCGGCAATGAACGGCGCCGTCAATTTTTCCACTGACGATGGCTGGATCCCCGAATTCGTCAATCATGGCAACAATGGCTTTGTGGTGCCTAAGGCAGATTATATGAACATGCATGTGGAGGAGCAGGACGATTACGATCTGGATAAACTGTATGAGATCCTGACGAAGGAGATCCTGCCGTTGTATTATGATCATTACGATACGTGGCGCCAGATTTCCAAGAACGGCATGCGTGATGTCCGCTATCAGTTCGATGCGGGCAGGATGGCGCACGAGTATTACGAGCTGTTATACAAATAGGTACAGCGACCTGCGAAGCAGAGCGTCGATAGTTGGCCTATTTCCAAAAATATTTCCGGAGCCAGCCTGTTGCCTGTTTTTGACTTTGTGCGCAGATATCGCAGGTTGTCGTGCTGTCTCCCCGGCCGCTCTCGTTCTCCCAATGGAATTTTTCCTGGTAGAGCTGTTGATTGTTCCTACGGAAGAACACCGACAGGGAATCCCCGTCGGGGGTGATGAATAAAGTGCGGTTGTCCGGCGCCGGGAAACCAGCCCTGAAACCCCGCCGGCCGGCTATGGAGTCCGGCCCCAGCCAGGTCAGTTGCGTATCATCTGAATCTTTGCCGTGCGCATAACGGATGTAGGCACGTTGATCGTCTTTTATCCAGAAGGCGAGGCTTTCATAGTCGTCAGTATCCGACGCTCCGGCAGACCAGGTAGCCACTTTGACATCCTGGGTAAAATGCAGCAGGGTAAGGGTTGTCATCAGTAATAGCAGGGACCTGATCATAGCTACAATATACCGATACCTGATAATATATTAAAGAGAATGGTGTATTTTCCTGCTTCAATTACCTGTCATGCGTATTGTTCACGCCCTATCGTTGGCAACTGCCATTCCTCTCTTCCTGATATTCCAGCCAGTAACCGGCCGGGCACAGCCTGCGGACTCTATCGGACTGCCGGGCGTCTCCCGGTCCCTCGCTGTTTTCCGGAGTATCCATTTACGGGATATTCATTATGATCTGCATTTTCGTATTCCCGCCGACAGGCAGGAGACGGTGGCAGGCCAGTGCAGCGTATCCTTTATCATGGACAAGGTACCTACCGGCAGATCCCTGCTGCTGGACTTCAAGGGGTCGGCGGACGCGATCCCGGAACTGCGGGTGAACGGCAAGGTGGCACCAGTGAAATATAAGGACGAACACCTGCTATTGGATGCTTCGCTCCTGCGCCAGGGCGTCAATACTGCCGACATCCGGTTTACTGCCGGGAATGCGGCCTTGAACCGAAACGGCGATTTTTTATATACCTTACTCGTGCCCGACAGGGCGAGGACCCTGTTCCCTTGTTTTGACCAGCCCGACCTGAAGGCTATTTTCACTTTATCCCTGGTTATTCCCGCAGGTTGGAAGGCCATGGGCAATGCTTTGTTACAGGATTCCGTCACTACGGGTGATAGCTGTATCCTGCATTTCCGGCCCTCAGACAAGATCAGCACCTATCTTTTCTCTTTCGTAGCCGGGCATTTCAGCGATGAAACCCGGGTTGTAGATGGACGGCCCATGCAATTCTTTTACCGCGAGACCGACAGTAGTAAGTTGCGCCTGAGCCTGGACTCTATTTTCCGCATCGAAGGGCAGGCTCTGCACTTCATGCAGCAATATACCGGTATCGCCTATCCCTTTCAAAAATTCAGCTTTGTGGCGATACCCGATTTCCAGTTCGGAGGGATGGAGCATGTAGGGGCTATACAGTACAAAGCCAGCAGCCTCTTCCTCGACTCCGGGGCTACCCGCGAGCAGTTCATCGGACGTTCCAACCTCCTGTCCCATGAGACGGCACATATGTGGTTTGGAGACATGGTGACTATGACCTGGTTCAACGATGTGTGGATGAAGGAGGTGTTTGCCAATTTTATGGCGGATAAGATCAGCAGTGTTACGTTGCCGGACGATAATTATGACCTGAAATTCCTGACCGCTCACTATCCGGCATCCTATGGTGTCGACCGGACGGAAGGTGCGAATCCTATCCGCCAGCGTCTGGACAATTTACAGGACGCGGGGTCCCTGTATGGCAATATCATTTATAACAAGGCACCGATCGTCATGCGTCAGTTGGAGCGCCTGATCGGCGCCGATGCTTTCCAGGCAGGGCTCAGGGATTATCTGGCGAAATATGCCGGCGGTAATGCCTCCTGGCCCGACCTTGTTGCCGCGCTGCAGGCGCATACGTCCATCGATCTGGCTGCCTGGAATGCGATATGGGTCAACGGTACCGGCAGGCCGCAGTTCGGTTATCATCTGCAGGAGGCTGGTGGAAAAATCACCGATTTCGTCATCCGCCAGCGGGGAGAGGACGGTTCCGCCAAGGTTTGGCCGCAGGTGTTTGAAGTGGCGTTGATCTATGCGGACAGGGTGGATCAGATGACGGTCAACATGAATGCTGCCTCCGTCCGGCTGTCAGCAGCAGATGGTAAAGAAGTGCCGGCATGCGTGCTATTCAATTCATCGGGAGAGGGGTATGGAGTATTCCCTGCCGACGTGCATTCGGTGAAATGGCTTTTTGGCCCTTCCAACTCCACTGCCCTGATGCGCGCAGCGGGCTACATCAACCTGTACGAAAATATGCTGGATGGGCAGGTACTGACCCCCCGGCAATTGCTGGCGTACGATCGTAAGGTCCTGTCGCACGAACCGGAAGAGCTGAACCTCAATATCCTGCTCGACCAGGTGAACTCGATCTTCTGGCGTTTCCTTTCCCCGGCGTTTCGGGATTCAATATCCGGGGGACTGGAGGATGACCTCTGGCAGGCATTACAGCAGGTGCAGCCAAAGAATGAAAAAAAATTATTATTCGGCACCTATACCAGTATCGTTATCAGCAAGGAAGGCCAGGACAGCCTGTTTTCCATCTGGAGGGACCGGCGGCCGCCGGCCGGCGTGAAATTATCGGAGGATGATTATACCGGTCTGGCGGTGGCATTGGCGCTGCGGGCTTATCCCGGCTACAAGGAGATCCTGCAGGAACAGCTGAAGCGTATTCAGAACAAGGACCGCCGGGCGCGGTTGCAATACCTGCTGCCTGCTTTATCCGATGATGCGGGAGAAAGGGATGCCTATTTCGCATCGTTGTCTTCTGCAGATGCCCGCCGCAAAGAGGCCTGGGTACTCCCGGCCTTGTCGTACCTCCATCATCCGCTGCGGGCGGGCGCTTCGGAAAAGTATCTGCCGGCCACCCTGGAGTGGCTGCAGGATATCCAACGCACAGGGGACGTTTTTTTTCCTCAAAGCTGGCTGCAGGCCAGTTTGGGCTGGTACCAGACGGCAACGGCGGCAGCCGTCGTCCGCAATTTTTTGCGGCAGCACCCGGATTATAACCCCAAGCTGAGGGCGAAGATCCTCCAGTCAGCCGACAACCTTTTTCGCGCCGAAAAGCTGCTCAAATAATAAAAAGAGCCGGGCGATCACGCCCGGCTCCACACGTTGGTTGGTATCGAAAAAATTTATTGTGGCTTGCTGGTGCTGTCCGGTTTGTTGGTAGTAGAATCTGTAGCCGGTGCTGCATCCTTGGCGCCCGGCTTGACGATGTCCAGTAGTTCTACTTCGAAGACCAGGGTAGAACCGGGGGCAATCATCGGTCCTGCCTGGCGGTCGCCGTAGGCAAGATCTGCAGGGATGAATAATTTCCATTTGCTGCCGACAGGCATCAACTGCAGAGCTTCCGTCCAACCGGGGATAACGCCATTGACGTTCAGTTCAATCGGTTGTCCTCTTTCGACAGAACTGTCGAATACCTTGCCGTCGATCAGGGTGCCATGATAATGTACCCTGACCATATCCGTCAGAGCGGGTTTGGGGCCGGTGCCCTGCTTCTCGACGATATATTGCAGGCCGCTGGGGCGGGTCACAACGCCGGGCTTGCTCTTATTGGCAACCAGGAATTCGAGCCCAAGCTTTTTATTGCCCTGCGCCTTTTCGGACTGAGCCTTTTGCATATAATTGACAATGCATGCCTGGGCCTGTTGTTCGTCGAGTAAGAGTTTACCCTTTTTATTGACATCGTTGATAGCGCGGGTCACCAGGGCGGTATTGACATTCGTAATATTCTGTTGTTTGTAGAAGTTGGCCACGCTGAGGCCAATGGCATAGCTCAGCGAGTCCTGTGTCGTTTTCAGGACAATGGGAGCGGGGCCGGTGCCAGTCTTATGGGCCGGCGTTATTTTTGGGGTAGTCTGTGCCAGGACGGAAAGCGCCGCGGACAGACAGATGGCAGAGGCGAAAATTGTTTTGATAACCTTCATTGTTATATTTTGAGACGCAAAAATAGGGTTATTTGACCGACCGCGGTCAAATTCCGGGCCAGTAATGTGATAATGCGGGATTAACATGAATTTACCAGTTTTTGCACTACTTTTAAGCCCTACTTTTATCACTAAAATATCCTGTATGAAGCGACTTTTTTCCGTCCTTGTATTGTCTTTCTTTTCCGTTGCCCTGGTCCATGCCCAGCTGGGTGCGGGACTCAGTTCCGATGATATCGTATCCGGTCTGAAGGATGCCCTGGCAAAGGGTACGCAGAAGAGTACCGATAAATTGTCCGCGGCCGATGGTTTCTTCAAAGATGCGGCCGTGAAAATTCTCTTTCCTCCCGAAGCGGCCAAGATGGAGGCGACGCTGCGCCAGGCCGGTCTCGGTCCACAGGTGGACAAGGCTATCCTGGACATCAACCGTGCCGCAGAGGACGCCGCCAAATCCGCTGCCCCCATTTTTTTAAATGCTATTAAGAGTATGAGTGTCACGGATGGCATCAACATCCTGAGAGGTCCTGATACAGCCGCTACCGGGTATCTTCGTAAATCGACTTCCGTCCAGTTGACGGGTGCATTCCTGCCGGTGATCAAAAGCTCACTCGACAAGGTTGGTGCTACGAATTCGTGGAAAACGGTGGTCGATGCCTACAATAAAATTCCCTTCCACAAAAAAGTGAACGCCGATCTGCCCGCGTATACCACAGAAAAGGCGCTCGACGGTGTATTCTACTATGTCGCTGTCGAAGAAAAGAGTATCCGGCAGAACCCTGCCGGCCAGGCGGATGCCCTGCTGAAGAAAGTTTTCGGTGGTTTATAATGGCTTAACGGAGCAGGTCTGTTAATTAGAGCGCCGGTCCGTACATTTGCGGTCATGGTGGCGAAAACCTTTGCTTTATATAGACAGGCATACAGTGGTCTGTCCAGGTCAACGTGGCTGCTATGCCTGGTGATGCTGGTCAACCGCAGCGGCACCATGGTCATCCCCTTCATGACCATTTACCTCACCCAGCCTTCCATGGGCTATAGTATCGCTCAGGCAGGATTGGTGATGGGTATTTTCGGGCTGGGGGCGGTCTGCGGGGGCTTTCTCGGCGGCCGGCTGACGGACAGGTGGGGGTTCCACCGGGTACAACTGGTGGCGCTTGCCGGGGGCGGTATCATGTTCATTATCCTCGGTCAAATGAGGAGCTATCCCTGGATTTGCGTCTGTGCTTTCCTGTTAAGTGTGGTGAACGATGCTTTCCGGCCGGCTAATTCGACGGCGATCGCCACCTACAGCAAAGAAGAGAACAGGACCCGGTCTTATTCGCTCAACCGGCTGGCCATCAACCTGGGCTGGGCGCTGGGCGGCGCGTTGGGCGGTATGCTGGCCTCGATCAATTACCACCTGCTATTCTGGGTGGATGGTTGTACCAACCTGGTAGCTTTGCTGTTGCTGAGGATTTTCCTGCATCCGGAGACGGCTACGCCCGTTCATCATCGGGAAGGGACAGCAGGCAAACCCGTGCTCTCGGCTTACCGGGATAAGGTCTACCTGTGGTTCATTACCTGCACGATCCTTTTCGCCGGCTGCTTCTTCCAGGTGTTTTCCACCCTACCGCTTTTTTACAAACGGGTGCTGCATCTGCCCGAATATAAGATTGGCCTGTTGATGACGTTGAACGGACTGCTGATCGCTGTGTTCGAAATGGTGCTGGTCTTCAAAATGGAAGGGAAAAGGGAAAACCTGTTCTATATCTTTTATGGTGTCTGTTGCGTGGGCCTGTCTTATATTTTGTTGGATTTACTGCCCTTGTCAATATTCCTGCCTTTCTTTTGCATGCTGCTGGCCACAATGGGCGAGATACTGGCCTTCCCGTTTATGAATTCCTTCTGGATATCGCGAACCTCGGCCTCCAACAGGGGGCAGTATGCAGGACTATATACGATCGCCTGGTCTACTGCCCAGGTGATAGGGCCTTCGGCCGGGGCCGGGATTGCCCAACGCTTTGGTTTCAACGTCCTTTGGGGGATCGTCGCCGGCCTGTGCGTAATAGCCGCCCTGGGATACCGCCGGATGCGGCAAATTAAAATCCCGGCCTATGAATGAAGAAAAACTGCAGATGTTCCGCAACAGGCTGCTGAAGATGTTCCGGCATACCGGTAAACTGGCTAAACGTCAGGGCATCACCTGTTACCGGATATACGATCACGACCTGCCGGAATTCCCCTTTTGTATCGAACTGTACGAAGACAAAGTGTACCTGGCCGAATACCAACGACGTCATGGAATGAGCGAAGAGGAGCATGAAGCGTGGCTGGAGAGCTGTGTTCCAGTCATCAGCGGGATATTGGACGTGCCGGATGACAAGATCTATTTCCGGCAGCGAAGGCGCAAGGCCGGGAGACTGGATCAATATGAAAAGCTGGCCGGTGAGCAGGAGTTTTTTGAAGTGAAAGAGGCAGGACTTTCATTCAGGGTCAACCTGACCGATTACCTGGATACGGGCCTTTTCCTGGATCACCGGATCACGCGGGGTATGGTGCGGGAGGAGGCCGCCGGCCGGCGCGTGCTGAACCTGTTTTGTTATACCGGTTCGTTTTCCGTCTATGCGGCGGCAGGCGGCGCCACGCAGATTGATTCGGTGGATTTGTCGAAGACCTATCTGGCCTGGGCAGAAGAGAATATGGCGCTGAATGTACCCGTCGACCCGGGCGCCCCCCACGCGTCCGCCGCCCCCGGCATACACCGGTTTATCCACGCCGATGTTCTGCAATGGCTGGACGAAGTCCCGGCCGGGAGCTATGATCTTGTCATCCTCGACCCTCCCACCTTCAGTAACAGTAAAAGAATGAAAGACTTCCTGGATATCCAGCGGGACCATGCGGAACTCATCAACAAAACGCTTCGTATCATGACGCCCGGCGGCACCTTGTATTTCAGCACCAACTTCCGCAAGTTTCAGCTGGAAACAGATAAGATCACCGCCACCTCGGTAAAGGATATCACAAAAGCCACCACTCCCTTCGATTTCCAGGGCAAACTGTTCCGGTGGTGCTACCGGATCATCAAATAGCGGATCGTTACCGGCTCATCGCCGGCAGCGCGATATCCCTTTTCAGCATCTCATTCCGGTCGGCCATCTCCCATGCCGTATAAAATACGAAACGTGCCCTTTTCTCCAGGATATCATAATTGATCTTATCGGGCGTATCGGTCGGCCTGTGATAGTCTGCATGGATACCGTCGAAGTAGAAGATGATGGGTACCCCTTTATTGGCAAAATTGAAATGGTCGCTGCGGTAATAGATCCTTAAAGGATCGTTGGGGTCGTCGAATTTATAGTCTAATTCGAGCTTGGAATATTTTTTATTGTTGCCTTCGCTGATCGGCTTGAGATCCGTAGACAGTTTGTCGCTGCCCACCACATATACATAATTGGTCGAGTCGCCAACCTTCCGGTTGGGGTCGATGCGGCCGATCATATCGATATTGAGGTCCACCGTGGTATGCTCCAGGGGATAGGTGGGATGATCGGTATAGTACGCCGATCCCCACAGACCTTCTTCCTCTCCGGAATTAGCGAGGAACAGAATACTGCGGCGGGGACCCTTACCTGCCGCTTTTGCTTTTGTGAAGGCGGCAGCCAGTTCGAGGATGCTGACCGTTCCCGAACCGTCGTCGTCGGCACCGTAATAGATGTCGCCATTCTTTTTACCCAGGTGGTCGTAGTGTGCGGACAGCACGACGATCTGGTCTTTGAGATCGGTACCCGGCAGGAACCCGAGTACATCGCTGCTTTGCAGATGGTTGGTCGTCTTATGAAATTCCATTTTCACATCTGCGGTATAAGCCGTGGGTTTGGGTGCACCGGATTTAAGAGCGTCGAAGTCGCTGCCCACGATAGCGCGAGCGATTTTTTCATCGATATAAAAAGTATTGGGATAATTAACCTTTTTGTATTCGGTGACGGACATATTGCCTTTGGCTGCTTTCAGGGTAGGGGGGACGTCGGCCTGAAAGATCAGGACGGCGGCTGCACCGTTCTTCTGTGCGGCAGCTTGTTTGGCGAAGGCCATTCCTCTGCCCCGTCTGCCGGCCGGTACGGCTATTCCGGGTGGCATTCCACCCAGGACCAGTACGATCCTGCCACGGACATCCAAACCCTTGTAGTCATCACGGGTAGAGTCGCTGATGCCGTAACCGGCAAAAACAACCTCGCTGCCCGTCAATACTGCATCATAGTTGGCAGCGACGCTGACAAAAAAATCCTGGTTGAGAGTGAAAGACTGACCGTTGACTTCCAGCCCGGCCCCTGTCAATGAGTCCTGGAAGACGGGATAATACAGCTGGTAGCCGTCGCCGTTGCCCGGCAGAAGACCCAGGGATTTGAAGTCGTTCTCGATATAGGCTGCTGCTTTACGCTGGCCTTCCATGGCTGTCTCACGGCCTTCGAAGTCCGCGCTGGCTACAATATAGAGATGTCGCCGGAGCTCTTCTGCAGTGATCACTTTGGCGAAAGGACGGGGATCGGAGATCTTTTGAGCCCGGCCGGTCACGGCGCCGCTCAGGGCAAGCAACAATAAAAACTTTCTCATGCCTCAAATATAGGGGCTTCACCCTTTATTTCCGCCCGGATTGAAGCCGCAGGACTGTTTTTGGGATGAGCGGTCGGGTAGTGGGGGCCTGTCGGTCGCGGACTATGCTTGTGCGAGCTCGCTGAGTTCCAGCCAGCGTAATTCCTTGTCGTCAAGCAACTGGCCGATCTCGCCGATGCGGACCGATAGTTTTTGGAGTTCGTCAAAAGGCGTGGACCCGCTATTGAGCTTTTCGGTGATGTCCTGCTTTTCCCGGGTCAGCCGTGCCATGTCCTGTTCCAGTATTTCGAATTCTTTTTTTTCTTTATAAGATAATTGCTTTTTCGCCACAGCAGGGGCGGGGGCTGAAGCGGCAGGCGCGGCTTTGGCAGCGGGCTCTTCATTGGGGAAAGCCGCCAGGTCCCCTTTGTCCCTGACCCAGTCCCGGTATTGGGAATAATTGCCGGGAAAATCCCTGACCAGGCCATCTCCTTCCAGCACCAGCAGGTGATCCACCAGCCGGTCCATGAAATAACGATCATGCGAGATGATCAGCAGACAACCCTGGTATTCGCTGAGGAAATTTTCGAGAATGCCCAGCGTCGGCAGGTCCAGGTCATTGGTCGGTTCGTCCAGCACGAGGAAGTTCGGATTGCGGAAGAGGATGGACAGCAGGTGCAGCCGTCTTTTCTCCCCGCCGCTGAGTTTGGAAATATACGTGTATTGCTGTTCGGGAGGGAAGAGGAAGAGGTTGAGGAATTGCGCCGCACTCAGCGAGCCGCCGGCAGCGAGGGGGAAATGTTCGGCGATATTCTTAACGAATTCGATCACCCGCATATCTTCCTTTATCACCAGCCCTTGCTGGGAATAGTTGCCGAAGATCACCGTTTCCCCGATATTGATCTTGCCGTTGTCCGGTTGTTCGATGCCTTGCAGCATATTGATAAAGGTGGACTTGCCGACGCCATTTTTACCGATAACGCCTAGCCTCTCTCCCTTTTTAAAAGTATAGTCGAACCCTTTTAAGATCACCTTGTCACCAAAGCTCTTGTATACTTTCTTTAGTTCGGCTATCTTCCCACCGAGCCGGTTCATTTTCATCTGTAGCTCTACCTGGTTATCTTCAATGCGTTGTTTGGCCTTTGCCTCTACGACGTAAAAATTGTCCTGGCGGCTTTTGCTTTTGGTGGTGCGGGCCTTCGGCTGCTTGCGCATCCATTCGAGCTCTTTGCGATACGTATTCCGGGCTTTATCGATGCTGGCCGTTTCGTTCTCGATCCGGGCCGTTTTCTTCTCCAGGTAATTTTCGTAATCGCCGGTATAGGTGTATAAGTTGCTGCCGTCCATTTCCCAGATTTCGTTGCTGACCGCATCCAGGAAATACCGGTCGTGGGTGACCAGCAACAGCGTCACTTTTTCCTGGTTCAGGTAGTGTTCCAGCCACTCCACCATTTCTACGTCGAGATGGTTCGTCGGTTCATCCATGATCAGGAGAACATGTTTATGTTCGAAGCCGATATCGATCAGCGTCTTGGCCAGGGCTACTCTTTTTCGCTGTCCGCCTGACAGGGTGCCGGCCGGCTGCTGGAGATGATGGATATTCAGCTTGCCGAGGATCTCTTTGACCTTGGTATCGAAATCCCAGGCGTTCAATTCGTCGATCCGGACGATAGCATCGGTCAACTTATCCACGTCTTCCGCATCGCTGGCCGCCTCATAGGCCTTAATGGCGTTGATGACAGGGTGATTGTGATCGAAAATATTGTCGAGAATGGATTTTTCTTCGTTAAAGACCGGCTCCTGCTCGAAGAGGGCCACCGTGACATCTTTGTGGATCCAAACGGTTCCACTGTCAGGCGTATCCTGACCGGAAAGGATACGGAGCAGGGTAGACTTACCGCTGCCGTTGCGGGCGACAAGGGCGATCTTGTCCCCTTCTTCTATATGAAATGTGATGTGCTGAAAAAGCGGCTTTACGCCGTACGATTTGGTCAAATCCTCGACAGAAACATAATGCATTTGGCAAATATACACAATTAGCGACAAGCGATGCCGTGCCTTGTGAGGATCCCTGCAAGATCGCCCTGCAAGATATTAGCGATGGCATCGCCTGTCGCCTATATTATGCCTTTACGAATTCGAGGGCTACGTGAATCTTGACGTCTTCACTGACGATGAGGCTGCCGGTTTCCGTGGCGCCGCTCCAGGTCAGGCCGAACTGCTTGCGGTTGATCTTGCCGGTGATCGTGAGGCCGGCGCGGGTGTTGCCCCAGGGATCCTTGATCACGCCACCGAATTCCGCGTCGAATTTCTCGTTGCGGGTAATGCCCCGGACGGTAAGGTCGCCGTATACTTCATACGAGCCGTCATTATCCACATTCTCATATTTTGTAGCGACGAATGTGATCTCCGGGAAATTGGCAGCGTCGAAGAAGTCTACCGACTTCAGATGGCCGTCGCGTTGTTCGTTTTTCGTGTCGATGGAATCGACGTCGACGGTAAATTTTACTTTCGCCGTGGTGAAATCTTCTCCTTCAGTCTCCACGGTGGCATCGAACTTCTTGAAATTACCGGTCACTGTCGAAATCATCATATGCTTAATTTTGAATTCGACTTCAGAGTGCGTGGGATCCAGGACCCATTTCGTTGTTGCCATTTTGAATTATTTTTGATGTTTGAACAATGAAATTAAAGAAAGGTTCGACACCGAAAATTAATTTTTTATGAAGGGCAGAAGGGCATCGCGATAGGCCGGCTGTTGGATTTCTTGTCGGAGATGGGAAAAAGTTTCAAATGGCCCTTTCACGGAAAAGAGATTGATCAGCCAGGCGGGGGCCCCGGCGCCAGGGTCCAGTTTTAGCTGATATTCGATCCGGATTTTTCCACCGGGTAGGGGTGTAACCATATATTGTTCAATAGACAGTGGTACTCTGACGACGTCCTTTTTTGGCGGAACAAGATCGGGTACGCAGATTGAACGGACGGACATCGATTTCGTGCCGGCATCCTGGCTGATCTGTAAATGAATCGGAAGGTCGCGGTTGCTGGCCGGCCAGGGAGAATGAATCAACTCATAAAAATAGAGGTCTCCGGGGCCAACCCTTTTCAGCACGTAGGCCTTTTCCGTGTTGAACGACCAGTTGTGATAATTGTCGATGTCGAGGATCAGGGCTGCCAGGGAAGACAATGTGGCCGTCAGGGTCATTTCCACTTTCAATTCATCATAATGGGAATTTTCCGTGGATTTGGTGTACACCTTAATGCCGTCCTGGTCTTTTTTCAGTTGCCAGTCATTCTGCGCTGTCAGGGATAGCGACAACATGATGCCTGAAGCGATGAGTGATAATTGTTTCATAGCCTGTCTTTTTGTCCTTGATTGATCTGATGAATAGCCTTACCATACGAATACTGTATTACAATCTTTTGTGAAGAAAAGTTGATGTTATTGAGAAATCTTGAAATGCCAGGCGCCCGAACCTAACCGGACGACCAGGAACCCCCGGCCAACCGATTCCAGGCTAAGGTCTTTTACCTCGGCCAGCGGATGGTTGCTTTCCGTGATCAGCCCTCCTTCCGGGGCAGGAATGAACACGGTGGAGGTGGTATTGGCCGGAATGACCAGGTCCAGCGACAGGGTATCATTGTTCAGCTGCCAGTGGCTGCTCAGCAGGCCATAACCCGTCTGCAGATTGGCTGCGGCGGCAGTGAGCCCCCCGCCCGGATGCGGTTCGATCCGGCTATGATGATAACCGGGATCGTCTTCATACGTGTCCATACCTGCTACTACACGATACATCCAATCGCCGATGGCGCCATAGGCATAATGATTGAAAGAATTCATCCCCGGTGTCTGGAAGCTGCTGTCGGGACGAATACCATCCCACCTTTCCCATATGGTGGTAGCGCCCATCTTCACCGGGTAAAGCCACGAAGGATAGGTATCCTGCATCAACAGCCGGTAGGCGACCGATGTATACCCAAAGCGGCTCAGGACATGGCACAGATAAGGCGTGCCCAGGAAGCCGGTCGACAGGTGATAGCCATAATCCTTCACATTATCCGCCAGCCGGTCGGCCGCCTGTTTGCGCAGGTTCTCCGGCAGCATATCGAACTCCAGCGCCAGTGTATACGCTGTCTGGGTGCTTGACACCAGCCTGCCATTGGGCGTTACATATTCGCGGAGAAAAGCATCTTTTATTCTTTTGAGCAGCAGGGTGTATTCGGCGACATCGTCTTTTTTGCCCAGCACTCCGGCGGCATTGATCAGCAGCTGTGTCGAATGAGCCCAGAAACATTGTGCGATGAGGTATTTATCGGTGACGGCAGAACGTCCGTCAACGTCATCGAAGGGATGGTAGAAAAGCCAGTCCCCGAAATGACTGCCGGTATTCCACAGATCATTCTTCGCCTGTCCCTTCATATAGTCGACCCAGGCCTTCATGCTCGGATACTGGTCCTGCAGCACGCGCCTGTCGCCATAAGCCAGATACATGTTCCAGGGAATGATCGTGGCCACATCACCCCATCCGGTACTGGTACCGTCGCCGAGAACATTGGGAATGACGAAAGGAATGGCTCCCGAAGACATCTGATCGGCGGCCACATCCTTCAGCCATTTGGCAAAGAAGTTTTCCACGCCCATGTTGAAGGCGGCTGTCCGGGAAAATACCTGTGCGTCACCTGTCCAGCCAAGCCGTTCGTCGCGTTGCGGACAGTCGGTCGGAACATCCAGGAAATTACCCTTCTGGCCCCATTGAATATTATGCTGTAGCTGGTTGATCAGGGCATCGGAACATTCGAAGCTGCCCGTTTTGGGCATATCCGAATAAAGGGCGACGGCCGTAAAATCGTCCGGATTCAGATTGCCTTTCCAGCCCGCTATACGTACGTACCTGAAACCATGAAACGTGAAATGCGGCTCGAACACTTCTGTGTCGCCGCCTTTAAGAATATAGAGGTCCTGTGCCTTGGCGCTCCGGAGATTTTCCGTATAGAAATTGCCTTTCTTGTCCAATACTTCTGCATGTGAGAGCAGCAGGCTGTCCCCGGCATTGCCTTTTATTTTAACCGTTACCCATCCCACCAGGTTCTGGCCGAAATCGATCACCCGGTCCCCTTCGGGCGTCGTCAGCAGCTTTACCGCGTGGAATGTCTCGTGTTTCTTCACCGGCTCGTTGATGGTCGCTGTCAGGTTATTCATCGGGAATGTTTCGGTCTGTACCGTATTCCATGCCGCATCGTCATAACCGGGAAGAGCCCAGCCGGTCTTCTCTTTCCGATGGTCGATGGTCTCGCCATTATAAATTTCCGCCATGAGCACTTCGCCGGTGGAAGACTTCCAGCCGGGACCTGTTGCCACAGTATCGGTATGTCCATCCTTATACCGGATCACCAGCTGCAGCAGCAGCGAAATATCTTTCCCGAATACATTCTTATGCCCTTCGAAAGCGATATAGCCGCGATACCAGCCATTGGCCAGTGTGACGCCGACGGCATTTTTGCCCTGGCGGACCATCTCCGTCACATCGTAGGCCTGGTATTGCAGGTGCTTATTATAGGATGTCCAGCCCGGTGTCAGGTAGGCATCACCGATACGCTGACCATTGATCTGCGCTTCGTAGAGTCCGTGTGCGGTAATATAGACTATGGCAGATGCTATGGACTGCCGGGCGGTGAAAGTGGTTCGAAGAAGGGGGTTGGCGTCAGTCCCGCCCGCAGCCGGCCCCGACCCGTCCCCGGATCCCGCGAGGCCGGGTTGTATCCATTGTGCAACCCAGTTCGCCGGTTCCAGCAGGCCCATTTGCCACCAGGCCCTTTCGCTCCAGGCTGAAAGCCGGCCTTTATTGTCCCAGACACGAACCTGCCAGTAATAACGTTTGCCCGCCTGCAGCCCGGGCCCGGAATAGTCCACCTGTATGGACTGCCCCGACATCACCTTTCCGGAAGCCCAAACGACATCTTTTCCGTCAGGATGGCTGCTGACCCGGATCTCGTAGGCTGTCTGCAGCACATTCCGATCTGCCGACTGCAGTTGCCAGCTGAGGCGGGGCACTTTGGCGTCCACACAGATGGGGTCGGAAAGATTTTCAGTCTGCAGGTGTTGTACAGTGACCTGAGCGGTGCAATAGAAGACGAGGAGTTGGAGGGCAACGAGAATGCGGATGCGTTTAGTCATGGCAGAGCATTGTTGAAAAGGAACAAATATAATTAAAAGCGGATCTAATTTAAAATGGATCACTGACGCAAGATAAAAAGGGAATTCGACATAACTGTCATGGGCCGTACTGTATGGTCCATCGATCCTCTTATAAAGCCGCCCTTCGCTAGCAAAATAGTAAGATCCTTCGACTACAAAATAGTAAGATTCTTCGACCGGTAGGCCTGCAATTCCGGGCTGCCGGGAGGCAGTTCCGTGATCAGGTATTCGATCTCGTCGATACCCGCGATCTTCATTTGCATCGAGGAATTCAGTTTCTCGGAGATGGCCAGGATGGCCACCTTGTCGGCCGCCTTTATCATGGCTTTCTTGACCTGGATGGTTTCCCAGTCCGAATCGGTTAGCCCGTTGGCATAGTCGATGGCGTTGGTGCCCATGATGCAAAGATCGGCCTTGATGTTTGCAAGATATTCGAAGACCTCACCGCTGACCGTCATCTGGCTGTAGGCGGATATCTGGCCGCCGATCATGATGGTCCGGATCATGGGCTTGTCCAGCAATTCCACGGCGGTGAGTACATTGACGGTGATAAAGGTGGCGCGCAGAGTACCGGGGATCTTTTTGATGAATTCCCGGATGGTCGTTCCTCCGCCGATCAGTACGATGATATCGTCCCGGAGCAGGGGCAGGACCTTTTCAGCGATAAGGAGTTTATTCGTCTGGGAATAGGTTTCGGAGTCATGCCCATAGTGATAGGCGGCGGACATGACGCCCCCTTTGATCCGGATCACCTGCCCGTCTTCCGCCAGTTCATTGATGTCCCGCCGGATCGTGTCTTCAGATACGTCGATAAGACCCACCAGATCATTAAACATCAAACGGGTATGGATATTTACTTGTTTTAGGATGAGATTTTTTCTTTCCTTTTTAGGAAGTGCGAGCGGCAAGCTGCCGTTTGTCTTAAGCTTTGTCATTGTCCGGAGAAATCTTAGGGTAAATCTATCATTTATGATTTAAAAACTTGCTGTTCATCTCTTTTTACATTTTTTGCAACAATTGCAATAGTTCTCTCTTTTTTTGCAACATATCAAACCCTCCACGTAAAATAGCCGCAAAAATAGGCGATTTCATTGCCAAAAAGTATTAATTCACCCGGAAAGTTATTTTTTTATCTTGAACGGGCTAGTGAAAACCTCTATATTGCAAATAATTTGCAATTATTTTTTGCAAGTAGGATTAAATATGATAGTTTAGGTGCATGTTTTGCAACTGATCTGGGCTCGCTTTATCAAAACTTCTAAAAAAAGACTGCAATGATTCAAACCAAACTGACTGCGTCAGCCAGCTTGCTGGGCTGCTGCCTATTTTTCTTTACTTTCTGCTATGGCCAGAACAAGGCCGTACAGATCAGGGGTTCCGTCAGGGGGGGTACCGACAGTTCCTGGCTGGCGGGGACCACCGTGGCATTGGCCGCTGACAAGAATGTCGCCACCGTAACGGACGCGGGGGGCCACTTTGTATTGAATGTCCCTGCCGCAAAAGCAACCGGCACGATCCAATTGGTGGTCAGCTCGGTAGGATTTCAACCCCGGATACTAAGCCTCGCACCCGGGCAGACACAAATTGACGTCGTCCTGGATGCCGGCCGGGCCAGCCTGAATGAAGTGGTCGTAACGGCCCTGGGGATCGACCGGAACAGAAAATCATTGGGTTATTCGGTCACTACCGTGAAAGGCGATGAATTTACACAGGCCCGGGAGAACAATGTGGCCAACGCTCTGACGGGTAAGGCGGCCGGCGTGAATGCCGTTGGCCTGTCCACTGGTCCGGGCGGCTCCAGCCGTGTAACCATCCGCGGTAACGGATCCCTGATCGGGGACAACCAGCCGTTGTACGTGGTCAATGGAATGCCGATCGACAATTCCGTACCGGGCGGAGCGCCCACTGCTAACGGCATTACCTTCAATGTCGACCGGGGCGACGGCATAGCCGATATCAACCCGGATGACATCGAGACGATCAGCGTCCTGAAAGGCGGCACCGCAGCAGCGCTTTACGGATCGAGGGCAAGTAACGGCGTTATCCTCATCACCACTAAAAAAGGCAGGGCGCAAAAAGGGGTCGGTGTGGAATACAATTCCACGGTTACCCTGGAAAATGTTGCGGTCATCCCCGATTATCAATTTACTTATGGCCAGGGTAACCTGGGTATCCTGCCGACGACGCTGGCGGCTTCACAGGCTACCGGGAGAAGGTCCTGGGGCGCACTGATAGATGGATCTTCCGATTACGTAGGTGTTGACGGTAACACCCATCCATATACGGCAAAGAAAGATAATTACCAGCATTATTACCAGACAGGTTCCACCTATACCAACACCGTAGCTTTGTCCGGCGGCAATGAGGCGGTGACGTATCGTTTCTCTGCCTCAGATCTCAGCAGTAAGGGGATCCTGCCGAATACCACCTATGACCGCAAAACATTGAATTTATCATTGAGTGCAAAGCTGAACGATCGGTTATCCCTTGACGGCCTGGCGCAATACAACCAGGAAGTCGGGCACGACCGAACCGGTGCCGGGGATGCGCTGGGTAATCCTAACTGGACTCCGCTCGAAATTGCCAATACGGCGGACGTCCGCTGGCTGAAACCGGGGTATGACGCCAATGGAAATGAAACGATATGGAATGATGCTGCTATCGCCTCCAACGGCTATTTCGTCATCAACAAATGGAAGGAAGACGATACGAAGAACCGCTTTATCGGCCAGGCATCTATCACCTATAAGCTGTTGCCGGAGCTCGTCTTCAAAGGCACGGTCAGCCAGGATTTTTACAACTATAATTTCACCGATATCGTGCCGACGGGGACGCTGTATGTACCCCTGGGCCAGTACACAGGTCTTAAATCGGATGTCTCGGAGACCAACAGCCTGTTGACTGCCACTTACAAGACCCGGGTCCTGAAAAACATCGGGATCAGTGTGTTGGGAGGTGCGAATGGCCGTAAATTCCAGAACAGCCAGCTGAGCCTCAACGGCTCGGGATTTACCATACCTTATTTTTATAGCTATGCCAATCTGAATTCTTCATCGACGACGCCTTATACCGGGCACATCGCTGTAAATTCCGTATTCGGATCGGTCGATCTGGATTACAAGAGCCTGTTTTACCTGAGCTTCACCGGTCGCCAGGATTGGTTCTCTACGCTGAGCCCGCAACACAACCACGTATTTTACCCAAGCATAGGCGGCAGCTTTATCTTGTCGGATGCGTTCAAGCTGCCTGACGCCATTAACCTGGCCAAGCTCAGAGCTTCCTGGGCCGGTACAGGCGGAGGAGCGCCGGACCCTTATTTCATCAACCTCAGTTACAGCAATGTTCCCAGCTCGGGCGAACCCCTGTTGAATGTGACTTCGAGCTCCACCTATGGAGCCAATGTCATTTCCGACCCCAACCTGAGACCCTTTACCTCTTCGACCTATGAACTTGGCATGGAACTGTCGCTGCTGCAGAATCGCCTGGGATTAGACCTCTCCTATTATGACCGGGAGACGTCCAATGATATTGTAAACACCGCCATTTCCACCACCTCGGGCTATAACAGCGTCTTCCTGAATATCGGGAAAATGGATAATAAGGGAATAGAAGTATTGCTCACGGGAAAACCGGTCAAGTCAGCAAATTTTGGCTGGAACGTTTCTTACAACTTTGCCTACAACACGAATAAGGTCATTCAACTGGCTCCGGGGCTGAGTTCCATTCAATTAGCCAATTCCGTCGGTAACTGGGCTTATCTTGACAATATAGTGGGCAAGCCCTTCGGTACCCTGGTGGGGACCAGTATGCTGAAAGACGCTAAAGGCGATACCGTCTTTAACTCGAGTTCGGGAGAGCCGGTGGTAGGCCCCTTGCACCCACTGGGCAACAGTGTCGCCCCATTAACGATGGGGCTGACGAACGAGTTCAGGTACAAGCGATTCTCCTTCAGCTTCCTATTAGATGGGAAATTCGGCAACAAGATATTTTCCATCTTTGAATTGTATGCTACCCGCATGGGTAAATTGAAGACCACGCTGCCCGGCAGGGTGAATGGCCTCACAGTGCATGGCGTTGATCAAAATGGCAATACCTATACGAATACTTATGTGTTGAACCCCACCAGCGGCCTTAGTCTGAGTTCCTATTATGATAATTATAAGACCTATTCCAACCTTTTTCTGCATGATGGCAGTTTTATCAAGCTCCGCCAGGTGTTGTTCTCTTATAACATTCCGGTCAACAAGATCGGGGCGGCGAAACTTCAGTCGGCCAGCCTCTCTTTTGTCGCCCGCAATCTGCTGATCCTGTATAAGCAAACGAAGAATTTCGATCCCGAACAAAGCTTTACCAACAGCAGTTCCCAGGGATTCGAGTCCATCGGCTTGCCAAGGACCCGCTCTTATGGGTTAAACCTGGCCGTTAAATTTTAATGCTTAAATCAACAAGAACATGTTACAACAGATAATAAAGTTCGCAAGCGGTGTGCTGATGGTACTGGCTCTTATGGCCTCCCCCTCGTGTACTAAAAATTTCACTTCCCTCAACACTAACCCTGATGCTGTCTCGACCCCGGAGCCTTCGCTGCTGTTCACCAAGGCGCTGTATGACGGCATGGGGTCCGGACAGGGAGCTTTCGGCAGCAGCACCCTTGACTTCCTGCTGGGTACGATGCAATATACCACCAGCTATAATGACGTAGCCGGATTTGGCTCGAAATATATTGCCAGCCAGACCTCGCAATCCTATGCTGCGTTCACCGCTGCCTACCCGGACGAGATCAACGAGCTGGGGATTGTGATCAAGACAGTCACCGGTAAAGCGGCTGATGTCAATTTGCTGGCGGAAGCGAGGATATGGAGAGTATATTGTTTCAGCCGGCTCACTGATCTGTATGGTGATATCCCTTACTCGCAGGCGGGACTCGGTTACGACTCTTCGGTGTACAAACCCGCTTATGATACCCAGGGGTCGATTTATGCAGATATGCTGTCGGAACTGTCCGCGGCCATTCAAAGCTTCGATGCGAGTCAGGCTACCTTCGGAGCTGCCGACCTGATTTATGGCGGCAGTACCACGGAATGGACAAAATTCGCTTATTCCCTGATGCTGAGGTTAGGGATGCGCATGACCAAGGTGGACATCGCATCGGCACAGACCTGGGTGACAAAGGCCATTGCAGGAGGTGTAATTACAGCCGATGCCGATATTGCTAAAATGCCTTACATGGCTTCCGGTCAGTTGATCAATCAAAATCCTGAAGTGCTGGATCTTTGGAATAATGACTACATTGCCCAGAACGGAAATACGAATACGGAAGGCGGCAAATACCAGGAGGCATGGATCGATAGCCTCCAGGCATATAACGATCCGCGCCTGCCCGTCATCTCGGTCGTCTGGGTCAATGGAGAGCCCGACACGGCCGCTTCGATCCAGCTGGGGATGTCCCCTGACTTCCCGAATACGAAACCGGCTAATTTCGTCGACTATTCTGAACCCAACCCTGCAACCGTCTTGTTGCTGGGATCGCCCAAATTGATCTTTACCGCCGCGGAATCCTATTTCCTGCTTGCGGAGGCGGCCCTGAGAGGCTGGTATTCCGGCGCCACGGCCAGTTCCCTGTACCAGAATGGCATCGCGGCAGCCATGCGTCAATGGGGGATCATAGCGGGCAGCGCAGGTACGATCCCTACGGCACAGATCAATACCTATGTGACCAACAATGCTCTCAATACGGGCGGCACCTTCGATCAGCAAATGCAGCAGATCTACACCCAGTTCTGGTTTGGCATTTTCCCCGATGCCCAGGAAGTGTTTGCCACATACCGTCGTACGGGTTATCCTGCCCTGGTCCCCAATAATTATCCCGGCAATGCCACCGGCGGGCAGATATTCAGGAGGATGGAATACCCGATATCTGAGCAAAATCTTAACGCAGCCTCCTATGCCGCGGCCATCGCCGACCAGGGCGCCGATGACTTTATGACGCGGATCTGGTGGGATAAACAATAATCATGGATAACTGTCATAATCGTTTTTTCTCATGGACGTTTTGGTATACCAGAGGGCAATTCTTTGCCCTCTTTCTTTCTATTCTTCTCCTTTCGGCACGGCTCGACGCTCAGAACGATACGGTGAGGGACGATAAGGCCAGCGATTTCAATCTCAACAGACCGGAACGGGTGGAATGGTTCCGCAATACAGGGGCGGGGCTGTTCATTCATTTCGGCGTGGATGGCCAGCTGGGAATCGTGATCAGCCATTCGCTGGTGGGCGCCTCCGAAGATTATACCAGGCGGTATTTCAATGAGCTGCCCCGGACATTCGACCCGTACCGCTGGAACCCGCATGTTATCGCCGTGCTGGCCAGGCTGGCGGGGATGAAATACATCGTATTCACGACCAAGCACCACAGCGGGTTTTGCATGTGGGATACCCGGACCAACGATTTCAACATCATGCATACGCCCTATCAAAAAGACCTGCTGAAAGAATTTGTGGAGGCAACGAGGGCGGAAGGTCTTGGCGTCGGGTTCTATTTTTCCCCGGAGGATTTTTACTTTCTTTACCAGCATCACATTCCCATCACGCGAACGGATCCCCAGATAGACAGATTTACCCGGAAGGAATATGATGAGTATACTCGCCGTCAGTGTGAGGAGCTGATGACAAATTATGGGAAGATCGACGTACTGTTTATAGATGGCGAGCCTAAAGAAGTGGTGAAGCGGACTTGCTGGCAACTGCAGCCTGACCTGCTGATCACCCGTGGCGCCATGAGGACGCCGGAACAGGTATTGCCGGGAGAAAAGAACCGGGACCCCTGGCTGTCCTGTATCACTATGGGAACGGCCTGGCAATACCAACCCACCAATGAACGCTATAAATCCGGCACTCAACTCATTCAATTGGCCATCGAAGCGCGGGCCAAGGGCGGTTCGCTGCTGCTGAATGTGGGACCTCGCCCGGATGGCGAGCTGCCGATAGAGCAGGAGGAGCGCCTCCGGGAGATAGCCGCATGGTATTTTATCAATCATGAATGCATGGATAGTGTAAGGACCTGGGTGGTCAGTCATGAAGGCGATACCTGGTTTACTACCCGTGATCCTCATACGCTGTATGCCATTGTTACCGATACGAAGGACTGGAAGGAGGGGGAAAGGAGAACCTTTCTCCTGCATTCGGTGAGGAGCGCCGGGGATACCCGGGTTAGTGTGCTGGGGCAGAACAGCCGGATCATCGAATACAAGCGTGATGATGTGAGCTGTCGTTGGCGGCAGACGGGTCAGGGGCTGGAGGTATCCGTGGTGAAGGCGCAGCGGGTCTATGACGATCACCGGTGGCCAGATCCGGTAGTGATCAAGCTGGAGAATATTGACCCTGTCTTTCGGGAAGAAGTGCAAGTGCAGACGGGGGAGAGCAGGATTCAAAGGGCGGAGTTGACCCTGGCAGGCCGGGTGGCGGGCAACAAGAGCGGGCAAAGGGTCAGGGCCTGTTTTTATTACCGGCCATATGAAGGACAGGTAGAGACCTTGTATGCCGCTCCCTGGAAAAAAACAGCCTGGACTGTTATTCACCCCGACGGAAGCTTCCGGCTTTCCGGCAGGTTCCCGGCTACCGGCCGATATGAATACAGGGCAGTGGTGGAATACCGTGGCATAGAGATCAATGGGGATGACCGGATTTTCGGGTCGGCTCCTGCGAAGGAGTAGTGGGCCTGGCGGGCGTCCTGGCGCTGCATCACCGGATCTGAACAAACTATAACGAGAGAGATATGAACAACAAAAATGCTGAAGAACATTTTGCAAGTTTAGGATTGAGCCTGCCTCCGGCCCCCGAGCCATTGGGAGTCTACAAGCCCTGCCTGATACACGGCAATTACCTGTACCTGTCCGGGCACGGACCCGTACAGGATGATAAGACGCTGATCATCGGCCGTATAGGCAAGGATCTCGACCCCGACCAGGGCAAACTGGCGGCAAGGCAGGCAGGGTTGACTATGTTATCTACTATCCGCACGCATATCGGGGACCTGACCCGGATAAAAAGAGTGATCAAGATCCTTGGGATGGTGAACTGTATCCCCGAATTCGAACGTCATCCTTATATCATCAACGGGTGCAGTGAGCTGTTTGCCGCCGTATGGGGAGAGGAAAACGGGATTGGGGTTCGCAGCGCGGTTGGGTTCGGATCGTTGCCGGATAATATTCCTGTCGAAATTGAAGCTATATTTGAGCTACAATAAAAACATGCAAAAAAATGCTGCAATCCGGTAACGAGGGTAAGGCTCAACTGGCTGCTTTCGGTGAATTCATGCTCAGGCTGCACAGCAGCGATGTGAAGCGGTTCACACAGGGCAGCGCGTATGATGCCTGGTATGCGGGCGCTGAGGCGAATGTATGCGTGCTGCTGGCGAGGCTGGGTATTCCCGTTCGCTTTATTTCGCGGATGCCTGACAATGATATCGCCCTGGCCGGTGTAGCACAGCTGAAAAGCCATGGAGTAGGGACCGGCCATATCCTGTATGGGGGAGAGCGACTGGGCCTTTACTTTACCGAGCAGGGCAACGGCATCCGCCCGACCCGGGTCATTTATGACAGGGCCGGATCTTCCTATGCCTCGCTGGAACCGGGTATGATCGACTGGCAGTCGGCCCTGGACGGAGTATCTTATTTTCATTGGTCGGGCATAGCGGCGGCTGTCTCGCAGGGTGCGGCCGATACCTGCCGGGAGGCACTGGCCCGGGCGGATGAAAGGGGGATCGTCATTTCCGCGGATTTCAATTATCGAACAATGCTGTGGAAATACGGCAGACATCCCCGCGAGGTGATGCAGGACCTGTTGCCCTATAGCCGGATCGCGGTCGCCGACCTGGATGCGGCCAATGTATACTATGGCATAGAGACGGACCGGGAAGCAGGCTTTGAAGAACGGTTCAGACAGTGCAGCGATGCCCTGCGGCAGCGGCTGCCCCGGCTGGAGGTATTGGCGATGAGCTTTCGCAAGACCAGGGGCATAGGCCATACTTATTCCGGGGCCCTGCTATACGAAGGGGCCTTTTACTTTTCAACAAGCCATGAACTGCCCTTTGTCACAGACCAGATCGGCAGCGGTGATGCTTTTACCGGAGGATTGCTGTTTGGACTGATGAGCGGCCTGGGTCCCCGGGAGATCATTGAGCTGGCGACGGCCTGCGGCGCGCTGAAACAGAGTATTGTGGGGGATTGGGCGATCATCAACAGGCAGGACGTGGAGCGATACATGCAGAATGGCGCTTCGAGCCGGATAATGCGATAAAATCTAATCAGTACGGTTATGTTCATTATCGATGCGCATCTTGATCTCAGTATGAATGCGATGGAATGGAACAGGGATCTGCGTTTACCCGTCCATGTTCTCCGTGACCGTGAACAGGGGCAGACCGATAAGCCTGACAGGGGCAAGGGCGTTGTGTCGCTGCCCGAATTGCGCCGGGGCGGTATCGGGCTGGTAGTGGCTACTCAGATCGCCCGGTATGTAGGGCCGGATAACCCGCTGCCGGGATGGCATTCCCCGTGGCAGGCCTGGGCGCAGACACAGGGGCAGCTGGCCTGGTATAAGGCCATGGAAGAGGCAGGCGAAATGGTGATGATCAGGGACCTGGCCGGTCTCGAGCGGCATCTGGCGCTATGGACGGATCAGCCCCCCGGCGTCGATGCTTCCCGATCCCCCGCGCACGACCCTTCGCGATCTTCCGCCGCCGACACCCGCCCGATCGGTTATATCCTGAGCCTGGAGGGGGCCGATTCAATGGTCAGCCCGGACTACCTGCGGCGGGCGCATGCGTATGGCCTGCGGGCAGTAGGGCCTGCACACTATGGTCCAGGCAGGTATGCCAACGGGACTGATAGCAAAGGAGGGCTTAGCAGCGAGGGGAGGGCCCTCCTGAAGGAAATGCAAAGCCTCAACATGATCCTCGATGCGACCCATCTTTGCGACGATGCTTTTTGGGAGGCTATGGCGCTTTACCAGGGCCCGGTTTGGGCCAGCCACAATAATTGCAGGGCGTTGGTCGACCATAACCGGCAATTCAGCGATGAGATGATCAAGACCCTTGTCGGTAAGGGCGCCGTTATCGGCGGGGCGCTGGATGCCTGGATGATGGTGCCGGGCTGGGTGAGAGGCCGGTCCACCCCGGAGGGTATGCACTGCAACCTGGAAAAAGTCGTCGATCACCTGGACCATATCTGCCAGATTGCAGGCAATGCCCTTCATGTAGGAATGGGTACAGACCTCGACGGCGCTTTCGGAAAAGAGCAGTGCCCTTATGACATCGATACGATAGCCGACTTACAGAAAATGCGCGGCTTGCTGGCTAAAAGAGGGTATTCAGCCGAAGATATCAACAATGTATTGCATGGCAACTGGCTGCGATTCCTGCGGCAGGCCTGGGCTTAATTTGCCGGCGTCATCTTCAGACATACCGGGGTAGGGATCTGCAGCTGTTGGCCTGTTGCCTTCAACAGACCGGTCTGCGGATCGATCCGGAAGATCACCACATTGCCGCTGCCCTGATTGGCCGCCAACAGCCAATGGCCTGTCGGGTCGATCAGGAAATTGCGGGGTGCTTTGCCCTGGGTCGGCTCGAACCCCTTCACGGTTAATTTCCCGGTGGAGGGGGCGATAGCAAAAATGGCGATACTATTGGCATCCCCCCTGTTAGAGGCGTAGAGATATTTTCCGCCCAGGCCAATGTGGATGTCTGCGCTGCCGATGACGCCGGTATAGCCGTCAGGGTGCGAAGAGATGCGTTGCAGCCAGGTGAAATTTCCATGGCTGTAATGAAATACGTCCACTGCTCCGGCCATTTCATTGAGGAGATAGGCGTAAGGTTTGCCGGGGTCGAAAGCCGTATGACGAGGGCCTGAGGCGGGTTGGATCGTAACGGTCGGGGTCGCGGCAGGGATCAGCGGATTTTGAGCAGCAGTATAATCGAATTTGAAGATAGACAGGTTATCCAGTCCCAGGTCGGCCACCGTGAGGTATTGTCCATCGGGAGAAAAGATGACTGAGTGCACGTGCGGCTTGTCCTGCCTGGACTTGTCGGCGCCGATGCCGGTATGTTGAATGGTCTGGGTGGCAGCACCCAGCGACCCGTCAGCGCCGATGGGCAGCGCGGAAAAGCTGCCGCCGCCATAATTGGCCACCACTACCCATTTGTCATGGGCATCTACCGATACATAGCAGGGGCCATTGCCACCACTCTGCTGCTGATTGATCAGGGTCAGCGCACCCGTTGTCTTGTCAAAGGAGAAAGCGCTGACGGATCCGGGCTTGGGCCCGCCGGTCTCGTTAGCGGCATAGAGATATTTGCCTCCCGGGGCAACGGCCAGGTAGGAGGGATTGTCGGTCATGACGGTGCTGACAGGTGTTGCATTGCCGGTAGCGGCATCGAACTTGTACACATAAATACCTTTACTGCCCTGGCTGGCCGGCCCTTCCGTGTAAGTGCCGATGAATAAATAGTATTGCTGCGAAAATCCGGTGACAGACAGGACCAGGATGAGAACAAGGAATATGAGTCGGCGCATAAACAAGCAATAAATTAAAGAAAATGGTTGATGAATACAGGCTAAGATAAGCAATATACGATGAGGCGTGCCCCGCGCAGGAAAAAATTAGTAAGAAGGAGAAGTGGTTGTCGGCTTATTAGTTACTTTTATCCCCAAAATAAATCACTTATAACATGCGCACCTTCCATTTTCTTCCTGCTGCTTTGCTGATAGGGATGACTGCCTGCAATAATGCGGGTGACAAGGCTGCTTCCTCTTCCGACACTACGAAGTCGGCGGGAGACAGTTCCATGCAGATGGCCAAGCCCGATTCTTCCCAGGCTATCGCCGCGCTGCCTGCCGTTCCCGCCGGCGCAAAAGTGTACTTTAAGAACCTTAAGGACGGTCAGACCGTCTCTTCGCCTTTCAAGGTTGAAATGGGTGTCGACGGCTTGCAACTCGATACCGCCGGCGCCATCGTACCCGGTACCGGTCACCACCATTTACTCATCGATGCGGGCGATTCCATCCCCGCAGGCCAGGTAGTTCCCAAGGATGCACAGCACCTGCATTTTGGCAAAGCCCAGTCCAGTACTGAGGTTACCTTGCCTTCCGGTAAGCACGTGCTGACACTGCAGTTTGCCGACGGGATCCACCGTTCTTATGGCAGCCAGCTGGCGGCGACGATCAATGTTATCGTAAAGTAGGTACCGCTGATTTTTCTTTCACTTACCGTTCAGGACGTCTGCCCTGAACGGTAAGCGTTTTTTTGAGGCAGACACTCTGCTTTAGACAACCCGCGCAACGAAAAAGTCGTAAAAGATGTCATGGGATCTGATAAAAGAGATCGTGAAAAGTTATAAAAAAAACCGAAGCTTACACATGAGAAACAACCGTCAGCAATTTTTTTGGGGTTCATTAGCATTATTTTGCTTAGCAATAGGAGGGTGGCGTTGTTCAAAGGCGGGCAGTACCCAAACGACCACTTCAGTGACCTATGTAGCCGTGATCAATGCTGCACCTTATGGTCCTTCCGCTGATATTTATCTGAATGGCACCATTGTGTCGAGCAGCGGAGGTATTGCGCCGGGGAATTATTCAGAAGAATATGCCACTTTCGCCCCGGGCAATTATGATGTGAAGTTCGATAAGACAGGTACCGACAGTGTTCTTTATGATATTGCCGCCTCCTCTTTCGATACTGCGGGCTTTTATACCCTGATCCTTTACAATGCCAGTCCGGGCGGTACTGGAGTGATCGATGCCGCAAAGATCACCGATAATTTCAGTTCGACGTCGCAGACCACTGCCAATTACCGGTTTTTCAATCTCAGCCCTGATGTACCATCCTGCGATCTGTATTTCAACGGTACGCTTGTTCAGACCCAGCGGGCGCCGGCCGACAATGCATCTAATCTTTTATTTGACGCGTTTCAGACCGTTGCGCCGAATTCCTACACCATCGTTGCCAAGGTCTCAGGCGGGGACAGCGTATTGGCGACCACCAGTACCGGGATCAACCTGTCGACCGGGAATGTCTTTACTATTTTCCTCAGCGGGACGAACACGGCATCGGGGGGCAATCATCTGGCTATAAATATCATGCAGGCGGTATTTTAATACAGCGGTAAAATATCGGGATCTTATATCCGGATGTTTACCGGTCACTTCAATGACCCCGGCAGGACCTTATGGTATTTTTTGAACATGCTGATAAAAGCGCTGACTTTTTCGTATCCCAGCATATAGGCGGTCTCTGATACGCTGATCTTTTTTTCCTGCAACAGCCATTTGGCCAATTCCATTTTCTTTTCCAGGTAATAATCATAGATAGTCTTCCCATAGACCGCTTTAAAATGTCTTTTGAGGGTCGATTCGCTCATCGCGAATTCCCTGGCCAGCTGTTTCTGGGAAGGTAGCATATCTTCCAGGCTTTGGACCAGCCGGTGTTCGACCTGCCGGATGGTCTGGATGTGCCAGCTTTTTCTGACCGGCTGGCGTGAGATAGGGCGACCGGGCCAGTGGCCGATGGTGCTGGTCAATAACAGCAGTATCCTGGCGCGCAGCGCTAATCCGTTGCAGCGCGGCTTGTCCAGTTCACTTTTTATTTCCCTGATGAGCTGCTCGTCGACGGGGAGGGTCTTGCTGGTCAGGATGCCCGACGGAGTTTCCTGTTCGAGACAACTCTCCAGGTATTTGAGCTGCTCTTCCATATCAGGAAATTGAGCGTATAGCCATTCACGGGAGAATAGTAATTCGATGGTCTGCGAAGGGATCCCTTCGGGTACCTGGACGGCGAGACGGGTAGTATTGGAATACAAAAAAGTATTTCCGGGCTGGGTGCAGGGAAGGACTGCGCGGGTGAAATGTCTGACTAACTTTAGCGATCCGGGCGTCAGCAGGTAACAGATGGCGAATAACAACTTCCCGTCAGATTGCCTGGATGCACGAATGATCTCGGTATCTTCATTGAAGAGCAACTGCGTATATCGGAGGAATAGACCTTCTTCCAGGGGAAGGCCCCTGATTTCTCCGCTGCCACGGTGCAGGGGCACCTGGAGGGTGTAATCAATAACAGGCGACGGAAGTTGTTTTGATAGGGAATAAAAACCAGATTCGAGGGTATCATCCCTCAACGTGAACGTATGCATAGGCTACACGGAATTATCCCGGATTGTTAGTTTTACATCAGGGTCGTGCGCAGGCGGTCCCTTTGGGGACCAATGCTCATATACGAAAATCGGTCACGTATAGATTTTCGCCGGCTGTTTTTAATTTCAGGTCGCAATGACCGGATACAGGTATTTTCGAATATATTTTGGTTACTTTAAGGGATTTTTTACCCTGCAACGATAGTACCTTTACTACAATATATTCTTCTTGCATTTCCACTCAATATTCTTTTGAAACTCTTTAATCCGATATCTTTCATCATAAAGTGAGAGATTTCTATCGTCGCCTCTTAGAACACACCTATCACAACTTTCATAATTATCAGACTTCCGGTCGTCGGTGCGCACCGATGACCGGCTTGTCAACTTTCAACAACCCTACTGCCGGCAGGGTTGAATCACCAATTTCCTTAAACCATAAAATCATAATGGCGTTTATGAGAGATAACTTTACTATTGCCGCCCGGGTGTTTTTCTTTCTATTTCCGCTTCTTATTTCCACAAAAACCCAGAGCCAGCAAATGAGCTCAAAACCCCTCCCGCGCGGTATTGCAAAGGGATGGTACAGCGAGGCTGTTGCTAAAATCGAAGATAAGGAATATTGTATCCGGAAACTTGACCCACCCGGTCTGTATGGCGCCATCAACCATGCTCAGCACCTGGGTTATTGGTTCAATGGCGACGGATATGGGGTCAAAAACTTCAATGAAGATGGCTCCGGGAAAAATATCTGGCAAACCCGGTGGTTGCTCACCGGAATGGGAAGGGAAGGCCAGGTGAACAAACCTGCTTCGGCTAAGTGTTCCCGGTACTACGATCATTTCCTGCAATTCGATTACGGAGATTTTGCCGTTACCTATGATAATGAAAAACCCGGGATGGAACAGCGCTTTATTCTGAAAAGAAGGCCATCCGGAACGAAGCCACTGGAAATTGTCCTTGATCTGGACGGCGACCTTGAGGCTAGGATCGGCGCCGGTAATGAATTGCTTTTCTTCCCTGCCGGTCATCCGCAGGAGGTTAAACTGGCCTATGATCAACTCAACGTATGGGATAAAAATGGGCGGCGGCTTCCGGCGCACATGGCCCTGAACGGCCGGCATGTAATGCTGACGGTCAATGACCGGGATGCGGCCTATCCGGTAACGGTTGATCCGTTCACACATGCCCCTTCGCAAACGTTCACGGCCGAAAACATACTCAACTCCGGAGTAACGGATGCAACGAATCATGTCTTATTTGGTTATTCGGTCAGCGGCGCAGGAGATGTCAATGGCGACGGTATCAGTGATATCATTATCGGTGCGCCGACCTTCGCTGTGATCAGTGCGATCTCCGGCAGCAGCACCATTACGCTGAACACATCCGTCGCTGTCACCGGGGCTGCTTTCATTTACTTTGGCGCTTCCGGATCTACCCCTTCTACGACTCCTTCCGAAGTGTTTCAGCCCAGCGCGCTCGCACAAGGCGCTCTCTTCGGGTACAGTGTCACCACGATAGGAAATGCCAGTGGCAGCACCACCAATAAAGGAGTGGCGATCGGGGCGCCGGGCGACCAGGCCAGGCTGACTTTTGGCAGCGGGACTTCAACGGTGGCCATCGGCCGGGTGTACCTATACACGAGCAGCAGTAATTTTTCAGGAAATTTTGCTACCGCAACTAACCCCGATGTTATCCTTTCCTTACGGCCGGCAGATCTTACAGCCGGGGGCGCCGCCCCGCCGAACCATAATCCTTTGTTTGGATTCAGCGTCGCAGATGCGGGCGATGTCAACGGGGACGGTTATGACGATATTATTGTGGGAAGCCCGATGGCTAATGACGCCAGTGAATTCGGGCGGATTGATATTTATCAGGGCAGCGCCTCCGGAGTTGTCACTACCCCTGCTACCTCGATCATCGGGTCGATTGCTGGAGGATATTTCGGATTTAGTGTCAGCTCGGCCGGCAACGCGAACGGAGCTGTGAATTCTTCTACGCACATCGGTCTCAGCGATATCATTGCCGGCGCGCCGGGCGGCATCGAGGCCGGCGGGGTCATCCAGGGAATGGCGTATGTATTTTATGGTAACGCTGCGGGTATTACCGCAACCAGCACTAATGCAGCCACTGGCAGTGTGGGAACGGCCTTACAGGCGCCGGGGGCGGTAGCTACCGGTACGTTGTTCGGCTTTAGCGTCAGTACGGCCGGAGATGTAAATGATGACGGTTACAGCGACGTGGTCGTAGGGGAGCCCCTGAATTTAAATGGAGGCGGGGCGAATGGTAAGGCTTATGTGTATTACGGCAGCGGCAATGCATCAGGTATCGGTGCCCCCGCCCTTCCTACCACGACCCTGATCAGCCCCCGCGCTGCAGCCGGCGCCAATCTTTTATTCGGATTTAGTGTGGGTACGGCGGGAACTTTGATCGGCAACCCCGCCTCCCAGGTCATTGTCGGAGAACCGGGCAGTGTTCCAGCCAGCGCGAACGTACATGTATTATTGTCGGGGCAGGGATTTACAAGTAATGCCACTACTACGGCCGGCCAGGCATATGTGTTTGCCGGGTCGCTCTCTATCGGCATCGGAGCAGGAGCCATTCCTGCCCAGACGATCAGCGATGCCTCCACACCAAATCTGCTGGGGGCCAGCGTGCATCTTGCCGGAGACGTGGATGGAGACGGTAATTCCGATTTCCTGGTCGGAGAGCCCAGCGGTATCCTCGACCTGGGATTTAATCTGGGCACGCTGGAGGCCAACCCCGGCAATACCCTGGAGGGAACCCTGACAACGGCCGCCAATGCAGGACTGATCACTATCAACAGCACCGGTAAGGCCACCCTTTACTATGGATCTGCCATCGTTCTTCCGATCAGCCTTTTCTCTTTTACCGGTCAGACGGAAGGCAATGGAGTATTGCTGCACTGGGCTACGGCGCAGGAGCAGAACAGCAACTATTTCGAAGTGGACCGCAGTGCGGATAACCAGAACTATACGGCTATCGGCCAGGTGAGCGCCGCGGGCAACAGCACACAGACCGCGAATTATTCCTTTACCGACGGCTCGCCGCTGGCCGGGAATAATTATTACCGGCTGAAGATGGTCGATGAGGATGGGTCCTTCGTCTATAGCCAGGTAGTGGTGGTGAATTTCGGCAGTAGTTCGATGCAGTCTGTCGATGCTTATCCCAACCCGGCGCATGGCAGCTTTGCCCTCCTGTTCAGGAATATGACTCCCGGCCGTTATGGGGTCAGCCTGCTGAATGCCATCGGGCAGACAGTGGAGGCGACAACCGTGCAGGTGACCGACCCGGTCATCGACAATGAGACGATCACTATCAGCCCCAACCTTGCGACGGGTGCATACTTCGTCCGGATCGTGGATCAGCAGTCGCATGTTTCCGTGGTACGGATCATCATTGAGTAGATCCAGCCCTTATATATAAAGAAAATCCCCGGGCGTGAGACCCGGGGATTTTTATTTTACTTTATAGTGGTTTATTGCCGGACCAGCCGGAATGGATACCAGTTTACATCTTCTTTCACCGGCTGGTTGTTATTGACGGGCCGGCGTCCGCCGCCGCCTCTGCCGCCAAAGCCATTAATGCCCATCCCCATACCGCGGCCGCCTCCGCCACCATAGGGTCGCGAACTGCCGGCCCCGGGCGCCTCGGGGGGATTCACCACCACCCCTACGCTGAAGGTCTTCTTTGGATTGCGGCTGCTGAGATCAGCGCCCAATACGTTGTATATAGGAATAACCGCCTCATAGACCAGCATACTGTCGTTGTTGTTCAGCTTGATCGCCACCTGGATCGGGCACTTCTGATCGCCGACGGCAAACTGACCGTTCTCTATACCAGTAAACCCTGCCGTGCCAAAATCGTCCGACTGACGGAGCAATTCTTCTTTCCAGCCGCTGTCGCTCGAATTGATCAGCGGCTGGCTGTTCCGGTTGCGGAAGCTGGCGGGATCGGGTTGCTTGCGCAGCGGAAAGTGAAGGGCGATATCCTTATTTTTATCCCCCTTTGGATCGAAATAAAGAGTAATCCCCGCTCTCAGCATACGCAGCTCGGTCCGATCGTCACGGGATATCACACAGACATAAAGGTTCTTACTGTCAAAGGTGACATTGTACTGCAAGGTATAATCGGCGTTGCTGAAACGAAGCGGGAGGCTCCATTCGTTGGGGACCCCATCGGCGACGACAGGGGTAGTCTGATAATGACCTTCGGGCGCCAGCTTGTGCGAACAGCCCGCCATCAAGAGACCGGAAAAGAAGAACAGGGCCCATCCATAGGAGGAAAAGCCTATTTTTTTTCGGGGTATACCAGGATCAGGTAGCATGGATTTTTTGAGCGGGAAGTTACCCTCCCATTTGTCTAATGATATCATAAAATCGGTGAATAAGCCAAGTTAATCGACCGGTTCTTCCGCATAGGAGCTGACGGGTTCACAGGTGCAGATCAGGTTACGGTCGCCGAACGTATTGTTGACCCGGGCAACGCTGGGCCAGAACTTATTCTCTTTTACATAGGACAACGGGAAGGCGGCCTGGGTGCGGGAGTAAGCATGTGTCCACTCCCCGGCGCAAATGACATGCTGGGTATGAGGTGCATTTTTCAAAGCATTGTCCGTCTTGTCCGCGTTGCCTTCTTCGATAGCCCGGATCTCTTCATGGATGCTGATCAAAGCATCACAAAAGCGGTCGAGCTCGGCCTTATCTTCGCTCTCTGTCGGTTCGATCATGATGGTGCCCGGCACTGGAAAGCTAAGGGTAGGAGCGTGGAACCCGTAATCCATGAGCCGCTTGGCGACGTCTTCCGCCTCGATGCCGGCGCTGGTCTTGAAGGGGCGCAGGTCGACGATGAATTCATGGGCGCAGGAACCATTGGCGCCGGTATAGAGGATCTTATAATATTTCTCCAGTCTTGCCTTCATATAGTTGGCATTCAGGATGGCGTAGCGGGTAGCATTGGTCAATCCTTCCGCGCCCAGCATTTTGATATAGGCGTAGCTGATCAGGAGGATACTGGCCGAACCGAAGGGGGCTGCAGAGACAGCGTGACCGCGCAGGCTGACAGTGGCAGCATGACCGTTGCCGGCTGCATGGACCTCTGTCTCGTGGGCTTGCAGGTTGACATGTGTCGGCAGATAGGGTTTCAGCTTTTCATTGACACAGATGGGCCCCATTCCGGGTCCGCCTCCGCCATGGGGGATCGCAAATGTCTTATGCAGGTTGAGGTGGCAGACATCCGCGCCAATCAGGCCAGGGCTGGTTAACCCCACCTGGGCATTCATGTTGGCGCCATCCATATACACGAGACCGCCGTTATCGTGTATGATCCGGCAGATATCTTTGATCGCTTCTTCGAAAACGCCATGAGTAGAAGGATAGGTGACCATCAGGCCTGCCAGCTGATCTTTGTATTGGGCAGCCTTGTCTGCAAGGTCGGCGGTATCGATATGGCCGTCTTCGTCACTTTTTACGACGACTACCTTCATGCCTGCCATGACTGCGCTGGCCGGATTGGTGCCATGGGCAGAAATAGGGATCAGCATGACATCCCGATGAGCAGAACCATGCGCGGCATGATAGGCGCGAATGGTCAGCAGACCGGCATACTCACCTTGGGCGCCGCTATTGGGTTGAAGGGAGGTGGCGGCAAATCCGGTGATCTCGCTGAGCCAGTCCTCCAGTTCGGTGAGGATGCGACGATAGCCCTTCCATTGATCGGCAGGGGCAAAAGGATGCAATCCGCCGAATTCCGGCCAGCTGACAGGCATCAGTTCGGTTGCCGCATTCAGCTTCATGGTGCATGATCCAAGGGAGATCATGGAGGTATTGAGGGAAAGGTCTTTTACTTCCAGGCTCCGGAGGTACCGCATCATCTTCGTCTCGCTGTGATGACTGTGGAAGACAGGATGCGTCAGGAATTCAGCCGTCCGGGTAACGGAAGAAGGAATATTGGTCAGTGTGTCTTCCTCATCGAAAGTGGCCGTTACCAGGTCGGTGCCGGATACCTGGCCGAAGACTGACAGGATATTGACGACATCTTCCTGGGAGGTCGTCTCATCCAGCGTAATGCCGATATAGGGGCCGGAGTAATGGAAATTCATGCCATGGGCGATCGCCGCTGTTCGGATGCCGGTGCTGTCCTTTACTTTCAGCCGGATAGTATCGAAATAAGATTCGTTGAGATTGGTATAACCCAGCTGCTGCAGTTCCGTGGACAGGGTGCGGGTGAGAAGGCTGACCCTTTTCGCGATGCGGGTAAGCCCTTCGGGACCGTGATAGACGGCGTACATGGCCGCCATATTCGCCAGCAGCGCCTGGGCGGTACAAATATTCGATGTGGCCTTTTCGCGTTTGATATGCTGTTCCCGGGTCTGGAGGGCCATGCGTAATGCGCGGTTGCCCTGGGCATCGATGCTGACCCCGATGATGCGGCCGGGAATGGAGCGTTTGAACTCGTCCTTAGCCGTGAAGAAGGCGGCATGCGGTCCGCCGAATCCCATGGGCACGCCAAAGCGCTGAGAAGATCCTATCGCGACATCCGCCCCCAGTTCGCCGGGAGGCGTCAGCAGGGTCAGTGCCAGCAGATCCGTTGCCATAGCTACGTATGCACCTGCCGCGTGTGCCCGGGTGATGAACGATCGGTAGTCATAGATAGCGCCGTCACTGCCGGGATACTGGACGATGGCGCCGAAATAGGAATCATCCAGGGACACCTCGCGAAAATCACCAGTTACCAATTGGATACCAACGGGTTGTGCACGAGTTAACAACAAGTCCCTGGTTTGGTCGAAGATATTATTGTCGACAAAGAATTTAGGGGTAGTAACATGGTCATGATCCTTGTTCTTGAGATTGAAGAACATCGTCATTGCTTCAGCGGCGGCGGTGCCTTCGTCCAGCAAAGAGGCATTGGCCAGGGGGAGCGCCGTCAGGTCAGTGACCATGGTCTGAAAATTCAGCAGGCTTTCCAGGCGGCCCTGGGCAATTTCAGCCTGGTAAGGGGTATATTGAGTATACCAGCCCGGGTTTTCGAATACA